>SXGT01522002.1_pt1 | contig 18973 bp, 10 predicted proteins | sample 3176221 | NCBI WGS metagenome assembly SXGT01 (sample SAMN11356862, study PRJNA531348) | freshwater metagenome | isolation source: freshwater sample F1-120 | place: China: Fuxian Lake, Yuxi | collected 2017-12-25
CCCGACGGCCAGCGCGAACCCACGAGCGCGGCATGGCACTTTTTCTCCGTTCCATAACGTTCCATGAACTCAGTCATCGACAATCCTTTTTGAAACTGAATCTTGTTGATACCCATTGCGCATCTCCTTTCGTTGGAATGCACTTATTATCCATAACAGTAGGCTCAAAAAATGAGCCTACTGAACATTGTGGCTAATCATGTATTGCTTTGATTGAGCGCCTCTTCGGCAGGCTGTGGCAACGAATCGGAACAACAATCCGCTTATTTTTGTGAATATCTGCGATAATTCGCTATCCATTCTTTTTTGCTTTCTTGCCGCTGTTGTTAAAGATTAATCCGCTTAATATTTTTCTTAGCCTATGGCGGCATCGCCCGTTGATTCTGCAATTGTCGCAACGAGAAATCGCCGGGCGTTACCGTGGATCGTTCCTCGGGTTATTATGGTCGTTCATTACGCCCTTATTGATGCTGGCGATTTACACTTTCGTATTTAGCATCGTATTCAAAGTCCGGATAGATCCCGGCAGCATCGACGACGACCGCTTTGCTTTTGCCTTGGCTTTGTTCTCAGGCTTGATTTTCTACAACTTTTTCTCGGAATGCCTTTCGCGTTCACCCGGGCTTATCGTCGGCAATGTCAATTACGTCAAGAAAATCATATTCCCCTTGGAAATTCTGCCTTGGGTTACCGTCATTTCCGCCCTTTTTCATGCCTGCACCAGCTTTATCATCCTGCTGCTCTTTTTGCTCATCATCGAACATCCGTTTCATTGGACATTGATTTATCTGCCCATCATCGTATTTCCATTCGTATTGCTGACGCTGGGATTATCCTGGTTTCTGGCTTCAATCGGTGTTTTCGTTCGCGATATCGGTCAATTCATCGGCTTGATACTCACCGCCCTGCTGTTCATGAGCCCCATTTTTTACTCGGCGGCGGCGTTGCCGGAAGCCTTGCGCGATTATTTGTTCCTGAATCCGCTGACTTTCATCATAGAGCAAGCGCGTGCGGTATTGCTGTACGGCCAAGGGCCCGACTGGCCGGGATTGCTTGTTTATTATGCAATTGCCCTATCGACGGCTTATGCCGGTCTTGTGTGGTTTGAGAAAACACGCAAAGGATTTGCCGATGTGCTCTAAATTTGCAAATCCCGGGGCCGCCATAGACGCTGTCCGGTTGTCCAAATGCTATCAACTGTACAGTCATCCGCGCGATCGCCTGAAGCAATTTCTGTGGCCGCATCGCTGGCTGGGTTCAAAGCAATATTACCGCGAATTATGGGCGTTAAACGACGTCAATTTATCGGTGATGCACGGCGAAGTGGTCGGCATCGTGGGCCAAAACGGTTCCGGAAAATCGACGCTATTGCAATTGGTCTGCGGTACGCTGACGCCGACGCACGGCGAAGTCAACGTATCCGGACGGATCGCCGCGCTGTTGGAACTGGGCGCAGGGTTTAACCCCGAGTTCACCGGTCGGGAAAATATCGTGATGAGCGCGGCTATCTTGGGTCTCACCCCAGCCGAGATTGCCGACCGCATCGAAAATATCATCGATTTCTCCGGCGTGCGCGATTTCATCGATCAGCCGGTTAAAACCTATTCCAGCGGCATGTACGTCCGCCTGGCTTTTTCGGTTGCGATTAACGTCGATCCCGATATTTTGGTGATCGACGAGGCGTTGTCGGTCGGCGACGGCGCATTCGCGCGCAAATCGTTTTCCCGCATCATGGAAATGCGCGACGCCGGAAAAACCATTTTATTTTGCTCGCACTCGCTGTTTCAGGTCGAATCCCTGTGCGCCCGCGCGATTTGGATTCACCAGGGAAAAATCGTTTTAGACGATGCATCGCCGCAAGTGGTGTCCGCTTATCAGGCGTTTCTCGATAAAAACTCGCCCGATTTGACGCTCGATAGACCGGTAGCCGACCATAACGGCACACCGGTTGGTAGCGGAGCTGCATTCGGCAGCGCGCATCTTGAAAAAGTAAAACTCCAGGTCAACGGTGCCGATACGCCGCACGCCATCATCAATAGCGGAGAAACCGGCATTGCGATAGAAATCGCTTTCGCTTCGGATCCGGCATTGCCCTGCCCCACTGTTGCGATGACACTGCAAGCCAAGGATGGACGCACCATTACCAGTGCCGCAACCTGGGAAGACCGAATCGATTTGCCGCGCTCGCATGACGGGAAGAGCCGGGTTTGGTTGAAACTGGATCGATTGCCGTTGCTTAAAGGGGAATATTCCATCAGCATTTACTTACTGTGCGAACGCGGCATCCACTTGTACGATTCGGCAGAAAGCTTAGCCAATCTGCAAGTCGTTCAGAACGGGCGCTTGCAGGGTTATTTTTCCATTCCGCATCAATGGGAAACCAACGCGATTATCACGACCGATGACCCAAACAATTAATTCCGATCCACCGGGAAATACGCTGCTTTACCGGCAAGCCGATCCTGCCGATACAGCGCCGGGAGCACCATCGCCATTCGGAAATCTGATTTTCCCGCTGAATGTTTATGCGCATGCCATGCTGCTGCAGGAAGGAAAAGCCGCCTATTTGCATTACGGCTTGTTTCAGAATGACCAAGCAGGCTTGCAAGCGGCGCAACAATATTCGACCGACCTGCTGACGGCACGGCTGCCATCGCCGCCTTGCCGTATTCTGGAAGTCGGGGTTGGCTTGGGCGCGACGATTTCCTTACTAAGCCAGCGCGGCTATGCCATTCAAGGCATCACACCCGACGCCGGACAAATCGCCTATATCCGGCAAACATTGGGAGCGCAAGCGCCTGTCGGCTGCCAATCGCTGGAAGACTTTCAAGCGCAACGGGAAAGTTTTAACGTCGTCTTGTTTCAGGAATCCGCACAATATATAGAGCCGATGGTTATTTTCGACAAGGCATCGGATTTGCTTTCTCCCGCCGGAGATTTGTTCATCCTTGACGAATTCACCCTGAAGCACGATGAAACCGGCACTGCGGGATTGCATTATCTGAACCATTTCATCGCACTGGCCGCAAGATTCGGGTTTGAATTGATCGAACACAAGAATCTATCGGCACTGGCCGCTCCCACGCTGGCTTATCTGCTGAAGATTATCGATACGCACCGGAATCGCCTGATTCGAGATCTGCCGGTCAGTGAAGAACAGCTTGATCGGCTGAATGCATCCAATCGCGTTTATCAACAGAAGTATGCCAGCGGGCACTACGGCTATGCATTGCTGCATTTTAGAAAAACAAAAGAACCCACGTGGCGCTTGAGCACGCTCAAGGATGAACAAATTTCGCACATGCAGAATCTATTTGAAGAAACGTTCAATCAACCAATGCCGCCCGCCTTCTGGCAATGGAAATACCCTGCAAATTCGGGACGGGAAATCGGTATCTGGCGGGAAAATCGCTTGGCAGGCCATTACGGCGGCATTGGCCGGAACATTTTATTTTTCGGCCAGCCGCAAACGGCGGTACAAATCGGCGATGTCATGGTGGATACGAAAGAACGGGGTGCATTCACCCGGAAAGGCCCTTTTTTTCTAATGGCCGCTACATTTCTGGAACGTTATATCGGTTTTGGGCGACAATTTCTGATCGGCTTCGGTTTTCCCAACGACCGCGCCATGAAAGTGGCCGAACATCTTAAACTCTATGCCGAAGTCGGGCGTATGGTCGAAATTTCCTGGCGCCCGCGCACAAAATTTCCGCTATGGAAAACACGCCTGCACATACTGAACCGCGACCAAGCCGGCTTTGCGGCAACTGTCGTCAACGACTGCTGGCTACGCATGTCAGCCGATTTCCGCAACGCCATCATCGGTGTCCGCGATTGGCCGTATCTTCAACACCGCTATCTGAATCACCCGCACCAGCCGTATCAAATCGTGCTGATAAAAAATCGCTTCAACGCAGAAACGCGGGGGATATTGGTATTACGCTACGACCATGACGATTGCGAGATTATCGATATTATCGCGCCGTTAGTTGAAATCCCGTTATTAGTCACTCACGCCAGGCGGTTAGCCGGGATGCATGGGGCCAAGCGGGTGTTTTGTCAAATTACCGAGAATTTCGCCGCTCATTTCGCCGCAGCCGGGGGAAATCAAGCGCCGGTCAATATCAGGATTCCGGCCAACATTTGGAGCAACGGCCCTTCAGTGGAAACACTGAAAGACCGTTGGTGGTTGATGAGCGGAGACAAGGATTTTCGATAACCTCGGTGCAATAACACCGGGAATCGTTGTTATTTCATGCTATGCAAGCAACGCTCAATCCACTGCCCCGTCAATTTCTCCTGCACGGTATTCTGACGCAGACGCGTTGCCAGTCCTGGAAAATCCACTTGATCGAGCGGTTGATCCTGATTGAAGCATGAGAACACATAGGTGATTTTCCCGGTTTCCGGATCTTGATGCGGCTGCAGACACTGCGCGCAAATTTCCTTCATCATGCACTGCATCGGCGAGTTGATCGAACCGATGGCAAAGTGATCCGCTTTCAGATAAGGCTTCAATTGATAATGCCGCGCCACACCGACAGCCGCCATCATACGATCGGAGCCGATGGCGATGATATGACCGGCATCGCTCAATGCAACCGGGCGTTCACCCAATTCGCCGCTGGCGTACGCCACCATCGCTTGCACAATGTTCCCGGTAAAGCTTTTATCTTGCGGACGAGTAGGGGTGAATCCGGGTGCTTCGTCGCAGCACCAAACCACGATATCCGCAGCCGCTTCGATTTCCGCCACTTTGTATCGATCCGCCAGTTTCTTGTACCCGGCAAAATACAGCACTTTTGACCCGGCTGCGCGCGCAGCGGCGCCGATTGAGAACAACACGGCATTGCCCAAGCCGCCGCCGACCAGCACCACGGTTTCATTGGCAGGAATTTCCGTCGGCGTACCGGTGGGACCCATCAATACCACCGGTTCACCCGGTTTCAACGACATGCATAGATTGGACGAGCCGCCCATTTCCAGCACAATCAGCGAAACCAGGCCTTGCTTCAAATCGACCGATGCTCCCGTCAACGCCAGGCCCTCCATCGCCAACCGGGTATCGTTGCCGACCATGGCCTGTGCCGCATAATTCTGGAAGCGATAAAATTGTCCGGGCCGGAAATGCTCCGCCGCCATCGGGGCATGCACCACCACTTCGACAATGTTCGGCGCCAGCCTTTCCACTTTATGCACGATTGGCCGCAATTGCCGGTTGAGTTCGTCGAAGAATTGTTGCGTAGTTTGTATCGATGCCGGGCGTACGCGCTCCAGAACGCGATTGACGATCGGATACCCTTGCTTGGCGCTCGACATCGCCTTCACCACATTACCCGAGAAAGACGGATGCAAATCGCCGAAGAAACTGATGAAACGTCCATCCTGTCCGTCCCGGTAGCGGCTGAGCAATACTGCCGGGTTATCCGGCTTGGGATTGGCATAAGCCGGTTTCACCGGATTGCCATCCTCATCGCAAGCATTGAAATACCGGCCATCGACTTGGTAATTGTCCTCGTCTTCGCGCGCCAACACGGTGTTCGGCTGCGTTCCTGCAGCGACCAGCAAAGCGCGCGCAGCCAATTCCACTTCACCGCTATCTTGCCATTGGCCGGTCTCATCCTGCTTTTGTACCGCAAATCGCACCGATTGCGTATGCCCCCACTGATCCACATTGACACGCACCGGCGTCATGCCCTCGGCAAACCAGATGCCTTCCTCGAGCGCCTTCTCGACTTCCTCGTGATTCAAAGTATAAGACGGGCTATCGATCAGGCGCTTGCGATATGCAATCGTTGCACCGCCCCAGGATTGCATTAACCCGATGATATTCGCATGACGTCCTTCCCGTTCCGCAGCTTGCCGTTCCGCACGGATCGCTCGGGCATGCTGCAGAAACTCGTCGGCAATCGCTTGCTCTTCCGCATCCCAAACATTGCGCACGGACGCTTCGCCTTGCGCTGCCGCAAGAATTTCGTAGCGTTTCAAAAACTTCTCAACCTGCACCGGATAATAGGCCAATGCTTCGGTTGCGGTATCGATCGCGGTTAAGCCGCCGCCCACCACAACCACCGGCAGGCGCAACTGCATGTTCGCAATCGAATCGCCCTGCCCCGCACCGGTCAACTGCAACCCCATCAAAAAATCCGATGCAGCCCGCACGCCGCGCGCCAATCCGTTCGGCAGATTCAGAACGGTGGGGCGTCCTGCACCTGCCGCCAAGGCGACATGATCGAATCCCATCGCGAAAGCATCGTCGGTCGTCAACGTGCCGCCAAAACGCACGCCGCCGAATAAGGCGAACTCTTCTCGCCGCTCCAGCAGCAAGCGAATCAATTTCAGGAAATTTTTATTCCAGCGCACGGTAATCCCGTATTCGGCCACGCCGCCAAAACCGGCCGCCATGCGCTGCCCCAGATCTTCCTCCAACGCGCTTGCAAGCCGGATCGCTTTGAACGGCACGCGCTCGCCTTTTTGATTGACGCCTGAAATATCTTCCGGCAACGGTTCGATTTTAAGACCGTCGATACCGACCACGGTATGCCCTTCGTTCATCAAGTGATGCGCCAGCGTATATCCGGCAGGCCCCATGCCGACAACCAGCACCTTGCGTCCCGATGCCGGTTTTGGAACCGGACGGCGCAAATTCAAAGGATTCCAACGCGTCAACAAACTGTAAATTTCAAATCCCCACGGCAATGCCAGCACATCTTTCAGCGTGCGCGTTTCAGCTTGCGGTATATCCACCGGGTCTTGCTTCTGATAAATGCACGATTTCATGCAATCGTTACAGATGCGGTGGCCGGTACCGGCGCACATCGGATTATCCAGCACGATCATCGCCAAACTGCCGACAGCGACGCCTTGGGTTTTCAGCTTGTGAAATTCGGAAATGCGCTCTTCCAGCGGACAGCCTGCCAACAAAGCGCCTAATTCGCTTTTCTTGAACGTTGCCGGTTCGTCGGGCGATTTCGATTTTTGCTTCAATCCTTTCGAACAGGAATCCTTGCCTTGCTCGTGACACCAAATGCAATAGTTGGCTTCGTCCAATGCACCCATCAAATCGGTGCCTTGATCGGTCAGGGAAAATCCGTTGCGCTCGCGCAAATGATTCAGCCGATGCACGGGATAACCTGCGGATTCATCGGTATCCAGCGTCAATAAATGCTGAAAATCCAATTTGGCGGGCGACTTGAACAAAATGCCCTGGGAAGTATGCTGCTGACCTTCGGATGTTCGCAACGCCCAAGCGGCATAGTGCAACGCTTTATTCAACCGGGCGTCGTTTTCAGCCTCGGCATCCATCCACTGCGCAATCTTCGTTGCAAACGCCAATTCCGAGAAGCTTTCGCCAAATTCGGCAGCCAGTTCTTTTTCCAACGCAAAGCCATTAACCGCCGCCAGCTCTTCATCGCTGACTTTTGTCTTGGCGCGGCGTTGCACGAATTGCCGTTTACAAAAATACAGCGGCGCCAATGCGTGATGCTTGGCGGCAAGCTGCTGCACCTCGTTTTCAATATTGAACAACCGGGCAACAAAATCCTCCACCCACGGCGCAATATCGATCAATAGCGCGGAATCGTCCTTGGGCGGCAACTCATCGGGATGAGCGCGCGCATGCTCCAATCGCTTGAACAATACTTCGTCGCCGGTACGCAGAAAATCCAGAAAGATCCGATCCAGCCTGCTCAGACCGGATCGGCTGTATAGATCGGCGATCGTGAATTCAAAATTTAAATCGGGTGAAGCTGCAAAACTTTCTTGTTGGTTGTACAACGTTGCATCTGTTTTTATCATAATCAGTTTTCAATATTTTATTGTTCTTGCTGTGCCATAGGGTGGTGTTCTAGAAGTCATCAAGCATCGCTTCATAAGCAATCAACCATTCTATGAATTCATCGGCAGGCATGGGTTTTGCAATGAAATATCCTTGTATTTCGTCACAACCCAATTCCGTAGCCAGACGATAATCCGCTTCGGTTTCAATACCCTCGACCACTACATTCAGATTCAAGCTCCGGCCTAATTTTATACTCGACTCGAGAATTGCACGAGTGGCTAAATCGTTTGATGCGCCGTGCGCAAAAAGACGATCCACTTTAAGCTCGGTAAAAGGCATGTGCTTGAGCGTTTCCATCGACGAATAGCCTGTTCCGAAATCGTCTATGGCCAAACCGAATCCTTTTAGCCTGATGCGCGTCAAAATATCCAAAGTTTGCGCAAAATCTTTTCCCAACTTGCTCTCGGTAATCTCCAACGTCACGCGCTCAACCGGAACTCCGCATTTCTTGATCGTTTCTTCGTAAAGTTCCGGCAAATTGAATCGATCCAGATTTTCCATCGAAACATTGACGGATATTCTTAAATCTAACGATTGTTGCAGCCATACATGCAACTGCTCAGCCGATTTTCTCAATACATGACGCGTAAAATCGTTAATCAAGCCGGTTTGCTCCGCTATCGAAATAAAATTATCGGGCAACACATATCCGTACTGCGCATGCCACCAGCGTGTCAGACACTCCACACCCATGACATGACCGGTTACGGCAGAAACTTTCGGTTGATAGTAAATGCCGAAATGATCGGATGCTAACGCATGCTCAATATCGGCAACATCCAAAACTTGCAACGTTTTATCGGAATCCAAGACCTGCGGAACCGACAGCGATATTTGCTCTAACATCGCTGCGATAGCGCCCATTGTCACCGGCTTGGACAACGTGCCGATAATATTCAATCCGCGCGCCATCGCCAAACGTTCTGCGGCCTTGAGCAAATCGGCATTCACCCCGGAAAATAATGCGATCTTGCCGCGATAGTTCTGATCGGCGATGTTGCGTAAAAACTCTATCCCGTCCATCCCCGGCATTTCGATATCGCAAATCAACAAATCGATATCCGCGACTTGACCGGCCAAAACATACAATCCGGAACGGCCGTTCTCAGCCACCAACACCTCGGACACGCCCAATTCTTTTAACAAATGGGTGATGAATTCAAGCATAAAGCTATCGTCATCCAGCACAAGAACGCGCATCTGTTTTTGGTTATCCATTAAAGTAGTATGAGTCTTGTATTGGCTATTGCCGGACTTGCGTTTCGGAAAAACGAATTATAACGCGAATCCTGCCGGCAAATCTTTCCGCAAACAATCCGTTCGAGAGAAACGGCAAGATAGCGGCAACGGGCATTGCGCCTCGCAAGCGAATCGGCAAAACAAAAGGCCATCAGCTCATGATCGAGCTGATGGCCTTTTTAGCGCTGTTTCCGACGAATGTTTGTTTCAATTGAAACAAACATTCGATTTGCCACTGAAAAACTACTGAACGGGATTCATCTGAGCTGCCGTTAGATTGGCTTTCCAGGAATCCGGCAGATTTTGCACCCAACCATTGTAAATGTTCGGGATCGCATAAATACCCTGCCCGCCCATGCCAGCGAGGCTGGAAACGGTATCGTCGCTTGGCACACCGGCTCCGGCTACCAGCGAGATACGACCGGCAATGCTCGAATTGGCCGGATTTTCCAGATCCACATCGACAACAATGAGTTGATTAGAGAACTTGCTGGTGACATACGCATAATACCCGCCCCCCTGCTTGGCACCGAAGTTAACGCCGTGACAACCGGGATCGCAAGGCAACATCGCTACCACTTTATCCAGTTTGGTATCGATGATGGTAATCGTGCCGCCGGTATTGGCCGTAACTACGACACGTCCGGATGGATCGACCGGGGTTTGAATAGGCAAAACTCCCGCGGTTACCAAACCATCTCCGTCACGGTCTTTCAATGTGTCCGGACCGGTAGGGCTAATCGGATCGTAATCCGCTAACAATGCGATGGTTTTAAGCAAGGTACCGTCAAAGCTGATTACGTTGATGGAATGATCCAATAAATTGGTGGCATAGATTTTGTCGATACCGACACCAATAGCAATTGGATGCGGAGCGGATGGGAATACGCCGCCAGTTTTCTGTCTGGCGATAATGCTTCCATCGTTGCTATCGTATATGCCAACATCACTGGTGTTGATGTTAGGCGTAACGATCCTTCCATCCGGCGTAATCCAATGACCATGTGGATTGGCTGGTGTTTGACCGGGGCCTTGCGTCGGCATCATAACATCCGGCTTGGTCGTTCCCGCTGGAATTCTGACCACGCCATTCTCGCCGTTAATCGCTACCGTAATGTCGTCCGTGGACGGCAATGTCATGACATGCGACGGTGTGTCGCCTACCTGGATATTATGCAACAAAGCGCCGTTTTCACGATTAATCATGGTCAATTTGGTATCGAACCATTGCGTTTGATACACAATCGATTGATCCTTGTTGCTCCAAATATTATGCGGGTTGTTCATATTGATGCTTGGCAATGCAATTTTCCGCTTGAGCGTCCAATTGGTTGCATCCAGAACGGTAATCGTGCCCGGTTTGGTTTTACCCGCTGTTTTTTCAAACTGGGTATTGATCCATACCTCGCCGACACCCGGAGTAGTTGGATTGAACAAGGCCGGCAGTGTTACATCCTGTCCGTAACGGGCTTCCAGTACGTCTTTCAGATTAGCAACCGCACCGCCGGTGATTCTAACCGGAACGCTGGCATAGTTTGCATGCCATGGCGCCGAAGAAGTGTAATCCAGCCAGTTATTTTGCGATGTGGCCACAAAAAACGTCCTAACCAAGCGGGTTGCCAAATCGCTGCTGGTCGGCAATCCTTTAACGCCGGTGACCAAATCGATCGATTCGCCCAGATCCAGGCCTTCGGTATTGGGATCGTCCACGATCACACCGGCAAACATATACGGATGGATTTTACAGGTGAATACATAAAGCCCTGGAACATCGAGTTTTACAATGCCGCCGCCGCGATAAGCCTTGGTTTGCGTAAACGGCATGGTGTAATGATCGCCGTGCACCGGATCGTCGGCATCGCTTGGCCATAACAGGCTGGTGATGGTATGTACGCCGTTGGTATCGGACATGATGAAATGTACGCTACTGCCCGGCGGGATGATTTCCAGCGATTTGGTGCTTTTGGTGATACTGAAAATCGTATCCGCACGCGCGCTTCTAAACCAGCTACCAGGCTCATCGGAAACTTCGAATGTCACCAAGCCCGGTTCGTTGCTGGCATTACCGAAAATAGCGCCGCTTGGCGATGCACCGGCGATGCTGTTGCCGGTTTCACCGGAGTTTTTATCGACCACATGGAATTTTCCTGCCATGCCGGATTCCATATGGGAAACCAAATGACAGTGATATTGCCAATGACCGGCACCTACGCCGGTTCCCGCTCTAACGGTAAAGGAATGGCTCGCGTTTCCGGCAGGCATCAATTTTACGTCGATCATATTAGGATCGACGTTCATACCGGCAAAGTCGGTTTCATCCGGCCAGCGGTGCGCATGCAGATGGAATGTGTGCCCGGGCCCAACGGAAAGAACGTGAAAGCGGACAGCGTCATCTTTGACGGCGCCCAAAGTCGGGTTTGTCCATAACGGCGTTTGTGTACCGTTCTTAATTTCCGTGCCCCAGAAAGTCGACCCGACCATAAACATGACAAATTCTTTTTTCAAATCGGAACGCTTTACTGCAGTAATGGCGCCCTCATCTTCCACCAGGCTTTGTACGCTGCCATCGGTTTTGTCAACGATAATGGCGCCGAACAAGCCCAATAACTGCGAACCGTCGTCAAAGTACGGATAAGTACCTTGCTTGCTGGCAGTGAAGGAGAAAGTTTTGGATTGTCCCGGGGATGCTTCGCTGCTATCGGTGGAAAGCCCCGGCACATTCAAGCCGACTTTAACGGATGTATTGTTAGTTAGCGAAATGCTGACGGTATCGCCCGCTTTAACAAATAGCGTCGGCCCGGGAATGGTTGCTCCCGCCGGGTAATTGTTTGTTGCGCCATCGCTGCTGGTGTGATTGCTCATTTTATAAGCGAACTGCCCATTGGGCAGCGTCTCAGCCGTCATGCTGATGGTATGCGAAGCAGCGAGCGCCAAGCTTGAAGTAAATAGCAAGGCAATCAGAAAAACCAATGCCAAAGATATCTTAAAATTATTCGGTTTCATTTTTTATCCTTTCGTGTGATCGCTATTGAGGATGAACATTAAAATTGCCTTTCATGCCCAGTAGATTGCTTGAAAAAGCGGTGTCTCTATATACAGTGCTGATGCCAGCCTGTACCGTAAACACGTGCTTCTCAAGCGGCCCCATAGCTTTCTCGCCGATAACGGCATTGGTGCCCGGATCGATCCAACCGTATCCCGCCAATTTGAAAGTATGCAGGTTGGTACCCAAGGCGATCACATGAAAGCGAACATTGGTTCCTTGTTGCGCAGTAAACGCCGGATTAGGGCCCAAATAGGTTTGCTGACCGGTTATGCTATCGATCTCAGTACCGGCAAAGGTATCGTCGAGCATATACAGCACATAGTCTTTCTGAATGCTGGAAAGAGGAGCTGCTTTGCGCTGACCTTGCAGATTGATGTCTACGCTGCCGGATTTTTTGTTAACGATCAACGCACCGAATAAGCCTTTGTCTTCAGCGCCATTGTGATTAATCATGTTGTGATCGTGATAAGCCCAGGTGCCTGCAGTACCTGCCGCCGCATGCCATTTGTATTCATAAACCATAGCGGGCACCGCGCTTTCGTCTTTCACCATATTGATGTATTTGAGCGTGCCATCGCTGAGGATATCGTAATGAACGCCGTGAACATGCACACTGACTTGATCTTCGCCCGGAGCATCCGGATCAAATTGATGGATCAGTGTCAAATCGACTTCGTCGCCTTCATCGATAACGATCGTTGGTCCTGGAATCGTTGCGTAATCGGGATAACGCGATGTCACATTTTGCTCATTCGCGCCATTCGTTGCGGAAACAACGTGCTGTTTCATCCGATAGGCAAAATAACCGCCGTCCAATTTCTCGGCAACCAATTCAATTTGGTGTAATTTGCCGGTTGCAGCTCCCGTACTTTGGGCTTGCGCACCGGTGAGCACCGAAAAGAACAAAGCGATAACAAGCATTGCTTGCATGTATTGCGGTTTTCCAGGCAATTGCGCGATTCGCGATTGCGAACCGAGTAATTTACCCATAAAACAACTCATGTCGAGTTTTGGCTTCATTACAATCAACCTCCCTTTTTGATTTTTGTTAATTTTCTTTATTGCATTGATGACAAATAAATCAATGCATACCGAGCAAATTCAAGCGAATGCTCGGCGCGAAATTGTAAATCAATTTCATGATGCATTAAGTTGAATATTGTTAAATCATGAGTTGGGTGTGAGTTTTGTCACACGCCAATAAAGAATTTTTCTTGATATCTTGCGAATTCTGGAAATTCTGATACCCCAAAAAATACAGGGGAAGAGAACGGATCAATCCGGGTAATTGCTATGCAATATTGGGAAGAGGGGTGTTCGTGTTGGATTGTCACGATGAAAATTATCCGCAATCGATTTGCAGCAACTTTCATCGTGAATCTAGTGAGTTATGGAACTGGGTTTTGTTGTGCTGCCGTCAAACCTGCCTTCCATGCATCCGGCAGATGTTGCACCCAACCATTGTAGATATTGGGTATCGCATAAATTCCCTGACCGCCCATACCTGCCAGACTAACAACTTTGTCATCGGTTGGAACGGATTTGTCGGCGACCATGGATATCCGTCCCGCGATGCTTGAGTTGGCCGGATTATTCAAATCCACATCGACAACAATGAGCTGATTGGAAAACTTACTGGTGACATATGCATAATATCCCCCACCTTGCTTGGCGCCGAAATTAACGCCGTGACAACCGGGGTCGCAAGGCAACATTGCCACAACTCTATCGAGTTGAGTGTCGATGATGGTAATACTGCCGCCGGTATTCGCTGTAACCACCACGCGCCCTGTCGGATCGACCGGTGTTTGAATCGGCAATACGCCTACTGTTACCAATCCGTCGCCGTCACGATCTTTGACGGTATCCGGCCCGGTCGGGCTAACCGGATCATAGTCGGCGATCAGGTTGATGGTTTTGATCAGCGTGCCGTCCAATCCGGTTACGTTCATCGAATGATCCAGCAGATTAGTGGTATAGACTTTATCGATACCGACACCAACAGCCAATGGATGCGGCTCTGCCGGGAATACACCGCCGGAACCCGTACGCGCCACAATCTCACCGGAATCGGTATCGTAGAGACCGATATCGGAGGTAATCACGTTCGGTGTCACAACCAATTTACCATCGGCCGTTACCCAATGTCCATGCGGGCCAGCAGCAGTTTGGCCCGGCAATTGCGTCATGATCATCGGTTGCGGCGTCATGGTGCCTGCCGGAATAATCCGAATACCATTTTCACCATTGATAGCCACGGTAATATCGTCGTTGGTTGGGATCGTAATCACATGCGACGGCGTATTGCCGATTTGAATGTTATTGATCAACGACCCATCTTCGCGATTGATAAACGTCAATTTATCGTCAAACCATTGCGTTTGGAAAACAACCGACTGCTCCCGGTTACTCCACATATTATGCGGATGATTCATATTGATTTGAGGCAAGGCAATTTTGCGTTTGATAGTCCAGGTGGCGGCATCCAAAACGGTGATCGTACCCGGCTTGGTTTTACCGGCGGTTTTCTCAAACTGCGTATTGATCCATACCTCGCCGACACCCGGTGTCGTGGGTTTAAACAGGCTGGCGAGCTTCACATCCTGACCGTAACGCGCTTCCAGCACATCTTTTAAATTAACCACCGCACCGCCCGAGATACGAACCGCTACGCTCGGATAATTAGGATGCCAAGGCTTGGTCGAAGTGTAGTCTTGCCAGTTTTCCTGAACCGTGGCGACAAAGAAAGTCCTCAACAAACGCGTCGCCAAATCGCTACTGGTCGGCAAGCCATTGATACCTGTTACGATATCGATCGACTCACCCAAATCCAATCCCTCGGTTGCCGGATCGTCGACGATGACCGCACCGAACATATACGGGTGAATCCTGCAAGTAAATACATACAAGCCCGGCACATCCAATTTCAAAATCGCGCCGCCTTTATAAGCTTTGGTCTGGCTGAACGGGATTACGCGGTGATCGCCATGATCCGGATCGTTAGCGCCGCTTGGCCAAAGCAGTGTCGTTATGGTATGCACCGCATTGGTTTCCGACATGATGAAATGTACACTGCCGCCGGGAGGAATGACTTCCAGAGACCGTGTTTTTGTGATCGGACTCAAAATATCGCTGCGTATACTTCTGAACCATCGGCCAGGCTCGTCGGTGATTTCAAATGTTACCAAGCCGGGATCATCGGTAAACGGATTCAGGAAAATATGCCCGCTGGGCGATGCGCCGGCAATGCTGGCACCGGATTCTCCTGCAGCAACGACATGAAACTTCCCTGCCATACCCGCTTCCATATGAGAAAACAAGTGGCAATGATATTGCCAGTAACCGGTTCCAACGCCAGAACCGGCTTTAATGGTAAAGGTATGGCTATCTACGCCATCTTTGAGCATTTTAACGTCGATCATTTCTTTACTGTTCCGATCAGGCCAGCGATGTGCGTGCAAATGCCAGGTATGGCCGGGTCCGAGCGAAAGAATATGAAAGCGTACCAAGTCGTCTTTTACAGCACCCAGCGTAGGATTCGTCCATAAAGGTATCTGATTTCCGTTGACCATTTCCGCGCCCCAGAAAGTTGAGCCGATCATGAACATCACGATCTCTTTATCCAGATCCGCACGTTTGGTAGGTACGATGTTACCTATTTCATCGATAAAACTATCGATTGCGCCATTTGGGTTGTCGACAACGAGCGCGCCAAACAAGCCAACCATATGCGAGTCTTTATCGTAGTATGGAAAAACACCCACTTGATCGGCGGCATAAGCAAAGCTGCGTGTATCGCCAGGCGAGACCTCGATACTTCCTGGCGTCAAGCCGACCTTCAATTGCGTATTGTTGGTCAGCGTTACATTCAATACATCGCCTTGTTTAACAAACACGGTTGGACCGGGGATGGTCGCTTCGTTCGGATACGTTGGCGTCGACCCCTCGCTACTGGTATGACTCAACATTCTGTAGGCATGCTGCCCATTCGGCAATGTCTGTGCCGCCAGGTGAATATTGTGCGTTGCCGCCAATGCAAGATTGGATAACCAAAGCATCGTAAACAACGTTAAGCAGGTCAAAATAGTTTTAATCTGTGAACCAGAAATATGCGGTTTCATTTTTCTATCCTTTTATGAGACATATTCTTATTAGGGCGCGACGTTAAAACTACCCGTCATATTTTGCGCGATGCCTGCGAAGGTACTATCCAAGTAAACTGTGCTGGTACTGGCTTGGATAGCCACCACATGCTTCTCGAGCGGCCCTATCGCTTTTTCTTCTATTAAGGTTTGTGTAATGGGATCGGGCCAGCTATACCCTGGAAGCCGGAATTGATGAAAATTCGTTCCCAATGCAATCAAATGAAACCGGACATTGCTTCCGGCTTGAGCGGTCAGCGCCGGATTGGACCAAACGGGTGTTTGTTTGCCGGTTTGTGTATCGATCACTGTGCCCGCAAAAGTATCATCCATCATGTATAGCACATAGTCCTTTTTGATGCTCGACAGCGGCACTGACTGAATGCTGCCGTTCTGATTGACAGCCACTGTTTTGGCTACCGGATTGACGATCAATGCACCGAATAATCCTTTATCTTCGGCACCGTTATGCGTACTCATATTGTGGTCGTGATAAGGCCATGTTCCCGCTGTGCCCACGGCTGCATTCCAACGGTAAGTATACGACTGCACCAATGTTGCACCTTCGTCTTGAAATAAGTTGATATATTTGAGCGTGCCGTCACTGACAATATCGTAATGCACGCCATGCACGTGCAAGCTGACGTTTTCATGCAAATCGATCTTGTCGGGATTGGGAATGGAGTTATACAAGGTAATTTCCGCCACATCGCCTTCATCCATGATGATGGTCGGGCCGGGAATAATCGCCGCCGTGCTGTAGCGCGAGGTGATATCCGATGTTTGACCTTGCGGATTGGTAACTTCATGCCGCAACATCCGGTAAGCGAGATATTCGTATTGTGGATACGGTTTATCGGCGTACATTTCTATCCGATGGAAATTTCCGGTCACGCTTCCCTGCGCCGCAACATTTCCTGCAAAAAAGAAAATTGCACTCAATATTGCAAACAAGCAAACGGTTAACCATGTTGCCGGTTTATAACGGATTTCCTCTTTTTGGCGCGCGTGCCTTGACGTCTGCAAAACACTCACCAAAAGCTCTGCACAAGCTTTGTGATTCATTTCCAATGCCCTCCCGTGATAGTTATCAATTTGTCTGCGTAATGAATTTATTACATTCTTATGCCACTTCATTTTTCATTATCACACATCTTGTTGTGTATAAAATGATGTCTCTTTGCATTGCCGATCGATACATTAACTGATTGTAACTCAATGAATTAGCTGTTAAAAAAACACCCCATGGGCATACCAACGGGGTGTCAAGGCTTCGTCAGGATCTCATACTCTTCTGGCAAACACTGGCGAAGCTACTACGGAGCAACTAACTTAGTAACAAAAATCAGTATCGATTACTTGCGCATCGACTGCCGATAGCAAACGAACACCCTTTATTCGCCTGCCACACGCATTGATTTTTGTTTAGAAACCAATACCAACGTAACCACCGACTGTCATGCCATCGATTTTGACGCCATCGGATTTACCGGCCGATAACTGATAGCGACCATCGATACCAACATAGAAATTCTTCCAGACGTTGTAATCAATACCTGCGCCAAACTGTACGCCCGGTGTCAAATAAGTGATCGCTTCCGTTGTGGGGCTTACGACATGAATCGCCAATCCCATCGGGATAATCCAAGGCCTCACTTTCGATCCTTCAAAGAACCGGATCTTCGGCGATGCAGTCAATGTAAATTGGCTAACCGTTACGCTACGCGGATTCAATGCGCCGCCCGCCAGCATAGTGGGGTTGTTGGCTAAAGCATTGCCCTGAACGTTGTTGGCAAAATTCTTGTACTCAAACATTAATTCCGCAGAGACCGACGTTCTAGGTAACAACCCCCAAACATTGTTAGTCAAATTCCAATCGAGACCGGCGCCGGTATACCATCCATCTTTGTCGGCCTGGTCTTGCGCACCGACAGGCGCCACATCGCTACGAATACTCGATCCATCTCGTCTCGTCATTGCGTGAGTGAAGCCGCCTCGGAAAAATACCATATTATCCTTGCGTCGTTCGACATCGCCCCCCGAAGCATTTGCCCGATTTTCCGTGGTGGCTTTCGCTTGTTCAATGGTGTTTACTTTCTGGACGGTTTGATTGGTCGTTTGCTCTAGAACATTCACCTTTTCGGTTACTTTTTGAGCAGATTGCGTAGATTCTGTTTTAACTTTTTCCAATTCCATCTGAATTGCCTGCAGCTTTTCTTCCAGCAGCTTGATTCTGCGCGCCGCATCGTCAGCCAAAACTTGAGGCGACGCCAATACGATCGCTACAAAAAAAGAACCCGCAGCAACGCGAGAGGCCATCCGCATTCTGTCATATAATTTCCCCACATCATTCTCCTTTGATTTAATGTAATTTTTCTAGCTATTGTTCAGTATTCGAAGAAGGATGATAGAGAAACGTTAAAATAGCGGCTTTGATCTGTATCAATTTTGTTCCAATCAATATCGACTTTCGAAATTCCGATGAGACCCGACACGCACATTCACGCTTCATTTCCGCCTGTGGAAACTGCACTGGCCGAGCCCAACGGTTTGCTGGCCGTCGGTGGGGATCTTTCGCCGCAGCGCTTACTGGAAGCGTATCGCAAAGGCATTTTTCCTTGGTTTAACGAGGACGATCCGATTCTTTGGTGGAGTCCCGATCCGCGTATGGTGTTATTTCCGCACGAACTGAAAATATCGCGCTCG
>SXGT01327674.1_pt1 | contig 18968 bp, 21 predicted proteins | sample 3176221 | NCBI WGS metagenome assembly SXGT01 (sample SAMN11356862, study PRJNA531348) | freshwater metagenome | isolation source: freshwater sample F1-120 | place: China: Fuxian Lake, Yuxi | collected 2017-12-25
CGGCCGCCATCGGAAGAGTAGACGAGGCGCGAACTTGACATGTCTCCCAGTGTATCTGGGGAAGGGTGAATGGACTGACCCCAGGCCCGGTGAACTCGCCGGAACTGGGGTCGCAGGTTTCCGCCACTATTTCAGCGGAGGGGGTTCTCAGTGCAGGGTCTGCCTACATCTCGGGCAGGTCGAGGATCCTCTGAAGTTCGTCGTTCCACGCCTTGAGACCGTCTTCGAACCCGACTTGACCCGTGTACCACGGAGTGCCCTTTTCAGCGAAAACCGGATCGAGTTCGAGGCCGCGCAGGTTTGCCGGGATGATGTGAACCATTGCCCCGCTGAAATTCTCGAGGTACAGCTGGAAGTTGGGATCCTTGAAGTAGTCGTCCTTCATGATGTCGGGACGGACATTCGCCTGGTTGCCACTCATCGTGTTGAAAGTGAGCACACCCTCCTTGCTGACAATGTGCTTGAGGAACTCCCAGGTCTGGTCGGTGGCCTTGGACGTGGCATTAATGTTCCACGTTCCCCCGCGCAACTCGGAGGGGCGCTTCCCATCCTTGCGCTTGGGAAACAGGATCGACTTGAACTTCAAGGCACCGTCCTTGTTCAACTTGTTGATGTTGAAGACGCCAAGGGAACCCTGGTGCGAGATGCCGATCTGGCCGTTGACGAACATTTGGTCGGCCGAGATGTCCTTCGGCATGTTACCGGCGTGGGCGACGACCTTCTCCTTGTTGGCAAGGTCATACGCCCACCGCATCCCTTCCTTAGCTGCGGCTTCGGTCAGGATTGCCTTCTTGCCGTCCTCGCTGAACTTGTCGCCATTGAAGGCGCGTGTCAGAGTGGTGGTCCCGGGGGAACCCGGGAGTGTCGTCAAGAGACCGAAGCCCTGGGACTTCTCCATGTACTTGCCGACTTTCACGGCGATTTCATAGAGCTTGGCCATGGTCCAGTCCGGGGATTTGTCATCTGGCATCTTCACGCCAGCTGCCTCGAGGATCTGGGTGTTGTAAAGGAACCCATCCTGGCCGGTCCATCCCCAACTTGGCAGCCCCCACGTCTTTCCTTGCCACTTCTGGTAGTCGATGAAGGGCTTGTAGAACTGACCAAGATCGTACTTGTCACGCGCGATGAGCTCGTCGATTGGTGCGATCACCTTTCGCTTCGCGGCTTGGTACATCTGCCAGTGCGATGGATCCCACGCGTGCAGGTCGCCCAAGGTACCCGCCTGCGCGGCGGCCAGCATCTTCGGATACGCACTCTGCTGGTTTCCGCTGTCTAGCGCAATGGGGCGGTACTCAACCTTGATGTTCGGGTTCTTCTCGGTGAAGGTCTTGATCATCAGTTCTGGCCACTTGCCGTCGCCGCCCCGGAACGTCTCAAAGGCAATCGATGCAGCCGGAAGCGTCTTGGCGCCACCGGACTGAGCAGCAGCAGTCGGTGCGGCGGCTGCCGGAGCGGTGGTGGGTGCCGCCGCAGCTGGTGCCTTGGTCGGTTCGGCCTTCGGAGCCGGTGCTGCCGGTGCGCTCTCGCCACCACAAGCCACGGCTACCAAGCCGGCAATCGCACCGGACATGCCGGTCAGGAGTGCCCTACGGCTTCGGTATCTCTCCATCAATCTCATTTCTTCCCCCATGGATCCCACAGTCATGGCGCGTGGTCCAATCCATCACTCGCCGGCTACGACCCTCGTCACGCTGGTGCAGCAAGCTGCGGTGTCGATAGGGTTACAACTGGATCCGATTCAAGGATATGGATGCCCGAAGCATCGCGCAAGTGGCTTCACCAATGCATGGTCTTGACAGGCGATGGCCATGCTTGCCTGATCTCAAGATGCGCGCCATGCCACCCACGCGATGGTTGCCCAACCAAAGATGAAGGCCACGCCTCCTAGCGGTGTGATCGCGCCGAAGAGACGAATGCCAGTGAGTGCCATGAGGTAGAGACTTCCGGAAAAAAGAACCACCCCCGCGACGAATGCCCAGCCGGCCATGCTAGCCGGTGATTGGGGAGATTGACCGGCAACGATTGCCACCATGAACAGCCCGAAGGCGTGGTACATCTGGTATCTCGCGCCGGTCTCCCAGATCACCAGCAGATCCGGTGCCACCCGTCCGGACAGGCCGTGGGCACCGAACGCGCCCAATGCGACGCCGAACACCGCGCAAAGCGCGCCCGCGATCACCCACTCACGCTCGAACATCATGCCTGACCTCCCTCGGGTAGGTGCGGTGCCATGCCCCGCATCCCCATGTCTACCACGAAGCGGGTACCATGCCCAAAGGACTCCGGGCGTCCGCGCGCAGATCGCGCTTGAGACCGGATTGAGCCGGTTCCGGGAGGTCATCCCCGGCGGTGACTGGCGTCCTGGAGATTGAGGAGAGCAATGGACGGATCGAAGCTGCGCGCGAAAATCCAGTCGGGGGAACGCATCTACGGCACAATGACCTCGCTGGTCCGCAACCCCCGGTGGGCCTCGGTCTTTGGCCGGCTTGCCTTCGACTACGTGATTGTCGATACCGAACACGCCCCAACCGGTCGTAGCGAAGCCGCCGACCTGGCGTTTGCCCTGCACGCTGCCGGGGTCTGCCCAATCCTGCGCGTCAAGGATTCCGAACCTCACGCGACGGTGATGGCCCTTGACGCCGGTTTCCATGGCGTACTGGTTCCCTACTGCGAGACGCCCGAGGAGGTCCGCGCCGCCGTCTGGGCCGCGCGCAGCCGTCCCCTGAAGGGCATCCTGCACGACCGCGCCCGCGACCATGGCGAGTACCCGTCCGACGCGACCAAGGCCTACCTTGATGGACGCGCCAAGGATGTGATCGTGATGATCGGCATCGAGAGTGTCCCGGCCGTGGAGAACCTCGAGAAGATCCTCGACCAGGGGGGCATTGACGTGATCTTCATCGGCCCCAATGACCTCTCGGTCTCGCTTGGCATTCCGGATGATTACGCGCATCCCAAGTTCATCGAGGTGACCAAGCACATCATCGACACTGCCCAGAAGCGCGGCATCGCCGCCGGCGGCCACTTCCAGACCGAGGCTCTCATTCAGGAATGGATCGGCCACGGGTCACGCTTTGTCCTGTTCAGCGGGGACACCCGTGCGGTTTCCGAATACTTCCGCGCCAGCCTCGGCAAGTTCCGGTCCACCACCGTGAAAGAAGCGAAGTACGGCGAAATCTAGTTCAGTCGCCACGCCTGTTGGCAATCGTGCGAACCTCCACTCTCTCCCCTGATGCGGGACGAGGGTGGAGACCAGGCATCAGCCATCGACATTGGGCAGTCGGGTTCCGGGCTTGAGATCGCTGGGCCATGGTTGCCTGCTTGCTCCGAAATGGGCTCCAGCGTCGGTGGCCAATAAATCATTTCAGTGACCTTTGGGGCACATCGATGGCGAAGGGGACACGGGCAGATGGCGAAGTTTCGTTGGGGCATCCTGAGTACAGCGGCGATTGCCAGGCGTGCATTCGTGCCAGGTGTACGCAACGGGACCGAGGGGGTCATCTCTGCCGTTGGCAGCAGGTCATTGGCGACCGGGCAGGCGTTTGCAGCCGACCTTGACATCCCTGTGGCGCACCCTTCATATGAAGCACTGCTAGCCGACCCCCAGATTGACGGGGTCTACATCGGATTGCCGAACTCCATGCATCTCGAGTGGACCGTCAAGGCGGCCCACGCCGGCAAGCACGTCCTGTGCGAGAAGCCTCTTGCCCGCACCGTCGCTGATGCGCGACAGATGGTCGAGGCCTGCAACGCAGCGGGCGTCATCCTCATGGAAGCCTTCATGTACCGCCACCATCCTCAGCATGCGCTTGCCCGCCACATGATCAACGGCATCGGCGAAATCGCCTACGTCCGTGCTTCCTTCAACTACACGATGGGCGGTCCACGCCTTGAGAACCGCGACCACCGCATCCGGCCAGATATGGAGGGTGGCGGATTGATGGACGTGGGATGCTACGCCGTCAATGCATCCCGCTTCATCTACGGCGCCGAACCGGTCGAAGTGACGGCGATGCAGCGTGTGTCGGACACGTTCGGGGTCGACATGTCGTTTGCGGGCGTGCTTCGCTTCCCGGGTGGTCGCTTGGCGGTCATCGACGGCGGCTTTGAGTCAACCGGCGCGCAGTTCTACGAGGTTGCCGGGACCACCGGGTCCGTGCGTGTGGAGAAGGCCTATCTTCCCGGACCGGGCGCGGCGACAATCCGGGTCTCGCGGGGCAGTGTGGACGAGTACCACCAAAGCGCCGCACACGATCAATATGCGGGTGAAGCCGATCACTTCGTGCACGCCGTCCGCGCGGGCCACCTGGACTACCCGGCCGAGAACGGCCTCGCCCAGACCGCCGTGGTCGAGGCGCTGTACGAAAGCGCCGCGACGGGGCGCGCCGTAACTGTCGCAAAGGTCTGATCGCGGGTTGGCAGGTTTGTCCGGCCCGACCGCCGGAGGGGCGCTCTTGGCAAGCGGTGCGGTCTAGGAGTTGGGTGCTGCCTCGACCGGAGTTCCGTAGAGGCCGAGGTCACGTTCAATCAGACCATCTCCGGCACGGTCCTTGATCGCGCCGAACACCTCGTAGTCCCACTCCGAGACGAAGCTGATTGCCGTGCCGGCACGTCCGGCGCGACCGGTGCGACCGATCCGGTGGACGTATTCCTCCGGGGTGTCCGGCAAATCATAGTTCAGGACGTGCGAGACACCGTCGATGTCGAGACCGCGCGCCGCCACGTTCGTGGCGATCAGGAACCGGATCCGTCCCGAGCGGAAGTCGTCAAGCACGCGGTTCCGCTCGCCCTGTGGCAGGTCACCGTGCAGCGCCTTTGCCACGTAGCCGCGGCGTTGCATCGACTCCGCCAACCTGTCTGAAGTGATCTTCATCCGCCGGAAGACGAGCACGCGGTCGTAATCGCTCTCTTCCTTGACCAACTTGTCAAGCGCATCCAACTTGTCACGTTCGGCCACGTTCACGAAGTTCTGGCGGATTTGCGACGGCACCGACCGCATGTTGCCGGTCGTCTCCAGGGTGCTTATCCATTCCGGGTCGCGCAAGTACCGTTTGACCAGCCGGGCAACGAACGGCGGTACCGTTGCCGAGAACAGGCATGTCTGGCGTTCGCGAGGCATCCACTTGATGATCTGTTCGATCGCCTCGGCAAAGCCGATGTCCAACATTTCATCGGCTTCATCAAGGACTGCGACGCGGAGGTCTGTCAGGACCAGGGTGTTCCGCCAAAGGTGATCCTGGACGCGCCCTGGGGTCCCGACAACCACCTGCGCCCCGCCGGCGAGGCCCTTGAGTTGGCGATCCATCCCCTCGCCGCCGTAGACCGCGAGGACCTCGATGTTGCGTTCACGCCCGAGGCGGGTCAGTTCGCCGGTGACTTGCCGGCAAAGCTCACGAGTGGGGACAAGGATGAGCGCCTGGACGCTGCGGAGGGTCGGATCAATCCGCTCGATGATTGGCAAACCGAAGGCGGCGGTCTTGCCGGTTCCTGTCTGTGCCTGGCCGACGACGTCATTGCCTGCGAGGAGAATGGGTACACACTTTGCCTGGATCGGGGTCGGTTCCCGATATCCGGCCAGCCAGACAGCGGCTCGAACCGGATCAGTCAGTTCCAGTTCGCCGAATCTCCAGTCAGCGGGCATCGCCTCGGTAACCGTGAACCGTACCGATGCATCGCGACCGGCGACATGACGACCGGGTATGTCAACGTCCCTCGACGGACGGTGGATGGTGGCAGGTGCCGGCGCCTTTTGCACACGTGCTTGCGGAACTGGCGGGTGGAGTGGCGCATCGGTGCGCGTGACCAAGTCCACGTTTTGACGCGCAGTCACCGCCCATAGCGGTGGGGGTGCCTTGGCCACCGGAGGGTTCACGCGGAACTTTGTCCCCGGGGCGCGCTCGAGACACGACCACGTTGTCGTCCGGGGGTACGTTAACCCGCTACTTAGGGTCAATGAGCTTGAGGTCGTACCGCGCGCGAAAGCGGAAAGTTGGGGGGAGATGTTATCGACAAGCACGAAGGCCTCCAGTGGCAGGTGACGCCAAGCGTTTCGGGCATCACCGGGTCGGACACCGCAGCGGGCACCAAACGAGGTGCAGCGCCATCCCGGGTCCAAGGTTGCGACTGGTGCGACTGCGCGCGCATGGGAACTTTCTCTGTGGGTCGCGGTTCGTGCGGGTTCGGTTTCGGAACCGGAATGGTTGGTGGTCCCTGAAATGCCACAGACCTGTTCGACGCGTCCAACCCGATGCCCACCGCTCCAATCAGCTCGGATCCGATGGCATTCGTGGTCATTGGGACGCGCCCATGTCCGTAAGTACGTGTGGCAAAAAAAAGGGGTACCCAAGGCACCCCCTCACCGATCTGTTCCCCGCACGGCCACGAATTCACTGGGCCGATGTGTCGCTCGCAGTAGCATCAATCTAAATGATCGTAGCACGTTCGAGGCAAGGGTGCGCCGGTCAGCTTCTTGTGTCTGGTCAGTCGTCGCCCGGGTTCGGTCCGGGTCTGTCGTCCGGAGGCGGGTGGATCCAACCGGCAACCTCGTCAAGGATCCGATGGGAGACCATGCCCCACGCGAGGGCGCGGACTACTGGTCCCCACCGTCCGGCAAGGAAACTCACTGCGAAAACCGCCGCGATCGCAGGCGCCGAATGGAATTCGCGGAACCGGTCGATACCCATCCGTGGCCAGCGGGGGTGGAGGCGTCCAGAGAATGGAGACCGGTAAGCACTCCGGTGGAACCGGATCGCTCGCACAATCGATAGGTCACCCGAGTGCCAGACGTAGGAGAGGTAATGATCCACGTCCATCAGGACCCCACCAGTGAAGAGCGCGCCAATCCGGGCCAGCGACCATCCTCGGCGCCAGAGTGGTATGGCTAGGATGGCGGTGGCAAGGGCATGGTGCGGTGGGAGCATCACTGACAAGGGTAAACGAGTTTGCTTCTCGCGCTCGATGATGGACGACCTGAACCGTCCCGGGATCCTGGGTCGTGTCAATTCGCGGTGTGAAGACCCGCCGGAAGCGTGTACTCGCGGTTGTGATGTGGGCTTGATATTTGTTCTGTGAACACCAGTCCGCGGTTTTTTCAGACGTCGGTCCACTCCGGAAGCAACTGGCGAGGTCTGGTCAGGGGACCGGTCGCTTCTCCGGGCTGAAGATGGCCGTGAGGGGCGTACGGGCCGTCGTCCATGTGGAGGCGAACCGCTTGACGAACTTGACGAACATGAAGGTTCGGGTGACGCTGTGGGTGTCGTCATCGCCCTCGGCCAAGGCTTCGGGTTCATCGGGATGCCGGGTTTGGTGAACTACTGCGGACACCAGTACCTGCGACATTCGTCCGGAAACGATGCCGTTGTGTTCAAGCGATACATCCGGTAAGCCGATGCAGTGCCCGCGATCGGGGAGATTGATAGCCCCTCACCGGGGCTTCGGGCGAGATAGGGGCGGAGGGAGAGGGATTCGAACCCCCGGTCCTTTCGGACTACCGTTTTCAAGACGGTTGCCATCGACCTCTCGGCCATCCCTCCGGGCGCGACACAAACCCGTGCCTCGTCTGTGCGGGAAGGATGGTAACCCACCATTTCCCCCACCTGGTCCTTGCCGTTGGGCTTGGGGACAGTGGTCCACTCAGCTTTCGGAGCGTAGTGTCGGGAAGGCGATCACCTCGCGCAGGTTCGGCTGGTCAAGCAGGAACGCGCAAAGTCGGTCGATGCCAATGCCCAGGCCACCGGCCGGAGGCATCCCGTGTTGCATCGCCTCGATGAAATCAAGGTCGACGACATGCGCCTCATCATCCCCGGCAGCCATCGCACGAGCTTGTTCAAGGAACCGTTCGTACTGGTCATCAGGGTCGTTGAGTTCGGTGAAGGCATTGCCGAGCTCGACGCCGGCGGCAAAGGCCTCGAAGCGCTCCACGACGTCATCCTCACCCGGCTTGCGTTTGGCGAACGGGCTGAGATCCACCGGATAGTCCACAAGGAAGACAGGGTTCACTATGTGGGGTTCGACGCATGTCGAAAGAAGCTGGTCGATAAGTTGGGCCCGTGTCTTCTGCGGCTCGACCTTCAGGCCGGACGCGCGCACGGCGGCGTCAAGGCTTTCCAATGTTGGGTGAAGCGCGTAGTCCACACCTGAGGCGTCGAGGATTGCCTTGCGCAGCGAAACCCGGGGCCAAGGTGGCGTCAGGTCTACGGTCTGGCCCCGTACGGTGATTTCGAGGGTCCCGAGGACCCGTTGCGCCACGGTTGCGATCAGTTCCTCCACCATCCGCATCACGTCTTCGTAGTCGGCGTAGGCCTCATACGTCTCGAGCATCGTGAACTCGGGGTTGTGCTTGCGTGAGATCCCTTCATTCCGGAAGACCCGGCCGAGTTCGTAGACCCGGTCAATCCCCCCGATCAACAAGCGCTTGAGATACAACTCATGCGCAATCCGCAATGCCATGTCGCGGTCGAGCGCATTGTGATGGGTTCGGAACGGTTTTGCAGTGGCACCACCGTGCTGCGCCTGCAGGACGGGAGTCTCGACCTCGATGAACCCTCTATCGTCAAGGAACCGCCTGATTTCGCGAACAATTGCCGCCCGCTTGTGAAGGACATCTCGCGCGTCGAGGTTCGAGATCAAGTCGAGATGCCGGCGCCTGAACCGAACTTCCTGATCGGTCAGCCCGTGCCACTTCTCGGGGGGAGGGCGCAGGGCCTTGGAGAGCATCTGCCACGACGTGCCCTGCACGGTTCGTTCGCCGGTGCGGGTCACGAAGAGGGTGCCCGTGACGCCGACGGTGTCTGCAAGATCCACGGTGTCGAGGAAAAGGCGATATGCGGCCTCGCCGAGGTCATTCACGCGTAAGTACGCCTGCAGGCGGTCGGTGCCGTCACGAAGTTCCGCGAACGTTGCCTTGCCCATCGTGCGAAGCAGCATGATGCGACCGGCCACGGTAACGGGGGTTGCTCCAGACGAAAGTGCTTCGAAGTCCGCGTGCGCCTGAGCATTCGTGTGGGAGCGATGGAAATGGGGCGGGAAGGGATCAATCCCGGCGTCGCGCAGGCGCGCCAATTTCGCCCGGCGCGCATCGATGTACTGGTCAGTTTCGAGCCCCGCAGGCCCGGCGTGGGCGTTCGACGCATTACCTGAAGGCGGGTTCTCGGTCACAATGTCTCACCGTACCAGACTTGCCTTCTGGCATAGGTCACCGGCCAACCACCGGAGAGGCCGGCCTTCGCCGGATGCTCATTTGATCTCGCGCACGGTGTACCGGATATTTCCGGATGGTGTTGCAACCGTGGCAATCTCACCGACCCTCAGTCCGATAAGGGCGCGGCCGACCGGGCTTTCATTGGAGATTTTCCCTTGGGACGGGTTCGCCTCGGGGGTCCCGACGATCATGTACGAGTCGGTCTCGCCGTCGTCATCCTCGACTTCCACTCGCGATCCGAGGCCAACGACCGTGCGGTCGACGTCCACCGGGATCATCTGAGCGGTCCGCAATTGGAGATCAATGGTCTGCATCCTGCCCTCGACAAAGGCGAGGTCATTGCGGTCAGAATCGGGTTCCGATGTTTCGCTGAAAGACCCAACCTCGCGTTCCTCCTGGATCCGTTGGAGGAGTTCGCGCCGTTGCGCAGCGAAACGCTCAAGCTCGGCTTCAAGGGCCGTCTTGCCTTCGGGTGTCAGGTAGACCGGGCGGAACGTCATGGTGTCATGTAGCCTCAGGCCAAGACTATAGACCAGAAATCGGGGTACAGGGGCATTGCCGATGCGGTGGTGTTGACCCGTCTGGCTTCCGGTGGGTTGTCGTACGTCATGGATGCTGGGTGGCGTGCCGGAGCATGCGCACAAGTGCATCATCCTCATTCGGCATCACGGTGCGGGGATCAAGAAGGACGGTGTCGTGTTCGATGCGGGCGATGACCGGAATGGTTTCCGCGTCTCGCGCGTCAGAGTGTCTGGATTTGACGGATTCCGACGGTCCCTTGTGAGGTTGTCGCAGCCGGGTCGCGAGTTCCTCGGCGGAGAAACCAAGTGGCGTGACTGCCACAAGGGTGGTGGGCAGGGTGACCCCGGGGAGCGACCCGCCCCCGATGGCCGACGCTCCCGCAACTGCCCGGAACCCGGCGCTGGCAGACCCAAGCCTTGTCGCGATTGCTTCGGCGCGGGAAGCTAAGTCGGTAACGTTGGCGCCGATCATCTGCCACACCGGGACGGTGCGCACGGCGTCGCCACGGCGATAGTGGCCAAGGGTTGCGGCGAGGGCAGCAATCCCCAGCTTGTCCAGACGCAGTGCCCGGGCAAGCGGGTGTTGCCGGATCCTGGCGACAAGTGCAGGGTCTCCCGCGATGATGCCAGCCTGCGGGCCGCCGAGAAGCTTGTCGCCTGAAAACATCACTATCGACGCGCCAGCGACGAGGCTTTCCTGCGGCCGGGGTTCCCGCATGGCATGGGGCACGCCGAAGGCCGTGATGTCGAGCAGGCAACCGCTTCCGATGTCCTCGATCATCGGCACGCCGTGCTTCAACGCGAGGGACGCAAGGTCTGATGTTTCGACATCCTCGGTGAAGCCGACGATCCGGAAGTTGCCGGGATGAACCTTGAGGATGGCCGCCGTTGCCGGGGTGATGGCATTGGCATAGTCCGAGAGGCGGGTACGGTTCGTGGTGCCGACCTCCACAAGTGTCGCGCCACTCTGCCGCATTACATCCGGCACCCGGAACCCGCCCCCAATTTCCACCAAATGCCCTCTGGACACGATTACCTCGCGCCCGCGCGCCAACTCCGCAAGCGTGAGCAGCAGGGCACCGGCGCAGTTGTTCACCGCAATCGCATCGAGGGTCTCGGGTGTTGATGCCGGGGTGCCGAGCACGTCGCGGATCAGTGTGGCCAAGTGGTCATGCCGTGAACCTCGCCGCCCGGTGTCCAGGCGGTACTCGAGATCTGAGTACCCCGCCCCCGATGTGGCAAGGGCACGGCGTGCGGCATCAGAAAGAGGCGCGCGGCCAAGGTTCGTGTGCAGGACGACGCCGGTTGCATTGATCACCGCGTGAGGCCAGAGGTCTGAGAAGCCTTCGCTACGTTCCAGGACGCCGGTAACAACTGATCCGGTGAGTGACCCTCTCAGCTCACCTGCCGGGATATCGCGATATCCCCCCGCGAGGACGGCGGACCTCACCTCCGAAAGCGCATCCCGGATGGTTTGCGAAAGTACCTCGGAGGAAAGTGAGCCGCTCAGGCCCTGGATATCCGGATGGCGCATGAGTTGATCGACCGATGGCAATCCGCGCAGGGTCGCCTCACGCGATTTATCATCAACCATTGGGTTTCATGTGGATGAAGCGTAGTGCACTCAAGGGGTGAGAGGGTGCCTCAAGCGGCAGTGCCGTGGGTCACTTCTACATCCCATGCACGGTAGCGGCAACCATGTAGCAGACCACAACACATGATGACGGACGCGGGTGGACAGCGAATGCGCAAGATGGCGCTCGTGGGTAACGTGACGGCCCTGCTAGGCATTGTCTGCGGGATTATCGGGATTTCGGCGATGACCGTCTGGCGGATTGTCCGGCCATCGCGCACCAGTCGGACGTCCACTTGGCGGCCAATCCTCGACCCATCCGACATCGAGGCAGTGTCGTTCGTGACCACAGATGGGACGCGGCTTTGCGGTTGGTTGGTACCACCACCTGCCGGTGGACCGATTGTGGTGACCCTCCACGGGTTCGGACAAAACCGCCACGAGTGCGAGGATTTCGTCCCATGGCTATCCAACGCCGGTTATGGCGTCCTCCTGTTCGACTTCCGTGCCCATGGCGAAAGTGACGGTTCGTTCACCACTGTAGCGGGCGATAACGAGGTCGCCGACGGTGCCGCGGCGATAGCGTTCCTCAAACACCGGTTTGGTCCTGACGTCCGCTTGGCGCTCATCGGCATTTCCATGGGTGGCTCCGTGGCACTGCGGCTCGGTGGGACTGACCCGTGCATACGCGTGGTGGTGACCGATTGTGCGTTCGCGACAATGTTGCGTGTCATTGATTTCGCCTTCGACGTCTGGATCAAGTTGCCCCCGTCGATCTTCCGCATGCCGGTCACCATTTGCGCGGAGGTTATTACCGGGGTCAACGTCATCCAGTTACGGCCGATCGATGACGTCCCGAAAATCGGCCGGCGTGCGTTCCTCGTGATCCACAACTCCGGTGATACCTCGGTGAACCCGGAAGACGTGTTGGTAATCGCATCGACGGCCCGTGCGGCAGGGATTGACGTGGATATCTGGCGTCCGCCTGGGGAACACGTTGCGACCCGGTTCGATGATCCGGACGGCTATCGTGACCGAGTACTCACCACTCTAGCGCGTGGTTTCCGTAGCTGATCCGCGGATGGGGCATCTCGAGGCAAGGGATCCGTTCCACCCGCGCAAGCACTTGTGAACTCGGGTTCGGCTGCCACGTTACCGGAAAAACCTACGGGCGGATAACTGACCCGTCAGGACGCCTGTCCTCGACCAAGTAGCGTGGGGTGCGGGCGCGGACAGGGTCCACAAGGGCAAGGGCTTTGACCTCATCGATATCGATGCCGAGGCCCGGACGGTCGTTCGGGTAGAGGTACCCACCGTGCAGGACGGGATGTCCAGGGAATGCATCGAGTTCTTCCGGGCGGAACCAATTCTCCTCCTGGATCCCGAATGAGTACGAAGTCATGTCCAGGTGCATCGCTGCGGTGAGGTTTACCGGATCGGTGTTCCCGCCTTCCTGCCACGCGGTCTGGACGCCGAACGCTTCGGCGAGGTGTGCCAGCTTCTGGGCCGGGCTGATGCCGCCGATCTTTGACACGCGGCAACGGATGAAATCGATCAGTCTCTCCGAGATCAGGGGTAGCCACTCCTGGACGTTCGTGAATAGTTCGCCGATGGCCTGCGGGGTTGAGCACTGCTGACGGATCTGGCGATACCACCCGATCTGTTCCGGTGGGAGCACATCCTCCAGGAAGAACAGTCGGTACGGCTCCAGTCGCTTTGCCAAGGATACTGCTGATGTCGGCTTCAGGTGTTCGTGAACGTCGTGGGTGAACTTCGGGCCGAACCCGAACCGGTCACGCAGGTGGGCAAACATTGCCACTGTGTTTTCGATGTAGACGTCGTCATCGAACGCTTGCCCGGATGGCCACGATGGCCATGCCACACCCCAGGGCGTGCGTGACGGGTCGGGAGTGTGTGGACGCGTTGCCGGGACGAAGCCACCTCCCCCATACGCACCCACTTGGCACCGGATGTATTGCCACCCGTCCCCGATGTATCTCTGGATGTCATTCTCAAGCTCGGGCAACGTGTTGCCAACGGCGTGTGCGTAGCACGGGACTGCCGAGCGCACCGGGCCGCCAAGGAGCTGATAGACCGGCATCCCGGCCTCCTTGCCCTTGATGTCCCACAGGGCGATGTCGATGCCGGCGAGGGCCGCGTTGTGGGTCGGACCACTGCGCCAGTACCCACTCGTGAAGGTCGATTGCCAGATGTCCTCGATCATGGCCGGATCACGGCCGATGAGGCGCGGGGCCATCCACTCTTCAATGGCAGCGACGACAGCACCGGTGGCGTTGTAATCGTGCGCCGAACCGATGCCGTAAAGACCGGGCTGGTCGGTAAGGACCTTGACGATCACCCACGTGGCCGTGACCCGTGTGCGGATGCACCTGATGCCGGTGATGCGTGCCATTGGGGATCCCCTCAACTACATGTGTATGCCACGGCTTCCGCGCAGGGAGGCGAGTGAACAGGTCCGGCTTAGCGCGTCCGGGCGGCGTTTTCTTCGGCTAGGGCGAAGGCGTCGTCCTGTGGGTAGTAGCCCACAAGCTGGCGCGTTTCCTCAAGATCCATCCGCAGGTACCGGTTGTTCGAGATACCGTTCACAACTGCGAAGGTGACGTGTGGCGCGCCTGACACGCATGCATCGAACAACCGCGCAAGGTCGTGGTAGGTGACGCGCAATGCCTGTGTCTCGGCACTGACCTCAAGGTTTACTGCCTCGCGCGCGGTTACGCCACCGATCCGGATCGCAATGGCCGAGAAGGCGCCCCCTGACTGCGCCACGAAGGCCGCGCAGACGGCTTCGCCCCATGCCTTTGAAGCGCCGTAGACGTTCCCCGGGAACGGCACATCCGATGCGCGGGACTGACGTGACACGGAATACCCGTTGACGGCGTTGACCGAACTCGCGAACACGACGCGCTTCACGCCCGCCTCGGTCGCGGCGTGCAGGACGTTGTAGGTCGCCTTGATGTTCCGGTCGAGGAGGCTCTCATAAAAGTCGGCGACAGGGCTTGGATCGGCTGCGAGGTGGAGGACCGTGTGCGCCCCCTTGACGGCGTGACGTGCAGCATCGAGGTTGGCCATGTCGGCCGCGTCGCCGACGGTTACTTCGTCACCCGGTCGGGCGCCTGACGGTTCTCGGAGGTCGACAAGACGCACACGCCACGGGCCCGCCGGAGGTGCACCGTCCTGTTCGCCGGCAAGCCACGCTCGGTAGAAAGTGCCGATCCGTCCGGCGCCGCCGGTCACGACAAGCAGTGGGTTCTGGTTCGATACGGTCATGTTTAGGCCGTCCTTGTTGGAGTTGATAAAAAATCAGGCCCACCTCGGGGCGTTGCAGTCCAGTTCCGAACACTGAAACCGGTTGTGAATGTCACGGTGCGATCGCAACCGCACAGGGCGGCCTTGTTCCGCTCACTCGCGCGAAACGCCAGCGACCGCCCAGGCACGGTCCATCCAACGGAAGATTTTCTTGGCTTCGTTGAGTGCGTCGTAGCCCGGACGCATCTGGCATTGCACGCTTGCCTCGAAGCCAATCGCCCCGCGCCATCCCGCACGGTCCAGGAGAGTGAGGTAACGCGGAAGGTCGAATGTCCCTTCGCCGGCCAGGAGGAACTGGTATTCGATCGGGTGTCCATCGGGACCAAATGCCTTGCCAACGCCGTTCCCTGGCACGCGCCAGTGCTCCGGTTCTGGCTGATCGAGGTAGCGACAGTGCTGATCCTTGATCTCGACCGACTTGGAGAGCGGTGCGAGACGTGCAACTGATGCCTCAAGCGGGAGGTTCACCACCTCGAAGTGGCTGACATCGAAATCCAAAGCAACATACGGAGACCCGACGGCGTGGATTAGCCACTCGGACCGCTCCGGTGTATCTATCGCTGCGCCAACATGAGGCTCGATGCACACGATCACGCCACGCTTGGCTGCGTGAGCGGCCAGTTCACCCAGTCTGTCCACCAACTGGTGCTTGTGTGTCTCGAATTCCGCCGGACTGCCGCCACTGCCTGTATTCAGTGCGGGTACAGACTGGTGGGGCAGGGTCAACTCCACGCAGAGGTCGATGGTGTCGCGAAGTCGGGCCATGGCGACGTCTGCCTTCGCTTGATCATCTCCAATGATCGGCTGGTTTCCAACCACCGATGCCAGTTCGAGATCGTGTGACACCATCAGGGATTTGAGGTGCGCCCGGTCTGAAGCAGACCACTTGGTGAAGTCGCCTGCATTCTGGACGTACTTTCCACCAATGGGGTAGCCGGGCACCACGCTGATCGCGAGGGACTGAAACCCCATCCTCGCGAGTTCCGGGACGAAGACGGTGTACGGCACCGTTGCCATGCTCCACGTGTTGTAGCCAATCTTCATTTCAACTTCCCTTCAGGAACGCCCATCGGGCAACCGAGTGCCAACATGATTTTTTTCTGCTCGCTACACATGGATTTCAGGTGATCATCCAACGATGGCAGCCGATTGTCTTGGAGCGACGCTTCCCAGAGCCAGAATGCTGATGCAGACAGCTGCCCTTCGGGCACCTTGACGCCCTGGTGCATCGTACCCGCGCGCATCGGATCTTGGTCTGGCGATGGGGTCACGGGGCAACGTTCTGACAATCTGGCGCATTGCCGAGCGTCTCGCCGACCTTCAATCGACAAACGGATCAGGGAGTGTTGCGTGCTCATGTTTGTCCTGCTGCTCCAGAAGACTGCCAATGCGCGAAGCGATCAGTGGGAATGGACACGGCGGACGGCGTTGCCACGGCTAGTCATTCCGTGGAAGCAAATCGTTGCCGATGTGGGTCGCCCTCCGTGAGACCCGAACGTGGGCACGTGGTCTCCGGGCATCCCTGCCCTCGCATGCCACGACCGAGAGGTGTGCCGTCGGGAGACCATGCGTGTCAGGAAGTGTTGCGCATCAGTGTGTGGACATCGCCAATGCCGAGCACGGTTGGCGAAACGCCCGGAGATGGCGTGTTCGGAAACACGTCCGAACTCTGGCAACAGAACAGGCAGGGAGTTCCCGCATCCACGGTACTTCACATCAACATCATCGGGTTGTTCTTGCCCCTGTGTTGCTTGGCGCAACCCGGGTCGCATTCGTCAAGTAGGCGACGCGTCTTTTCACAAGTCTGCGCATCAACTCCGCCGACCGCGATGACGCCGGCACGGCAGCGAGCGAGAAGCTCAGGAACCCGGTCCGTGGCCTCAACCTGGCGCAACGTAACGCACAGGACGGCGTCCGTCCCATCCAGACGGCGGGGGCGGACGCGCCGCGACCCATGGCGTCCTCGCCCGCATGCCTGAACTCGCTTCTTAGTCGGCCAACGACACGCTTTCCGCGAGTGATCGTGCACCACCATCAGGCCGAGTTCACCGCCCTCGACCGCGAAGCGGACCGCATCTGATCGACCACCGCATTCACCAACTGAGACATCTTGGACAAAGCCGGCGTCGCGACTGGCATGACACCAGAGATCGGTGCCAAACACGGGGACACCGTCACCCTGACCGCGGGTGGGGCCGAGATGCCGACGTTGAACGCCAACGCTGATCCTTCATCGTTGACGCGTGCGACCACCGGCTACCAGAGTGCGTCGTGCGGGGGCATCTCCGTGGTTGATGCTGACGTGGATACGGTCTGCACTGCCCGTGCCGGTCTCGGTTCCCCAGACCGTCTGGAGAGTGTCGGGCGTTGGATTGCCGTCGCCTTGGCGAACACGGCTGCTGCCAATAGCCGCGTTGCCAATGCCGACACCGCTGCGAGGATGAACGAACTCGTGCATTGCCAGATGGTCCAACAAGCAGCTATGTCGGAACTGGCTCAAGCGAACCAGGTGCCGTTCATCGTCCTTGAGTTGCTTCGGAGACAGGTGTCGCACCGGGAGGTGCCACGTGCCACGGTCGACACGGGTGACGGCAGGTGGGCATCCGCATTAACGAGACGTCCATCAAATCAAAACCGGGCAGTGGCCGTGACTGCTACTGATGAAATGAGTGCGTAGTGCCGTGGACGCGGTCAGCGGGGAGGGACTTGTCGTGCTACGGTTTTTTCGGTGGAAGAGCGAGAACCAGACATGGAATGTAGTGCTTGCGGCACTCATCTCCTTGCCGATGCCCGGTTCTGTCATCGGTGCGGGAGAACCGTAGCGCGACCCCGTCCAAACCGTGAAGGCATCAGTGGCGAGGTCGTTACGAGACACAAGTGCACTCGCCATTCGTCGCGCGAGACCCTCCTGCGGTGTGGCAGATGTCTTGAGCCGTACTGCCATGACTGCCTGACGCACACGCCGGCCGGGATGCGGTGTTCGCGTTGCAGCGGTATCCGGCAATCCCAATTCGCGTCGCGATGGGCCCAACGAAACCGCTCGGCAGTAACGTTCTTCATCCTCTGCGCGCTGATAGTCCTGTACATGGTCATACGTTCCGGACTTGCACGTGGTGGTCGTCCTGCTGGACAGCCACAGTTCGAGCCGCCAATCTCTCGATCCGCTGAAATCGCGCCTCGCTGAGAGGCAAGCGGTCTTCGGTCTCTTGGTCGGCCCGATCATTTCTGCGTCACAGACAGTGATCCGGCGCGTAATCCTGCGGAACGTGACCGCAAATCCGATCGAAACGGGCGTGACGCGCATCGGCACGACCACGAACTGTGAACCCTTGTCACATTGGGCGGGGGTGGGCTGTTACTGCTGGCGGGTTCGGTTTCCGATTGGGCTGGTCACGCCATGCCACTCGTAACTATCGCGTCTGGTCGCTCGATAGCGTTCGATGCCTGGCAAGTTGTTCCGGCTGGACTTTGCGGAATATGGCGCGATGCGGAATATGGCGCGATGCGGAATATGGCGCGACCGCACGCTGGGTATCAATATTCTTGGTGGCCTTGGGATCTGTCGCTGCGGTCGCGCTTGGTAACTTGTCGGGGGCGTTGACAATCCTAGTGCGGTAAGTGCTTGCTGAGGCCATCGCGGATTTCACGTTGTCCCACACGGCGCTCTCTGTTGAAGCGGTACCCGCAACGATCTAGAGATTGCCAACATGCTCGATACGGACGGCCTGAGACGCCGACCCACGTGCAGGAGGTCCCGCCAGGCGTGACAGTTGCGCTGCATCCGGGCCAACGGATCCTTGTGGACGGTGTCGCTTCATCATGACGCTGTCGGCCGTGTTTCAGGCAACGCTAATGGGGAGCGTCAGATACTGGACGGTGCGCCCGGTAACCCAGTGTTTGTGGGAACTTGCAACTGTGATGGGTACGTGGAAGTGCGCACGACGCACGCCTTTCCCGCCACGGCATTGGCCCGAGTTGTTCGAGTAGCCGAGGCGTCCATGAGGGAGCCGACATACGGATAACGAATGGTCAAACGTTCCGCCAATTTTTGCGCCCCAGTGGTCGTGACTGTTGCCATCACTGGTGCACTCTTCGTACCGTGGATTGCCGTTGCCCCGATTGCGCCTTGGTTTGAGCGTACCCCTGAAATGATCCCCGCGGCTTGTCCCGGCGCACTTTTGGTGGCGTCGCCGGTTGCCATCGTCGCCGCGATACGTGTGGCGTAACGACACGGGGTGATCGTCCGGAATGCCATCGCCCATGAACGGGCCGGACTGGTCAGGATTGTTGCGTTTTATCAGACTGGCACGCTGACCTCCGGACCTCCCCAACTTGAGGCTGTCGTTCC
>SXGT01060494.1_pt1 | contig 18966 bp, 21 predicted proteins | sample 3176221 | NCBI WGS metagenome assembly SXGT01 (sample SAMN11356862, study PRJNA531348) | freshwater metagenome | isolation source: freshwater sample F1-120 | place: China: Fuxian Lake, Yuxi | collected 2017-12-25
CGGCAAGATCATGCGCCGGCTGCTGCGCGATGTGGCCGAAGGCCGCGAACTCGGTGACACCTCAACACTGGTCGATCCCAGCGTGTTCGAGGCGATCCGCGCCAACAAGTAGCGGTGACCGTCACGAATCGTGTCAACAGGTCAGTTTTCTGACCGGGCCTCTACGGATAGTGCGGCTTCGATCACGCGGCCGAGGACAGGATCGTGGTCGGCCGCAGCCCGAGCCCAGACGGCGCCCAGAACAAACTCCACGTTGTCGAGCAGATCAATAACGGCATAACTAGGGTCGGCGAAAACCTGCGCGGGTCCGCCGAGCGCCGGATCGAGTGTCAAGGTGAGTCCCGCGGTATGCCGGATGTGTGCAGCAAGTTTGAAGATGTCGGGATCCGGTATGTCGGTCAAGAGATTCAAACCTGCGCTCTGCAATGTGAGACGTAGACCGTTCATCGATGCCGGCTGTGTCGACATCGGCGGCACCGTGAAGACGCGCTCGGCGAGGTCGCTGAACCAGAGGCCGGAAGAATCGGCGAACTCGTCATCGGCGCGCATCGCGATTTTGAACGGGTGGCGGGCCATTGGCTTGGTGACGAGGTGCGGCTCGTCGACAGGGAGGTGAACAAAGGCGATGTCGATCGTGTTGTCGCGCAGCCCACGTAGAAGCTCTGTCGAGGAGGCGTGCTTGACGTGCACCGCCAGCCCGGATCCGCTCTTGACTGCCGCCACAAATCGGTCGACGTCTGCGGGTGGTGCAAGGTGAGATGCGCCGACGTTCACCGTGCGTTCGATTTCGTCGTGAAATCGCCTTGCCAGAGGGCGAAGCTCATCGATTTGGTTGACGATGTCCCGGATGCGCGCTGCCAGAATCCGTCCTGCAGGGGTCAACTCGACCCGGTGGTAGAGCCGATCAAATAGTTGGACACCGAGTTCACCTTCCAGGTCCTTGATCGTTCGGCTCACCGGTGATGGCGTCAGATGCAGGCGTTGAGCAGCGCGGCCGAAGTGCAACTCGTCCGCGACGGCGAGGAAGCATCGAAACTGAGGCACATCCATGTGAAGAGCTTCCAACACAATGCGAAAATCAGCACGTGCGGGTGTCTGGATTCGCGATGGGCAAGCACATCAAAGGACACCAAGATGGATTCGAGGCTGCGCACACAACCCGGCACAGCCGAGAAACGTACCTGCATGGTGGATTGGCGAGCGCCTCGAATTGTTGACCATCGACTGCCATCGCTTGTTCAGTCATCGGCGATATCAGAGGAGAAATATGACGTCAATCCCAGCCATCGGTGATCTGGATTTTGCCACGTCGGTCAGTAATTATGAGCCGAACCTCTCGATGCATCTGCCGACGGCGCGCCCTTTTGGACTCACCGAGCAGTCCACCTACCTCTACGGTGGATGGCGCGACGCTTCGGGCGCGCTGCACATCGTCGAACGCAAGTTCTGTGGGCCCATGACTGCAGGTCTGTGGATGATGACGAATAGATCCGGCAAGGTCGCGCTCGCCCCCGAATCGCTGAATACCGTCCGCGGCGAGGTAAAGCGCGAATACTCCAAGTCCGAACACCACCTGCACGGGTCCCTACTCGGAAAGGCCGGTGGCGCACCAGAAGAGGGTCTCGACTACAGGCTGACGCCGGGCGCCATGCACTGGCGGGAGGGGACCATTCTCGAACTCGGTGGGGCGCTCGTCGGGCCAGGCATTCAGATCGGATCGCTCGACCACGACCAACCCTTCTTCTACACCAGCGAGCTGTATAAGGTGACCGGCACGGTGCTTGGGGAAACCGTCGAGGGCTTCGTCTTCCTGGATCACGGCTATTGGCCGCACGGCCAGGATTGGAAGGAATGGCGAATCTTCAATGGTACTCAGCTGTCGTGGTCGGCATTCGCCACTGAATTTGCCGATGGTCATGTCGAGTGGGGGCAGGTGGCAATTGGACGGCAGAAGTTCAACTTTGTCGCCGTCTCGGACGAAGATGGGCCTGTCGTCATGGACGTGGACACCTCGGGCGGCGTAGACCCCGATCCCGACGACTGGGCGCAGCGCATCGGTTACCGGGCTCACGACGGTCGCACCTGGGTGTTCGAACTCGAGCCAGGCGGCCAGATGTCTCAGTTTTCTGCAGCCCGCTGGGGTGGTTACCGCGCGCAGGCAGGCCGCATCACGCGCCACGGCGACGACCGCGATGTCAAGGTTGCGTTCGCCTGGGGCGAGTCCTTCATGGAACGTTTTCGTCATGTCGGAACTGGTTCCGTGGGCGAATTGCTGTCCCAGATGTCCTGACCAGGAACATCAGGGACGGCGTCGGTCGAGCTGTTTCCCCAGGAGATCGGCTGGTCGGGGCGCCCAGCCAGCGCCGACGACGCTACAACCCCCGCTGTGCCGCGAGTGTGCCAAGACGCGCACAAACAACCGAGACATAGGAGACGGAGCGCAACGCTCAAGACTCGCTGAACTGGACTTATCGTAATAAAGCGGGACAGGTGAGACGCCGCGAAACATCCAAAAACAGATTTACACACCAGCGGTCGGCGGTTCGATACCGTCCGCGCCCACCATTCACACCGCAGGTCAGAGGTTTGTGGCCCGAGAGGTGACCCAGCCAAGTGGTGCAGTTCCGTCCACCGTGAGCCGGTTGAGGCCTGACTGCTCCGCGATGTGGACGTCTTCCGCAAGAAGCCGCTCGCGTCGTCCGTCGGGCGAGGCGGAGCGCCTGGCGGATCTCGCCGACGAACGCGGTCGCATCCTGATGGTCGATTTCCACCGCCGCTACGCCGCCGTGTACGTGGCTGGCCCCGAGAAGTTGTCGGTATCCAGCACGATCTGCCCCGATACAGCTCCGCCGTTAGGCCGTCGCACGCGGACAACGGAATGTTCAGCGGTGTTGCTCCGGTGGCGCCAGCGGCTTCCTCCACTGTTCCAGTTCTAATGAGGCGGGCGCGATCACCGGGGTTGCGTCAGTTGTAGAGGCGAATTCACCTGCGCAGCATGGCTATCGACTCAGGACAGTCGGCTGTTGTGCAGCTGGATCACCACCACGGCAGCGTCCAGCAGCGGCGTCACCCGTGCATGCCGGCGAGCACCAGCCGCCAGCTCGGTGAGAACGTCGACCTCGACGCGACGACCCGCCGTCAGGTCGCGGAACATCGACGGTCCGAAGCGCCACCTTGGATCCTTCAACTTGCCGCGCAGTCCCACCGTGGATGGCAGGCGGTCAGTCTCGTGATCGATGACCGAGAGAACTTCGTCGAGCACCGCGTCGGCGAGCGCATGGCCGCCGTCGATGCCGGCGACGTCGCCGACGGTACCGCGCGTCAGGCAGGTCAGCACCGTGGTCGACGCGATGAAGGCAAACTTCGCCCACATCACCGACGTGACGTCGTCGACCACAGTTGTCTCGACACCGGGGACGGAGAGTTCGGCGGCCACCGGTGTCGGTGGGTCGCTCGCCTCGTCGAGCGAGCCGATTGTCAGCCGCACACCGGGCAGGCTCACATCGATGATTCCGTCAACCAGTGATGTCGCCAGCTCCGCGGCGGCTCCGACCACACGGTGATCCCCGAACGCTTGCCGCAGAGCCTGTAGGTGTGCCATCCCGTTGCCGACCGAGAGGATGCGCGTCTGCGGTCCGACCGCGGGGATAACGTCGGCGATGGCCGCGGCGACAGCATCACCGCGGACCGCCATGAGTACCAGGTCGAAAGCGGTCTCGATGCCGTCTGCCACCACTGGCCGTACCGGTGTCGTGCGGACTTCTCGGCTGACGTCACGAATACAGAGTCCGGCTGCGGCGAGGCGTTGCTGTGTCCCTTTTCGAACTAGGACGGTGACATCGCGTCCGCCGGCCGTGAGCAGGTCGGCGAGGTAGCCACCGGTGGCGCCGGCTCCGACGATCAGGGTGCGCATCAGGCGGGTTGACCGAAGTAGAAGTCGACCCCGAGGAATTGCAGCAGTGCGGCGACCTTGTCGTCGAGTCCGAGGCCGATCCGGGTCACTTCGTCGATGCCCAGACTCCCAAACGCCATGCTGGGCCGATCGAGACTGAAGACGGCATTGCCCTCGGCGTCGCTGAACATCAGCACCCGCAGCGGGGCGTACAGCAAGGCGCGCGGGTCATGGCGGAACATGCTCTCAGCGATGACATGGTTGCCCATCAGGTACTCGACCGCCTTGGTGGTATTGCCCGCCAACGTCATCATCGCGGTCGTATCGATGGTCGCGTACCGCGTCAGCTGGTGCGGCGCCATCGCCTCGAGAGCGGACTGTACGTCTGCCCAGGAGCCGCCGGTTTCGATGATCCGCTCGAACGGCTGGACGTCGAACGCCGGGGCAGCGCGTTCGAAGCGTGATCTGAAGTCGTCGAACGCCATTCCGGTGGAGATGTCGACCCGGGTCATGACGTGTGACGCTGTTTTCACCCCTGCACCACTCACACCAGCCTCGCATTCTTGGTTCGTTCAATGAACCACTGGTGTCACCGTAGAGTTCGTTGACCGAACCTGCAAGTGTCAGAATGGTGCATGGCCCTACCGCGTGACTACCCCGACGAGAACTGCCCTATCGCCAGGTCGCTGGAGGTTATCGGTGAACGCTGGACGCTGCTCATCGTGCGCGATGCGTTCTACGGCGTCAGGCGGTTCACCGACTTTCAGACCCACCTCGGCATCCCCAAAGCGGTTCTGTCCCGAAGGCTGACGGTTCTCGTCCAGGAAGGGATACTGGACACCGCGGCGGCGGTCGCAGGCCGCCGGGACGAATACGTCCTCACCTCCAAAGGGCTACGCCTGTGGCCGGTGTTACGCGCTCTCACTCATTGGGGCGCCGAGCACTACCAGACCGCCCAACAGCGGCGAAGCTTCGCTCACGCGGAGTGCGGCGTACCGATCGACCCTCAGGGCGTGTGCCCCCGGTGCGGCGAAACCCCCGACCCAACAGACGTGATCACGTCGCCGCCGCGGCAGGCCCGGGTCAGGCGGGACGACGCAATCAGCAAGGCGCTGCAGCGACCGCACCGAATGTTGGAGCCGATCGAACCGGCTTCGACTTCATGACCGACCGGTAGCCGATCTCACGGCTGCTGCATGAGCAGGTTCACGACCGTAGCGTCGTTCGCGGGTCGAGGTCGAGTGTGTGCTCAATACCATTCACACGCAACGAAATCGGAATGGCACTCGCAGCGGTATCGGAGACCGCGGCGTCGCCGAAACGTGAGATCAAGAGGGCGCCGCCGGCTGATACCGCGACAGCGCTACCGGTTCATCCGATGAAGCTGCGCCGACACTCCACAAGGGCCGGCCGTAGCCGTTGGTTCGGGCCCAAGTTCCGTCGGAATGTCAATGGGGTTGTCTGGCATTCCCTCTCCCTCTCCGCATTGGCTCGTCCATACGAATTCACCATGTCAGCCTCACGACCTGTCGTTCCAGGGACCGGCAATCCGTGGATGGCTGATCCAGTGATCCGGCAGCGTGGGGGCTCAACTCGCACGTTCGAAGGTGATGGTGATACGGGTGCCATCAGGACGGGTGAAGTTCTCGGTCATACGATTCCCGTCGACGACGAAACGCAAGTCATCAGTGGTCCTGACATCTCCAACCCAATTCGGGAAGGTCGCGCCTTCGACACGATTGCCGCTGAACCGCCCGTCCGCGTCGACGGTGTACGTGCCGAATATGCCGATGCTTCCCGCCATGGCGGCGCGATTCTCGCAGAGAAGCTGAGCATCCCGCTGGGCTGTGCACCGTAGGCGGGCGCGGTTCGTCCGTCCCGTTCCGTCTGCGCCGAGATCATTCGCCACGTTCCGACAACTTCATTGCTCGCCGGCTGCGCGGTGGAACAGCTCAGCAGAGCGGGCACGCAAGCGAGCACGATGGCAAAAATACGTACTGACAAGGTGATTCACTCCGCTCAGGCCGAAAGATCGCTGTCTCAAACGTATGCGGAACCAGACGTGGATGAGCAATGCGCATATCAAACTCATATCTAGCTCAGAGCGATGCCGCGCTGTCCCGCCGCTGATATCAGTCGATGACTGGCCGTGGGCCTGGCGTGTTGTGTGACGCATGCCTGGCCGGGTATTCCCGTCCAGGGGGGCACAGTTGATCCCTGTCTGGGCCGAATGGACTGCGCTGTAATTGTTATATGGCCAACAATGAAACCCTGATCGCCCTGGTAACGGGAGCCAACACCGGTATCGGCTTCCACATGACGCAGCAACTCGCCCGCGCCGGGGTCCGTGTGCTGCTGGGATCCCGCGATCCGGTGCGCGGCTCACACGCTGCCGGCCAACTGGGCGCCGACGGTCTGGACGTGGATCACCTGACCCTCGATGTCACCGACGACCAAACGATTGTGGCCGCCGTCGAGCACGTCGCCGCGACCTACGGGCGACTGGACATTCTGATCAACAACGCCGCCATCGTCGGTGACGGACTGCCGGCCTCGCAGGTCAGCCGGGCGTCTCTGCTGCAGACATTCGACACCAATGCCGCCGGCATCGTGGCCGTCACCAATGCGTTCCTGCCGCTGTTGCGCCAGTCCGCGAGCCCGCGGATTCTGAACGTGTCGAGCGAACTGGGATCGACCCGCCTGGTCAACGATCCGCACTGGGCGCACAGCGACGTCGCCGCGGCCGCGTATCAGTCGTCCAAGAGCGCCCTGGATATGCTGACCGTCCTCTATGCCAAAGAGCTTGCCCACGAGAAGATCTCGGTACTCTCGGTGAGTCCCGGCTATCGGGCGACGGGCCTCAGCAACGGCGAACCCATGCCGGGTGCCGGTGATCCCGCCGAGGGTGCGGCCGGCATCGTGGACATCGCGCTGGCACCCGAACCCGCCACCGGCCAGTTCTTCAACTGGCAGGGCGAGGTGGTGGCATGGTGATCGAGCGAGGCGACGCTCCGCTGTCCATGTCCATCCCCCGGGGCCCGTTCGACCTCGCCGCACATCTCTACGTGCCCGACGAGTTCGACGAGACCCGACCGCATGCGGCGGTCGTGCTGTCGACGCCGGGCAGCAGCGTCAAGGAACAGATCGCCGCCAACTACGCGTCGCGGCTTGCCCGCCGCGGCCTGGTCGCGCTTGCGTTCGACCCCGCCCATCAGGGCCAGAGTGGGGGCGAGCCGCGCGATGTGGAGGATCCGTATCGACGCGGGGAAGACATCTCCTATGCCATCGACGCCCTCAGTGTCGTCCCGGGCGTCGACCACCGACGGATCGGTGTCCTCGGCATCTGCGCGGGAGGGGGCTATGCCGTGCACACCGCGCGCACCGACCATCGCATTCGTGCGGTGGGCACTGTCGTTGCCGGCAACATGGGCGAGTCCTGGCGCGCAGCCGAATTCTCACCCCGAGGGCCGGCGGCCGCGCTGGATGACCTGGCGGATTCCCGGCGACGCGAGGTGCAGCACGCCAATCTCGTCCGGGTGAACTGGCTCCCCGACACCCTCGAGGATGCCGCCGCCGCGGGCATCACCGATGTCGACAACCTGCAGGCGATCACGTACTACCGCACGCGCGCCCGGCACGAGTACTCGACCAACCGCCGCCTGTTGCGGAGTGACTCGGTGCTGATGGGCTACGACGCGTTCCACCTCGTCGACCAACTCCTGACCCAGCCCCTGCAGGTGATTCTGGCCGGGCGCACGGGAGTCACCGGATCGTACGAAGCGGGTATGAGGCTCTGGCGGCTGGCCCCGAATGCCGTCGACCTCATGGTCATCGAGGGCGCCGGTCACTACGAGATGTACGACGTGCCCGAGTACGTCGACCGGGCCGTCGACCGGCTGGCGAGCTTCTACGGCCGGTACCTCACCGGCGATTGAGACGCTCGGCCTACCCGTACCAGCATTTCCTCGACCGAGTCACGGGACAACCTTGGTATCCCGGCAAAGTCCATCCGGGGATCATGAACCGTGATTTGGGCGCAATCAGGCCCCGCAAGCGCATGGCGGCCGACGGGAATGGGTGTGAAACCGTCCGCACCCACTATTGACACCGCGCCGGGTCGGACAGAAAAAGCAGGGCGGGCCCGAATGATATTCGGACCCGCCCGTACTTAATGGAAATGCGTCAGTCGTTCGGACCTTCGACGGTCTGCTGAGGCGCCGTCACCGGGGGAGTGAATACGCCACCGCCGGGGTTGAGCGACTTCTCGGTGGGGGTCAGTGAGACCTCCGTGGTGGTCGTGGTGGTGGTGGGCGTCTCTTCGGGCGTGTCGCTGTCACTGCTGCACGCTGCGGTGAAGCCGATCATCGCGATGATGGCGCCACCGCCAACCGCTGCCGAAATCCGACGACGAGCCAGACGATTTGTTGCCATCTTCATGTCCTTTACGTGTGATCAAAGTGGTGAAACGTGGGTCGGCGCGATGGTCTGCGAAAACCGGCGATCCGATGTCACAAACTGTAACGCAGTGCCTGCATCGGTACATTCCCTATGCCGTGCTCTGCGCGGGTGAATTGGCGCGGCCCGGGTTCGATTAAGTGGCCGTATATCGGATCCGTGACATGTGTTGTCGACGTACACAACGAGCCATCCCCGAGGGCACGCCCGGGCCTGGACTCCGTGTCGATCCTGGGGATAACCCCCGGATGACTCGCGGGATTCCCACCTGGACAACCACCTTGGTGAAATTCGACCATAGATGTGGAATGTCCACCGGCCGAGAAGTGTTGGTGATGGGTGTGAGTGCCGTGCCAGTGATGACGGGTGCTCATACGTTGAGAGACAGCACAGGTCTGGTTCAGCGGAAGGCGGGTCACGTGCCTGAAACCTACTGATATGCAGATAGATAACTCCTAGAACCCACAAGTCCCAACTTCAGAAATCACAGAGTCCCACCCCGGGTGTCCACTGCGCGCCGTCGGGCGGTTGAACTCTGCCGGAAAGGAACACGAAAATGCAGAAAATTCTCCTGGCCTCGGCAGCCTTCATGGCATTGGCGGGCGGCTCATTCGGGTTGGCGGCCACCGCATTGGCGGCCCCGGCTGGAGCGTCGTCGGTCGAGGAAACAATCTATGACCTGCGCACTCAGGGCTACAACGTGCAGCTGAACGGCACCCGCAACGGGCCGTTGTCCAATTGCTCGGTCGACTCCGTGCGCGGAGCGTCCGACGCTGCCGTTCCGGGTGCGACGGTCTACGTGGACCTGTCCTGCCCGGCCGAGTACCAGTACTGATCGCACTGGGTCGCGGTGCTGCTCACCCGGTGAGCGGCACCGCGACCTCATTGCGGCGCCGGAAGGGCAGCGTCCATGGCGGGTCGTAAAACCATGCCACCGGCTGCCCGTCGGTCGTGAAGTCGGTGCCGTGCAGGGCCGTCAGGAGCTCGGCGGATTTGGCCGTGATGGTCGTCGAACTGCGGTCACCGCTGAAGCGCAGCACGGCGAAGCGTTCGGATGGCACCTCCACCACCGTCACCGAACTGTCGTCGGGTTCGGGCAGCGTCTCCATCGACCACTTCGAGGGCATGTAGAACCGGATCACCGAATCGCCGGTGCCCCCGGCGTGGGTCTGTGCGACCGGGGCCGTCATGGCGATCTTCTCGCCGTGCTGCGCCACCGGGGCCGTCATCGCGATCTTCGTCTTGCGGTGATTGCCGCCGAAGATGTAGCCGGCCAGCCGCCGGAAGCCCTCGCTGCGCGCATCCTGGCCGTCGCCCTTCACGCTGGTCTGTGCCGCCACGCGCGGACCATACCGACGGATCTCGATCTCACCGACGTTGTCCTCGTGAACGTAGAGCGGTTCTTCGGTGCCCGCTCGGATACCGAAGACACCCCCGACTCCCTCGATGAACTGGGTGGCGGCACCTGCGATCTTCGTCAGCATGACCTAGCAAGTACCCGCTCGCGCGTCCCTCACACCACCGGTTTGCCGCGTCGCGCGCGCGATCGCATATCCCAGAGATAGAGCTGGTAGCCGAACAACCACAGATCGCGCGGGACGACGCGGTCGGCGATCCGCAACGCGACGAGCAGGGCGTCGAACGCCCGTTGCTGGCGGCCGGTCCAGCGCAACCGCATCAGGGTGCGGAACTCGGCGGGCAGGAATCCGGTCGTCGCGAACAGGTTCAGCGGGCCGGCCATCTGGCGCAGCGGTGTCGGCAGGAACACCAGCGCCGCCACTCCGTAGAGATGCCTGCGCACGGGCTCGTCGATCCGCAGATCGTCCAGTGATCGTTTCCAGTACTCCTCGAACGCGACCCGATCCGCAGGCCACATGTCCTCGCGTACCTGCAGCGTGGTGCCCAGTCGTGCGGCGTCCCGGTACACCGCATCGGCGGACTCGTCATCGAGTGGGCCGTAGAGGAACTCGTGCTGATCGATGTAGTAGCGGTACAGGCAGGCCGCCACCCACAGTTGCAGCGCCGGATCGAATGCGTTGTAGCGCACGGGGCTGTCCGCACGGGACCGGATCTGGCGGTGCGCGGTGTCGACGGCCCCGCGGATCAGTGCCCTGTCGCCGTCGGTTCCCACGGTGGCCGCCGCCAGATACGTGCCGGTGGTGCGGGCCCGTTTGAACGGATGCTGATAGACGTTGCCGCGGTCCACCGGGCTCTCCAGGACGCCGTACCCGACGCCGGGGGACGCCAGTTGCATGATCACGTTCGCGGCAGGTGCCAGTGCCGCGGCCGGATTGATCAGATCGGCGACACGCCTCGGATTCCGTGGGGGACCGAGCCTCATGGAACCGAGTACACCACCTTGTGAGACGCTGCCGACGTGTTTGCGCCCAATGGCTGTGCCCGCGCGATCGGCCTGGCGGCCGGTTACCTGGCCGACGTGTTCCTGGCCGATCCGCAACGCGGTCATCCCGTCGCCGCATTCGGGTCGGCCGCCGCGGCGCTGGAGCGCCGCACCTACGCCGACAACCGGGCCGCCGGCGCCGCCCACACCGCCGCGCTGCTCGGCGCCCTGGGGGTGCTCGGGGTGGCCGTCGAGCGCACCGCGCGACGGCGGGGCCCGGGGTGGGTGGCCGCGGCCACGGCGGTGAGCACCTACGTGGTGCTCGGTGGAACATCGTTGGCCCGTACCGGTGCCCGGCTGGCGGACGCCCTGGAAGGTGACGATATCGACGGGGCCCGTGCCTTGCTGCCGTCGCTGTGTGGTCGTGACCCGGCGGCCCTGGACGCCGACGGTCTGGCCCGTGCCGCCCTGGAATCGGTCGCCGAGAACACCTCCGACGCGCAGGTCGCGCCGATCCTGTGGGGAGCGGTCGCGGGCGTGCCCGGCCTGTTGGTCTACCGGGGCGCCAACACCCTGGACGCGATGATCGGCCACAAGTCGCCCAGATATCTGCAGTTCGGTTGGGCCGCAGCCCGATTCGATGATGTGGTGAACTATGTGGGAGCGCGCGCGACCGGGCTGGTCGTGATGGCGGTCAGCGGCGCGCCGAGCGCCGCCTGGCGAGCCTGGCAACGCGACGCCGGCAAGCATCCCAGCCCCAACGCCGGTGTCGCCGAGGCGTCCTTCGCCGGGGCGCTGGGCGTGCAGCTCGGTGGGCCCACCCAGTATTCGCACCGCCTCGAGATGCGTCCCACCCTGGGTGAAGGCCCGGCCCCTGACGCCGCTGACCTGCGTCGCGGGGTGCGGCTGTCGCGGGCGGTGCAAGCCGGGGCGACCGTGCTGGCGGTGGCCGTCAGTGCCGCTTGCCGTACCGGTCGGCGAGCTTCTGTTCGGTGCTGACCGGCTTCGGCGCCGTCGTCTCGGGCTCGGGATCGGTCTGGGGGTTGGCCAGCGCCTTCTCCCGGCGCCGGACCTTCACCTCGGCGAGGATGAAATACCCCACACCGATCGGGGCGATGATGCCGAACGCGATCCACTGGATTCCGTAGGACAGGAACGGGCCGGCATCGAGCACGGGCAGCGGGATCACGCCGAGCCCGCCGGGCTGGTCCTCGACCAGTTGCAGATACGAGCCCGTCAGCGGGACACCGGTCACCTGGGCGACCTGCCCCGGATTGATCGAGTAGACCTGCATCGAGCCCTCGGCCCGGAACGGCTCCCGGCCGACGGCCAGCATCTCCGAATCACGCAGCCGCCCGGTGATGGTGACCGGCTCCGCCGGTGCGGGCGCAATGGTCGGCACCGCGGTGCCCTGCTCGGGTTTGACGTAGCCGCGGTTGACCAGCACGGTCGGGCCGCCGTCGACGACGAACGGGACCAGCACCTCGTAGGCCGGGGCACCGTCCACCGACCGCAGACGGGCCAGCACCTGCTTCTCGGGCAGGTAGCGGCCCGAGGCCGTCACACGCTGCCACTGATGCTCGTGCGCCGACGAATCCTGCTGCGGCAGATAGTTGGTCAGCGGCACCGGATCCGTGTTCAGCGAGTTGGCGATCTGGGTGTTCTCGCGTGAGGTCGTGGTGTTCTTGCCGAGCTGCCAGGGCGCCAGCACGGTGAAGCACAGCCAGGCGAAGGCCGCCACGACGACATAGAGCGCCAGCCATTGCGGCCGGAACAGAAATCCGAAGCGCTTCATGGCCGTTTCCTCTTCGCGCACGCGCTCATGGGTGCCGCCCCAATCGCTCGTCGATCCAGTCGTGCAGGCCGGGCAGGGCGGCCTCGATGACGGTGAAGACGGCCTCGAAATCTTCCGGACCGCCGTAGTAGGGGTCCTCGACGTCGAGGGTGAACGCGCCCGAGCGGGGGTCGAAGGAACGCATCATCCGCAGCCGTTCCGGCGGGACACCCATGTCGGCGAGCATGCGGGCGTGGTTGCGCCCCATGGCGACGACCATGTCGGCGGCCAGATGGTCCTCGTCGAGTTGGGCCGCGCGGTGGGTGGTCGGATAGCCGTGCGCCGACAGAACGGCGTTGGTGCGGTGATCGGCGCCGTCACCGGCATGCCAGCCGCCGGTCCCGGCGCTGGTCACCCGCACCTGTTCGGCCAGACCGCGGCCCGCGATCTGGTGGGCGAGCATCTTCTCGGCCATCGGGGACCGGCAGATGTTGCCCGAGCAGACGAACGTCACATGCAGGTCAGACACCCAGGACCCTCCGCAGTTCGGCCATCGTGGCCACCCGGTGCAGCGGCGCGGGGGCATCGGGCCCGTCGAAATCGGTGCCGCCGTATCCCCAGTCGACCACCACGGTGTCGATACCGTGGAAGGAAGCGCCCTCGACATCATGGCTGCGGTCACCCACCATCAGCATCCGCTGCGGTCGCGGGCCCAGCTGCGCCAGCGCGTACGCGATGACCTCGGCCTTGGCTGCCCGGCTGCCGTCCGGGCCGGCGCCGGCGATGACCTCGAAATACCCGTCCATCCCGAAGTGGGTCAGGATGCGCTGCGCGGTGGGCTGTGCCTTCGACGTCGCCACCGCGAGCCGCACGCCCGCGCGCTTCAGGTCCGCCAACAGCTCGGGGATGCCGTCGAACGGCCGGTTCATCGACCAGCCGCGGGTGGTGTAGTCGGCGCGATAGGCGGTCATGGCCTCGTCGGCGCGGTCGCCGAGGCCCATCGAGGCCAGCGTGTGATGCATGGGCGGGCCGACGATCCGGCCGGCGAGATCGCCGTCGGGGACGGCGGCGCCGATGCTCTCCAGCGCGTGCCGGAAGCTGGCGACGATGCCGTCCGCTGAGTCCGTCAGGGTGCCGTCGAGGTCGAACAGCACCAACTGGGGAGCTCGGGTCACGGTTTCGGTCACCCCACCATTGTCGCCGATGTTCCGGTGCCGCTGGTCGGCGCACTACTGTCGTGCTGTGGTTCATGAGGTTCGGCAGGCGGCGCGCTATCACGGCGACCAGGCCGTCACGTCCGGGATGCTGGACTTCGCCGTCAACGTCCGGGTCGCCGGACCGCCGTCCTGGCTGGTCGAACGCCTCGGCGGGCGGCTCGCCGACCTGGGGCACTATCCGAGCGCGGCCGACGTCGCCCGCGCCACCGAGGCGGTGGCCGCGCGACACGGACGCGAGGCCGACGAGGTGGCGCTGCTGGCCGGCGGCGCGGAGGGCTTTGCGCTGCTCCCGAACCTGGATCCGCGGCTGGCCGCGCTGATCGCGCCGTCGTTCACCGAACCGGAGGCGGTGCTGAGCGCCGCCGGGGTGCCGATCCGGCACGTGGTCCTCGACCCGCCGTTCGGGCTGGCCGGTGCGGCGGTGCCTGCCCGGGCCGACCTGGTCGTGGTCGGCAACCCCACCAACCCGACCTCGGTGCTGCACCCGGTGCGTGACATCCTCGCGCTGCGTGCGCCCGGCCGGATCGTCGTCGTGGACGAGGCGTTCGCCGATGCGGTGCCCGGCGAGCCGGAGTCGCTGGCCGGGATGTCGCTGCCCGATGTGGTGGTGCTGCGCAGCCTGACCAAGACCTGGTCGCTGGCCGGCCTGCGGGTCGGCTACGCACTCGGCGCCCCCGAGGTGCTGGCCCGGCTGACCGCCCGGCGCGCACATTGGCCGCTGGGCACCCTGCAACTGGAAGCCGTCGCGGCCTGCTGCACCCGGGAAGCGGTGGCCGAGGCGGACGCCGGTGCGCGCAGGCTCGCTGCCCTGCGCGCCGAGATGGTCGCGGGGGTGCGCGCCGTCGGGGTGGATGTGGTGGACGGTAGCGCACCGTTCGTGCTGCTGCGTGTCGACGATGCAGAGCTGACCCGAAAACACCTGGAAACCAAGGGGATTGCGGTGCGCCGGTGCGACACCTTCGTCGGTCTGGACGGCGAATATCTACGGGCCGCGGTGCGTCCCGAATGGCCGCTGCTGGTGGAGGCCCTGACATGAGTGTCTCGCTCGCCGAGGTGATGGACGTGCTGGACGCGGCGTATCCGCCCGCGCTGGCTCATGACTGGGATTCGGTCGGGCTGGTGGCCGGTGACCCGACAGAGCCGGTCACCTCGGTCACGGTGGCGGTGGACGCCACCGACGCCGTGGTCGCCGAGGTGCCCGAGGGCGGACTGCTGCTGGCCCACCATCCGCTGTTGTTGCGCGGTGTGGACACGGTGGCCGCCTCGACCGCCAAGGGCGCCCTGATTCACCGGATGATCCGGTCCGGGCAGGCGCTGTTCACCGCGCACACCAACGCGGATTCGGCCTCACCGGGCGTCTCCGATGCGCTCGCCGAGACGCTGGGCCTGGTGGTCGAGGACGTGTTGTCCCGTGGGCCGTCTGGGCCCGATCTCGACAAGTGGGTGGTGTTCGTTCCGGTCGAACAGGCTGCGCAGGTGCGGGATTCGCTGTTCGCCGCGGGCGCCGGGCAGATCGGTGACTACTCCTGCTGCAGCTGGAGCGCGACCGGCACCGGCCAGTTTCTGCCGCACGCGGGTGCGACGCCGGCCATCGGCGAGGTGGGCACCGTCGAGCAGGTCGCCGAGGACCGCGTCGAGGTGATCGCCTCGGCGCGGCTGCGTGGGCGGGTGCTCGCCGCGCTGCGGGCCGCGCATCCCTACGAGGAACCCGCCTTCGACGTCTTGGCGCTGGCACCGCTGCCTGCCGATGTCGGGATCGGCCGGATCTGCACACTGCCCGAGCCGGAACCGTTGTCGGCGTTCGTGTCCCGAGTGCGTGGCGCGCTGCCCGCGACCACCTGGGGTGTGCGGGCCGCCGGGGTTGCCGACGCCGTGGTCTCCCGGGTCGCCGTCTGCGGCGGCGCGGGCGACTCGCTGCTCGGCGCGGTCGACGGCGCCGGAGTGCAGGCCTATGTGACCGCAGATCGGCGGCACCACCCGGCCGATGAACACGGCCGGGTCTCTGATGTGGCACTGGTCGACGTCGCGCACTGGGCAAGTGAGTTCCCCTGGTGTCACCAGGCGGCAACGCTGCTGCGCGGCAGTTTCGGCGAGGCATTACCGGTGCGCGTGAGTACCGTGCGCACCGATCCGTGGAATATCGATGGAGGTTCCCAATCATGAAAGCCGAAGTGAGTCAGCAACGTTCACTACTGGACCTGGCCGAAGTCGATGCCGAATTGCGTCGCGTCGACCATCGCGCCGCCAATCTGGCCGAGCAACAGGAATTCGAGCGGGTGCAGGCGCTGTACCAGGAGGCCAACGACCAGCTCGCGGTGGTCGGGATCGCCCTGGAGGACGTCGACGGCGAGGTCACCAAGTTGGAGAGCGAGATCGATTCGGTGCGCCAGCGCGAGGACCGTGACCGCACACTGCTGCAGGGTGGCACGGTGAACGCCAAGCAGCTCAGCGAACTCCAGCACGAGTTGGAGACCTTGGAGCGCCGCCAGTCCTCCTTGGAGGATTCGCTGCTGGAGGTGATGGAACGCCGCGAGGAGTTGCAGCGGCAGCAGTCCGAGCACCTGGCCCGCATCGACGCCCTGCAGAACGAGTTGTCGGCGGCACAGCTGGCGCGCGACGCGGCACTGGTCGATATCGAGAACGTCCGCCAGGTGTCCGCGGGCCGGCGCACCGAGCTGACGTCGCTGCTGAATGCAGATCTGGTCGCGCTCTACGAGAAGCAGCGCGCGGGTGGCGGCGCCGGAGCCGGCCTGTTGCAGGGAAAGCGTTGCGGGGCATGCCGTATCGAGATCGATCGTGGTGAGATGGCCAGGATCCAGGCCGCCGATGATGACGAGGTGCTGCGGTGCCCGGAATGTGGAGCGATCCTGTTGCGGGTCAAACAGTGAAGGTGGTCGTCGAAGCCGACGGCGGATCGCGGGGGAATCCGGGTCCGGCAGGGTACGGCGCGGTGGTGTTCAGCGGGGACCGCTCGGCGGTGCTCGCCGAGCGTCAGGAGTCGATCGGGCGGGCCACCAACAACGTCGCCGAGTACCGCGGATTGATCGCCGGACTGACCGCGGCGGCCGAACTGGGTGCCACCGAAGTGACGGTGTTCATGGACTCCAAGCTGGTGGTGGAACAGATGTCGGGGCGCTGGCGGGTCAAGCATCCCGACCTGCTGGAGCTCAATCGGGAAGCCGCGCAACTGGCCCGGCAATTCGGGAAGATCGAGTACGGCTGGATACCGCGGGCGGAGAACTCGCATGCCGATCGGTTGGCCAATGCGGCGATGGATGCTGCGGCGGCTCCCGTGTCGGCCCCGGCCCCGGCCTCGCCGGGTTGGAGCGGCGCTCGCGGCGAACCGACCCGGCTGATGTTGTTGCGCCACGGGCAGACCGAGCTCTCGGTGGACCGCCGGTATTCCGGCCGGGGCAACCCGTCGCTCACCGAACTCGGACGCAGCCAGGCCGCGGCGGCGGCTCGCTATCTGGGGGAGAAGGGCGGCATCGACGCGGTCGTCTGCTCGCCCTTGGGGCGTGCCCGGGAGACAGCCGGTGCTGCCGCGAAGGAACTCGGGCTGGACGTGGTCATCGACGACGATCTCATCGAGACCGATTTCGGCGGGTGGGAGGGCTTGACGTTCTCCGAAGCGGCGCAACAGGATCCGGACCTGCACGGAAGATGGCTGCGCGATACCAGCGTGACGCCGCCGGGTGGGGAGAGCTTCGATGCGGTGGCGGAGCGGGTGCGCCGGGCCCGCAACCGGATCGTCGAGGAGTACGCAGGGTCGACGGTGCTGGTGGTATCGCATGTCACGCCGATCAAGACCGTGTTGCGGCTGGCGCTGGACGGCAGCGCCGGGATTCTGTATCGGCTGCACCTCGATCTCGCGTCGCTGAGCATCGCCGAGTTCTATCCCGACGGGCTCGCCTCGGTGCGGTTGGTGAACCAAACCTCCTACCTTTGATTCAGCTGGAATGCAGGTGCAGCCGTTCACCGTGGACATCGAAGATCATGATGGCCTCGACCGGCCCGTCGACGGTCCCGAACCAATGCGGTGTCCACGTCGAGAATTCCACGGCCTCACCGGTTTTGATGATGAAATCGCGTTCCCCCAGCACCAGGCGCAGCTGCCCGGATAGCACGTACATCCATTCCTGACCCTCATGGACGGGAAGTTCGGCGGGCGGCGTGTTGCGTTTGGTACTGACCCGCACCTTGAACGTGTGCCGTCCACCGGTGGGGCCCTGGCGGGTCAAGGGCCAGTAGGTCACCCCGTTGCGGGTGTGTGAGCTGCCGCGCACACGCGGGTCCTCGGACTCGGGTTCGCGCAGCAGTTCGTCGGTGCTGACCGACAGGGCGAGGGCCAACCGGGGCAGGTGATCGAGGGCCAGCCGGCGCTTACCGGATTCCAACCGGCTCAGCGTCGAGACGTCGATGCTGGCGCGGGCGGCCACGTCCTGCAGCGTCAGGCCTTGCTGGGTGCGCAGATCCCGCAGCCGCTTGCGGACGGTGTCATCGACGCTCTTTGCCTCCATGGCAAACGAGCTTGGCATTTTGTCCGGCGATCGGCAAGCTCGATGACATGAACAACCAATGGGACTGCATCATCGTCGGTGGCGGCGCGGCCGGTCTGAGCGCGGCGCTGGTACTCGGCCGCGCCCGGCGGCGCACACTGATCCTGGACGACGGTGACCAGAGCAATCTGGCTGCCCACGGTATCGGCGGACTGCTGGGGCACGACGGCAGGCCGCCCGCCCAGCTGTACGAGGCGGGCCACGCCGAGCTCACCGCATACCCGAACGTCACCCTTCGGTCGGCGCGGGCGACCGCCGTCAAGGCGGACGGGCCGGACTTCGTCGTCGAACTCGAGGACGGGGGCCACGAACACGCGCGCCGGATCCTGCTGGCGACCGGTATGCAATACCGGCCGCCGCAGGTCCCCGGCCTTGAGGCACTCTGGGGCGGTTCGGCTTTCCACTGTCCGTTCTGCCATGGCTGGGAGGTTCGTGACCAGCCGCTGGCCGTGCTCGCCGACGGGGATCGGGCTGTGCACATGGCCTTGATGCTGAAGGGCTGGACCGACGACGTCGTCGTGCTCAGCAACGGCGCGGGCGTGGAGAGTGACCTGTTGGAGGCCGCCGGCATTGCGGTGGACGAGCGTCAGGTCAGCGAATTCCATTCCGAGGGCGGTGTATTGACCGAAGTGCGGTTCACCGAGGGTGCGCCGCTGCCGCGACGCGGTGTACTGGTGGCGGCGGTGCTGCATCAGCGTTCACACCTGGCAGCCCATCTCGGCGTGACG
>SXGT01642248.1_pt1 | contig 18966 bp, 9 predicted proteins | sample 3176221 | NCBI WGS metagenome assembly SXGT01 (sample SAMN11356862, study PRJNA531348) | freshwater metagenome | isolation source: freshwater sample F1-120 | place: China: Fuxian Lake, Yuxi | collected 2017-12-25
AACCCCGTCGGCGGCATCGCCGCGGAGACCTCCCGCGCCATCACCCTGGACCTGTCCACCTTCCTCGGCGTCCCCGTCTCCACCACGCACAACAACTCAGGCGACATCATCGGCGTCGGCGACTCCGACAAGGGCCGCCTGAGCGCCGTCCGCTGGGGCGTCGCGGGCAACATCATCACCGCCTGGATCATCACCATCCCCGCCTCAGCCTCCATCTCCGCCCTGGCCTACCTCCTGATCAGCGCCCTCTCCGGCGTCGCCTGACGCCCCGCCCCGCAAGCCGAAGGCCCCAACCAGCGCAAACACCCCCGTCAACACCAGCACCAGCGCGTGCATCACCACACCCGCCGCCAACACCGGGCTGATCGCCTCTCCCGTCGCCGCGAAGCCCGCCGTCCAACCCACCTCCAAGGTCCCGAAGGACCCTATCCCGTTGATCGGCAACAGGTTTGTCAAAACCCCGCCCCCCGACCCCACGATCGTCTGCGCGAAGGGGATGTCGATGGAGAGCGCCAGCACGCAGGCGTGAAAAACCCCGAAGAGGCTCATCCACATCACCATCGTCGTCGCGCTCAACATCACCATCCCGCCGACGCCCACCCGCGCCACCTCCCCCGCGCTCTCCCCCAACCCCCTCCTGATCCTCGCGGCCCTCTCCGATCCCCTCAACGACGGCCTTGACAGCAGCCTGTCCCCCAGCGACACCCCGCGCCGCAGCAGCGACGGCAGCGCCGCCAGGGTCGCGCCCGCCACCCCGAGCGCGATGGGGATCAGCCACGGACCCGTCGGGATCGCCGCGCCCACCTCCACACCCCACAGCGCCAGCGCCGTCGCGTAGATCGGCGCCAGGCAGGCCACCTCCACCACCCGCAGCAGCGCCAGGGTCAACAACCCCGTCGTCAGCGAGGCCCCCGTCGCTCGCCTGAGCAAGAGCGGGAAGGCCAGCTCCCCCGTTCGTACCGGCATGATCTTGTTCAAGAAAGCGTGACCCGCCGTCACCCCCAGCAGCGGCAGCGGCCGCCTCGCCTCCGGCGGCACGACGATCAACACCCGCAGCCAGCGGCAGGCCGTCGTCACCGCAAAGAGCCCCGCAGCCACCCACAAAGGCCCCCCCCTGGCCCCCGCCAGCGCCTCCACCAGCTCCCCAGGACCGGCCAGCGCCAGCAAGCCCCCCAGCAACCCCAGCGAGATCGACCCCGCCACGATCCAACGCCACCACCCACCCTCTCCCCTGGCCTTCGCCGGGCCTCCTCCAGGAAGCCCGGCCGAGGGCGGCGGCCGATCAGGGTCAGGGGGGGCGAGCGTCATCGGAGGGCGCTGGCGCGGATGGCCGTCCAGGGCGTCGGAGAGGCGACCTCGCGGACCCGGAAGTGACGCTCGACCAGACGGACGATGTCCCGGCGGCTGAAGTGCTGGACGTGCCCCGGCGTGTTGCCCAGATCCCCCAGGTAGCGCCCCCTCGCCAAATTGAGCGCCCTCCAGAGCGGCTCGCGCGGGACCGTCAGGATGAGATCCCGGCGCGCCACCCGCGCCAACTCCACCAGCGCCGCCTCGGGATCCTCCAGGTGCTCCAACACCTCGCACGCGATCACCAGGCTGAAGCTCCTGTCCTCAAAGGGCAGCTCGTAGACGCTGGCCACGTCAAAGCGCAGCGACGGGTGGGCCGCGCTCGCCTGCGCGATCACCGCCGGCGACAGATCCACCCCGAGGCACGACCCCATCGGCGCCCTTCGACTCAACAACTCCAGCAGGTGCCCCTCGCCGCAACCCACCTCAAGGACCTCGGCCCTGTCGCTGCACAGCGCGAAGCGCTCGACCGTGGACATGAAGCCCCGCATCAACGCCCGCGCCACCGGGTTCTTCGTGTTGTACTTGTCGTAGACATTGCCCGCGACCACGCCCGCGTCCCTGATCATCGCTCCACCTCCTGCGGCGCCGCCACCCGCTCCCTCGACTCGAAGCTCGCCCCCTGGCGTGAGGTGTCGATCCCCTCTCTGGCGCGGTCCAGGCGCTTGATCCGGATGAGCGCGTCTTCGAGCATCTTGCGGTTGGACGCGATCAGGTCGGCCAGAAAGGCGAACATCAGCGACTGGAAGGCCATGATCGACAAGATGGCCACCAGGATCAGCGACTGGACGTGCCGCGACAGGTCCGGCTCCATGATGTAATTGACCACGAAGCGGATCGAGAGCAGCACCGCCGGGATCGCCAGCGCCATCCCCAGGCCGATGAAGGCCTTGAGCGGCTTGTACATCGTGTAGATGCGCAAGATCGTCGTGACCGAGCGCGCCACGTAGCTGCCGATGCTCTTGACCAGCCGGCTCTCCCGCGTCTTGTCGTTGGTCCGGATCGGGATCGACGTGATCGCCGTCCGGTGGCTGCCCGCCTGGATGATCGACTCGATCGTGTAGGTGTAATCCGAGACGATGAACATCCTCTCGGCCGCCTCCCGCGAGATCGCCCGGAAGCCGCTGACCGCGTCCGGCACGTCCGTCCCCGAGGCCTGCCTCACCACCCACGACCCCAACCTCTGCAACACCTTCTTCGTCGCCGAGAAGTGCTCCACCAGGTTCGTCTGCCGATCCGCGATCACGATCTCCGCCTCGCCCTTCAAGATCGGCGCCACCAGCGCCTCGATGACCCCTCCAGGGTACTGGTTGTCCGCGTCCGTGTTGACGATGATGTCCGCCCCCAGCCGCAAGCACGCGTCGATCCCCGCCATGAAGGCCCTGGCCAGCCCGCGGTTCTGCGCAAAGCCCACCACGTGATCGACCCCGTGCGCCCTGGCCACCTCCACCGTCCGGTCCTTCGACCCGTCGTCGATGATCAGCCACTCGACCTTGTCGACGCCCTCGATGTGGCGCGGCAGCGCCGCCAGCGTCTGCGGCAGCGTCTGCTCCTCGTTGAAACAGGGAATCTGTATGATCAGCCGCACCCGCCTCTCCCCCCGCGCTTCACCCGACGAGCCCCTCAAGGTTGAGGGGCGCGCGCCATCCGCTCCAGCGCCTCGACCACCCGCGACCAGGACATCTCCAGCCGCTTCTCGCGTATCCCCGCGATCAGCGCCTCCTCCAACCCCGCCTCGAAGTAGCGCGCCACGGCCTCGGCCACCGCCTCGGGCGAGTCGGGCTCGACCAGCAGCCCGGTGCGCCCCTCGTCGACCACCTCGGGGATGCCGCCGACCCGCGTGACCACCACGGGCGTCTCCAGCCCGTAGGCCACCTGCACGATCCCCGACTGCGTCGCCTGCTTGTAGGGCAGCACGCACAGATCGGCCGCCTCGAAGAAGACCGGCACCTCCTCGTTGGCGATGTAGCGGTTCAAGAAGCGCACCCTGTCCCCGATCCCCAGCGCCTCGATCCTGTCCGTATAGATCGCCGGATCTTCGTAGCACTCCCCCGCGATGGTCAGCTCGCAGTCCACCCTCGCCAGGATCGCCGGCATGGCCTCGATCAGCACGTCCAGGCCCTTGTAGGCCCGCACGTAGCCGAAGAAGAGCAGCTGCCGGGGCCGCGTCAGGCCCAGGCGGGCGCGGGCACCGGCCCTGTCCAGCCCAGGATCGCGCTCAAAGACGTCGTAGACGGGGTGCGGCGCGACCTCCAGGGCCAGCGGGGGCCTGCCCATCAGCGCCTCCAGGCGCCGCTGCTCCTCGGCCGCGTGGACCAGGAAGCCCTGCACGGGGCTGTAGGCGACGCGCAGCAGCAGATCGTCGATCACGGTGGCCTCGTGGGGCCGGACGTTGTGGCACAGGTACAGGATGCGCGCGTCGCCCATGGCCCGCACCATCCACGCGATCGCCCCGTAGGCCAGGCCAAAGAAGGGGTGCCACCACTGAAAGACCACCGCGTCGGGCTTGAAGGCGCTGATCCGGCCTGCGGTCCGGCGCCACGACAGCGGGTTGATCGAGTCCAGCACCTGATCGGCGGGCGCCCGGATCGCCGAGGCCGAGTGGTCGTCCTGCGTCGTGCCGGGGAAGAAGACCCCTGGATACTGGCGGATCATGCCGTAGAGCCGCACCTGATGGCCGGCGTCCTCCAGCGCCCTGAACAGGCGCGCGTTGTAATGGGCGATGCCACCGCGCAGCGGGTGGCAAGGGCCGACGAGCGCGAACTTCACCATTCCCTCGGGGGCTTCGGGTCACGACGCGCTGTGCGGGCTTCGACAGCGACGGTGTTCCAGATCAAGGCGCCGGCCATCAGGCCTCACCCTGCGGGCCAGGCGGCGGGCTCGCCACGGGACGCCCCGCGCTCTGGGGCGCCTCGGGCTCCACCCCGGCCATCGGAGGCGGCGTCGTCGAGGGCGTCCGAGGGGTGTAGGCGTACTTGAGCCCCCGCTGCCTCCGGCCGCCGTTGGCCGCCTCCAGATCGAAGGGGTGATCCTCGCCCTGATCCCGGCGCTCCAAGGGAGCGGTTGGCCGTTGGGAGGCCGGCGAGGGCGAGGCGGGCGAGGCGGGCGCGAGGCCGAGGCGGGCAAGAAGGGCGCGGCCGCGGCTCTGGGCGATGATCTGGCCCACCTGGCTCATGGCGCTCGGGCTGAGCAGGATGTTGGCGTAATTCTGGTTGGCCAGCGGGCAGTCGCACTCCCCGCGCTTGATCGAGGCCCGGACCTTCATGGCGGCCGGCCCGTGCCAGATCTTCCAGAAGTCCAGCCCGACATCCTTGACGTTGCCCAGCGAGCTGGCGTCGCCCAGGATGGCGCAGGGCCACACCTCCCCGTAGGGCGAGATGTGGACGTTGGACAAGCCCGCGTAACAAGGGAGGATTTGACGTCGCTCGGCCAGCCAGCGGGTCGTCACGTCGTAGTAGACCACGCGCATCGCCTGGGTCAGCAGCTCCATCCCCCCGGCCTTCTCCAGGCGCAGCATCGTCGCGGCGATGAAGGGGCGGATCGCCTCGGCGTAGGCGTGCTGGGGGGGGGTGATGTCCGAGGCGACGTTGCGCATCTCCGCGCGCTCCTCGGCGACCTCGGAGATGTAGGTGTCGACGTTGAGCTGCGTGGCTGCGTCGATGATGCCGGGCAGCTTGTGGATGTTCATCGTCGAGATGACGGTCCCGACGCCCACCTTCAGGTTGGGCCAGCGCGCCTGGAGGGCCTTGAGGCGCTCGACCGTATCCATGAGCTTGCTGTAGTTGCCGGCGACCCCGCGCACCCAGTCGTGGTCGTCGCCGACGCCGTCCATGGAGGGCTTGAGGGTCAGGGTGACCTTGGGGGCGTGGATCTCCATCCACGCCAGGATCTCCACCGTCAGGGCCTCGATCCGGGCGGGCATCAGGGCGTTGGTGGGGATGTGGACGACCTTGGGCTTGAGGTGCTTGCACCCGGCCGCGATGATCTGCGGCAAGTCTGCCCTCAAAAAGGGCTCGCCGCCGCTGATGTTGAAGAAGTAGACCGGCCCGATGGACGCAAAGAGGCGCTCGATCTGGTCCAGGGTCAGCTCATCGGCCAGCTTCTCCTTCTCGGCGGGGTAGATCTTCCAGATGTCGCAAGACCGGCAGCGCGAGTTGCACTTGTTCGTCACCGAGTAGGTCAGGTTGATCGGCGCGGGCACAGGCGCGAGCCCGCGCCTGGCCAGCTTGTACCCCATCATCCTCGGCGCGATCTCCGTCGCCAGCCGCTTGAGCATCTTTGCTCCCCCTGCGTCGCCTTCTCTTCCAATCTGCCTGGGCGAGTGTCCTGACCCCATTGTCCTACAACGCGCCGAGGTCGTCCAGCGAGCGGGCGACGAACGAGGGCGAGGGTGTTCAGGCGAGCGGCGTCGAGTGACGTCGATGACGGCGGGCATGCAGCTCCCGCCGGGTGTGAAGCTGCCTCAGGAGGCGCCGCCAGCGTTCGCCGAGCCTGCCGGATCAGAGGGTGATGAGGCCCACGCCGATGAGGGGGACCAGGGTGTTGTTGGACCCGGAGTCGCCGCTGAGCGCGATCACGTCCAGCCCGATGAAGGCGCTGGGGGTCAGGCCCATGAGGCTGACGCTCTTCCAGTCGCCGGCCAGGCGGGTCTTGGACTCCACACCAAGGACAGTCTCGATGGCGGCCAGATCGTCGGCCGTGTCGCCAAAGAGGATGGCGGCGCGGCGGATGGTGTAGGTGCTCAGCTCGGACTCGACGCGGAGGTTGAGGGTGCCGGGCATCCATTGCCAGGTGGCGTCTCCGCGGGCCACGAGGCGGGTCGAGGTCTGGGCCTGGAAGCCGCTGCCGTCGTCCTCCAGGCTGCTGCCGATCTTGGCGTAGGTCTCCGACTGGAAGCCGAGACCGGCGCGCAGGCCGAAGCTGAGCGCGTCGTCGGTGGGCGTGTGGAAGCCGACCAGCGCCGTCAGGCGGCTGAGGCTGGAGCCTTCGGTGTTGAAGTCACCGGTGTTGCCGGTTTCGATGTAGGCGGTGTTGTAGGAGGAGAACTGAGCGGAGAGGCGCGCGTCCCACTGCAGCTCCTTCTTGCTGCCCATGAAGGTGTACCAGCCATCGACGGCGAAGGCCGTGCTGCCCGTCGAAGACAGGACCTCACCGGAGGCCAGCGTGTAGGTCGACTGGGCAAAGCGGGCCTCCGTGCCCCAGACGTCGCCGATGTAGCCGAGCGTGACGTCGAAGTCGAGCGAGAACTCGCTGCCGCCGAGGCTGGGGACCCCGATGTCGCCGTCGAACTTCCAGCCTGTATCGGATGGGGTCTTGGGGGTCTCCTGGGCGGTTGCGGTGGCGGTGGCCAGTGAACAACAAACGCAAGCAACTGTAATGATTGATATTCTGTGCAATTCAACACCTCCGTTGGTCGGCAGGAAGTCTAAATAGGGTTCGGGCGGTATGTCAAAAGCAGGGAGCGATCGCGGACACAAGGGGCAGGTTTGCTCAGCGAAGGTTCCAAGGCCCGCGACGCCACGGCATCCCACGCCACGATCGTGCCGACGGCGTATCGCCCCACGCTCCTCGCACCGCCCCCGTTGGGGACGGGCTCGTCGGGTGGGGCTTGGATGCGCGGGGGGGCTGCGCCCGATGGGCGCAGGCCGGCGGGCGGGTGACAGAGCATCGCAGGGGCAGATCAGCGCGTCGAAGTGGGCCTGTGGATTGGGGTTTTCACGCCCCCTGGTGTCGACCTGGGCCTTGCGCTGGCCTGCGACCGAGAGGTCGCAGCCCACCCTGAGTTTCTAGCCCCACCCGACGAGCCCGTCCCCAACGGGGGCGGTGCGAGGAGCGTGGGGCGATCGGCGAGCGCGGCAGGACTTCAGGCTTCACTGAGCAAACCTGTCCCCCACCCGCGCTCACCCGTCACTTGCCCTGAGGTGCGGGCCACCTTATTGAATCACTCCGCAGCGCCGCCTGGGCGCTCCCGGTGACCACGCGCGAGCCCTCATGACCACGAGCCCCTTTGACGCCCTCTCCGAGATGCCCTTCCCGCAGCAGCAGGAGGCCATCGCCCTGGCCCTGGATCGCGGCCGGTCGCTCGGGCGCCTGCTGCGCACGCTGGGGGCCTTCCCGGATCACGAGCCGCTGGCGCTGGCGCTGCGGGCGCTGGCCGAGCGGGAGGGGCTCGGCGACCCGGAGGTCGAGGCGGCGCTGCGCGATCTCTTCGCGACGCTGGCCGACACCGGCGTCCAGCGCGTCCTGCGCGGCCTCGATCGCGCCGCGCTGCCCGACGCCGCGCTCCAGACGATCGTGGGCGTCGTGGCCGACGTCCTGACCGGCCTCCCCCTGGAGCGCATCGGCGCCGCCTGCCTGATGGATCGCTGGCTCAAGAACGCCGCCCCCGATCGCCGGGACGCGCTGCGCGTCGAGGCCCTCGACGCCTGCCGCGCCGCGATCGACGCCAAGGCGAGGTCGTCTGTGGAGGGCGTCGATGAGGTCGGCGTCGACGACGCCGTCCTCTTGCAGATCACCGGAGAGGGCCTCGCGGAGCTCCAGGCCCGGGCGGAGGCGCGCGGCCGGGGCGGCTGGTGGCGCGCTCGCGTTGGCGCGTACGCCGCGCGCGTGCTGAAGATCCTCCAGGCCCGACCCCGGTCGGTCTCGCTGGCCAACGCCGAGGAGATCCTGGCCCGGCGCGTGTACACGGATCCGGGCCACTTCCTGGTCGAGCTGCTCCAGAACGCCGAGGACTCCGGGGCGACGACCTTCGAGGTGTCCATCGAGGACGGGCGAGCCGAGGTCTGGCACGACGGGGCGACCTTCGACGCCAAGGACGTCGTCGGCGTCCTCTCCATCGGCCAGACCACGAAGGCGCGCGGGCAGATCGGCTTCTTCGGCGTCGGCTTCAAGTCCGTCTACGAGATCTGCGAGCGCCCTCAGATCTACGCGTCCCTCTTCAACTTCGAGATCGCCGACGTCTCCATCCCGCGCCCGCTGACCCCGCAGCCCGAGCGTCGCCGCGGCGGGACGCTGCTCGTCCTCCCCTTCCGCGAGGGCCTGGACGAGGCGCGCTCTCCCGAGCGCCTCCACGCCCACGCGCTGGCCGTCCCCGCCGAGACCCTCATGACGCTGCGCAACCTGCGCCGCGTCGTCGTGGCGCGCGGCGGCGCGCGGCGCTCCATCCTGCGCGCCGAGTCGCACGAGGCCGGCCGCGTCAGCCTCGCATTCGAAGAGACGGGCGCCCGCCGTGACTTCATCGTCGCCTCGCGGCGCTTCGCGCGCGAGGGTCCTCGCCGTGAGCTCAGCCGCGTCTCGGAGACGGACGTCCTGGTGGCGGTCGCGCTGGACGCGCGCGGGCTCCCGGCGCCCACGGCGCCCGAAGCCCCGACGATCTTCAGCCACCTGCCGACGGGGGAGCGATCCGGGCTGCGCTTCATGGTCCACGCGCACTTCGATCTGCCCGTCGACCGGGAGCGCCTCGATCTCGAGTCTCCCTGGAACCTCTGGGCCATCTCCCGCGCCGGCCTCCTGCTGGCCGAGGTCGCCGAGCGCCTCTGCCGCGAGGCGGCGAGCCCTGCCCCCGCGCTCGACCCGCTCGCCGCGCTCCTGGACGTGCTCCCGCTGCCCGAAGAGCTCGCCCACCCGGCGTGGCGCGGCCTGCTGTCGTCCTTCATCGAGGCCGCCGCCGCCCTCCCATTGCTGCGCGCCGCCGACGGCGCCCTCATCCCGGCCTCCAGCGCCCGCGCGATCTCGAGCCCGGCCCTCTCGCTGGCGCTGGCCGGGGTGCCGCTGGACCCCGAGGGCGGGCTCGCGCTTGCGCCTGAAGAAGCTCGCCGTCGCAGGGTGGCCGCGATCCTCGGGGCGCGGCCCTGGGGCACCCGGGATCTCATCGGGCTGCTTCGCCGACACCTGGACGCCCTGCCGGAGGGCGCGCCCTGGCCGGAGGCCTGGCTGCCTGGGGCCATCGAGGTCATCCTGACCGCGCTTGGCGACGATCCTGGCGCGGGGTCGGGGCTCGACGGCCTCGGGGGGGGCCTCGCAGGGGGCCTCGAAGGCGTCCCGATCCTGCCGGATCAGCGGGGCTTCCCGCGCCGGGCCGCCGATCTGGCGCTGGCCGTCGAGCCGATGCGCGCTCTGTATGGCGCCGCGCGCCCCTTCGTGGCGCCGGGCCTGGAGCTTGACCCGACGCCGGGGCAGGCGGCGCTGCTCAAGCGCCTGGGGGTTCGCCGCCACGGCCCCGAGGGGCTCCTGCGGGATCTGTCCGACCCCGTCATGGCCGCGGCCATCCTCGATCACGCCGGCTTCGAGGCGCTGCACGGGGCCCTGGCGGCGCTGCCCCTTGAGCAGGCGCGGGCCTGCGGGTCGCTGGCCATCTTCCCGGATCTGGATCGTCGACCTTGTCCGCTGGCCCCTCCAGGCGGCGCGGGGGCCTGGCTCGCGCCCAGCGGGCCGCTGCGCGACCTCGTCCTGTCGCTGCGGTCCCGCCCGCCCTTGCTGGACCCGGCCTTCTCGGATCGCTTCGCCCTCTGGCTCGGTCAGCTCGGCGCCTCGACGCTGGGGCTGGAGGCGCTCCTTGATCTCGTCGACGGCGGCGAGGTCGAGCTTGACGGTGAGGAGATCGAGCGCCTCCACGGGGTGCTCGGCGCGCAGATCCAGGAGCTGGGATCGCGGGCGTGCGCGCGGCTCGCGGCGGCGTGCATCTTCCCGGATTTCAAGGGGATTTTGCGACCGTTGGTCGGGGCGGGGAGGGCGCTCGTGCCGACGGAGCCGGCGATCACGGCGGTGGACCCCGAGGCGCCCTGGATAGCGCCGTGGCTGGGTGCGGCGCGGCACCTGAGGCGGCTGCCGGTGACGCCCGTGGGGCCGGCGCAGGTGGTCGACGCGCTGGTGTCGGGGGGCGGGCTGGTGGACGTGGGCTCGGCGGCGAGCCTGGGCAGGGCCTATGGGGTGCTGCGGCGCTTCGCCTCGGAGCTGCTGCCTGGGGAGCTTGCGCGGCTGGCCGGAGCGCCGATCTGGCTCGACGAGGGCGGCGCGCCGAGGGCGCTGTCCGGGCTCTACAGGCCGGCGACGGAGCCCGACGTGGCGCGGATCTTCGAGGCGATCGGCGATTGGCCCTGCGTGCAGCGGGAGGGTGCTCCTTCGGCGCTGGAGGTCATCGGCGCGCTGGGGTTGGGGGGTCAGCTCAAGGCGCTGGATCTGGCGACGCTGGTCAGGGCGCTGGGCGCTGCGGACGTGTCGGCGCTGGTGGGCGACGAGGGGATGAGGGGGGCGCTGTCGGGGGTGCTCGATCGGGCGGTCGAGGGGCTTGATCCGGTCGAGCTCGCGCCGCTGAAGGACGCCGCCATCTTCGAGGCGGAGGGGGGCCTCTTCTTGCCGGCGGGGCGCTGGCGGTCGGCCTCCCTGGGGAGGGCGCACCGGGCGGAGGGTGTCGCGCGGGGGGTCTTGTCGGGGGGGGCCTGGCCCTTGATGTCGGAGGACACCCAGGGTCGCCACGGTCGCCTGCTGGACGCCCTTAAGATCGACGCCGCCTCGATTGTGGAGGTGGTCGAGGCGCTGGAGGACGACGCGTCCTTGGGGGGTGATGAGGGGCGAAGGCGAGGGCGAGCGGCGCTGGTGGGGTTGAGGTCGGAGATCGCGGCGCGGGGGGAGGTTTTTGCGGCGCGGGTAGGGCGGCTGGCGGTGTGGCCGTGCGGCGACGGGTCATGGAGGCCGGCGCGGGAGGTGGTGCCTGGGGGTCGGCTCTCGGCGCTGCTGGGGGAGGAGATCGGGCTGGAGGTGGTGCAGGGTGCGTCGGGGGAGGTGCTGGCGGCCGAGGCCGAGGCTGACGCGAGGGCGATGGAGGGGGTGCTCGCCTTTCGATCGCCGGCGCAGCTCGTGGTGGAGCGCGTGCGCGCGTCGGCCAGGGCCGGCGTGGCGCTGGATCGGCAGCCTGTGGAGCTGTCGACGGTGGCGCGGGTGCTGTCGATCGCGGCGGTGATCTTGCGGCACGAGGGGTTGGAGGTGGTCAAGGGCTTGCCGCTGTCGGTGGACATCGAGGGTCGGCTGGTGGTCGGGCCGAGGCTGTCGGCGGAGCCGGGCGCGGTGGCGGTGGCGGCGGGGCTGGAGGTGGGGGGGCAGCTGGCCGATCCCGAGTGGGCGCGGGGTGCGGCGGCCCTGGACCCGGCCCTGGCGCCTGCGCTGACGCCCTTGAGGCTGTTGGAGTCGCTGGCGAGGGCGGCGCGGACGGGCGGGGGTGCGCCGGCCTTGTCGGAGGGGGGCAGGGCGGCGTTCTTTGAGTGGCTTGGGGAGCATTGTGAGGCGATCGAGGCGGACGAGGCGGCGCTGGGGGTGTTGGGCAATGCGCCGGTGATCCCGACGGCGGCGGGGGGGCTCAAGGCGCCGCGGGAGCTGCTGCTGGATCCTTCTGACGAGGCGGTCATGGCGTCGCTGGGTCTGGACGGGTGGCGCTGCGCGGGGTCGGTGCCGGCCCCGATCAAGCGGTGGCTGTGTCGGGTTTTTAGCTTGGATCGCGGGCACTTGCAGAAGATCGTGGGGGTGATGGCCGAGGCGCACAAGGAGGCCCAGTCGCGGCAGGACGGCGAGAGGTCGGCGCAGATCCTGGGTGGGATGGCGCGGGCGATCGAGGCCAGCGAGCAGCCGAAGGTGGCGGTCGAGCAGGTCATCAAGGGGCACAAGCTGTCGCGGCTGAGGGTGGAGTCGGATCAGGGCGGCTTTGAGCGGATAGGGCGCCTGATGTTGCCCGCGCTGGAGCACCGGGCGCTGCTGGCGGCCTTCTTGCCGGAGCCGCCGCCGTGTGTCAGCGACCGCTACGCGGACCCCTCGGTGCGGGCGCTGCTGGCGGCCTGCGGGGCGAGCGCGGAGCTGGACGAGGCGCGGCTCAAGGGGCTGCTGGGTCATGGCGAGCGCGTGCGGGAGGGGCTGGAGGCGACTCTGGCCCTGGCGCGCTACGTGGCCGGTGTGGCGGCCGAGCGGCCTGAGATGGTCAAGGGGCTGGGGCTGGCCGAGGCCGCCTGGGTGCCGGACGGGGAGGGGCGCCGTCGATCTGCAGGCGCGCTCTACTGGCCTGGGCCGGACATGGAGGCGCTGGTCGGGTCGGACCCGGCGCGCTTCCCGCACCCGGAGTTCTTCCACACGGTGCCGACGTCGATCAGCACCTCGCTGCCCTTCCGGCACGCGGCCGACGCCGCGCTGGAGGACGTGCTGGGGCACTTCGCGGCGCGGCGGGCCGGGGAGGCGCTGCCTGCGTGGGCGCTGGAGTGGTTCGAGGCGCGGGTGAGGGCCAGGAGCGTCGATCTGGAGGATATGCGGGCGGCCTTCGAGGCGCGGCCGCTGCTGCTGGACGACGAGGGTGTGGCGCGGCGGCCCTCGGCGCTGGTGTGCACGCCAGGGCGAGCGTGGATCGGGGGCTTTCTGGCGACCTGGAGCGACGGGCTGCGCTATTCGAAGCTCGCCGCGACCCTCAAGATCCCCAGGCAGGTCGGCCCCGAGGAGATCCACCGCTTCAGCGCCGCGATCCTGGCCCGCGCCGCCGAGGTGGGGGCGTCCGAGATCCTGACCCGCGATCCGGCGCTCGCGGCGCAGCTGCCGCGCTGCCTGGAGCTGATGGTGGAGCGGGGCGGCCGGCCCGTTGGACCGCTGGCGCTGCTGGTCCAGGACGCGCGCGGCGCGGCGGGGGTCAGGGGGCTGGGCGATCCGGCGCTGGTGTTGCCGACGCCCGGGTGGTTGGAGGCGGCCGTTCTGGAATCGCCGCCCTCGGCGCCGCTGGCCTTCCCCTTCTTCGAGCCCGGGGTCCGCGACGAGGCGGCGCGGTGGCTGTCCGAGGCGGGCGTGGTGAGCCTGGGCGATCTCTTCGTGCGCGACCCATTGCCGGAGCGGCTGCCGGGCGACGTGACGCCGGCCTGGGCCGAGCGGGTGTCGGGGATGACCCGCGCGCTGGAGGCCATCTCGCGCTCGGGGATGGGGCGCGGCTGGCTGGTCGCGGCGCCGCAGGTGCGCGCGGTGGAGGGGCTCCGGGCGCGCGGCAGGATCGTCGGTGAGCCGCTTGTCGCCGACGTCGCCGCGATCTTTGAGCCCGGCAGGGGGCGGCTCGTGGTGGACGCCGCCGCCATCATGGACAGCGCGCGGGTGGCAGAGGCGATCGTCGAGGCCGTGGAGGGGATGGGGGCGGATCCGACAGGGTGGCGGGCGCGCCTGGTCAAGGCCTTCGACGGCGCCGAGATCGGCCTGGATGCGCCTGGCCTCGGCGCGCCCGTCGGGGACGGCCCTCAAGCGTCGCGCGGCGCCATGGGCGCGGGGCTGACCCCGTCGCGGCGAGATCCCGACGCGAAGCTCCCGGCGAGCCCCGCTGCGCCTCGCGATCTCGCCGCGATCGGCGGGGCGAGCCTGTCGGGCGCGAAGTCGCCGGCCGCGCGGGGGGATGCGGCGCAGCCCGACCAGGGGGCGAGCGCGGGGTGGTGGTCGAAGGTCAGGCGGTGGTGGTCGACCGATGAGGGCGGCGCCGGCGCTGCCCAGGATCGCGCCGAGACTCAGGATCTCGGCGCTGCCCAGGATCGCGGCGCGGCGCAAGATCGCGCCGAGACTCAGGATCTCGGCGCTGCCCAGGATCGCGGCGCGGCGCAAGATCGCGCCTCGGCCCGCCGCGAGCGCTCAGCCAGCGGGGCGTCTGGCGGCAGCCCCTCGCCCGATCGCGATCAGGAGGCGGCCTTCAGGCTTTCGGATCACGGCGCCTTCTTCCGGCCCTCCGAGGCGATAGAGTCCCAGCTTGGGGACAGCCGCGGCTGGGTGCAGGACAGGCTCCGCCCCCCCGAGTACGGCTTCTCGTTCTCGCCCGAGTCGCTGCCCTCGCCGCACCGCTACGCGCCGCTGTGCATCTCGGGGCACTTTGACAGGCGGACGCAGCGCTGGCTCTCGTCGCCGCTGGATCCGCGCTGGGGGTCGCCGGTTGGCGCTGGGGCCTTCGAGGTGGCGTTGCGCGGCGCGTTGCCGACCGGGGAGAACCTCTTCCCCATGCCGCTCTATGGCCGCCTGGTGTCCATCGAGGCTGGCCCCGAGGTGCGGCAGGTGCGCGCCCGCGACGGGCGGCTGCTGCTCATCGCCCGGTCGCCCGCCGACTTCTCCGGGACGATCGCCCTGGACGAGGTGCCCGACTTCGAAGGTCAGGGCCTCGAAGTCGAGCCCATACGATCGCTCCTTGAGCCGACCGCGCCCGACGACGAGCTCCCCCCGGAGGTCCTGGACTGGATCGAGGGTCTGGCCGGTGAGGCCCCGCTCGCAAGGGCGGTGGAGATCAAGCGATTCATCCAGCGCCGCTACCGCTACGACCCCACCTACCTCGAAGATCCGGCTCTGGCGCGCTGGCTCAAGAAGGTCACCCGCGGCCGAGCCAACGCCCACCTGGCCGCTCTCCACGCGGGCGGCGACGGCAAGCACCTCGGGGCGGGGGTCTGCCACGAGCTTGGGGCGCTGGCTTGCGAGATGATGCGCCGCAGCGGCATCCCCTCGGCCGTCGCCAGCGGCTGGACCTGGGATCGGGGCCTGATCTCCGATCCCGATCACCTCTGGGCCATGGCGCTCCTGCCCACCGAGGCCGGTCCGCGCTGGGCGCCCATCGACCCCTCGACGACCCTCCAGGGCCGCCCCTTGCACGTCGGCCACCGCCCCCCTGGCCCCTGGCGGGCCACCCCCCCTCGCCGCAACCCCCCCGCGCCCTCGGCCCCCGGCTGGGATCGCCGCGACCCGCCTCGCCCCTCCAGCGGCGGCCCCCGGCCCGCCAGCTCGCCCGGCGTCCGGCCTCAAGCGCCCTCGCGGCCAGCGACCAGCGCTGCGCGCCCCCGAGGCCGCGCCCGACCCCCTGTCGCCGAGCTGATGCGCGTCGTTCGACACCTCTCCGCCCTCTCGGGCGAGGGGCTGGAGTCGCCCGAGACGCTCCAGGCGCGCTGCGAGGCGATCCTCGCCGATCCGGCGCAGGCCGCCGAGCTGATCAAGCTGATCGACGGCTGATCGCCGACCGCTTCGACCTCTCCAGGCCTTCCACGCCGCCTCTCGGGCAGGGCAGCGAGACACGATCCCTCGACGCTGGAGACGTCGAGAACCACGGCATCGGTCGCTCAAGCGGAGGGGGGCTGCGGGCTCGGCACCGAAGCCGCAGAGCGCGCTGGTGTTCAATAAAAATCAGTAAATACGATGGTTTGCAGTGCAGGTGCGCCGCCTCTTCGGGCGAGGTTGGCGCTCCGCGCGTCGGTCGGCGTGCGGATCTCTGGGAGGCCGGGGAGGTGTCTTGAGGGAGGGCGTTGGGATCAGGGCGCGGCGGGGTGGAAGGGCCAGATGAGGGGGGCGAGGCAGACGACGATGATGCCGAGGACGAGGGTCAGGGGGACGCCGAGGCGGAGGTAGTCGGAGAAGCGGTAGCCGCCGGGTCCGTAGACCATGAGGTTGGTCTGGTAGCCAATGGGGGTGGCGAAGCTGGCCGAGGCGCCCATCATGATGACGGCGATGAAGGGCCACATGCTGACGCCGAGGTCGGCGGCGGCGGCCTGGGCGATGGGGAAGGCGAGGACGGCGGCGGCGTTGTTGGTGATGACGTTGGTCAGCATGCCGGTCAGGATGTAGACGGCGACCAGGGTGAGGAAGGGGTCGTGGTCGGCGAGCCCGATCCAGAGTTGAGCGATGGCGCTGGAGGCCCCGCTGAGGTGGAGGGCCTGGCCGAGGCCGAGCGCCGCGCCGATGACGACGAGGATGGACCAGTCGATGTTGGAGCGGGCGCTGTCGAGGGTCAGGCAGCGGGTGGCGAGCATGAGGCCGGCGGCGACGAGGGAGGACTCCAGCATGGAGAGCAGGCCGAAGGTGGCCGAGGCGACCATGAGGGCCATGATGCCAGCGGCGATCCAGGCGCGGTCATGGCGAGGGACGGAGGCGCCCCGGACCTCGCTGACGAGGAGGAAGTCGCGCGAGTTGCGGTGGTGGTCCAGGAAGGAGGATCGGGACTCGATCAGGAGGGTGTCGCCGGGTCGGATCTCGATGTCGCCGAGCTTGCCGCCGAGGCGCTCGCCATTGCGGGCGGCGGCGATGACCACGGCGTCGTAGAGGGTGCGGAAGCGCCCTGCGCGGATGGTCTTGTTCATGATGGGGGAGCGGTCCGAGACGACGACTTCGAAGAGGCGGCGGTCTGCGCGGGGCTCATCGAGCTTGAAGAGCTGCTCGGGTGCGGGGACGAGGCCGCGCATTCGAACGAGGTCGACGACGGAGTCGACGACGCCGACGAAGAGGAGGCGGTCGCCGGCCTGGAGGCGCACGGTGGGGGCGATGGCGGGCAGGATGGTGTCGCCGCGCTCGATCTCGGCCAGGAAGGCGCCGGGGAGGTGGCGCAGGCCGGCGTCCTCGACGGTCTGCCCGATCAGCGGGCTGGTCGCCTCGACGAGCATCTCCAGGGTGTACTCGCGGCCCTCGTCGGGCTGCATCAGGGGGGGCTTGCGGTCCGGCAGCAGCCACCGGCTGGTCAAGATGATGAAGGCGAACCCGGCCAGCGCGACGGGCAGGCCCAGGGCGCCGATCTCGAAGAAGCCCATGGGGCCCAGGGTCGTGTTCTCCAGGACAAGGCCGTGGACGATGAGGTTGGTGCTGGTGCCGATCAGGGTGCAGGTGCCGCCGAGGATCGCCGCATAGCTCAAGGGGAGCATCATCTTGGAGACGGAGAAGCGGCAGCGCCGGGCCCAGTCCTCGACGACAGGGACGAGCATGGCGACGAGGGGCGTGTTGTTGATGAAGGCGCTGATCGCGATCACGGGCGCGATGAGGCGCACCTGGGCCAGCGTCAGGCTCCTGGGACGCCCCAGGAGCAGGGCGCCGATGGCGTGGACCACGCCGGTGTCCCGCAAGCCCGCTGCGACGACGAAGAGGACGCCGACGGTGACCAGGCCCTCGTTGCCGAGCCCTTCGAGGGCCTGGGTCGGCGTCAGGATGCCGAGCAGGAGAAGGAGGGTGATCGCGCCGATGAGGACGAGATCGGGCGACAACCGGGTCCCGATCAGCAGGGTCAGCGTCAACCCGACCACGCCCAGCGTCATCCAACCTTCCGGTCCCAAGATGGCCCCCTTGCTCCCCGCTTGATCCTCCCTCGTTGATACTTCACCGCCGCCGCGATGCCAAGGGAGAGGTCCGAGCGAGAGAGCCGGGTTGGCTTGAACGCGCCGCGGCTGGCCTGGGTCGTCGGCGCAAGGGGCGCGGGATCGATCAGGCCGCCAGCGCGCCGTCGAGCCAGGGGATGACGTTGTCGGGGGCGCGCTCGGCGAAGAAGCGGACCAGCTCCTCGTCCCGGTAGCGCTGGCTGAAGTGGATCAGGACGAAGCACGCCTGCGGGTGGGCCTCGATGACGGGCAGCAGGTCGGACCAGAGGGTGTGCCGGGTGCGCTCGGCGGCCTCGCGGTGGTCGTCGTCGATGAAGGTGCACTCGGTGACGATCACGGGGGCCTGGAGCACCTCCGGGTGGCGATCGAAGACGCGGGCGGTGGTGTCGGTCAGGTAGGCCAGCTGCGGCCTGGGCACCTCCTCGGAGAGCTCGACGCCCTGTCGTCGCAGCGCGCCGAGCTGCGCGCCGGGCAGGCCGGCGAACTCGTCCTTGAGCCGCAGCTTGATCTCGGAGAAGAGGTAGCCGACGCAGTCCATCGCGTGATCGCAGGCCACCACATCGACCTGCGAGATCACCCGACCGCGCGCGATCCGGAGGCTGTCGCCGGGCGCCACCCCCAGAAGATCGTACGAGCGCTCGAGCAGCTCTTCGTCGTCGATCTGGGCGCCGAAGGTCAGCGCCTGGGAGGTCCTGAACCAGTCTTCGAGCAGGGGCACGGAGAGGTGGGGCAGGGTGATCAGCGGGGGCTTTCGCCGGGACTTGATCCTGGGCAGCTGGTGGACGTGGTCGGAGTGGGTGTGCGAGACGAAGATGTGGCTTGGCCGCTGGTCGTGGACCAGGACGCCGGCGTCCAGCAGCCAGTCCATCTCGGGGATGCAGAAGCCGGTCGACAGCGCCGCGCGGGAGGCGCCCACGAGGGTCCAGGGCGCGACCGCCTCGGGGAAGCGCCAGCGCAGCACGTCGGGATCTTTGCGTTCAGGGACGGCGCTGGGACGAGCGAGGGCGTCCAGGCCGACAGGGGCGAGTGCGTTCATGGTGGCTTCTCCGGGGCTGCCGACGGCGCGGGGGCGGCGGGGCTGGGGCAAGGTGGTGACGCATCATCCGGGGCGCAAGGGGTCTTCATGCGCCGCACGCCCCTGGCACCGCCCCACGCTCGACGATCGCCCCACGCTCGACGATCGCCCCACGCTCGACGAGCGCCCCACGCTCCTCGCACCGCCCCCCACAAGGGGGGACGGGCTCGTCGGGTGGGGCTGGAAGCGCGGGGTGGGCTGCGCCCTGGCGGTCGCAGGCCCGCGGGCGGCCTACAGCGGATCGCAAGGCAGGATCCGCGCGTCGAAGTGGGCCTGTGGATTGGGGTTTTCACGCCCCCTGGTGTCGACCTGGGCCGTGCGCTGGCCTGCGACCGACAGGGCGCAGCCCACCCTGGATTTCTAGCCCCACCCGACGAGCCCGTCCCCAACGGGGGCGGTGCGAGGAGCGTGGGGCGCTCGTCGAGCGTGGGGCGCTCGTCG
>SXGT01801697.1_pt1 | contig 18966 bp, 16 predicted proteins | sample 3176221 | NCBI WGS metagenome assembly SXGT01 (sample SAMN11356862, study PRJNA531348) | freshwater metagenome | isolation source: freshwater sample F1-120 | place: China: Fuxian Lake, Yuxi | collected 2017-12-25
CTGCGCCGGCGGGCCCGGGTGGCGCTGGTGCTGTCACGCGCCGACGCGCGCCACGGCCTGGCCAGCTCGGTGCTCGATCCGCTGCCGCCCATCGCCGGCGAGCTGATGGGGCTGGGCGCCGGCGGCTCGGCCGAGCTGGCCCGCGATCACGCCGCCGCCCTCCACCGGCGCTGGTTCGACGCCACGGCCCGCGCCCTCGATCTGGCCCGCGTGCCCTACGACATCGTCGACGAAGGCGCGGCGCTCGAGCGCCTGCTCGCCCACGACGCCATCGTCGCGCCCACGCTCCACCGCGTCGATCGCGCGCTGTGGAAGCGGCTGCACGAGGCCGCCGCGGCGAAGCGCGTGGTGGTGATCGGTCCCGAGACGCCGTCGCTCGACGAGTGGGGCGAGCCGCTGGGCGAGGACGCCGCCCTGCCCCGCCGCGCCGGCTTCATGAGCCCGGGCTCGGTCGACGACGTCGCCGGCCTCGCCGACGATCTGGCGGCCCTGGCGCCGGTCGACGACTGGTACGTCGAGCGGCCGGCCGGCATCGACGTCGCCGTCTTCGACGCGCCCGCCGCCGGCGACGCACCGGCCGCAACGCACGCGGTCCTGCTCACCAACCCCGGCGACCGCGAGGTCACCGCCCGCCTGGTCGTCCCCGCCGGGACCTCGCTGCGCGACGCGCTCGGTGTCGAGGCGCTCAGCGAGCGGGAGAGCGACGAACGCGGCGTCGTCGCGGTGCGCATCGGCGCCCGCGACGTCCGCCTGTTCCGCGTCGATCAGAAGAAGTAATAGTGGACGCCGGCCGAGCCGGTGACGTCGCCGGTCACGGACACGCCGTCGGCGTCGGCGACGCCCAGCGAGAGGCCACCGCTGAACGACAGCGCGACGTTGGACGCGACGAAGGCGCGGATCTGGAAGCCGGGCTCGATGAACACGACGGTGGTGTCGGTGTCGGCGGGGCCGCCGATGAAGCCGACGCCCATCGAGCCGCCGACGCTGAAGTCGCTCATCGCCGCCGAGTGCAGGTGGTAGTAGAAGCGGCCCCCGAGGAAGACGTTGGTGTTGTCGTCGCCGGGGTCGTCATCGAAGCCGAGGAAGCCACCGACGTGGAACTGGCCCAGGTCGTAGTTGCCGGACACGCCGCCGAGGCCGGAGAGCTGGCCCTCGGCGCCGATGCCGATGGCTCCTTCGGAGCCACCAGCGAACGCGGTTCCAGCACCCAGCCCCAACAGCGCGAGACTACTGACGAGCACGAATGTGTTCTTCATGGCCGCGAGCGTGGCGCGGCGAGCGGGCGCTTTCAAGTTTCCTGGTAGGGTCCTTTCGTGCTGTCCCGCGACGTTGCGCTGCATCACATCGATCCTCGCCACTGGGCTGGATGGTTCGAGCTGTTGATCCCACCGGCGGTGCGCACGCGGCCGCGCTGGGCGCTCGCCGTGATCGAGGGCTCGCCGGCGAAGTGCATCAAGCTGGTCGTCGCCGGTCACGAGGCCCGCGGTGCGGTCGATCCGTCGCAGCTCACCCTGCCGCCGACCCAGGCCCACCTGCAGGCCTGCGCCAAGAAGCTCGGCGTCGGCGCCGTGATCGTCGTCGAGGTCGGCGCGATCGCGCAGATCGCCGGCGAGGTCGAGCGCCACCTCACGATCGATCAGGACGCCGCGGCCCAGGGCCTGGCGCTCTTGCGCGCGCTCAAGCATCGCAGCGGCAAGGGCGTGTGGAGCGAGCCCCCGCTGCTCGATCTGGTGCCGGCGCCGGCGTTCGATCCGCTCCAGCGCACGTTCGACCTGCTCGTCCCCGACGACAGCGCGCTGTGCGCGTACATCATCGGCGACGATCGCGCCCGGGTCGCCGCGTCGGTGATCGCGGTCAAACGCGGCGGCGACATCGTCGAGGTCGCCAGCCACGCCGCCATCGCCGCCGAGGTCAGCGAGGCCGCGCTGGCCCGCGACTGGGCCGGCGCCTACAAGCGCGTCAACAAGGCGGTCGCCGACCGCTTCGCCAAACCGTGCGTGAGCCTGTTCCTCGAGCGCGCCACCGTCGACAAGATCATGCTCGGCCCGCCCGACACGCTCGGCCGCGAGCTCAACGCCAGGCGGGTGATCATCGATCCCGCGCCGGCCTGGCTGCTCGGCCTCCTCGGCGGAGCCACCATCGCCGCCGTCGCCCAGCGCGGCGCCTCGGCGCTGGCCAGCCTCTTGCCGCAGGGCGCCCGCGACCGCGCCGCCGATCTGGCCGACCGCGCCCGCACCGCCATGAAGGAGTCCGGGGCCAACCCGTTCGGCCTGCTCGGCTTCGATCCGATCGAGCTGTGGTTGACGTTCCGTCACTACTACCGTCCGCCGCGGTAGCCGGATATGGTCCGCGCGATGTCGGATTCGATCCCGGTCCCGGACGACGAAGTCAGCGAGGCCCCGCTCATCCACCCGACCGCCGTGGTCGAGCGCGGCGCCACGATCGGCGCCGGCACGCGGATCTGGCACTTCGCCCACGTCATGCCCGGCGCCAGGATCGGGAAGCAGTGCTCGGTCGGCCACGGCTGCTACCTCGGCAACGTCACCATCGGCGACGGCTGCCGCATCCAGAACCACGTCTCCGTCTTCGACGGCGTGACGCTCGAGGACGAGGTGCTGCTCGGCCCGTCGTGCGTGTTCACCAACGTCAAGCACCCGCGCGCCCACGTCTCGCGGCGCGAGGAGTTCGAGCCCACCCGCGTCGGTCGCGGCGCCACCATCGGCGCCAACGCCACCGTGGTCTGCGGCGTGACCATCGGCGCCTACGCCTTCGTCGGCGCCGGCGCCGCCGTCGCTTCCGACGTCGCGCCCCACGCCCTCGTGGTCGGCGTCCCCGCCCGCTGGATCGGCTGGGCCTGCCGCTGCGGCGAACGCCTGCCCGGCTTCGACGGTACTGGCACCACCCGCTGCACCCGCTGCGGCGATCGCTACAGCGCCAAGGGCGCGACGATCGAGCTGGTCACTGGCTAACCAGCTCGAATCAGCTCCAACGGGGTCACAGCGTGGGGGTAGATTCACGAAAGTGCCCAAGCGTCCGACGCGCATGCCGAAGGAGCTGGAGGTGCCGCGCGATCTGCGGGGTGCGAGGGCGAAGCGCGCGCTGGTGACGCCGGCGGGGGAGCTGTGGCGCGCGGACGTGATGGAGCTCCTGGGGCGGGTGCCCGACGGTGGTGCGGCGCTGGTGGTGACCGATCCGCCCTACGCGATCGGCAAGGCCACGTGGGACGAGTTCGAGTCGCTCGACGTCTACGTCGACTGGTGCGACGGGTGGCTGGCCGAGGTCCGGCGTGTGGTGGGTACGACCGGGTCGGCGTACGTGTGCGGGTTCTCGGAGATCCTGGCCGAGCTCAAGGTCCGGTCGTCCAGGCGGTTCGCCGAATGCCGGTGGCTGGTCTGGTACTACAAGAACAAGGCGAACCTGGGCCACGATTGGGGCCGCTCGCACGAGAGCATCCTCCACCTGCGCGGCGGCAAGGGCGCAGGCATCGACGTCGACGCGGTGCGGGTGCCGTACAACGCGCACACCACGCGGTATCCGGCGCGCGTGCAGGCGGTGAACTCGCAGTACGGGCGGGGCAAGCGGCGCGACGCGTGGGAGCCCAACCCGCTCGGCGCCAAGCCCAGGGACGTGCTCGAGGTGCCGGTGCTCTGCAACGGCCAGAGCGAGAAGACCGAGCACGCCACGCAGAAGCCGGAGGCGCTGATCGAGCGCCTCATCCTGGCCTCCTCACGACCGGGCGACCTGGTGGTCGATCCGTTCATGGGATCGGGCACCACCGCCGCCGTCGCCGCCCGCCTCGAGCGCCGCTTCCTGTGCGGCGACGCCGACCCTCGTTATGTCGGGGTGGCCCGCGAGCGCCTGCTCGCGGGCCGTGGCCCCGAGCTCACAGCGACGGCTTGACGCCCATCTCCTCGAGCACGTTGTCGGCGCCGTCGATGAGATCCATCACCCACAGGGCGTAACGGATGTCGACGATGATGGTGCGGGTGGTCGCGTGGTTGAAGACCACGTCCGAGGCCTGGCCCGAGATGAGCCCATCGAAGGCCAGCCCGACCAGCTCGCCCTTCTCGTTGAGCGCCGGCGAGCCCGAGTTGCCACCGGTGATGTCGAGGTCGGCGACGAAGTTGACTGGCACCTCACCGAGGACAGCGTCCGCGTACGGACCGAAGTTCTTGGCCTTGATGGCCTCGAGCTGCTTCTTGGGCGCGTCGAACGGCTCCTCGCCCTTGTCCTTGGCGACGATCTCGCTCACCACCGTGAACGGCTTGCCGGCAGCCTCGAGCGGCTTGATGGTGCCGTAGGTGACGCGCAGGGTCGAGTTGGCGTCGGGCGACAGGTAGCCGTCGAGCGACTTCTGCATGGCCTCGCCGTAGCGCGCCGACAGCAGCACCGCCTCACCGGCCTTGGCGTCGTCGATCTTCTCCTGGGCCTTGATGATCGGGTAGAGCGCGACCGCCAGCTTGACGAACGGATCCTTGGAGCCGCGCAGCTTGGCCGGCGTGCTCTTCTTGAGCAGGTCGAGCCGCGTGGCCTCGTCCTCGAGCTTGGTGCCCTTGTAGAGCGCCTCGAGCGCCTTGTCGATCGCGGCCTCGTCGACCTTGGCGCCCTTCTTGGCGCCGACGATCACGTTGAGCCACGGCCGCTCGGCCTCGGGCAGCGCCAGGGCGCGAACCAGGCCGAGGCGGAACATGGCGCGGTCGATGGTGGCGTCGAACTGACGGGCGAACTGCTTCTGGCCGCCCTCGATGCGCGGCATGTCGCGGTCCTGGAAGCCGGGCTTGCGCTCCGCGTCCTTCTTCTGGCGCTCGTCGGCCATGCGCACGAACAGGAGCGCGTTGCGCAGGTGACCCGAACCGCCGAGCGCTTGCCCGCGATCGAAGTCGGTGCGCGCGGTCTTCTGCTTGTCCTTGTTCATCTCGTCGAGGCGCGTGATCGCGGCGGCGAACGCCTCGTTGCCGGGCTGCGCGGCCCAGGCCCGCACCTTGTCGTCGATGGCCTTCTTCTGGGCCATCATGTCGCCCTTCTGCAGGCCGGCGAGCAAGCCCTGGTACTTGGCGAGGCCGTTCTGCACACCCTGCTTGAACACGCCGGCCTTGATCTTGGTGCCGGCGCCGACGTTCGAGTCGGGCTTGATCATCTCGGCCAGCAGGTCGTAGCGGACCTGCAGGTACTCGATGAGGTTCGGGTAGCCCCACGACACGTCGAAGGCGACCTCGTCGTAGGTCGTGATGCGGTTGGTCTTGCCCGGGTAGCCGGTGACCATCACGAAGTCGTGGTGGCGCTGGCCGTCCTGATCGACCTTGAGCCAGTGCTTGGGCTTGAACGGCACGTTGTCGGGCGACGGATCGGCGACCGCGCCGTCCTTGCCGACGTAGGCGCGGTAGAACGCCCAGTCGCCGGTGTGGCGCGGCCACTGCCAGTTGTCGACCTCGCCGCCGTAGTTGCCGATCGAACGCGGCGGCACGTAGACCAGGCGCACGTCGCGGATCTCGAGGTACTCGATGAGCTGCCACTCGGCGCCGTTGAAGAAGCTCCTCACGTCGCAGCGCAGGCCGGGGCGGCCCTTCTCGCAGGCGGCGGTGAGGGACTTGGTGCGTGCCTCGATCTCGAGCTTGCGCTTGGCGGGGTCCTTGATGGCGTCGAGGCCGTCCATCACGTCCTTGGTGACGTCGGTGAAGGCCTGGGCCACGCTCACCTTCTGGCTGGGACCGGCCGGCCGCTCCTCGGCCCGGGCCTTGGCCAGGAATCCGTTCTCGACCAGGTTGTCGTCAGGCGTCGAGTTGATCTGCAGCGAACCCTGCACGCAGTGGTGGTTGGTGATGACCAGTCCCTCGGCGGAGACGAAGGAGCCGGTGCAGCCGCCCAGCGAGACCACCGCGTTGAGCGGCTCGGCCAGCGGGTCAGTCAGGTTGGCCGCCGGCAGGCTCACGCCCATGGCGCGGAGCTGGGCCGCGTGCTGGGGCAGGCCCATCTGGCGCGGCATCCACATGCCGCCGCCGTTGTTGAACGCCTGGCGTGCGGCGAGCGTGGGGTCCGCCGTCGTCGACGAGCCGCCGGTGGTGCCGCCGCCGCCGCCGCTGACGTCGGTGCCGCCGCCGCCACCGGTGGTGGTGGACTTCTTGCCGCCGCCGCCGCAGGCCGCGGCGAGGAGGAGGGTCGAGAAGAAGAGTGAGCGCTTCATGGCCGGCGGAATAGCAGAAATCCGCCTCACCGAACGCCGAAATCCTCCAGCCGTCCTGACAGTCGCTGGCCAGGAATAGACCGCAGCTACAGGTGGTTAGTCGTCGGCGCCGAAGCTGGCGAAGAACGATCGTAGCTCCGAGGTGGGCACCTTCTGTCGCGCCTCCTCGGCGAGGTCCTTCACCTCGATCAGATCGTCAGGGATCTCCAGCAGGAACCGGGATGGGACACGTGCGACAGCTCGGCCGCGGTTCACCCGCGTGCAGGCGCGGGTGATGTAGAGCTTGCGCTGGGCACGTGTGATCCCGACGTAGCACAGTCGCCGCTCCTCGCTGACGTCGGAGGCGTGGTCGGCATCGAGGGCGTCGGTGGCCTGCGGGTAGAGCGTGCGCGCGTGGGGCAGGAGCTCTTCCTCGAGCCCGACCATGAACACGACCGGGAACTCGAGGCCCTTGGCGCCGTGCAGCGTGGTCAGCACGATCTTGTCGCCCGAGGTGTCGGCCTCCTCGCCGGACTCGAGCGACAGCTTGCGCAGGTAGTCGCCGAGCGCGTCGGGTCCGCGCTCGCGGGCCTCGAAGCGGGTCAGCGAGTTGAGCAGGCCCTCGACGTTGTCGATGCGGCGCTGGGCGGCGGTCGGCGACGGCGAGGCGTCGCGCAGATCGTCGTGGAGCGCGATGGCGTCGATCAGCTTGCGGGTCGACGCGACCGCGGCGCCGTCGCGCAGGCCGGCCCCGAGCGTGTCGATGATGCCGACCAGCTCGGCCAGCGACTTGCGCACGCCGGGGCGCAGGCCGGCCTCGTCGAGCGCCGCCTGATGGCCGTCGCCCGCGTCGGCCACGGCCTTGAGCACGTCCCACATGCTGGTGTGGCGCTGCGCCGCCCAGGCCACGATCTTCTCGACGGTGGTGGGCCCGACGCCGCGCGCCGGATAGTTGACGATGCGGCGCAGCGAAAGCTCGTCGCGCGGGTTCAGGGCCACGCGCAGGTAGGCGATGAGGTCCTTCACCTCCTTGCGCTCGAAGAACTCCTGGCCGCCGTACATGACGTAGGGGACGCCGTTCTGGCGCAGCTCGTCCTCGAGGCCCTTGGCCTGCAGGTTCGAGCGGTAGAGGACGGCGATGTCCTGCCAGGACCGGCCGGCTTCCTTGACGCGCTTGATCTCGGCCGCCACCCACTGCGACTCCTGCTCGACGTCCTGGGCGACGGCGTGAGTGATGAGCTCGCCCCGGGGGATCTCCGACCACAGGGTCTTGCCGTGGCGCTGGGTGTTGTGGGCGATGACGGCGTTGGCGGCGTCGAGGATGAGCCGGGTCGAGCGGTAGTTCTGCTCGAGCTTCACCACGGTCGCGCCCTCGAACATGTCGGCGAAGCGCAGGATGTTGGTGGGGTCGGCCCCGCGCCAGGCGTCGATCGACTGGTCGTCGTCGCCGACCACGGTGAGGTTGCCGTGCCGCGAGATCAGCTCCTTGACCAGGAGGAGCTGGGCCTTGTTGGTGTCCTGGAATTCGTCGACGAGGACGAAGCGGAAGCGGCCGGCCCAGCGATCGCCGACCGCGGCATCTCGCTGCATGAGCCGCACCGGCTCCACGATCAGATCGTCGAAGTCGAAGGCGGCGTAGGCGCGCAGCGCGGCCTGGTAGCGGGGGTAGACCTCGGCGGTGATGAAGTCGTACTCGTCGGCCTCGCGGGGCTGGTAGTCCTCGGGTGCGACGAAGCCGTTCTTGGCCAGCGAGATGCGCGAGAGGATCGCCTTCACGTCCCAGCGCCGCTCGCCGTCGCGGGAGAAGTCCTTGAGCGAGCGCAGCGCCTCGCGCACCACGCCCATCTGGTCGGACGTGTCGTAGACGGCAAAGCCCTTGGGGTAGCCGAGGGTCTTGCGCTCGGCGCGCAGCATCTGGAGACCCAGGGCGTGAAAGGTGCCCATGGTCAGCTTCTGGGCCTGCTTCTTGTCGCCGAGCAGGTGCGCGACGCGCTCGCGCATCTCCTCCGCCGCCTTGTTGGTGAAGGTGAGCGCGGCGATGGCGTCGGCGGGGATGCCCAGGGCGAGCAGGTGGGCGATCCGGTACGTGATCACCCGGGTCTTACCCGAGCCCGCGCCGGCCAGGACCAGGAGCGGGCCGCCTCCGTGCTCGACGGCCGCGCGCTGCGGCGGGTTCAGACGACTCGTATCGACCACGGGGCCACACACACTACCCGAGCGCTGCCCGCCGCGCCGCGTGAGACTGCTAGGATCGTTTCCGCATGACGCCGGATGAGCGGTACCAGCGGTTGGTCGGGGAGCTGCACGCCGAGTTCCCGCGCTTCCGGATCGTCAAGAAGCCGGACTCGCCGCTGCACAAGGTCATCCACCACGCGCTGGTGATCGTGACCTTGGGCGGGATGCGCACCTACCTGGATAGCTACCAGACCACGATCGGCCGGACCGTCTACGTGACCGCCGACTGGGACGAGCGCGACGCCCTGGAGCGCTACTGCACCCTCCGCCACGAGGCCGTCCATCTGAGGCAATTCCGGCGGTTCACCCTCCCCGGCATGGCCTTCTTGTACCTCTTTTTGCCCCTGCCCCTCGGAGTCGCGTATTTTCGCTCACGGTTCGAGATGGCGGCTTATGAAGAATCGATCCGAGCCGCGGCGGCGGTTTACGGCTCCGACCACCCTCGGCGGGAGTCGTACCGCGAACACGTGCTTCGGCAGTTCACCGGCCCGTCCTACGGATGGATGTGGCCGTTCCGCCGCGCGCTCGAGCGCTGGTACGACGGCGTGCTCGCGAGCCTGCCGGCGACCTCACCTGTGGAGGGCTGTTGACCGTGTCTGACCCGATCGTCGGTATCGATCTCGGAACCACCAACTCGGTGGTCTCCGTCTGTGATGCGAGTGGACAGCCGCGGGTGATCGCCGACGAGCGGGGCACCAAGATCCATCCCTCGGTGGTCTCGTTCCACCCCAACGGCTCGGTCATCGTCGGCGTCGAGGCCAAGCAGCGGCGGGTGATCGATCCGCGCAACACGGTGTACTCGTCCAAGCGCCTGATCGGCCGCCAGTTCCGAAGCAAGGAGATCCAGGCGGCGATGTCGCGGGTGCCCTACGTGATCAAAGAGGGCGCCAACCAGCAACCGACCATCGTCACCCGCGGCGGCGAGTTCGCGGTGCCCGAGATCTCGGCGATCATCCTCGATCACGTCCGCAACGTGGCCAAGCGGTCGCTGGGTCAGGACGTGTCGCGGGCGGTGGTGACGGTGCCGGCCAGCTTCACCGACGCCCAGCGCTCGGCGACGGCCACCGCCGGCGCCATCGCCGGCATCACGGTGGTGCGCGTGCTCAACGAGCCGCCCGCGGCGGCGCTGGCCTACGGGCACATGCGGCAGCTGTCGCGGGTGATCGCGGTCTCCGACTTCGGCGGCGGCACCTTCGACGTGACCATCCTGCGCCTGCAGGATCAGGTCTACGAGGTGCTTGCCACCGCCGGCGACTCGTTCCTGGGTGGCGACGATGTCGACGAGGTGCTGATGCACCACATGGCCGAGCAGTTCCTGGCCTCGCATCGCATCGACGTGCGCGAGAACGAGGTCGGGATCATGCGCCTGCGCGCGGTCGCCGAGCAGACCAAGATCGAGCTGTCGCGGCGGACCCGGGCCATCGTCAAGGTCGACGAGATCGCCTACGGCCCGGGCGGCGCGCCGCTCAACCTCGAGGTCGAGATCTCGCGCGACCAGCTCATCGAGCGGGCGACGCCCATCATCGAGCGATCGTTCGCGGTGTGCGAGGAAGCGATGCGCCTGGCCCAGCTCACCCCGGCCGGCATCGAGGACGTGGTGCTGGTCGGCGGCACCACCAAGATCCCGTACGTGCGCGAGCGCGTGACCCGCTTCTTCCAGCGGCCGCCGCGCACCGACGTCAACCCCGAGGAAGCGGTGGCGGTGGGCGCGGCCCTGCAGGCGTCGGCGCTCGATCGCATCCTGTCGCGACGGCCGGTGACCCGCTCGCCCTCGTCGCCGGGCGTGCCGGCGGTGGCGCCGCCCACGTTCGAGGATGCCGCGACGTCCGAGAAGCGGACGACGTCGCCGATGGGCGCGGAGGTGCGGCCGCCGCAGCGCCCGCCCACCGAGCGGCCGACGGCGCGCGGGGCGGCGGTCGATCGCTTCGAGGAGCCGACCACCGGCGTGGGCGCCACGCCGATCGCGCGCATCACCAAACCCGGTGCCGCCGCGCCGCCGCCCATCCCGTCGCAGAAGCGGACCATGGTCGGCGTGCCGGTCGTCACCTTGCCTGACGAGTCGGGCGTCGGTGACGAGGTCACCCGCGAGCGCCTCGGCACCGACACCACGCGCACCGATCCAACCCTCAACGATCCGTTCGCGCCGTCGGCGCAGCCGACGATGACGTTCGCGCCAGGCCCGCCGCTGGGGCACGGCGGCCCGGCCGGACCGGCGGCCGTGGGCTCCCCCCTGGCGATGGGCGGCCGCGAGCAGGAGCCGACGCTGATCGGCGCGCAGCCGCCGCAGGTGCACCCATCGCAGACCCCGACCGTGTTCGGGGCCCAGCCGCCGCAGGTGGGCCCGGCCCAGCAACCCACCCTGATCGGCGCCATGGCCGGCGGCGCGGCGTTCGCGTCGCCGCCGCGGGGCGCGCCCACGGTCATCGACGTGACCCCGCGCAGCCTGGGCATCGGCACGGTCGCCGGCTACTGCGAGGAGCTGATCCGCCGCAACTCGCGGGTGCCGACCGAGATGCAGCGGATGTTCGCGACGTCGCGCGACAAGCAGCAAGTGGTGCGCATCCGGGTGTGCCAGGGCGAGAGCCGGCGCCTCGATGACAACGTGATCCTGGGCGACCTGGTGCTCGAGGGGCTCCCGGCCCGGCCGCGCGGCGAGACCGCGATCGAGGTGACGTTCCACCTCGACGCCAACGGGATCCTGCAGGTGCGGGCGAGGGATCCGAAGACGGGTCAGGAGCAGCGGGCGAGCCTGGATATCGTCGGGGCGCAGAGCCCGGCCGAGGTCGAGGCGGCGAGGGAGCGGTTCGCGCAGCTACGCCGCTGATCCGAGGCTCGCTCGGTGGAGCGGGCGTGATAGAAAACGGGGGTGCGAAGCGCGCGCGTCGAGCGCAATACCAAGGAGACCCAGATCACCGTCGAGCTCGGGCTCGATGGGTCGGGGTTGAGGCAGCTCGATACGCCGCTGCCGTTCCTGGGGCACATGCTCGATGCGCTGGCGCGGCACGGGTTGTTCGACCTGACGGTGACCGCTCGGGGCGACATCGAGATCGATGGGCACCACACGGTCGAGGACACCGGTCTGGTGCTGGGCCAGGCGTTTCGCGAGGCGCTGGGGGACCGGGCCGGGATCGCGCGCTACGGCTGGGCCACGTTGCCGATGGACGAGACCCTGGCCACGGTGGCGGTCGATTTTTCGGGGCGGCCGGCGTTCGTGTGGAACGTGGCCGGGCTCGAGGGCAAGTGGATCGGCACCTTCGACTGCGAGCTGGCCAAGGAGTTCTTCGCCGCGTTCGCGACGCGAGCCGAGGCCAACGTGCACGTGATGCTGCACTACGGCGGCAACCCGCACCACGTCATCGAGATCATCTTCAAGGCCTTCGCCAAGGCGCTGGACCAGGCGACCAAGGTCGATCCGCGGCTGGGCGGGGCGGTGCCCTCGACCAAGGGGACCCTGACGACATGAGGCGGGCGCGGTGATCGCGATCGTCGACGTCTGCTCCGGCAATCTGCGTTCGGTGGAGAAGGCGGTCGCGGCGGCGGGCGGCGACGCGGTGGTGACCCGTGACGGCGAGGTCGTCCGGAAAGCGGACAAGGTGATCGTGCCCGGCCAGGGCGCGTTCGGCGCCTTCACCCGCGGCCTGGCCGAGCGAGACCTCGAGGCGCCGCTGCGCGAGGTGATCGCTCGGGGCACGCCCTACCTGGGCATCTGCCTCGGCCTCCAGGTCCTGTTCGACGAGAGCGAGGAGCAGGGCCCCCAGCGCGGGCTCGGCCTGGTCAAGGGCAAGGTGGTGCGCTTCCGGCCGGCGAAACACGAGCTCAAGGTGCCGCACATGGGGTGGAACCAGATCCGCCGCCGGGCCGGCGACCCGGTCGGCGACGCGATCGCCGACGGTGATCATGTCTATTTCGTGCACAGCTTCCACGTGGTGCCGGACGATCCGGCGGTGACGGTGATGGAGAGCGATCACGGCGGCCGGTTCTGCGCGGCGATCCGCCAGGACAACTTGTTCGCGGTCCAGTTCCACCCCGAGAAGAGCCAGCGGGTCGGGCTGTCCCTGCTCGAGCAGTTCGTCCGGTCGTCGGGGCGGACATGAAGATCTTCCCGGCCATCGATCTGCTCGGCGGCAAGGCGGTGCGCCTGCTCGAGGGGCGGCGCGATCAGGCGACGATCTACCGCGACCGCCCCGAGGAGCTGGTCGCCGAGCTGTGCGTGGCCGGCGTCGAGCGCCTGCACGTGGTCGACCTCGACGGCGCCTTCGACGGCGCCCGCAAACACGCCGACGTGATCGCGCGCCTGTGTGCGGCCTCGCCGGTGCCGGTCCAGGTCGGCGGGGGCATCCGCGACGCCGACGCCGCCCGCGCGGTCATCGCCGCCGGCGCCGCGTCGGTGGTGCTGGGCACGGCGGCGGTCAAGCAACCGGCCATGGTGGAAGCCCTGTGCCGCGAGCTGCCCGGCCGGGTGGTGGTCGCCGTCGACGCCAAGGACGGCCTGGTCGCGGTCGAGGGCTGGGTCGAGTCCTCGACGATGACCGCGATCGAGCTGGGCCAGCGGGCGCGGGCCTGGGGCGCGGCGGCCTTGCTCTACACCGACGTCTCGCGCGACGGCACCGGCCGAGGTCCCAACGTGGCGGCGACGGCGGCGCTGGCGGCGGCGGTGTCGATCGAGGTCATCGCCTCGGGCGGCGTGCACTCGCTCGACGATCTGCGAGCCCTGGCCGCGGCCGGGGTGCCGGCAGTGGTGGTCGGCCGCGCGCTCTACGACGGCCGCTTCACGGTGACCGAAGCGATCGCCGCCGGCCTGGGGTCGCCCTAGCCGTGCTCACCCGCCGCATCATCCCGTGCCTCGACGTGAAGGACGGCCGGGTCGTGAAGGGCACGTCGTTCGTGCAGCTCCGTGACGCCGGCGATCCGGTCGAGCAGGCGACGGCCTACGACGCCCAGGGCGCCGACGAGGTGTGTTTCCTGGACATCTCGGCCTCGCCCGAGGGCCGCTCCACGATCCTCGACATCGTCTCCCGCACCGCCGACTGCGTCTTCGCCCCGCTGACCGTCGGCGGCGGCGTGCGCTCGGTCGACGACGTCGAGCGCCTGCTCCTGGCCGGCGCCGACAAGATCTCGATCAACACGGCCGCCATCCGCGATCCGGCGCTGGTCTCGCGCGCGGCCGAGCGCTTCGGCAACCAGGCCATCGTGGTCGCGGTCGACGCCAAGCGCCGCGGCGACGGCACCTGGGAGGTCTACAGCCACGGCGGCCGCACCCCCGAGGGGCTCGATGCGCTGGCCTGGTGCGTGGAGATGGCGGCGCGCGGCGCCGGCGAGCTCCTGCTCACCAGCATGGATCAAGACGGGACCAGGACCGGCTATGACCTCCCCCTGGTCCGCACCATCGTCGACGCCGTCACCATCCCGGTCATCGCGTCGGGCGGCGTGGGGACCCTCGATCACCTCGCCGACGGCCTCGACATCGGCGGCGCCGACGCGGTCCTGGCCGCGTCGATCTTCCACTACGGCCACCACACGATCGGCGAGGCCAAGGCTCACCTGCGCGAGCGTGGCCTGCCGGTACGGATAACTTGACAGCGATCGATCCGGCGGCCGACAACAACCACATGCCACTGCCCGAGCCGGCCTGGGATGACCGTGGCCTGGTGGCGGCGGTCGTGCAGGACGCCGACACCGGCGTCGTGCTCATGCTGGCGTGGATGAACGCCGAGGCGTGGCAGCTGACGCGGACGTCGGGCGAAGTGCACTTCTATTCGCGGTCGCGGGGCGCGTTGTGGAAGAAGGGCGAGACCTCGGGCAACGTCCTGCGCGTGGTCGAGCTGCGGGTCGATTGTGACGACGACGCGATCCTGGTCAAGGCGCGGCCGGCGGGACCGACCTGCCATACCGGCCGCACCGCGTGTTTCTTCCACACCGAGAGCGGTGACGACGACGGCGCGCCGTCGGCGCACGTCGTCGACAAGCTCGAGCAGGTCCTGCACGCACGGCGCGACGCGTCCGCCGAGAAGAGCTACACGCGCTCGTTGCTCGCCGCCGGCATGCCCAAGATCCTGGCCAAGATCGCGGAGGAACACGGCGAGCTGGCAGCGGAATTGCCCGAAGGCGCGCGCGACAAGGTCGTGCATGAGACCGCCGATCTGCTGTTCCACATGATGGTCGGGCTGGTCGCGCGCGACATCCCCGTCGCCGAGGTCTGGCGCGAGCTGGGCCGCCGCTTCGGCACCAGCGGCCACGTCGAGAAGGCGGCGCGGGCCCGACGAGCCACCCGGCCGCTCCCCGACGGCAGCGACGGCACCGACGGCAGCGACGGCGGGCCGGGAGCATGAGCCCCCGCGCGCGGAGCGAGCCAGTCCGCACAGATCTGACCGGCGAGCGTGCCGGTCAGTCCGATGATCGTCTGGGTTCGCCGAAGGCGGGGCCAGACACGCTGGGGCCGGGCGGCAGCCTGGCCGCGGCGATCCCGCACTTCGAGGATCGACCCGAGCAGCGGCGCATGGCCGACGCGGTCGCCGCCGCGCTCGCCGACGATCGGCCGCTCCTGGTCGAGGCCGGCCCCGGCACCGGCAAGACCCTGGCCTACCTGGTCCCGGCCCTGTCGTCGGGCAAGCGGGTCGTGGTGTCGACGGGGACTCGCGCGCTCCAGGATCAGATCGTCCGCCACGATCTGCCGCTGCTGCGCCAGATCCTGGGCCGGCCGTTCACCGCGGTCGCGCTCAAGGGCGTCAGCAACTACGTCTGCCGCCGCAAGCTCGACGAGGCCCGGCGCACCGCCGCGTCGGAGCCGTCCTTGCGCCGGCCGCTGGCCCAGGTCCTGGAGTGGCTCGACGACACCACCACCGGCGATCGCGCCGAGCTCGAGGGCGTGCCCGAGGACGCGCCGGTCTGGGCCGAGGTCACGACCACGCCCGACACCCGAATCGGTCCGCGCTGCCCGTACTTCGAGCGCTGCTTCGTCACCGGCGCTCGCCGCGCCGCCGACAAGGCCGACCTGATCCTGGTCAACCACCACCTCTACTTCGCCGACCTCGCCCTGCGCGCGGCCTACCCCGGCGCGCGGGTGCTGCCCGATCACGATGCCGTGATCTTCGATGAGGCCCACCAGCTCGAGGACGTCGCCACCGAGCATTTCGGCGTGCGGCTGTCGACCTCGCGCCTGGCCGCGCTGGTGCGCGACGCCATGATCGTGCTCAGGCCGAGCCTGTTCTCGACCAACGGCGGCCACGACGCGCTGGTCACCGCCGTCGATCGCGCGGCCATCGCGCTGTTCGCCCACGCCCGTCGGGCACTCTTGCTCACCTCGCCCGACGGGGGACGGGTGCCGCTGCCGCCGTCGCTGCTCTCCGGGCCGGGCCAGGACGCCTGGTTCGCGCTCGACGGCGCGCTCGAGGAGCTGGCGCGGTCGTGCGATCTCGACTCCCTGGCCCCGCCCCCTGACACGGAGGAGGACGAGCACGAGCAGGCGCGGCGCGAGCAGATCGGCGGCATCGCCCGCCGGGCCCGCGCCGTCCGCGACGACCTGGCCGAGCTGGCCGAGCAGCGCCAGCGCGCCCACGTGTACTGGGGTGAGACCCGCACCAGCGGCACCACGCTGGCGGCGGCGCCGATCTCGGTGGCCGAGGTGCTGCGCCGGGTGATCGTGCACGGCGAGCCGACCGCGGTGTTCACCTCGGCCACGATCACCGTCGCCGGCGAGTTCGAATTCACCCGCCGCCGCCTCGGCCTCGCCAAGGAAGAAGTCGACGAGCTGGGCGTGTCGTCGCCGTTCGACTACCAGCGCCAGGCCATGCTGTACCTGGCCCGCGATCTGCCGGCGCCCAACGGCGACGGGCTGCCCGCCCCGGTGATCGCGCGCATCGTCGAGCTCCTCGCCATCACCGGCGGCCGCGCCTTCGTCCTGTTCACCAGCCACCGCGCCCTCGACGCGGCCGCCCGCGCGCTGGCCGGCCTGCCCTACCCGACCCTGCGCCAGGGCGACGCCCCGCGCGCCGCCCTGGTCGACCGGTTCCGCGCCACGCCGGGCGCGGTGCTGCTCGGCACCGGCTCGTTCTGGGAGGGTGTGGACGTCCCCGGCGACGCGCTGTCGCTGGTCATCATGGACAAGCTGCCCTTCGCGCCCCACACCGATCCGCTGATCGCGGCGCGCTCGGCGGCGCTGGCCGAGCGCGGCATCGATCCGTTCGAGGCCCTGCAGCTGCCGCAGGCAGCGATCTCGCTCAAGCAGGGCTTCGGTCGCCTGATCCGGCGGCGAGACGATCGCGGCATCGTCGCCATCCTCGATCCGCGCATCGTGACCAAGCTCTACGGCCGCGTGCTCTTGTCGTCGTTGCCGACCGGGATGCCGCGGACCTCAGCCATCGAGCAGGTGCGGCGCTGGTGGCGCACCGTCGATCTGGTAGGCGGTGACGGCGACGCGCTGGCCGGGCTCGGCGGCGCGCAGATCTCGTAGCAGCTCGCCGAGAGTCCGGTTCTCGGACGGATGGATCAGGTCGGCGCCGACCAGATCGATCACCGGCGCCAGCGCGAACGCACGCGCGGCCAGCCGCGGGTGCGGCACCTCGAGCGCCGGCGGCCCGCGGAAGGCGAGCCGCCGCGGCCCCCACAGCAGCACGTCGACGTCGATCGGCCGGGGGCCCCAGCGAGTCGGCGCCTCGAGGGGGCTGGCGCGGGTGCGGCCCAGCGCGCGCTCGATGCCCTGCACCTCGCGGATGAGCTCGGAGGCGGCCAGCTCCTCGGGCACGTCCACGGCGAGGGCGGCATTGAGGTAGTCGGCCTGCTCGGGCCCGATGGCGGCGGTACGATAGACCCGCGAGCCGCGCACGGTGCTCCACGCTTCGAGCGCGCGCACCACGCCGGCGAAGCGGGCCAAGATCGCGGCGTCGTCGCCGACGTTGCCACCGAGACCGACGATCACTGTCTCGGCGTCGAGGACGACCGCCACACCGGTCATTCGCGCGCGACCACGCGGTTGCGGAGGACGCCGATGCCCTCGATCTCGACCTCGACCTCGTCGCCCACGGCCAGGTTGCCGACGCCGGCCGGGGTGCCGGTCGAGAGCAGGTCACCGACCTCGAGCGTCATGTGGGCGCTGACGAACTCGATGAGCGTGGGTACGTCGAAGATGAGATCGCTGGTGCGCGAGTCCTGCTTGAGCACGCCGTTGACCCGGCAGCGGATGGCCAGGTCCGCCGGATCGAGGCCAGGGACGATGCAGGGGCCGACCGGGCAGAACGTGTCGAAGCCCTTGGCTCGCGCCCACTGCCCATCCTTGGCCTGGAGCTCGCGCACGGTGACGTCGTTGACGCAGGTATAGCCGAGGACGTGGGACAGGGCGTCCTCGCGCTTCACCCGGCGGGCGCGCTTGCCGATGACCACGCCCAGCTCGGCCTCGTGATCGACGCGGGCGTAGCCGGCCGGGCGCTCGATCACCCCACCGTCGCCGACCAGCGCCGAGGGAGGCTTGAAGAAGATCAAGGGTTCGCTCGGGATGCCCTTGCCCATCTCCTGGGCATGAAGGCGATAATTCTGGCCGATCGCCACGATCTTCGAGGGGCTGAAGTCCTGATCACCGAGGCGCATGGCCCACAGGTACCACGTTCAACCACAACGCGGTGCAGCACCGACGGTGGGACAGGTAAGTGTGCATCGACCGCCAAGATTGAAACTCCCCGTATCGACCCGTAGAATGATCCGTCGATGGGACGCAGTCCGAGCCACATCGGGCGCGCGCCGGCGCACCTGACCGTGCTGCCTGGCGGTGCGACCGGAGGTCCAGCCGGACTCGACGACCTCGAAGACGAGCGCACCACGATCGAACCCGCGCCGCCGCCGGTCAGCGACGACGCGCCCACGCCGATCGCCGCGTCCAACTCCATGGACGAGCAGTGGGAGGACGGCACCACCGTCGCCGAGTCGGGCGAGAAGCGGACGCTCGTCGACGAGCCCACCGTCGAGGATCAGGCCCGGCCCCTGCCGCCCCTGCAGCTCGTACAAGGCCAGCTCGTGCAGCAACAGGGCACGGCCACCGGCGCCGCCGATCCTCGGGCATTCGCCAAGCTGCACGTGGTGGCCGGAAGCGATCAAGGACGCGTGTTCGATCTGCGGCCGGGCAAGGAGCTGTCGGTCGGGCGCGCCGTCGACAACGACGTCTGTCTCACCGACATCGCGGTCTCTCGCCGGCACCTCGAGCTGTTCTGGGACGGCGACGGGTGGGTCCTGCGCGATCGCGGCTCGGGCAACGGCACCCTGATCAATGAACGGATCGAGGACGGCCGCTGCCAGCTCCGCGACGGCGACCGCATCGAGATCGGCAACACCGTCTTCCGCTTCGATCATCCGCCGAGCGCGACCAAGCCGACGGTCACCGGCTGGGGCCAGCAGGAAGAGGAGGCCTCGACCGTCGCCGGCAAGCAGACCGGCCGCCCCGCGTCGTCGACGCCGGCGCCGATGCCAGATGCGCGCCCGCGCCCCAACTCGGTGACCGCCGCCGCCGCTGACCGCCGACCGCCGCGGCCGGGCACGCCGGAGCGCGCCAAGCGACCGTCTCAGACGCCCGAGCCGCCACGGCCGGC
>SXGT01328034.1_pt1 | contig 18964 bp, 22 predicted proteins | sample 3176221 | NCBI WGS metagenome assembly SXGT01 (sample SAMN11356862, study PRJNA531348) | freshwater metagenome | isolation source: freshwater sample F1-120 | place: China: Fuxian Lake, Yuxi | collected 2017-12-25
GCTTTTAAATTGACAAAATCGTTGATAGTTGAATTCAAAAATATAGTGGATCGTGTGTGTATTTCAGCAGGATTTAAAGGAGTTTATTTAGGTTTAAATACTATTTTTCACGAATATCCAACGTTAACCTTATCTAATGGATATGTGCCTTTTTACATAAATTTGAATTATAAAAATGACACTAAAGCAAAAACTCATTTTTTAAAAGTTTCGGAACAAACGGTCATTGATTATAACACATATGTTTCTTCGGGGGAACACGTATCTTCTCGTAACGTAAATACTTTGTTTTTTAATTTTGATAATCGTGCGAGAATGTGCAAACCAAATAAATTATCGCATGCCGTGTATTGCGTAAATAACACTGCTATCAATAAAATAATGTTTATGCGGCAATTTGAAAATGCATATGGCGAAACTGCAGGAGAAAGAACCGAACACGATGATGTTCGAAACATAATGTTAATAAATGCGTGGAATGAATGGGGTGAATCTATGACCTTTGAACCTTCTGCGGACTATGGTTGTTGCAATTTAAATTTATTAAAAGAACAACTTGGCACAATTCAAGAAGGTTGATCGGTTTTATTTGTGCGCGTTTATTATATGACCAGGGGTACTATTGGAAAATTAACAGACACTGCAAATGATATTGTAAATTCTGCTGCGCCAATTGTAAATAAAAGTGTTTCCGCGGTTTTTAATACTATGTCGGATGGTGCGGATTTAGGAAAAAAATTAACTAAAGATGTAATGTCTGGCGGAAGACGACGTAGACGAACTCGCCGAAGACGCATGCATCACCGAGGAAGACATGGAACTCGTCGTAGACATAGACGATAATTGTGTGTTTTTGAGTTTGCAACCTGCCAACTCAAAAACAAACAGTTCTTGATTTACGCTTAGAAAAATATTAAATGTATAGATATAATGCGTTTTTTCGTGGATGATATACATAAATTTTGTTATATTGTGGCGCCAAAGTGTGGAAACTCATCTATCGCAAAAAACCTAGGAGTGCCTGTGTTGATCAATTATTCTGAAGACAAAAAACGCGAAATATTATTTGATTCAACATACACAAAAGTTATTATTGTTCGTCAAAATTTGGTGGACAGATTTTTGTCCGGGTTGTACGAAGAAATGTTTCCAAAATCAGGCATAAATGGCGAAATATACGCAAATATCAATTTGACTTTTGGAGAATTTTTAGAATCCCTGTTTGCAATCATAAAATCTCGCGCACCAAATGTTCAAATAATTTCACATCCATCTTCAACATTTGCTTCCGAGGCAGCCGCGCAATGGCGAATTGAAAGTTTCGGAGGTCCTATTACAGATGAATTTGGAACTTTGGTCACTCACATGGGATCCCAATTCTGGTGGATTTCAGACATTGTTCGAGTCATGCTTACAGCGCCAACTCCTCAGCCTTGGACGGTCATTGACACAGCTAACATTTGTCAAGCATTAGATATGCCTATTGTTAAAAATGTTAAAAAAAAAATCAGTTATTCCCCGAAATTTTACCAACGGTTATACATTTCAGAAATTATACGAAAAAAACGCATTGCTACAAGAGATTGTTTAACTGCAGCTCAACTGCAAGAAATACTCGCTTTGTTCGCACACGATCAGCAATTCATTGATTTATTATACGAACATAGCGGAGAGATGTTTCCAGAAGAATTGTTGCATGCCGTGTGTTCCTCTCCGCCCATGCCATATTTTTTACACATCGTCAAAAAAGACTAAGCTATTCTCGTAAATAATTGCATCACAATAATTCTCCGGTTTCACAATACCATTTACAACCATGACACCGTTTTTGCTGCATTCCCAGATAATGATCATAGCCATAGGAACACACATCTGGACAAATGATGTGAATTCCCTGCCAAAAATCTTCTAATTTATCCAAGTAATTTTCCTTTTCCTCGGGGATGGGGGCAGAGGTATCTATTTCTGTCGAAACAGAGAGAATGTCCGAGTTGTCCGAAGCAGCGGCATATCGTTGATAATAGGGTTCATACAATAATTCCAATCCTCTTCTGCACATCGGACAAGTTGCTTGCATGGTCGGGACCTGTACATGCCTACACAAACATATTTTGTGAAATACATGTCCGCATCCAGTAATATAGGCATTTGCAGGAGTCACAATCTCCTCTAAACAAATCGAGCATTCGTCTCCTGGTTTTATGTGAGTGGTTTTCTTTTTTTTCAATTTACGCTGGCGTCGTCGTTGCGATTGTCCCGCGGATGGCGCAGAAGATGTAATGTATTTTGGTAACAAAATGCCGCTGTTGGGCGCAAGTCTTGAACTAGTGGTGTAATTCAAATATAACACATCTTCTAATGTTGTCATAAATTTTATAATGTACTTCCGAGTTATTAGCGGCAAGCGGGTCTCAGTTTTCTCATGCATCGGGCAAGAGAAAACGTTTGTTTGGCAGAGAGAACGAAAAATATTTAAGTTATTTTTCAGATAACGCAATATGTCTGAAAAATAAAAATGCATGTCTCGATTTGGCGTTGAAGAAAAAAATTGAGATCCATTTCACAAAACAAATAAAACAACATCAACCTTAAGACCTCAAGAATGACGACTGCTGCCAGAAATTTAACTGCGACCGTAGGAAAATTAATGGAGATTATTTCAAAACTCGACTTCGAAAACGACACAGATTTGTTGGCTGCAACTCGATGCATTGATGGGACTATTGAAGCTATACAAGAATTACTTGACATAAAAGTGCGAGTGTTGGAAGAGGCGTTGATTATAATAAATAGATTACCTGTTCATGCGCAATTTACTATAACCGCAGATGGTCGTGAAAATTATTATGTGACTGTTACAAATGGTTCGCGATCCATGGGAAATAATTCTACCAAAGAATTGTTCCTAGCTGTGAAAAACAAAACCCTTACTTCAGAAGATCCGATTTTGTTGGGAATGAATGCTGCTCAATTGATCGCGGAATTGAGTGTACAAAAACAATAATCGCCAAAGCGCAAAAAACGGCAAAAAAGTTCGTTGTACATATCCGTTTTTTTCCCGCGCACGCCAGCGTTTATCTACGTTCTGCACCTGGATACATGACCGAATGAGAATTGCGCAACATTTGGGGTTGTTGCAGCGTGAATTCCAGGGTAAATGAAAAATTAAATACCCCCATGTTAACCGGTTGTCCATCATGATATCTGAATTTCACATGAAATCGCCGCATTCTCTCTGCAGCTGGATAGTAATATTTGTAAGGAAGTGAGTCTTGATCAAACCATTGGGACATGGGTGTGCTGGGAATTCCCAGTTTTGCAAACGCAGAATTGACAACTCCATTGGTTTCATTTGTTCGATATGTGTACGAATTCAACGCAAATGGAGACGTTTCATCCATACAATTTTGCCCCTCCATTTCCATATAAATGTAGGCATATCCCATCAAATTTATTTTATATGTGGCTTCCACCCAGTACACTTGACTGCCTGTAAACCCAGTGTTTGGTACCAACCAAAACCCCTGATCTCCTGGAGTGACATCTCCGTAAAAAAATCGCGGTACAATCACCCCATTATCCCCATACGTGTCATATTCCGCTGGCGCTGGTTCGCCAGCAGCTATGGCTGCCTCAATGTTCTCTCCGTTGATGGCTGCTGTGTCACATCTGACCAACCCCAAATAACTCGGCAATCCCCAGTTGGAAAAATCCGGCAAATGACTGCGACCATCCATGCACGATTTGTCTGTCAACGTGGACGCTTCTAGGGCGGTTTCGTTGGTTAAAGTAAATCCATCCGCGCTATTTCCAAACCAAATCTTCAGACTTACGTTGTTATACACAATGATGAATCTCGTATATCCTCCTTCGGCGTTAAATTCCGCCAGGGAATCCGTATATCCCTGGGCAACGAAATATTCTCTGATCCAGTTTGATACCGTGAAATTAAATTTGTTGGTAAGTTCTGTGATCATTTGGTTTGGATTGTAAAACCCTTCTTGAATAAGTATCGCATAATTTGAGTCTGCATTTGCCAGAAGAGCTTGATAAATCCGCTGGTTTAGAATACTTGTAACCCCATTTGCCGCGGGATTATAGGGCGTAGTTATTTTAAATGTCATGTTAACATTTGCATTCAATGTTGAAAAAGTATTGTAATTCGCAGGAAATGTCCATTGACTGAGACGAATGGACGCAACATTGCAATAATCCTGAGGAGCTTCGAACTCGAATTCGTTGGAGTTTGGAAACTTTGTTATGTCACGATCTTCTGAATGAACAGAGAGATACTTCCGATAATACATGTAATTTTGGGCGTTGGGAATGATCGGATGTGACGTGTTCAAATTATATTGTTGTGTAGAATAACTGTCAAAGGGTGGCAGAGCTCCGCCAGGTTCATATCCCGTTGGTTGGTGCTGGCGCTGCTGCCTCAATTGCAACTGTTGTTGCTGCTGCGCAGACGCGGGCGCAGATGATGATGGAAAATGGGGGTTCCATCCAGGAGGAAAATGAGGATTATATGACATTTCACTCGGCAATTGGTAAGTATATTAACTGACGGGTTTATTTTATTTTGTTTTTCTCGGCGGTTGCGGGTCTGAGTGGCGGTCAAAAAATTTTTCTCTCGCCACCGAATTGCGGCATGTGTTTTTTATTTTTTTGGTAAAGCGGAGGCGGGAACGGGATCAACAAACGCGATATACACATGACTTCGTTCGCGATATTCTTTTGTGTTGAGTATTACGTCATAATCGCAATCTGCATAGGTACACTTTGCCTGTGTATGCGAATAATTGTTATTTTTATACATTGGTTTTTCAATAGTTATATTGCACATAACGGAGTTTGGTTCTGCCTCTGGAAAATCCGAACTAAGTTTGGGAGTTTCAGTTGGATCTTTTGACAAGGTTGCCTTTCCCCAGCAATATATCGGTAAATTGTGTTTTTTAGCCATTTCATATAATTCTGTACAACTCGTGACGGATGACATAATGTTTGCGTTTCCTCGGTTTCAATGAATGCAAATATTATGTGAATTTGATGTTTCAGTTTTCTGTGGCTGTGGAAGCGGCTGCAGATGAGTTTGCGTCCTGCAATGAATATTTGTAAAATGCAGGGCGTTCCGCGGCATTAAACTTGCACAACAGCGCGTGGTTGCTGTCATGCGTAGCCATTTTAAGTAAATTATTAAACTCATCATAGGTCAACAAGTCAGATAAATGGGAACAATCTTTGTGAAAGGTCTCTTTATACATTCGATTTGAATTGGCAAACACAAACGCGTAATTAAATTTCAACAATGTTTCTGAAATGAAGTGAAATGGATAAGGATCTCGAATTGTAACAATCATACTTACATTGTAATATTCAGATTGAGTCATAAGTTGTATAAACGCTCGGTATCCAGGGCGAAGTTCATCATACGGCAAATTAAAATCATCCAATATTACCAATGTCGGTTCTGCTTGTCCGCAGTTTTGCAACTGACTCATTTGTTCATATATAACATTGTCCAATTCGCTGGAATTTGTGATGTAAACCTGTTTCTTTGTATTTGTCTTCGTCTGAGTTGCATGCGAAATAACTTTTTTCAACAAAGTATTTTTAGCGTCCATATTTGGTCCGAATAGTAACACATTCGTGTTTTTGCTGAAGTCTGGGAGTTTATGAATTACAGGCAAATATGTTTTTCGGATATCGTGTTCGTAAGGTTTTCCGCGCGTTTTCGAAAAATATTCGCAAGTAAGTGCATTTAATACCATTTTCTCGGATTTTAGTTTTTCTATTTCAGCATCGATTTCTTCCAGTCGAATTGAGTTCAACAAATATTCTTTGTGTTCCGCTGTCAACGGTGGCAATGCGGGATCCGTATCATGACAATGCAATACATCTTTTGCTGTAAACGCAGGTTTCATACTTATCAATCCGCCAGACATGTATAGGTAATTTCTGATTTATGTATGTTTTTTTCATTCAGTTTTTTCATCGCGCAACGGCAAACACAATACAACACACACACACACATTTTCGTGTCCAATTCTTTCTGCGGTAGGAAGCAGAAAGAACCATCATTCCGAAAATGTGCGGGGGTCATATTGTGTTTGCTATGGAGTAATTAATCTGTGTGTGTTCGAAACGCGTCCAACATCGGAGCGATTTCGTCACACCACATGGCATTTCTACTGCCATCGTCATTAATTCGAGCCATGTATTGAATGTGACCTTGATGAAATACATAGGCTCTATCCGGCCAAGGTCGATACGCGTTTTGGAATTCATTTGCCATGGTATCCAGCAAAATCGGAATGGTTGGATGATACGTATTCAACAAAACTTCCACCATTGCACACCGATCTTGCAGAGTTTTATGCTGAGGATAATTGAATAACTTGCCGATAGGCCAGCCACCAATGATTTTACCAACATCGTCTTTTTCCACGAAATGAGCCTCCAAAATATACAAAATATAAATGTCCGCTATGTCCCGGTATGTCTCATAAAATGACTGATACGCATTCATGGACATACGAAACGGAGGTCAGGTCATACTTCCGGCAAATATAACGACTGGACGTTTGCCGCCCCGGAGACTCAATTCCGCAACACTTTTCGGCGACAAATCGGGATACGTCAACAATGATGCGTCCACAACTGCGCCTCCTACAGAACACGGTGGATAGGAAAATATGTTGTGTTTCATGTAAAATATGGACTGTTTGATTTCATCATCTGTCCAATAGGTCGATGGTATCTTCCAATACTCCTGGAGAGACGCGGCATCATCTGAATATCCAAATTTGCGCAACACATATTTTTGTATTTCCACATCGACGTTTATTGGGGCAATATCTTCTGGAGCTCCGTTCTCTCTGACTTGTTGTTTGGTATAAACATTCTGCATAACATCTGAATATCTTACCTCCTGTTCTGTGCGCATAATTTCCAATATTTCGTTTCTATTGACCGCAGTGATGTCAAACGGTTGTGCGACTTGCTGCATGCGTAGCATATCGACAGTTGTATTTGTGTGCTTTTTGATTCCGGTTCGACTGCGAAACATAGAGAAAACTCGTATAAATACTTCTCTCGCATAACACTTCATGCAACCAACTGGCGGCGAAACTCTGGAAGATTTGGAAAAATTAATGCAACAAGCTGCAAAACTGCAGAATGAATCGGCGACATTTATGGCGACGAGGCATCATGGACAACCATACAATCGACCCTCGGCAACAACAAATCGCCCCGTAGGTCAATCTCGAATGCTCGTGTCTCAACATGGACAACCCTATAATCGTCCAATTAGTTCGGATTTTACGTGTAGTACAGACATGGTTGTGTCTCATCATGGACAGCCATACAATAAACCTTCTGCTGCATCTGCGTCATCTACTTTTACAATTACCACCAATATGGCGGTATCTCATCATGGACAACCGTATAATCAACCTTCTGCGACAGATGTGACCTATATGGCGGTCGCTCATCATGGACAACCTTACAATAAACCTTCTGCGGCACTGGCGCCACCACTTACTTTGCAAGGCAGCACATGTTTCACGGATGTTCCTGTTCCGATACCACCCATGACGCTCATGGTCACAAGACATCACGGACAACCTTATCGCGAACCAGAAAAAATCTACACAAAAATGGTCATAATTCATCATGGTCAACCCTATAAAAAGCCGAATGAAACCGTGAAAACCCCGCAAGATAACTGCAATATGTCGTAAATCCTTGGTTTTCTTTTGATTATTTTTTTTGATTAACAGAGAAACAATCAAAAGAAAAACTCACACACGCACAAAAAAATCGCATAAAACTACCTCGAGATACACATGTGTTGCACACGCACAAACCATGCAATTTTGTGGTCACGTTTTTCCGCAAGAAATCGCCAATCATGTCAAATACTATTTCTCTCCTGCTGAATTCGGGGTATTACATTTCGCAGGATTTGAAACCTATGTTGCCGAAAAAAGCCGCAAATCGCCGGATTTGTGGACATGGCGAATGGCGATTCGAGCTATTAACATAGATTCCGCTGAATTATTGAAACGAATTGTTCCCGTAAAATGGAAAATATGGCTGCGCAAGAAATTCACCTATCGCGGTGACATATACGCCAACGCCTTGTATTTTTTACGAATTCATGCAGATGGGAGGCATGCCGGTAACTGTCTTCGGTGGTTGGTCGGATTTTTCGCAGAACAAGGCTTATACAAAAATTCGCATAAAAAAAGACTTGTAAGAAATTTACACATATATACAACACCTTCTGATGGCGACAACGCCGATGCAACCACCGCCGATACAGATGACAACGACCCAGACAACCACGACTTCACCCCACATAACCTTTGAATTGCACAAATTGTCTCCACCTCACGCAGAACTTGTCACAACATTGCGACGAATGTTGGAAAGTATTAACTCGCCAACAGACAAACGATGTATTTATATTTATGGGGAACCCGGTATTGGTAAAACCGTGTGCATTACAAACATATTGTTTGAACTCGGGTATAATGTGATTGCGTATGATGCCGGAGATTGCAGAAATTCAGATGTAATTGCAACCATGTCCAATCAAATTACTTCAGATAAACGGGTCATTTGTCGACAGGCAAATCTTGGTTGCGCAAGTCAAAGCTCGATTTGCAGGGATGCGACCAAACAAATGAAAAATATTATATTAATGGATGAACTGGATGGATTAAATATCAATGGCGATAAAGGTGGTTTTTCAGCCCTAACAAAACTTATTCGACCGAAAAAAGCAGAGGCAAAAACGAAAAAATCGTCAGCTAAAAAATCCGCTGCAGCGCCCGCAACAATCACCCCGATTGTGTGCATCAGTAACTGCAAAATGGACAAAAAAATGTCCGATTTGGCGAAATTATGTCACGTATTGCCATTTCCTTCTGTTTCAGACGTCGCGCGCTGGAACATAATTGACGCGATGTTCTGTGGAGTCGGCGTTGCATTACAACAAGATATAGCTCAATATGCGGGGCGTGATTTGCGGAAATTATTCAATCTCGGAGAATTGCGCGGCGTATCAACTTCGGAAGAATTCGCCGCGATATTTTCAACTTTGCGGACAAAAATGAACGACGCTGATCCGAAAAAAATCGTGGAAAATGTGTTTTCCGGGAAATATTCGCCATATACGATACACATGCACGATGCAGCAATCGATGAATGTCACAGAACCTCTGTAGGACTTATGTGGCACGAAAATCTTCCAGATCATTTATTTTCGGTCACAGCACACACAACCACGCCAGGTGACACATTATCCATATATGTCGACCAATTGCAGGGAATATGCGACATGGATAAAATAGATAAGTTAACCTATCAATATCAAATTTGGCAATTTAATGAAATGAGTTCCTTAGTAAAAACCTTCAGAAATGCCCGAGAATTGCACAAACGGTGTGGTGGTGGCGACACTTCTGCAGCTAGCGTCGTCGTCGCGTCTCCACCAAGATTCACAAAAATTCTCACAAAATGCGTCACAGAACATAAAAATGCCCATTTTATTTTGGACATGTGTCAAAAATTCGGGATGGATGAAAAAGATTTGTTTGCCTTTTTTATTCAATTATATGCACCTTCTGCTACAACTGCCAATTTACCGCATGAATTGCCCACAACAGTGTCTCGAATAAAATACATTTCTGCAGATGTGTTTGCCAACACAAACATCACAAAACCAGAAGTCATTCGATTAAACAAATATATAAACACGTTTTTGCCAGGTGCGGCTGTTGCTGCAAGTGCCACGTCTAGCGTAGGTGCAGGCATCACAGACGATTTTGCGGAACAAGACATGTATGATTTGCGCGATTATGATTTATGCGATACAGACATTTATTTTCGTGATTGCGATTATTAATAAACATTTCTCTCCAGGATTCACACGAACCCTGGAGAGAAATACTAGCCTAGCAAGCCGCTTAGTTCATAATTTGTTTCAAATTCGACCAAAAACTGTTGGATTTTTCTGCGACCTTTGCAGATTGGGTGGAATAATAATGGGCTAAATCTGCCCCCACCGCGTCTCGTTCTTGATCTCGTTTCAACATAATTTGAGCAGATTCATCTTTGGACATAGGCGCTCCAACATTTGCATCACTGTATGCTCGATATTCGTCCACAGATTTAAAAGTTCGCATCCGGTTGAAATCCTCCTCGCTCACAGTCATGACAGATTGGGTATAGGCTTGTTTTAAATCCGTATATCCTAATCCACCTCCAGTAAACACCGCATCAGAAGAAAAATTTGTTTGTTTGTAATCCATCAACGACATTCCTCCAAAGGTCGATGTATTAAAACTTTGCACATCTCCTGTATATGCCACAACTTCCTGCTTTTGCCGATATTTATCCATAGCCGAGTTAATATCTCCGCGAGTTGTTGCGGGTTGATGAAAAACAATTCCTTCGTCGGATTTCAACCAATCTCCATATCCTTTGTCCGATGGCTTTTCGATTTTCTGCTGTTCGAAAGCTTTGTTAAACCACTCATTCATAGCCCCACCTTCCTTCGGCATAGAGGCTAAATATTTGTCCAACACAGCTTTGTTCTCTCTTGCCATGTCTTCGTTTTGATATTCTCCATTGCCCACAGCAACTCCTCCACCACCCCCCAAGGCTTTGCTCATTACACCCCCCGTCGCTGCCCCGAGTTCCGGAGAATACACAGCAGACGCGTCCACCTGTTTTGACGTTTTGTTCTGATATTCGTATATTTCCAGAAGTTTATTGAATGCTTTGCTAAAAAATACATAATATTTGGGATCCAAACGGCTTTTGTCTGGATGAGTTTTCAGGGCGATTTTTCGGGATTCTCGGATGACATCTTCTGTCAAAGTCGCGTCCGGTTTCATACCAAAGAGAGAATAGATGTTCTCTCTGGAGTAATTATCAATATTCAAATCCAATTGTTCATACACGTCTTTTGTGTATTTTTTCCCTGCATAAGCTGATTCGACTTGTCTGCGTTTATATTCTTCTAATTCCTGGAAAGGATTTGCTGTGTATTCGTTGTTGGAAGCCGCGATATTGACGCTTTTCAGTTGATTCGCACCAGTCATGGTGTACGAGGGTCCCTGAGGTTGATACAATTGATCAATGTACGACATTCTTTGCGGCGGTTGTTGCGCAGCACCAGGTCCGCGGGTAGATAATCCTTCTCTGGCGGTAGCTGTTCGTAAATCCATATATTTCGTGGCGCAAAATAGCTTCGCACACATGACCGCGGACTGCTGCGGCGGCGATAAAGCCAATAATTCAGTTTCACCGATTTGTTGGCGAATTCATCTATACAAACAACCACAGTGTCATCTTTTGTTGTTTCTTGCTACCAACCAGAAGATAATGGATTAATTGGTCTCGATCGAGAGAAAAATTTTTCTATTGCGGGAGAACAATATGTGTAATATACATCTCAAGTAAGTGAGTGTGCGCGCACAAACATGTTGCCCATTTGCCCCCCAGCGTTTATTTATATGTGTTTCTCCGCGACTCAAATCATTATAGATGTGTATCAAGGTTCGCATAATACAGCCGTTATAAAAGCCATTGTGGCAATCATTGTCACAATTCTTCTGAATATTTTGTGCAAACAAGGTCTGGGAGTTGTGTCTTGGATCATTGTGTTTATTCCATTTGTGCTGATGACGGTAATAACAAGCATGCTTTTGTATGTTTTCGGACTGAAAGCCACTACAGGTTCTGTCGCTGCGCCCCCGATGGACGTCGTTAGCGTGGATCAACAGAAGAATATCATCATTTATGACCCAGAATATCAACCACTAGTAAATCCTGCTCATTATTCTTATCCAAACATTATCATACCCAATCCACACGCCAATGATCCTGGCGCTGTACAGCCGACACCAACGCCAACGCCTTCTGTATATGTCGCCCCTGTGCCTCCAAAAGGATCCTCCAGTCCAGCATATCAAAGCTAATGCAGGGAACCAAGGATTGGGCTTGCCGTCGTCTCCAACGGAGACTCCCCCTACGACCCCTCCTTTCATTGTTCTAAGCGGCGGGAGCCCCGCTCGCCTGGTCAATTGAAGACGTGATTGGACACAATGCTGCCAATTATGAATTATCGGCAGTGCCAGTCGCAGTGAACGGACGAATAATTTCCAACAATTTAGTTTCACCAATTTATTGGCGGGTTCGTGGAAAATTTTTCTCTCCATCGCGACCAGAGTTTACTTTTTCTTCTGCGTTGGTGGAAAGATCGCGACCAAAGTTTACCTTTATCTTCTGTGTTGATGGACAAACAAAAGATAACAAAGAAATTCCCAACGATTGTTGGCGTTTGCGGAAAATTTTTCTCTCTACCGCGACCAGAATTTACTATTATCTTCTGTGGTTGGTGGTAGGAGAGAAGAAATCGGGCGATATTATTGAACAATAAAAGGCGATATGTCAGCAGAGTTTGCAGGACATGTTACGCGGCGTTCGATATATTTAAAACAAGACCCGGAAGAATCTCGTAATAAAGATCCAATGGTATCTGGACCGGGATACACGTATACATTTTTTATTTCTGGACCCAACACATAAATAAAAAACAAACCTGCGATGAAACTGCAGAAAAAAATCGGCAATGAAATATAGCTTTTCATCACGTGCGCGCAGGTGTTATGTAATAACTTCCTAATTTTATCGTTTTATCGTTCTATTCTTCAGAGGTGTCGGCGTCGATAGCCTCATTGGATTCTAATGCCAACATACATTTTTCTATCATTTCGTGTAATTCATTCTCGGTTTTGCATTCATATCCATAAAACTTGCAAGGTTGATTCAATAACATTTCTAGAGTTATTTGTGGTAAAACCCATTCATGTAATTCCGCATTTATTTCAGTCAATGCATTTTTAGTAAAGTCATAATGTGTGGTGATTCCCATAAGGTTAACACTGATAGATTTGCCAACGCGGATTTTTACAAAGGCATTTATATCATATACTATTTTAATAAATCGGGGTGAACAAATAACATTTACGGAACAACCAGTTTCTTCTGTTGCGGCAGTCGCGGTGACGTCTGCAGGCGTCGTCACACAATCATAACATTTTCTGCAAACAGACATATAACTTTCAGATCCACCAACCAGCACTTGCGAGGTGTCTGCAGTTGCGACAACGCGCGCGGAAAATATGCCCGGAGTTCCATTTTTGCAGCGAATACAGAGAGATGTTAATTTCTCGACTTTATCACACAGAGGAATAATGTCCAACATTTGCCCGAATTTTTCCCGTTTAAAGTCCCCATCCAACCCACATACATAGATCCGTTTTCTGTGTTGTAGCACCGTTTGCACAAATGTATACAAATCCGGGAAGAATTGTGCCTCGTTTATCAATATAACTTCTGCATCACTAATGGAAGAGTTTGCCCAAGCCTTCATCAAAGAATCCGTCATAAAACACGGAGCGCTCATATTGTTGTGGGTAAATACGTTGACTTCCGCAACGAAGTTTTGCTTGTCAGCAAACCCAGCGCTGACTTCCGCATCTGAACATTTACTGCCAAATCGCGCATCCAGAGAATGATTTATTATAATCGCCGGAATGTTACAAATATTGCATTGTTTATATATTTCTATGATTCTAGAAGTTTTTCCGGAGAACATCGGTCCTAAAATAACTTCTAAATATGCGTCGCGTGTAGTTCGAGTGTTCATATCCTTATCCATAATGTGATACATTTTATTTTATCTCATTTACGATTTCGTTTTCTCTAGCTCTCTGTCGGCGGTGCGGGTTCCCTACTAAAATTGAGTCATCTAAACCAATATATTATCCTATCAACCCGCACACACATGACAACAACCGCGACAGCTGCAACAGAATTACAATCCAAATTAAATGGAATGGTAAAAGATTACATCATTAAATTTAAGCACAACATAGGACTCAAATTGAACGAACTTGGATGCACAGACGTAAATCAAAAAACCGAACTTATGCAATACATATTTGATTATGGGGCATCAGATGTCATTATTAGCAAAGATGATGTGACAAAAAAACGAACTTCTGCGGCACCGATCCCAGAATATGAAAGATGTACAGCGGAATGCGAAACTGGGAAAAAATGTACGCGAAAAAGAATCAAATCAAGCGTATATTGCGGGACTCATGCCAAAGCTTTCAAAGATGGTCTCGCGCCACCGTCCGCCGCGACAGCCGCCACTGCAACAGATCCTCATGCAGGAAAAATAACGGCATTTTCGGAATTGCCTGTTTACAGAATCCAAGTATGGACACACGATTTTCAAGGAATTATTCACCATATTGATAATTTGGGAAACGTGTATGATGCGTCGGATATTTTGAGCAATCGAATGAATCCTCGGATAGTCGCCAAATATAGTGTAAATGAATCTGGAGTGTATTCATTGGTGTAAACCGGGCACAGCCAGTGGGTTTGCGCTGGCAAACAGTCGTTTTTCTTTCACCGCTGTGAAAGAAAAACTGAGACTCAAAACTCCCTCAATATTTATGATATCAACATACATATAACTATGAAAGCTGCCAGTAGATTTTCTTGTTTAGCGGAGGATATTCAGGATGAAATTCAGGAAGGTAAAACAAAACCCCCAAAAAACATGAAACAACCACAAATGTCCAATGTAACATTCCAAGCGCAGACACAACCTCCAATGTTATTAAAACCCACAATTGTTGCAAAACCCGCCAAAGATTTTATCAATGACAAAGATTTTCCGACAATGAATGTGTCGACTAAATCCGCGGCGTCTTCTGTATGGAACACAAAATTGTCCGCTAATGCCGAGACCTTTTCGGAACCATTGCCACCGGCGCCGGTTTGTTGCGACGACAAAAATAAACTCGACAAGGACAGCGATAACACAAATACAACTCAGGCGTCGGCGTCGGGGGCAACTGAAGTGCAAGATCCCGAAAAAAACAGAGATTTTTACGAAATGATTGATGCATTTATTCTTATGTATGATAGAAGAACAAATGAATATATCGCACAATGGGGCGAAGATGAATGGACAAAACAATTCTATTTTCCGAATTATGATTACAGAAAATACAATGATTTTGGTGACGTGGCTTCTCCAGAAAGTAAAGAACTCAACACAGATGCCATGGACAATCACATTCGATTAAATGTTGTTGACAAAACCGCAGCAAAAAAACCATATAATTGGCTAGACAAATACACATTTGTTTAATTCTTCTGTTTTGTTGCACGTCACACCGCCTACGTCCGTTTTTTATTCGTCATCGATTCTCATATTATGACTGCTGCTAACGCGTGGTGGAATGGGAGTTTGTTCCGAGACAACTCGCATATTTCTGCTGCTAACTCGTGGCGGAATAGGTGTTTGTTCCGAGACAACTCGCATATTTCTGCTGCTAACGCGTGGTGGAATAGGAGTTTGCTCATCCACAATTCTCATATTTCTGCTGCTAACGCGTGGCGGAATAGGAGTTTGTTCCGAGACAACTCGCATATTACGAATACTATGTTTGCTGCTATGTTTGCTGCTGTGTTTGCTGCTGTGTTTGCTGCTGTTATGTGATGAATTGTGCGACAGAGATAAAAAAGTAGCAGGCGTAAAAGTGTATTGTTTGCCATTATCGTACACATCAATAGTTCCCATGAATTCCCATCCAACATAAGTATCTTGCATTCGTTTGAGTAATGCTGGATTTTGCAATTGTTCTTTTATGTAGATCGCTAATTGTGGCACATTATTTATCACAGGTTTGCCAACCCGAGTCACATATTGTCCCGAAGGTTTGCGATTTGGAGTGTTGTCTTCAGGAGTTCCATAATTATTCTTAAATGTTATGGAAACGTTTAAATAAGCGGAAACCGTGTTTGCAAACCGCAAATCTGCGCTTTGATTGGATTTATTTGTTTCTGTTCCTATGTAACGTTTCGTTCTTAGCAAATCTCCCTGTATAGAAGCATATCCTTTGAATTGTCCACATTTTGGACATTCTGCAGCGTGATCGCAAATATCTTTCAAATATGTTTCTGTGCTGTAGCCACCGCTGCTGCCACCGAAATAGGCAGAATTAAAATAATTGCGTCCATAATCGATGATTTTGCAAATATGTTCAGCAGGAAAACTGATAGTTGTGGCGGCTGATCCTGAACCAAAATGAAAATTCATTTGAAAATATTTTTGTCCTTCAAATGGTTTATACAACAGCACATTGTTTGTGTGCAAATCGTAATGTGTGTAATTTTTTCCAAATACCGCCAGAGGAAAATAAATTTGCATTAAATGTCCATAAATGTGAGTTTTTATCATGGATGCGCTTATTTTTTTCGAATAATCATAAAACGTTTGGACGTTTGCGTAATATTGTCCCAAAAAGGCGACATTTGGATGTTTTGCGCAGGTGTCTGCGAGAGATGATGGACGATAGGGGTGTAAATTTGGCGCCCAGGCAATAGAATTGTTTGCCGCCAGCGCATCCATGATTCGACTGCGATTTGGCATCAAATAGGCTCCGTAAGTTTGAGAGAAAGCTGGAAATTCGTCGCACACTCGATTTATAAATTTCTCTCCAACATACCATTCATAATACAAATTATCTGCTGCGGCTTTTGTAGATATTTTTAGGGTTGTAATGGCAAAATAATCACCATTTCTGAATGGTACACGCAAGACAATTCCATTTGCTCCTGAACTAATTGTTGTCACTTGATCATTTACAATCATGGACAATTTTTCGAATTTATCAAAATAATCATAAATCATATGTGTATATTGCCCGATGGCTTGGCAAGCATTGGAACTTTTACACACAACAGACAACGTCTTATTTACACGCGCGGTTTTATTGTGCAATTTGGTGTGTAAATTCTTTTTTGTTGTTGAACTTATGCGAGTGCGGGCGCGCGACTGCGCTTGTGACCGAACCCGTGAACGGTTACTATGCATGCCGGTATATTTAACGCGCATTTTTTCAGCAACCGCCAACAATTCTGTGTTGGTAAGAGACATTGAGACCGAGACCACCAAAGCTAATTATTGGAAATTTATCTTCGGTTCTCTGTCGAAAACAGAAGATAAAATGAATTGAATGGTCGCAATCGAGAGAAAAATTTTCCGAGACCGCCAACAATTCGATTTTTCTTCTGGATTGACTGCGAATTATCTCTGTAGAAACATAATCATCGGCAATTATATGTCTGGTTCAGGTGCGTCTAATTTAGGTTATGGAAACACCGCGCCATTGTCAAATATTGATGGGCGATATGTGAATGTCGGAAATACAAATGATCCAGCGCGGTTTACAAGTCATATCATTCCAGGCACCCCTCCCGGTCCATTGCCTGGAATGGCAGGCGTCAAAAATAATGTGGCTGCAGCAAACGCAAGTATCATGGTCGGCGGTCGCGGACGCAGTCGCCGCCAAACTCGACACAAACGTCGACGAACTCACCGCCAAACTCGACACAAACGTCGACGAACTCACCGCCAAACTCGACGCAGAACTCGACGCAGACGGCATCGATAAGTGAACATTCTCTCTGTCAAACAGGAAAGAAACCAGAGAGAAAACCACCCAAAACCATTTTAATATATGTATATATTGTAACGTTGCAAAATTTGCGTTCAAAATGACGGATATCGCGGTTGCACACACAAATATTGTTGGATATATTAAAAAAGCTTCAAAAACCGCTGTTCTTGCAAAAATACGGCACGAATCTCAGAAAATTCATTTGAAAACGTATATTGAATGGTTTTGTCATTGCCGTAAGTCTGAGGTTGATTTGCCGACAACCAAAGCTCGTTTGCAGGATAAAAGTAAAGATGCGCGCGCGGAATTGGACAAGAAAAAAGTCCCGGAATTGAAAAAAATACTTCGCACATTAAACCTACGAATCGGCAAAACAAAACCGGATATGTTGGCGCGTTTGCTGGTGTATTATGAAATGAATCGCCGGATTGTTGGCGTTCAACGCCTGTTTCGCGGACAATTAGCGAGAAGATTTATGTCAGGACATGGTCCAGTCGTGTTTAAATGGAAAGTTCACACAGACATGTGTGTCAATTCTTCTGATACATTTACCTTTGAAGAACTCGCGGACATTCCCATGAAACGTTTCATAAGTTATTATGATTCAAACAAATTTTTGTATGGATTTAATTGTGTTGCCCTGGATAATTACCGTAAATCTTGCGATAAACGGGATGTTCCTGTTCAAAATCCTTACACGAGAGAACCCATGCCCAGAAGTTTTTTGCGCAGACTGTCTTCTCTCCTGAAATATGCCCGATTGCTTGGATTAAATTTGGAAGAAGATGATGCGACTGCAGCGGCGAAACGATATCACACAGAAATCATACATTTGTGCGCAGCCATTTCATATGAAGATTGTCCATGTAATCCGGAATGGTTTTTCAAATTGACCTTTGATCGAATGCGATATTTCGGGATTCAATTGGCACACATCTGGAATTATCGCGCGGAATTGCCAGAAGATATAAAATATTACATCTGCCCTTACGGAAATCCCTGCCCGTATTCGTACCTTAAAATCTGCGAAACATCCACGAGTTTTTTTGACATAAAACACACAATATTGCGCGCCATTACAGAGATTATTACCACGGGAATAAATCCAGCTTCAAAACACATGGGAGCCATGTATGTGTTGGGGACATTGACATTGGTATGTCCTGAGGCAAAAGAAAAATATCCTTGGTTAGAAAGTGTATTTTCTCCACAGCCGCCTGCTGTGCCGGTCGCGGTTTCTTCTGGTGCAATGGCAGTAGACGATTCAGGAGATGACGCAGACAACGAATCTCCGTAGACGCCGTCACATAACTTTATTCTTCAATTCTCTCTGGGCAAAAGAGAGAAATAAAGAATGAGTTTTGCCGAACAGGCAAACGAATTGTTTTGCTGCCGCAAAA
>SXGT01799019.1_pt1 | contig 18964 bp, 20 predicted proteins | sample 3176221 | NCBI WGS metagenome assembly SXGT01 (sample SAMN11356862, study PRJNA531348) | freshwater metagenome | isolation source: freshwater sample F1-120 | place: China: Fuxian Lake, Yuxi | collected 2017-12-25
CGGTTTGCCCGCCCATGGTCGGCAGCAACGCGTCTGGGCGTTCTTTTATAATGATTTTTTCCACCATTTCAGGCGTAATTGGCTCAATATATGTCGCGTCCGCCAAGTCTGGGTCGGTCATAATCGTTGCAGGGTTGGAATTAACCAACACAACGCGGTAACCCTCCGCGCGAAGCACCTTACAAGCCTGACTTCCCGAATAGTCAAACTCGCAAGCCTGCCCAATCACAATCGGCCCCGCACCAATTATCAAAATAGATTTTATATCAGTTCTTTTTGCCATTTTTTGTTCTCTACACATAAGTTTTAGCTAAATTATTGCCTTTGTATAACACGCAAAGCAGCAAGGAAAAGAAGAATTTTATAGGTTTTTTGCTATTGTTAACCATTTTGTCATAAAATTGTAACTTTACATTTATTTAGTTCATGCAATAGTCGTGCGATATATTGCAGAAAATTATATTGTATTTAACAAATAGGGGTATTTTTATGAATGGCTTTAATGAAGAAAAATCTGCTGGACATCTCGCTAGATTGTATCCGCAAACTTATGGCAAAAAACCTACTGGGGGGGGCTAGAGTTTCTTGATGCTAAACAGCAAGTTCTTGAGGCAGGAATTAATAAAGCGTTAGAAGGCGAAAAAGAAATTATAAAAGAAATTGAAGCTATATCTCCATCACATCACACTATTGCAGGCATAGCTCAATATTCCTTTGGAGATGGAAATCATAAACTTGGAGATGAGGCTAGGGATCAGATAGAAAGAGGTATTATAAATATTATGGCTAGTGTTTTGGTAGCTGATAAATTTATTCCTTCGCCCAATAATATCGCTGAAATTAGGAAGAAAATGCTAGACAAAGTTCGTGTTCATACAAAAGAATTGGGAGAAGAAGTGCGAACAGAATATGTTGATAGTATCATCTCCGCAATGAAAGAAAAAGCTTTATTTCCAGAGCAAAAACAAGGGTATGGCGGAAGAAGCTAATCACATCTAGCTCATTCAAATAATCTTTAAGCCTTAGCAATTTGCAGTTTGAAGCCAAGAGCTTCTATGACTTTGGAAATGGTAGCTAATTCTGGTCTGCTGCCTGCGGCGAGGGATTTATACAGGCTCGCACGACTATAACCCCCGCTTTTTTTGCAACCTGCGTAACGCTCCTAGCGCGAGCCACAGTGCCAAGAGCTATGGGTAAAAATTCAGGGTCTTTATCCTCAATAGCCGCCTTAAGATATTCAGCGATATATAAAATTTAGTAAGTTTAATTTTTTCCTAATTCTATACCTTAACTTTTTCTGGCATATATTTCGGGTTGAAAAGCGTTGGTTTTTTATGGTGGTTGCCGTGGAAATAGATGCCAAACCATAGCGCATTGGCGACCTTATGATAAAGCGTTTCGTTTAAGTTAGTTGCCGCCGTTTCGCCAGTTTGTGGGTCGGCTGGATGGCAATGATAATTGATGCTAGCAAACATATAATGATTCCAAATTAGCGACGGAATATAAAAGAAAATAAAGCCTTCCGTGCCAAGCAAGAAAAACCAAAATAGCAGATAGGAAATTGCCATAATATGAAACAGAATTATAACGCCATAATGCAGCAAAAAAGTCTTGCGGCTAACGCCCCATTGCTCGCGGTATCGCTCAGAAATTGAAACCGAAGACAGAAAAAACATGCCGCGCAGGAACTGCCCGAAAGTTTTGCCTTTTGGCGGGTGTGGATCGCGGTCATTGCGATCAGAATATTGATGATGAAACAGATGGATAATCCGCCAACCCATAAAGCCCCACAGCTGGTGGATGCCTGCGATTTGCCCTGCTAGTTCATTCAAAAATTTATTCGGGAAACTGTTATGAGTAGCGTTATGGATAAAAACCGCGGAAATCCCGCCCACATATACGCCCAGAATTATATATAAAACCGCGCGAAGAGGCGAAAAATCAAACTGATAAAAGCTGCTATCATGCAGGTTATAAATAGCTACGCACAAAGCAACCGCGAAAACTGCATGAGTGGCGAAAGATTTGATGTGATAATAGCGGTTACTATAGAATTTTTTGATGGACATTATTTACTCATATTTTTAACAAATTCGTCAAATAAATACGCGCTATCATGCGGGCCGGGGCTGGATTCTGGGTGATACTGCACCGAGAAAATCGGTTTTCCATCAACGCGCAAACCCTCTACCGAGCCATCAAACAGCGAACTATGAGTTACGCTAACGCCAGCAGGCAAGCTATCCGCCAGCACTGCAAAACCATGGTTCTGGCTGGTGATTTCAACCGCTCCCGTTGCGTGGTTTTTCACTGGATGGTTTGCACCGCGATGTCCCTGCGCCATCTTCGCGGTTTTACCGCCAAGCGCACGCGAGAGAAGCTGATGCCCAAGACAAATACCAAAAATTGGAACGCCAGAAGCAATCAGATTTTGCAACACAGGAACAGCATACTCCGCAGTTGCCGCTGGGTCGCCTGGCCCGTTGGAAAGGAAAATACCATCAGGTTTATAGGCCAAAATTTCTTCCGCGCTCGTCGCAGCAGGAACGACAGTCACCCTGCACCCACGCGAGGTAAGACAGCGCAAAATATTACTTTTTATGCCGTAATCAATTGCGATTACATTGGTTGTTGGTTGTTGGTTGCTGGTTGTTGGAGTTAGTGACCACTCGCCACCCTTCCAATCATAAGCCGTATCGGTGCTAACCGTTTTTGCTAGCTCCATGCCCTCCATACTGGGAAAGCCATTTAATTCATCGAGAGCTTCTTCCAACTGCGCGTCAAACTCACCAGCATTAATGCGGAAAATCATCGCATTTTGTGCGCCATTTTTGCGAATATGGCGAGTTATAGCCCGCGTATCCACGCCGCAAATGCCCGCAATATCATTCTTCACCAGCCAATCACTGAGCGAAATTTCGCTGCGAAAACTGGATGGTTCGGTGATGCGTTCACGAACGACCAACCCGCTGGCAAACACTTTTTTTGCCTCAATATCGTCATTATTACAGCCAACATTGCCAATATGTGGGAAGGTAAAGGTTATAATCTGCCCAGCATAAGACGGGTCAGTAAGTGTTTCTTGATAGCCAACCAGCCCAGTGTTGAAGCAGATTTCGCCAATGGTGGATTTTTCTGCCCCGATGGTTTCTCCAAAAAATACGCTGCCATCTGCAAGAACTAGGCAGGCAGTAGCACCCAGCAAAACAGGTGTGGGCGGGAGATGCTCAGTGGTCATTTCTTTATTTTCCTTTGGATAAATTGTGGCGGACACTATATCTGTTGTTGAGTTATGTCAATAGACAGTGCTATATTTTTAGCGGGTTGTTGCAAAAAACTAGGAGAAAAAATGGGGAAATATTGGTTATTTAAGTCTGAGCCGTTCAAATGGTCGTGGGAAATGATGGTGGCGGCTGGCGCAAAAGGCACGCATTGGGACGGGGTGCGTAACCACCTCGCCAAGCAACAGCTTATGGCGATGAAAATCGGCGATAAAGGCTTTTTCTATCACTCCAACGAAGGCAAGGAAATCGTCGGCATTGTGGAGGTTATCCGCGAGGCATATCACGACGAAACAGCGGAAATCAACGAGCCGTGGGTGGTGGTGGATGTGAAGGCGGTGCAGCCGCTTAAAAAACCTGTGACGCTGGCTATGGTGAAAGCTGAGCAAAAACTAGCAAAAATGTCGCTCGTCACCTCCGCCCGCCTTTCCGTCCAGCCCGTGACCGCCGAGGAATGGAAGATAGTGTGCGCGATGGGCGGGGTATAAAAAGTTTTAGAGCAAGCTCCTAAATTCTTAACCATTTTCAATTCATTAAAAAGCTAATTACACATGCGGTTTGGGTATTGTTAGTTTTATATGTGGAACTATTGGTAGAGCAAGCTTGTGGTGTATTAGTATCAATTTCAAAGCCATATGTAGATATTACTTTTTTATTTGCGATACCTGAAGTTATTGCTCCATTATTTGCCCAATGACCATTGTATGTTGCGTTAGGCATACCATCGTCAATCTTTGCATCAATACTATAAGCATCTTGTGGGGTAACCGCTCCTCCAGAATGAATATAACCACTGCTCATAATTCCCCCTCCTTGTGTTGCAAGAAAGAATCTATTTGGAGCTTTGTCGGTACCCCATACACCAAATGTAGCAGCCTTCCAACCCGATTTTTCTGAGTAAGTCGACTTAGGAACAGTTACACCAGCAAGATCATTGAAGTTGGTAATCCAAATTGAATACCCTGTTTGATATGGATAGGTTGGTTTGAATTTAACCAGACCACTTTCACCCATTGCAAACCAAAAACATTTGGATTCTTGCGCTTGAATACCACCATCATTATTACCGCTATATGTAGAACATTCTGCTGGTAGAGCAAAAAATGCACTAGCATCAGAATATGTCATATCTCCAGCTAACCCATTATATTTAAGGCGAAATGTTGTTACAGCGGAATTATATTCATCAACTTCTTTGATAACACTTCTAATTTCCGCCGCTTTGATTAAATCTTTTCCCACTAAAACCCCACCCGCCAGAAGCCCAATAATAACGAGTACGATGGAAAGTTCTACGAGGGTGAAGCCATTGCGCCTTACCCTGTGCCGTCCTTCAACGGGTTGATAAAGCACTGATGGAGAATATGGATAAACTGTTTCCTGCATGGCTTAATTAAGCCATAAATCCCTAGAATTTCAAGAAGATAATTAATTACCTTGTGAGCTGCCAGCGTGTTTAATCGTCAAAATCGTTCACTTTCTACAATTTTTGGTAGTTCGTCATTCATAACTCCCTACTTTCTTTGTAAAACTTATTGTTTTTCTTCTATAAATGAGAAAAGTTAATACTCGCCTGTTTTTATTACAAATGAGCATGAAATAGTATTGTGAGTTGTTCTATAAATTCCTGTATAGTCATGGTTGTTAGCCGATGTTGTACAGGAATTGACATTGCCCCAAGAATAATTTGGCATTACCGCAATCACCAAACCAGTTGCTGGCTTGCCATCATCAATTTTATCGTCAAAAGCTTGTGCCTCGGCAGGGGTGAATATGGGAGAGTAAGGTTGATTGTTGCCTCGTTCTAAGCCAAATGTAAATTGATTTCCGTAATTCATTCCATAACTCTCAGAATCCCCATTAGGATAATTTAGATACTTAAAAGAAAAACCAGATTTAGGAATAGCTGCGGTAGGCGCATTTGTACCTAGTACATGATGCCAAACACCACCAGAACCCCGAACCCCCGTGTATTTCCCATTAATTAGCCCTGCGATAGCTAGATGCTGCCAGAAACGATACATTTCATATGTCCCACCACCAACCTGTCCATTGCCATCACCGTTACAAGTGAGCGTTCCCGTGCTTGCAGTTGTTTGGCAAGTGGCAGGTGTGGCATTTTCTGCACCAAAAAAATCCGTCGCATTGGCGCAATCCCCAGCTATGCAATTATATTTTAGTTTGAAGGTTTGATATGCCGTTTTATAGGTATCTAATCTTTAATAACACTTCTAATTTCCGCCGCCCTGATTAGATCCTTCCCGACAAGAACGCCACCCGCCAGAAGCCCAATAATAACGAGTACGATGGCAAGTTCTACGAGGGTGAAGGCTGAATTCAGTCTTGTCACCCCGTTTTTATAACGGGGTCTGGGGCTATAAATCCTGTCGGCGGTTGTGACAACTTTGTATGATTTTACTTTGCGCCTGACAACCAGCAACAAAACCACAATTTTTTGCTTGCTTGCTTGCTTTGCCATTTTTACCCCTTTCTTTTTGTGCTAGTAAGTTTATTGCCTTTTTAGATGTAATACAATACAAAGCATACAATTTATTAATCAGGCTTATGAAAAAATGAAATACATCTCAACTCGGGGGAATGCCCCAAAATTATCTTTTGAGGAAGTTGTGCTGGCGGGGCTGGCGGCGGATGGTGGGTTGTATGTGCCTGAAACTGTGCCAACGCTTTCTATGGCTGAGATTGTGGCGATGCAGTCACTTTCCTATCCTGAGCTTGCTTATAATATCATCTCGCGCTTTACAGGCGAGGAAATCGCGCCAGATGCGCTGAAAGCCATTATAAACGAGGCTTATGCCACTTTTCGCCACGCGGCGATTGCTCCACTAAAGCAACTTAATACGAATACATATTTGCTGGAATTATTCCACGGCGAAACGCTGGCGTTTAAGGATTTCGCGCTGCAATTCCTCGGTCGTTTGTTGGATTATATACTGCAAAAGCGCGGGCGCAGGGCGACGATTATCGGTGCGACTTCGGGTGATACTGGCTCGGCGGCGATTGCGGGCTGTCGCGGGCGAAAAAATATGGATATTTTTATCATGTATCCACATGGAAGAGTTTCCGATGTGCAGCGACTGCAAATGACCACAGTGCTGGACGAAAATGTACATAATATCGCGCTGGCGGGTAGTTTTGACGATTGTCAGGATATTGTAAAAACCCTGTTCGCCGATGCAGATTTCCGCGAAAAACTTTCACTAACTGCGGTAAATTCTATCAACTGGGCGCGGATACTGGCGCAAGTGGTGTATTATTTTTATGCCGCGCTTCGCCTTGGTGCGCCTGCGCGGGCTGTTAGTTTTTGCGTTCCCACGGGCAATTTCGGCGATATTTACGCAGGCTATATCGCAAAGCGCATGGGGCTGCCGATTGAACAACTCATCATCGCCACCAACCGCAATGATATTTTGGCGCGAACACTCGCCACAGGCACTTACGGCGTGGCGGCTGCCGAGCCATCAATCTCACCGAGCATGGATATTCAGATTTCCAGCAATTTTGAACGCTTAGTGTTTGATTGGTACGACCGCGATGGCACGAAACTCTCCGAGCTAATGGCGAATTTCCGCGATAGCAAAAAGCTGGAACTGTCGCCGACGGCTTTATCACGCTTGCGGGCAGAGTTTGCCGCGGGTAAAGCTTCCGACGAGGAAACCAAGGCGACGATTAAAGCTTGCTACCAAGCTTGCGGCGAACTGCTTGACCCGCACACGGCGGTTGGCGTGTGTGTGGCGGAAAAAGCGCGTAAAGATAGGGATACTCCACTGGTTGTGCTTGCCACCGCGCATCCTGCCAAATTCCCCGATGCGGTGAAATCAGCCAGCGGCATCCACCCGCAGCTTCCCGCCCATTTAATTGATTTATTCAGCCGCAAGGAAAAATTTACGCAGCTAGAAAATGACGCAAATGCGGTGAAAGAATTTATTATTGAGAGGTAAAAAAACCTTCTCCCATTTCTGGAAGAAGGTTTGTATTTTGTATCGAAGAAATTATGCAGCCTTTGGTGTGCTACGCTTGAACGGGCGGTTGCCGAAGCGTTTATTGCCGCCAGCTCCGCCAGCGTTACCGCCGCCGTTACCACCATTTCCACCCGCTGATTTATTGCCAAATGGGCGTTTGTTGCCATAGCTGCGCGGCTTGCTGTCGCTAGCTGCTCCACGCGGCATTTGTGGCGGTGCTTCATTCGGGTTGAGCAAGCGATGAATCGCCCGCCATTTCATATTGTCCTCGCCAGAAATCAGGCAAACTGCCGAGCCTTCCGAGCCATTACGACCAGTGCGACCAATGCGATGGATGTAATCTTCTGGGCATTGTGGCAAATCATAATTGATAACATGCTCAATATGCGGAATATCCAGACCACGAGCCGCAATATCGGTTGCCACCAAAATGCGGAACTTCATATCACGATAACCTTGGATAACTTTTTCGCGCTTGCGCTGATGCAAATCGCCGTGGATGGTATCAGTTTTATGACCTTGCTTGTTAAGGCGTTCAGAAAGCCTGTCCGCGCCGCGCTTGGTTTTCACAAACACGATAATTGAGCCATTACGCGCATCAACCTGTTTTAGCAGCTCATCATATTTGCCGCTATCATTCACATGAACAATTTCTTGTTTGATTTTCACCACGGCTTTATTCACTTCACCCACGGCAATACGCTGTGGATTTTTCAAATATTTTGCTGACATTTTTGCGATTTCTGGCGGAATAGTCGCCGAGAACATCAGGGTTTGACGCACAGGCGGCAGGAATTTTACAATCCTATCAATCTGAATGCCAAAGCCCATGTCAAGCATACGATCCGTTTCGTCAAGCACGAGGAAATTGGTGTCATGCAAAATAAGATTGCCGCGTTCCAAATGGTCATTAATACGCCCCGGTGTGCCAACGATAATGCGTGGGCGCATACGAAGAGCAGCGGTTTGTTTGTGCATAGAATCGCCGCCGATTAGCAACGCCGCCTGCACGAAACTGCGCTGTCCGAGCAATTGGGTGATAACCGTCATCACCTGTGTCGCTAGCTCGCGAGTAGGGGTAAGAACGATCGCGTTACCGCGAGGGTTGTTCAAGATTTTTGCAACTAGCGGAATGCCGAAAGCTGCGGTTTTGCCCGTTCCTGTTTGTGCAGAACCGAGAATATCCTCACCCTTTAAGGCAAGCGGGATTGCTTGCTTTTGAATCGGGGTTGGATTGGTATATTTCATGCGCTCAAGCGCAGCATTTAGTTGAGCGGGAAGCTCAAACTGAGAAAAACTTGTCATTATATAGTCCTTAAAAAAAATTGTTCTTGGCAGAATACTGCACCAAAGAACGATTACGCTTACCACCCTAAATATATAGGGGCGTATTCAAAGCGTAGGCGCAAGAAATTCGGACATCCAAATTCCCTGTGCGGTACGACACACTACGCTTCAAAAAGCGTAACCACCACACCGCGTTGTTAGATATGCGAGAACCAGAGGACTAGATAACTCTGAATACTTTCTAGTCCTCTAGTCCTCGAATTCTCTAGTTATCTAGCTAACCAGCTTCAAATTAGCTGCTGAAGTCTTGCCCTTGTTGGTCGCAAGTTCATAAGAAACTTTTTGACCTTCGTTTAGGGTAGAAAGACCAGCGCGTTCAAGCGCACTGATGTGAACAAACACATCTGAACCACCTTGATCAGGTTGAATGAAGCCAAAACCTTTGGTTGGGTTAAACCATTTTACAACACCTGTAGCCATTGAGAAATCTCCTTTTTATGGCGTTATCCACACGCAGCACCGCGCCGCGCATGAGTAGCTTTCGTAATCAGCCCCCCACATATTTTCATGTAATGGGGTGAACTCTTGGCCAAACTACGAAAGAACGCCGTAAAGGAAGATCTATCACGCGTAAAAAACGCGACACCATACTAAAGATGGTAAGTAATGCGAAGAGTAAATACTAAACCGAGTTGGGACAATCGCAGATTTTTGTTTGCTTGTCAATGGTTTTGTTCATAAATGTTGTTCATAAACTCGAAGATACCTACTGCCAGAGCGTATTTTCCTGTGCTATTATTGTTTCATGGCGCTTGGGGTGGAGCAATTATTTGGTTTTTTAACCGAAGCAGGGGGTATTTTTTCACTTGCACTTGATAATCATTCTCAAACACCGCTATATAGAATTTCTAAGCAGCCTTTCAAAAATATGGCAAAAAGCAACATTACAAAAATGTAATGTTTTTTCCATGGAGATTTAATAATGAAAATGCTTATATGAGTTTGTCCTCAAGAGGGGATATAACTTAAACTTTAATTCAAAGGATTAATATTATGAATAAGACTCTTGCTCTCGTTGCTCTTCTTGGTCTAGTTGCTGCTCCTGCTTTCGCTGCTGAAGAAGCTGCTAAAGCTGCTGCTCCTGCTGTAAAAGCTGAAAAAGTAGTTGCTAAAGAAGAATGCAAAGGCACCAAAGAAGAATGCGCTAAAGCTGCTGAAGAAGCTGCTAAAGCTGCTCCTGCTGCTGGCGAAGTTAAAAAAGACGAAAAGAAATAGTTTTCTTTTCCAATTTTTGGACGATAGAAACGCGCTGGCTTTGGCTGGCGCGTTTTTTATTTTGCCATTTTTAATAAAATCCACCATCTTTGTTCTATGTCATTGTCCAAAAAAATTCTCAAACATCCTCTCACCCAAGTAATCCTTAGCTATTTACTGGCGGGCTACATCCGTTTGGTTATGCTCACCAACCGAAAATCATACTCGGTTCACCCAGATGCTGAAAAATTCATGCGTGGAGAAGAAAACGCTATTTTTGCCTTTTGGCATGGGCGGATGATGCTTCTGCCCGCCATCAACCCACCGCGAAAAATGTTCGTTCTCATATCCGACCACCGCGATGGGCGACTAATTTCACAGGTTATTGCTCGCTTCGGGCAGCAAACCATCGTTGGTTCAAGCAGTAAAGGCGGCACAGAAGCAGTCCGCAATATCGTCCGCTTGCTTAAAAATGGCGATAATATCAGCATAACGCCTGACGGCCCTCGCGGCCCCAACCAAACAGCGGCAATGGGGATTGTGACCATTGCTAAGCTTTCGGGAAAAGTTGTTTTGCCCGTAACCTTCTGTGCCAGAAAGCATAAGCGACTAAGAAGTTGGGATAAATTCATGGTGGCAAAACCATTCGGGCATATAAAATTTTGCATTGGCGCACCAATTATAGTATCATCAGCAGACGAAGCAGCGCGGATTAACATTGAAACCGCCATGAATAATCTGGTAGAACAAGCGGATGCGTTATAATACCTACAAATTCCTGACCTCGTTTTTCGCACCTCTAGTTGGTTTGTGGCTGCGCTATCGTTTGTGGCGAGGCAAGGAAGATAAGGCGCGGTTTGGCGAACGCTTCGGATTTTCAAAACTCACGCGCCCAGAGGGCGTTTTGCTGTGGATTCACGCTGCAAGCGTGGGCGAGGCAAACTCGGTTTTACCACTGCTCGCGCAAATGGAAACCCGCTTTCCCGAGGTAAAAATTTTGCTTACAACGGGAACGGTTAGCTCCGCTAAACTCATTGCCGCCCGCAACTTAAAAAATGTTATTCATCAATATATTCCCGTTGATACTCCTGAAGCGGTTGCCCGTTTCCTGCGGCGTTGGCGACCCGACATCGGCTTTTGGGTAGAAAGTGAACTCTGGCCGAATTTAGTGATTTCCGCCCGCACTCGCGGTTGTTTTATGGTGATTATCAACGGGCGCATGTCACCGCGCTCATTTGATAGCTGGCAAAAACGCGGATTGCTCATGATTTACCAGATGCTTCAATGTTTCGAAGTGGTATTTGCCCAAAGCGAGGCAGACGCGCAGAGATTTCGCGCTCTTGGGGCGCAGGATTCCCGATTTTTTGGTAACATAAAATATGACGCTTTGCCGCTTAGCTGTGAGGAGGCGGTTCTTTTCGCGCTCAAGCAACAAATTAACTCCCGCCCTGCTTGGCTTGCCGCCAGCACTCACGCCGACGAGGAACTACAAATAGCACAAGCGCACACAATCCTTGCCAAGACCTATCCCAATCTGCTTACCATTATTGCCCCTCGCCACCCGCAACGCGGTGCGGAAATCGCAATAAAATTGGCAAAATTTGGCAATGTTGCCCTGCGTTCGCGAGGTGATAAAATCGGTGCTGATACGAAATTTTATATAGCCGATACACTCGGGGAGCTTGGCTTATTTTACCGCCTGTGCGAAATTGTGTTTATGGGTGGTTCATTGGTAGAACGCGGCGGACAGAACCCGATTGAGCCTATTCGGCTACGCTGCGTGATTATTGCAGGAACGCATACGGAAAATTTCAAAGATATTTATACAGAAATGGCGAATTTAGGCATTTATGCAGCAGTGCGTGATGCGCATGAACTCGCCGCGCAAGTGCATAGTTTTATGCAAAATTCCGAAGAAATTATAAAACGGCAAACCATCAGCAAAGAATGGTTGAACAGTAAAAGCGGCGCAATTTCGCGGATAGTTAACACACTCGCCCCAATTTTTGCCCCTGTGGAGCAATCATGAAAACACCGCGCTTTTGGAACTCGAAGAATTGGTTGTCTTTGCTTTTATTTCCGCTATCTGGATTTTACTATCTGGGGTGCAAAGTTCACAAGGCACGGGCAAAACCTAAAAAGCTTTCTGTTCCTGTTCTTTGTATTGGCAATTTAACCGCTGGTGGGGCGGGAAAAACCCCTGTCGCTTTGCATATTGGCGAGCTGCTAAAGCGCAAGGGAATCAAAGCTTTTTTTATCAGCCGTGGTTATGGTGGCAATATAAAAACTCCAACCATAGTTGACATAGAAAAACACCGCGCAAGACAGGTCGGCGATGAGCCTTTGCTGCTTGCCCGCGTTCTGCCCACCGTTGTTTGCAACAACCGCTTTCGCGCTGCCGAGCTGGCGATAAAATCTGGTGCGGAAATAATCGTGATGGATGATGGTTTTCAAAATTATTCCATTGTTAAAGATTTATCGCTAATTGTGGTCGATAGGCGGCTTAGTTTTGGCAATGAGATGATGCTGCCCGCTGGCCCTCTGCGTGAGCCTGTGGCGCAGGGGATAAAACGCGCAGACGGCGTGGTGATTATCAACCCTGCCAATTTTCTGCCCACGGCTTTGCATGATATACCGTTTTTTCTGGCGCGGTCAAAACCAAAGGCTTCTATGCTCGCTCTGAAAGACAAAAAAATCCTCGCTTTTTGTGGGCTGGCATATCCGCAGAAATTTTACCATATGTTGCATGAGGTGGGGGCGAATATTGTTGAGCGCGTGTCGTTTGCCGACCATCACCATTACAGCAAAAAAGAGCTTGCCCTGCTCAAAAAACGCGGCAAGCAGCATGAGGCAATTCTGGTGACCACCAGTAAAGACGCGGTGCGCCTGCCAGATAGCGTAAAGCTCGAGGTAACCATTGCCGAGATGGAATTGGTTTTTGAAAATGATGATAAATTAGAAGACATGATAAATGCCGTCCTCAAAAAATCTTAAATTTTCGCTTAAACATCGGGTGGAAGCGGCTGCCATGCGCGGAGTATTCGCGCTATTTCGCGCCATGCCTTTGGATATGGCTTCTGCAATTGGCGGATTTTTAGGGCGCAGCATAGGCGGATTCATGAAGGCGAATAAAACCGCGCAAAAAAACATTGCCGCAGTTTTTCCTGATAAATCAGAACAAGAGCGCGAAAAAATTATCCGCAAAATGTGGGGTAATCTTGGGCGCACAGCGGTTGAGATGGCACAGCTAAACCGAGAAGAAATGCTAAAACGCATAAAAATAACAGGCACTCATAACTTGCCCGCACATGGCAAACCCGCCTTTATGTTTTCTGGGCATCTGGGCAATTGGGAGCTTCTGGCTATTGTCGCCAAAGCTGGTGGTCGCCCTGTGACGGGGGTGTACCGCGAAGCAAACAACAAGCTTGCTGACCAGATTGTCGCTAATATCCGCAGTGAGTGCTATGCCAATTTAATCCCCAAAGGCTTGCAAGGTGCAATAAAAATTGCCCGCGCCATCAAAAACAACGAGGCGATTGCCATGCTGGTGGATCAAAAAATGAATGATGGAATTGCTGTGCCGTTTTTCGGGCGCGATGCAATGACTGCACCTGCTATCGCCGAGCTGGCTTTGCGCTACGACGCGCCGATTATCCCCGCACGCGTTATCCGCACACATGGGGCAAATTTTGAAGCCATTGTCTATCCGCCTATTGAATACGAAAAAACTGGCGATAAAGAACAGGACGCCAAGAATATTATGCTCACCATCAACAAAATGTTGGAAATCTGGATTTGTGAATATCCCGAACAATGGTTTTGGGTGCATAAAAGATGGGGAAAAGCTTGAGGGAAAGATTTGCATCCCCCAGAAAAAGCTGTATAAAGACTAAAGCCAGACGGCTGGATGATCGCCCGCCTTCGTCCCTTTGGGACTACGGCGCGGCAAGCCCGACAACAAATCGGGTTTACCGCGCTGTAGCTGTGAAAACAGCGAAAGCGGGAGGAAAGTCCGAGCTCCACACGGCACGATGCTGGGTAACGCCCAGCGGGGGCGACCCTAGGGAAAGTGCCACAGAAAATATACCGCCCGCCTTCGTCCCTTTGGGACTACGGCGCGGCAAGCCTTCGGGCATGCTGCGCTGTAGCAACGCAAGTTGCGAAAGCGAGTAAGGGTGAAATGGTGCGGCAAAAGGCGAAAGCTGGAAGCTTAAAGTAAGAGCGCACCGCGCTGCTGGTAACAGTAGTGGCAGGGCAAACCCCATCGGGAGCAAGACCAAATAGGAATGGTGTGTCGCCGCGCACTTAACCATTCGGGTAGGTCGCAAGAGGTGTTAGGTAACTAACACCCCAGATGAATGATCGTCACCTGTTTGTTGTAATGGCAGATAGGCACAAAACTCGGCTTATAGGCTGTCTGGCTTATTTTTTTGGAGGGGCATTCCTGCTCAATACATTACCTAACCCAATGACCGTCATCCCGCACTTGATGCGGGATCTAGAGCTACAAATTCTGTCATTAATGTTGCCCTAGTTCCCCGCACAAGGCGTGGATGACACCCAATTTTGTGTAAAAAATAATTGAGTTGACTATAGATTGCACAAAAAATCCCCCTACCCGTGGTTAAACAGACAGGGGGATTTTGGGAACAAATTACAGCACTTTCATTAACATGACAATAAGCCCTACAGCAGCAGCCATCATCGTTCCCATGCTAATAGTGAGATCGCGTTTTAGAATATCCATATCAGCCTTAGTTGCCGCCTGCAAAGCTCTCATCTCTGACTTCACATCGGCGATTTCTGACTTTACATCGGCAATATCTGACTTCGTAGCCATAGTGGTTTTATTTTCGGCAATTTCACGCTGGATTAGCGCAAACTCCTTGTCATGCTGCAAAACAGCTTCCCGACTGGCAAAGCCGTTTTCTTGTACGCGCAAAGTAGCTACTGCTTTTGCTATCCCCTCCGCTTGTTCACGCGGAAAACCAACAGATTCAATGGTCTTTACAAAAGCCAAGCCATCAAAGGTAATAGCACTCATAGTAGTAACTCCTTGAATTATGGTATTCATAATACAATATAATATGGCAAACAGTCAAGAAAAATACAGGCAAAAAAATCCCCCTGCCCGTGGTTAAACAGACAGGGGGATTTTGGTGGTTTTGGGGTTTTTTATACTCTGATGTTAGAAACAGCCTTTTCCACACCTGGATTTCTTAAGGCTTGGACAATTAGAGTCAAAAGACCGCCGCCAGTTTCTGCAACATTAGTGCCAGAAATCTCAGTCTTTCCAGTTTCTGGATTAACTTCTGGGTTTAGCATTTTATATGTCCCATGCAACACAGCCAGCCCACCAAGACCAGTTATAATCTTACCGCCAGTTTGATGGTTACTCCAAAGCTTGCCGATAACATCATCACGCCCCATGCCCTGAGCAGCTTTTTCGGTGGTGGATGTAGCTTTGCCTAAATTCATCTTCAGTTTGGAATGCCTTTCAGCTTCTACAGCCGCACTATCAATTCCCTCTATATGTTCATTATGCAACTCTATTAGCTTTTCATGCCTATTTTTTAGCTGCCCTGTTAGCTCTTCGTAATTTTTCTGAAGATTTCCAACCTTAGACTCATATTCAGCCTGCGTAATAGTAGCGGCATCCCTCTGCTTTACTAAATCATCCTCTATTTTATAACGCTTCTTTGTAATTTCATCCATTACCTTGTCATGATTTGTAAGCAAAGCATCTTTAGATGCAAGAAAACGCTCCTTGCTTCTAGACATCTCACGAGACATTAAGTCATTATGTTTTGATATTTCGGAGTCTATTTTAGTTACTGACTTCTGAAGACCAGACACATCAGCTTTAGGATCAAAAGCTTTCCTTTCAGATATGCTATCTTCAAGATCTTTTTTCCTTTTAGCAAGCTCTTCAAATTTAGCTGTCGTTAAACCAACCTTGCTACTAGCACTCCCAGTTATAAAATTATCGCCTCTAACTTCACCATAGGTTTTTGCCTTAGCGTGAGCATCCAAAGCTTTTTGATGAACAGAACTATCAAACTTAAACCTATCCCAGCTTGTGTGAACATCATCTGTTGACAACAACTTGTCCAAGTCTTGTAGTTTATGCGTACCATTACTTTGATGTATATTAAAATCTATTGCCATAACGTTCTCCGCGTTAAAAAGGTTAGTAAAAAAATTAAATTTAACCGTCTGGTTGGGGTGTTAGCCACTACCGTCATTCCGCTGTAGAGCGGAATCCACGCCAATCAACTTATAAAGCTGACTGTTTGGTATGGATACCAGCCTTCGCTGGTATGACAAGCAAAGGCGGGATGACGAGTATAGGAAGAACAACCATCAACCAAACTCTATGAACCCAATATAACATAAAAAATGTAAAAGTATTGTGAAGGTTTTGTGACAATTTCATTTATTTGGGGCTTAGAGAAATCGGCATTTTTGCGGATAAATTGTTAAAAAACAATGTATTAGCAAAAACACGGGAGAAATCTACCGCGCCGTGCGCGCCAGAGTTAGGACATTAACCTGCGCCGCGCCTGCTTTTATCAGGGCTTTGGTGCATTGCGTAAGAGTTGCGCCCGTGGTCAGCACATCGTCAATCAGCAATATATTTTTGTTTTTAATCAGCGCGGCATAGCGCGGGCGCACGACAAAGGCATTTTTTACATTGGCGGCGCGTTGTTTGCGCGTTAGCCCTGTTTGTTGCTTGGTGTGCCGCTTGCGCTTGATGGCATTCGGCAAATGCTGGATTTGTGTGCGTTTCGCCAGCGCGTGGGCAAGGAGGGCGGATTGGTTATAGCGGCGGCTGATAAAGCGAAAATAATGCAGCGGAACGGGAATAATTATATCGCTATGCGCGAGCAGGTCTTTGCCCGCACTCGCCAGCCACTGCCCATAAATTTTTGCCAGATGCGTTTGATCGGCATATTTGAAGCGCGTAATCAGCCTGCGGCTATGCTCGTTATAGGTAATGGCGGCGCGAGCTTTGTTATATGGTGGGTGATGCTGCAAACACTCGCCGCACAGCGCGTCCGCGCCAATATCATACTCGAAGGGCAAACCGCAAGCGTCACATATCGGGTCGCTGATAAACTGCACCGCCTGCCAGCACTCCAAACACAACGCCCCATGTCGCCCCACCCGCCCCTTGCAATTCAAACACTGCGGCGGGAAGATGAGGTTGAGGAGGAGGGAGAGCATTTTTTATGCTACGCTGCGCTCTTTATTTGGCATACGGCTCTGGATATAGGTGTTATCGCTCGCCCCTATCCAGCGTCCATGATTCACCGTGTCACCAGCACAAATAATCGTACGCGCCAAATTTGGATCCTCAAAAATTTCTGGCTTTTCACTGCGCAAATACATAATAAAATCGCTATAATTTTTCTTGCGAGCCAATTCGCCATTTAGATTGGGCAGTGCTTTGGTGATTTGCGCTTCAATCTCATTGTTTTTCTTGCCAGCCTCTTGTTCGGTTACTGAGAATTTTTCACCAGTAATCGCCTCATACGCAAGGCTTGCAGCGGCTTCAAAAGTATCTTTCACACGAATAAGATATTTTTCTGCGTTAGCCTTGTTTATTACACTATCTGGGTCGTTCAAATCAGCATTTTGTAATTTTCTACCAATTATTTTATCTGCCGCATTCATATCAGAAAGAGCCAGAGCAAATGCCGAGCGATCCTGAGCATCACGGAAAGTATTTGAGTTTACATAAAATGCTCTTAATAACTGAGGAGTTAGATGAACTTTTCCATCCACACCTATTGCTTTTGCATCTTTTACCAGATCCTCAAAATCCTGTTGTTCAGAAGTTGGGGCAGGATTACTAGCCAATTCCTCATATTTTTCCTGAGTATATTTTTCCAGCGCATCACGCAGCGTAAGCGAACCAATCCACGAAGGTACAATAGCATTGTTTTGCCATGTTTTGCTAAATCCAATAGTGCGAACAGAATCAATGGCAACTGCTACAATCTTTTTAATTGAACTCTGCACTGTATCAGCAATATTTGCGACAATGCTGCGCTCCCCACGAGAAGAAGAATTGCTATCAGAAACTTCTTTTTTATAACCAAGAACACCAAGTAACGACCCCATATTATTTTGCGTGAAATCATTATCCTGATAGTCTTTAAGCATAGACTTAAGGGCGGAAATCGCCACTTCATCCATAATATTATTTTGATTTTGAACTGCTGGCGCAGTACGCCACTCACCATTTGGCATTTCCTCCAAACCACTAGATTGATGCGAAATCTGGCGATAGAATAAGCGAGAAGTAGAATCAGGATGATTGAAATAATTGAGCAAATCCCCGCCTTGGAAAGTCATTTTTGCAAAATCATATAAACCGAAAGATTCCACATTAGCGGAAATCGCCCGCACACCATTGCGGTAAGCATCTGACACACTGCCACCTTCGAAAAATTGCGTGTTTACTTCATGTTCTTTATTAACTTTTGCCATTTTTTTATGCGCTTCATGAATATAAGCGCGCGCGGCTTGCAAACCAGAGCGACGGGCATTATCACTATGCGCAATCTGTACCTGTTGTGTTCGTTGCTTATCATCACCTTGTAGTAATTTAAGCTGATCGTTATACGCAGGATTGTCATATGCTGCACCCATGATTTTATCTATATATTTCATGGTGTCTGGCTCTTCAAAAAGTGGCACGATGCCAAGCACGGCTCGTTTTACTATTTCTTTGCCATCCTTTTTTTCAACCTTCTCAACAGCGCGTTGCAAAAACTGTGCTTCTAATAAATTTGCCACTCCCTGTGCCGCAGCTTGCGTCTCTGTTGGCTCTATTTTATTTCCTTGGTCATCTTTCAAGTCCAGAGAACCACATTCCGCTAGAACATTGTCCTTAATAATATCAGGGAAATCGCGTGCCAATTCCATGCGCTTGATGCTGTGATAGGCTATCGGCAGGGCAGAACCCTCAACATATTTTCCTTTGTTTTTACCATCTTTATATTTTTCATCGCTGTATGCTTTGCCCGCGCCACGCTCCACAATTTCTTGTTTCATATTCGCCAAAGACTTTGCCGCAACATTGTCATTATCTTGCAATAACCGCGTTAGTGCCGTCGCTTTTTCCTCTGGTTCTAGTGAAGTATAATTAGGCAG
>SXGT01699024.1_pt1 | contig 18962 bp, 11 predicted proteins | sample 3176221 | NCBI WGS metagenome assembly SXGT01 (sample SAMN11356862, study PRJNA531348) | freshwater metagenome | isolation source: freshwater sample F1-120 | place: China: Fuxian Lake, Yuxi | collected 2017-12-25
GGTCCCCAGGAGGCCCCGCACGACTTCAGGGAGGTCGAGGAGGCCGAGTCCGCCCAGCCCGACACCGGCGGCGTCGAGCAGCTCCCCCCCGAGGATCCCGTCAGCAAGGTGATGATGAGCTCCTTCTTGCGCCCCGTGATCTTGACGAAGCCGTCGGGGTCGACCTCGCCGATGTCGACGTTGTGGAACCAGCCGTCGGGCTCCAGGGCCTCGGCGGTGGCCTCGGGCAGGTTGTAGTAGCCGCGCATGACGCCCCGGCCGCGCATCATGATCTCGCCGTCGTCGGCGATCCTGAGCTCGACGCCGGGGGTGGGCAGGCCGACGGTGCCGAAGCGGAAGTCGGTGAAGCGGTTGGAGACGGAGGCGGCGCTGGTCTCGGTCAGGCCGTAGCCTTCGAGGATGAGGATGTCGGCGGCGAAGAAGAACTCGGCGATCTCCTTGGAGAGCGGCGCGCCGCCGCTGAAGAAGCAGCGCAGGCGTCCCCCGAAGGCGGCCTGGATCTTGGAAAAGACCAGCCGGTGGGCGATCTTGTGCTTGATCTGGAGCAGGAGCCCGAGGGGCTTGCCGGCGATCCTGGCGGCGGCGACCTGTCGGCCGACGGCGACGGCCCAGGAGAAGATCTTGTAGGGCCGAGGGCCCTTGTCGCGGGCGCCGCCGACGATCTTGTTGTAGACCTTTTCGAAGACGCGGGGGACGGCGCCCATGAAGGTGGGGCGGACCTCGGCGAGGCCCTGGAGGATGTAGTCGGTGTCGCCGTGGACGGCGGTGGGCAGGCCGGTGCGGATGGCGATCAGCTCCAGGATCTTGCCGAAGCTGTGGGAGAGGGGCAGGAAGAGGTACTGCTTGTCGCCGCCCTGCTTGAACTCCTGGGCCTGGGCGTCGACGGCCTCGGCGGTGGCGCACCAGCAGTCATGGACGAGCATGACGCCCTGGGGGGGGCCGGTGGTGCCGGAGGTGTAGATGAGGGTGGCGAGGTCCTCGGGGCCGATGGCCTCGGCGCGGGCCTCGTACTGGCCGGGGTTCTCGCTGGCCCAGGCCTGGCCCTTGCGGGCGACCTCGTCCAGGGTGACGACCCAGCCGTCGTCGGAGGCCTGCCCGTCGATGACGATGACCTGCGCAAGCGAGGGCATGTTGTCGCGCTCGCTCTGGAGCTTGCGGACCTGCGCCATGTCCTCGGCGAAGCAGAAGCGGGCGCCGGAGTCGGCGATGATGTAGCGGCACTCCTCGGGCGTGTTGGAGGGGTAGATGGTGCTGACGGCGCCGCCGGCGCACAGGATGCCGATGTCGGCGACGATCCACTCGATGCGCGTGCCGGCCAGGATCCCGGCGCGGTCGCCCTTGTCGAGCCCGAGGGCGTGCAGGCCGCAGGCGAGGTCGCGGACGCGCTGGCCGAAGGCGCGCCAGGTCATGGGCACCCAGCGGCCGCCCTGCCTGTATTCGAAGGCCAGCTCATCGGCCGACTGCTCGACGCGCCAGTGCACCATCCTGGCGACGGACTTGAAGATCTCCATGGCGTAGGGCTCCCTTGGCTCGTTGCTCTTGACGGGGCACATTGATGACATTGCAGTGCCTCCGCTGCAAGCGTCGGCTTCGTTGGCGGTCACGTCGAGATCGTCGAGTCGACTTCGTTGACGGGCACGTCGAGATCATCGAGTCGACTTCGTTGGTGTGATCCGCACGTTGGAGGTCCACCCGGGCTTGCGCCCGGGCCTTGGGTTTTGTCCTGGGTCGCCCCGCCATCCGGCGGGGCTGGCGAGGGAGCGTCAACCTTCAGGCGACAGACCCTCCCAAGGCTGCTCGATGTCTGTATTCCTGCCCCTGAATCAACACGGGGGACACGCCCCACGAACGCTGGAGGCCTGTCGCCAGCCCCGAAGGGGCGAGACGCCGTCGGCACGATTGAAGTCCCGGGCGCGAACCTGGGAGGGCTGGACGCGGGCGGCGCGGTGGGGCAGCTTGGGAGGGGCCGCACGGGGGTGGTCCCGGGCCGCGCGAGGAGGGCAGACCCCAGTGGCGACGACCCCGTTGAGAGAGCTTTGGCGCCTGACGGCCCACGCGCGCTACTTCCAGCAGCGCGGCCGGATCTACGCATACCACAATCAAATCGGCTACTTGCTGGCGATGAGCCCCGACATCGTGGACCTGCTGGAGTTCCACCGGGGCAGAGCGCGGACGCCCTTCGAGGTGGACGGGCGCTTCGGGCGGCACTTCGGGCGAACGCAGCTCGGCGAGTTTTTGTCGGTGCTCGAGGATCACCGCTTGCTGGTCGACGCCGACGAGGACGAGGACGAGGTGGTCTGGCGCATGGTCCCGGTGCGCGCCCGCTGGGTGGTCTTCCACCAGCCCACGGTCGAGGATTTGACCTTCTGGCGGGCGCTCGGAGGTCGCCCGCCCGAGTCGGAGGTGGTCCCGGCCTGGGCGGCGAGGTTCTGGGCGCGGGTGGACGGGGCGGCGACGCTGTCGGCGCTGGTGGAGGGGCTGGAGGCCGAGGGGGTTGAGATGCCCTCGCGGGCGGAGGTGCGGGACACGATCGTGGGGTGGGTGGGCAGCGGGCGGCAGGCCTTGCGCTTCTCCAAGGTGCCGGTGCGGCGCTATGGGGCCGAGTGGCGCTGGCCGCCCTATCTGCGCTCGGAGATGCCCTTTGCGCCCTGGTCGCCGGGCGAGCGTCTGGAGGTCGATCCGCTGGAGGCCGAGGCCGAGCCCATCAGCCCGCCCCACGATTACTACGCCGAGGGCGTGGAGGACGCCGAGTCGCAGTTCGAGGAGGTCGAGACGACCTTGAGCCACCTGCTCAGGCGCCCGCACGCGCTGCTGGGCGGCGCGACCTACGCCGACCGGGTGGTGGACGCGCTGATCGAGCGAGGGATGGTGGGGGTCGGGACGCGGCGCGTGGTGGAGGTCGGCGCAGGTCAGGGGCACTTCGCCGCCGGGGTGCTCAAGCGTCTGGGCGAGCGGCTGCCGGAGATCATGGCAGGTCTGAGCTATACGATCGTGGATCTGTCGCCGGCGCTCCAGGCGCGGCAGCGCCAGACATTGCGGGAGGCCGGGCTGGAGGATCGGGTGGTCTGGCGTCGAGCGAACGTCGAGGAGGCCGGGTGGATCGAGGGCCTGGTCGATCCGGGATGGCGGTCTGGCGGCGTTGATCGCGATGGCGAGGGCTCCGAGGAGGTCGTTGAGGGGGCTGCGGTCGCCCGCGGCGTGGATCTGCTCCTGTGCAATGAGGTGATCGGGGACTTGACGACGGTGCGGTTGACGCGCGCGTCGCTGGGGCTGGCCGAGGGCGCGGGGGGGAGGCTGTCGTCGGAGGGAGAGGCGGTCGTGGCGGAGGTCAAGGGGCTGTGCGAGGCACTCGGGGTGTCACTGGAGGATGCGCCGGAGTCCTTCTTCTTCAACCTGGGTGCGCTGAGGTTCTTGAGCCGGATCAAGGATTTGCTGGCGCCGGGAGGGTCGGCGTGGGTGACGGAGTACGGGGATCGGGTGCGCTACCCGAGCCCGGCCTCGCACCTGGATCACGTGGAGTTCAGCGTCCACTTCGGGCACATGGCGGCGGCGGCGCGGGGGCTTGGGTTGGAGGCGGAGGTGGAGGACGTGCAGGCGCTCATCGGGCTGGATCAAGGGGGGAGGGCGCTGGCGACGACGCGGTCGTGGTTTGCGGCCTTCCGCGCGATGCTGGCGGGCTTCGGGGTGGAGATCGACAAGGTGGCCTGGACGGATCGGATGCTGGTCGAGGCGATGGGTGAGGCGGTGTCGATGGCGCACATCGGGGAGGTGCGCTTCGAGGCGGCCGATCAGCGCTGCATGGGGTTGTTGCCGCACGAGTTCAGGGCGCTGCTGCTCCGTGTCCCTGGAGGTGTTGTGGGGAATGTTCAAGGGTTCGGGCATCGGGGTCGATGGAAGGGAAGACGACCATGAAGGGTCGAGCTTCGTCTTCAAAGGGCGCGGAGGCCCTTCGGAGACAAGAGGCTTGAGGCATGTCAGGAAGGCGCGCGTACAACCTGCGGACAATTTTGTTGCTCAACCACCTGCCGGTGCTCGTGTTTGCGCTCGCGATCCTCGTGGTGACGGGCTTCGTGATCGGTTTTCTGGAGATCAGAACCCAGGCCTTGATGGTGGAGGCGGAGCAGGGGGTCCTGAAGGCTTCGGATCTGGAGTCGATGGGTCATTGGCTTCAGGGCGCGTGGTTGGGGTCGCTGGGGGTTTTCTTCGTGGCGGCCGTCGTGGGTGTGTGGGTGGCGCTTCGGGCGAACCTGGGCTTGACCCGTCGGCTGGACGCGATCACGCGCTATGCGAAGGAGCTGGCGGCGGAGTCGCCGAGCGAGCCTCTGGAGCCGTTGAGCGAGGACGCGCTGGGGGAGGTGGAGTCGTGCCTGTCGAGGCTCGGCGAGGCGGTCAGGTCGAGGGAGGCGGCTCGGGCGGCCGAGAGCAGGTTGAGGCTCTTCGAGGCGCAGCTCCAGCGGGCGTTGAGCTACGCCAGCGACGAGCCCAGCGCGCTGGCGGCGGTCGGGCGCGCGCTGGAGTCCGAGTCGCGGGAGGGTGTGGCCTCGGAGCTCTTGCTGGCGGATTCGAGCCAGGCGCACATGAGGCTGGCGGTCACGGACGTGGAGGAGGGTTCGCCGAGGTGCAGGGTGAGCTCGCCGGAGCAGTGTCCGGCGGTCCGCCACGGCGTGTCGATGGTCTGCGAGGACAGCGCGAGGCTGGACGCCTGCCCGATGTTGATCGGTCGGCGCTGCTCGTCGTTGTGCGTGCCGGTGTCGATCGCGGGCCGGACGGTGGGGGTGTTGAGGAGCGAGGGAAGGGTGGGCGAGGTCCCTGAGGCTGACAGGGTGCGGATCTTCGAGGTCGTGGCTCGGGAGACGAGCGGTCGGTTGAGCATGCTCCGCGCGCTGTCGAGCAGCGAGATTGCGGCCTCGACGGATCCGCTGACGGGCCTGCTGAACCGGCGCAGCTTCGAGGCGCAGGCGAGCGCGAGGGCGAGGTTGCATCCGCGGTATGTGGTCGTCATGGCCGACATCGATCACTTCAAGAAGCTCAACGACACGAACGGCCACGCGGTCGGCGACAAGGTCATCCGGGCCTTCGCCAACGCCCTTGAGGCGGGGGCGGGCGAGGAGGCGCTGGTGGGTCGGCACGGCGGCGAGGAGTTCGTGGCGATGTTTGGCGGCGTGTCGCCCCGCGAGGTGGTCGAGGCGATGGAGCGGGTGCGTGGGTTGATGGCGAGGTCGTTGACCGAGGGTCACATCCCGGCCTACACGGCGAGCTTCGGGGTGGCCGAGGCGATCTCCGCGGACGCCATCGACGACGCCATCCAGCGGGCCGACGGCGCGCTCTACGAGGCCAAGGAGGCCGGGCGGGATCGGGTCGTGTTGTGCGGCAAGGGCGTCGTCGCCGGCCCTTCGTCGCCCAACCTCCAGGAGCCTCTCATCTTGAGCGCCAGCCCTCGGGTCGCCTGACCTCGATCGGACGGTCGGGATCACCGGGCGTCGCTCGTCGCTGATCTTGCCCGCTGTCCACCCCTTCGCACAAGATGGAAGCCAGCCCTTGGCGCCCGCGGTTCTGGTCGGCGTGGGCGCGATCCTCGAGCCCGCTGGGGCCGATTTTTCTTGAGGGGTCGGGCCAGGGCGGCGATCTGGTCTGGTGGGGGATGTCGTGTTCATGGGGGTCGAGTTGTCCTGGGGGTCAGCGGCGGGGTCGTCGTTCAGGTCGGGAGGGTCGCGGTGAGGTGGCGGCTGGAGGCGCTGCGGGCGCTGATGCACGGGGAGGCGAGCTGGTCGGCCTGGGAGGCGGCGGCGGCGCTCCTGGAGGGGTGGCCCGAGGCGGAGGATCGGGGCGTGGGGCTGGTCTATCTGCATGAGGGCCTGGATGGGTGGTCGCGGCGGCCGGAGGTCAGAGGGGAGAGGCCGTCGGTGTCGGGGCTCTGGCGCGCGCGGCGGGTGGAGCGCGGCGAGGGGGAGATCGACGACACGGGGATGGGCGGGTGGGAGTGGGGTGAGCCGTTGCGGCTCAGGGCGCGGGTGAGGGAGCTGGCGCGGTGGGAGTCTGGCGAGATCGCAGGGATGGGGTTCATGTTGGAGTTGAGGCCGGACGGGCGGTTTCGGGAGCTGGATCTGTCGGTGCGCCCGTTGATGGCGTCGGGCAGGGTCCTGGAGCCTGTGGGGGTGATCTACCGGGCGGGCGGGGGCTTCGAGGGGGCCTTCGCGCCTGACGAGCGCGGCTTTGAGCGGTGCGCGTCGCCCGCGGCGCTCGATGGTGCGCCGGAGGCGACGCTGACGTGGTATGATCCCGACGAGATCATCCACGACGCGGTGGAGGTCGCGGAGGGTGGGGGGTCGCTGCGTCGGACGGCCCTGCTGGTCTGGGACGCGGCCTACGCGACGCGCGTGGCGGTGGATTATGCGCTCGTGGGGCGGCTCGCTTCGTGAAGGGGCGCGGTGGCGTTGCGCCGGGGGGGATTTGGAGGGTGGGTGTGACGGGGCTGGTTCGGGCGGTGTCCAAGTCCGAGAGGCAAGTTTGCGGTCGGCGCTGAGGTGGGTCAAATCGCCCTGAGTTGGCGGTTGCGAAGCGGGTTGATTTTACGAGGGAGGGGATGGATACGACGATCGTGCTGGTGGTCGTGGTGGTCTTCAGCTTCGTGGTCAGCCGCGTGCTGGAGCGTTACGGGAGGCTGTCCGCGCTGTCGACGGCGTTGTACCTGTCGGTCGGGGGTGTGGTCGGGCCTCAAGTGCTCGGGGGGCTGACGTCCGAGGCGTTGAGCCACCTGCAGCCTGTCTTGTCGATGTTGCTGGGGATGCTGGGCTTCGGGCTGGGGTTGCGGCTGCGGACGCACCTGGGCCGTGCGGCATCGGTGCCTTATCAGATCATGGGCGCGCTGGTGGTGATGGTGCTCGTTGGCGCGGCCTGCTTCGGCTTCTTGACCTTCGCCTTGCCTGGTCTGGCGCTCGAGGCGCAGCTTGGTGTGAGCGCGACGATGGGAACCGTGGCGTGCCTGGTTTCGGTCGCGACGCTGGACCAGGCGATGGCGCAGCTCAAGGCGAGGGGGCCCGTGACGAGCAGCCTGCGGTCGTTTGCGGTCGTCAGCGAGGTGGTGGCGATATTGTCCTTCGGGGTGGTGGCGGCCTTCGTCCGGTCGAATTACACGGCCTTGAAGTGGCTCGGGGAGCTGACGGCGACGGAGTGGGTGGTGGGCAGCGCCTTGGTGGGGTTGTTGTCTGGCGGGCTTTTTACGGTTTTTATCGGCAAGGAGTCGTCGTCGTCGCGGATCTTCCTGGCGACGGTGGGGATCGTGATCTTCGCCAGCGGGGTGGCCTCCGGGCTGGGGGTGTCGCCCTTGTTCGTCAGCTTGATCGCGGGCGCGTCGGTGGCGGCGCTGTCGAGCCAGACGGCGAGGCTCGAGGTGGAGGTGGACAGGCTCCAGCAGCCGATCTTCGTCTTGCTCTTCATCCTGGCGGGGGCGATGTGGACGCCGGTGCCGTGGGTGTTTGTGGCCTTCGTGCCGATCTACATCGGTGTGAGGGTGATGGGGTTCAGGCTGGGTTCGTGGGTGGTGGCCTCGGAGCTGTCGGAGGGCAGGCGGGGTTACGGCGGCGCGCTGCTGTCGCAGAGCGCCTTCGCGGTGGCGGTGTCGCTCAACTTCCTGCAGATCAGCCCGGCTCACGCGCCGCTGGTGCTCACGACGGTACTCATGGCGGTCGTGCTGCAGGAGCCGCTGGCGCCGGGGCTGGTGAGGCGGGCGCTGGCCGACGCCGAGGAGATCGATGTGACCTTCGAGGCGCTGGCTGAGGGCGTCGATCCGGTGGACGGGGGGCTGATGTCGTTGGGGGAGGAGGAGGGGGCATGAGGTTCATCGTCATCGGCGCCGGGGAGGTTGGCCGCTTGCTGGCGCGCGATCTGTCGGGTCTGAAGCAGGACGTGGTGGTGATAGACGTCGATCCGGAGGTGCTGGCGCGTATCGAGGAGGAGATTGACGCGATGACCCTGCTGGGTCAGGGGACGCACCGGGACGTGCTGGAGCAGGCGGGTGTGTCGGGCGCGGAGATCGTCTTTGCGACGACGCCGAACGACGCGACGAACCTCGTGGCAGGGGCGCTGTGTCGGGAGATGGGCGCGCGCCACGTGGCGGCGCGGGTCGTGGATCCGCGCTTTTTTCGCACGACCTCGCCGGTGGAGCGTGGGGTGCTGGGGCTGGACGTGGTGATGTGCCCGGCGAGGCTGGCGAGCAGCCAGATCCTGACGCGGATAAGGCGGCTGGAGTTGCCCTTCGTGGCGAACATCACGGAGTTCAGCGCGCAGGTGGTGATGTGCCCGATCGAGGGCGGCTCGCGGATGGTCAACGAGCCGGCGTCGTCGTCGCTGCCGGGTGGCGCGGCGGTGCGCGCGGTGGTGCGCGACGGGATGTTGAGGGGTGTGGAGGAGATCCAGCGTCTGGACGTGGGGGATCAGGCGTTGATCGTGTCGCCCACGGAGGGTGTGACGGCGGCGCTGGAGCGGATGGGGAGGGTGTCGTCGATCAAGCGGCTGGTCATCGTCGGCGGGGGTTCCTCGGGTCAGTCGCTGGCGCGGTCCTACGACACGAAGTCGACCCAGGTGCAGCTGCTGGAGATCGATCGTGCACGGGCCGAGCGTCTGGCGGCGGGCTTCGAGCATGTGAGGGTGCTGGCGGCGGACGGGACGCACCCGGACGTGCTCAGGGATCTGCAGATCGACACGGCGCAGGCGCTGGCGTCGTTGACGCACGAGGACGAGCTGAACCTGACGACGGCGCTGCTGGCTCGGCAGCTGGGCGTTCCGCACACCTTCATCGCGGTGGGCCGGACGGGCTACACGGAGATCTTCGAGCAGCTGGGGATAGACGGGGTCGTCAGCCGCCCGGAGATCACGGCTCGCGCGATGGGGGCCTTCTTCCTCAAGGCGCTCCAGGAGCGCCACACGGCGATCCCGCACTCGCACCACGCGATGGCGGAGTTGATGGTGCCGAAGTCGGGGGCGGGCAGAGTGTTGGCGGATCTGCCGCTGCCGGCCCAGGCGCATGTGCTTGCGCACGCGCGCCGTGGCGCGCTGCTGGAGGTGGATCCGAAGCGGTCGCTGGAGGAGGGAGACGCGCTGGTGTTCGCGGCGCTGCCCCGGCTCCTGAAGAACCTGGTGCGGCTTGTTGCGGGCCAGGGGTGAGGGGCGATGAACCCAAGGACGGTGGCAGGTAATACAGGGCTCTTGCTGGCGCTGATGGCGCTGATGCTGGGTGCGCCGCTCGGTCTGGCGATCTGGCAGCAGGACGAGGGCGCGCAGTGGGCCTATGGGATCTCGGCGCTGCTGACGCTGGGGGTGGCCCTGGTGCTGTGGATCGTGGGCAGGGAGGCGCCGGACAAGCTGCATCGAAAGGACGCTCTTGGGACGGTGGCGCTGACGTGGGTCGGGATGGGGGTGCTGGGCGGTCTGCCGATGTGGCTCGATGGTTCGATTGGGGATTGGAGCGGCGCGCTCTTTGAGTCGGTCTCTGGCTTGACGACCACGGGCGCGACGGTCATCTCGGACGTCGACAACCTGAGCGACGCGACGAACCTGTGGCGTTGCTTGATGCACTGGGTCGGCGGGATGGGGATCGTGGTGCTCTTCGTGGCGGTCTTCCCGCAGCTTGGGGTCAGCGCCAAGCAGCTCTTCAAGTCTGAGGCGCCCGGCCCCGTGGCGGAGGGGCTCCGGCCGAGGATCAAGCAGACGGCCTTCATGTTGTGGTTGATCTACTCGGTCATGACGCTGCTCTGCGCGCTGCTCCTGTGGTTGGCTGGCATGACGCCCTACGACGCCATCTGCCACGCGATGTCGACCCTTGGGACGGGAGGCTACTCGACGCGAGGGGCCAGCATCGGGGCCTGGGGCAGCGCGACGATCGACTGGATCATCGTGGTGTTCATGTTCCTGGCGGCGCTGAACTTCGGGCTCTACTACGGGGCGCTCAAGGGGGACTGGCGCCAGCTCGCGCGCAACTCCGAGGTGAAGTTCTACGCGCTGGTCAACGTGCTGGTCATCGCCGTGGTGACGGTCGGGATCCTGCCTCGGCACGACGATCTGCTCGAGGCGGTGCGCTTCGCGGCCTTCCAGGTGCTGGCGGTGACGACGACGACGGGGTTCATGACCGAGGACTTCGAGACCTACCCGCAGGCGGCCCGGCTGCTGCTCTTCTTGTGCATGTTCATGGGCGGGTGTGCGGGGTCGACCTCGGGCGGGATCAAGGCGATCCGGATCCTGGTGTTGATCAAGCTGGCGATCCGGGAGTTGAGGTTGGTGATCCAGCCCCAGGAGATCGTGCCGGTGCGGGTGGGCGGATCGATCTACGGGTCGTCGGTGCTTCACGGGATCATGGTGTTCACGGCGGCCTTCTTGATGTTGTGGGCGGCCAACGCGGTCTTCTTGTGTCTGCTGGGGCTGGATCTGGTCACGGCCATGTCCGCCTCGATCGCGTGCCTGGCCAGCATCGGGCCGGGGCTGGAGGGCGTCGGGCCGACGCAGAACTTCGCCTTCATCCCGGCGGCGGGCAAGGTGTCGCTGTGCGTGGGGATGATCGCCGGCCGGCTGGAGATCTTCGCGCTCCTGGCCGTGTTCCACCCGGCTTGCTGGCGCCGGGGTTGAGGGAGAATCCATGAAGCGCCTCTTCGTGCTGGTGGCTCTCTTCGGGGTGATGGCCGGGCTCAAGCTCGGTCAGGTCGACATCCTCCAGGGCGCCGCCGATCCGCTGACGCTGGCGAGCATCGGGTTTACGGCCCTCTTCGCCTTTACGGTCGGCGAGATCATCAACGGCTTCGGGCTGCCGAGGGTGACGGGCTACATCCTGACCGGCGTCGTCCTTGGCCCCTCGCTGCTGGCGCTGTTTCTGCACCCCGAGGGCGGGGTCGACCTGCAGTCGGTCCTCTCCGACTCGGTCGTGGAGGACATGAAGATCTTCAACACCCTGGCGCTGGGGCTCATCGCGACGCAGGCGGGCCTTGAGCTCGACATCGGGGCGACGCGAAAGGTCATCAAGACCTTGAGCCTGACGGTCGGCCTCAAGGTCCTCTTCCTGGTGCTGCTCGTCGGCGGCACCTTCATCGGCGTGGAGTCCTTCTTCCACCTCATGGGCCTGGAGGGCAATGCCGTCTACGCCTTCGCCCTGCTCTTCTCGGTCCTGGGCATCGGCACCTCGCCGGCCATCGCGCTGGCGGTCATCAACGATCTGAAGGCCAGGGGCCGGATGACGGATCTGCTGCTGGCCATGGCGGTGGTCAAGGACGTCGTCGTCGTCGTCTGCCTGGCGATCGCCGTGTCGGTGGCCAAGGCGCTGCTCTCCGGCGGGGACTTCGACCCCCACTCGCTGTCCCACGTCGCCCAGGAGATCGGCGGCTCCATCCTGTGCGGGGCGGTCGTCGGGGGGCTGATCATCGCCTACATCCGCTTCATCCACACGGAGATGCTGCTCTTCGTCGTGGCCACGATCCTGATCGTGGCCAGGCTGAGCGTCTTCTTGCACCTGGAGCTGCTGCTGGTCTTCATCGTCGCCGGCTTCCTGGTGCGCAACTTCTCGCGCTTCGAGCACGAGCTGATGCACCCGCTGGAGATGGTGGCGCTGCCGGTCTTCGTCGTCTTCTTCACCACCGCCGGCGCCAGCATCGACCTTCAGGCGACGCTCCGGGTGCTGCCGATGGCGCTGGCGCTCTTCGCCGCCCGCCTCGGGGCGCTGGCGCTGGCCTCGGTGATCGGCGGGCGTCTCGGTGGCGAGGGCGCGGCGATCCAGAAGATGGGCTGGCTGACCTACATCCCACAGGCGGGCGTGACGCTCGGGCTGGTGCTGCTGACCTCCGGGAACCTGACCGAGCACGCGGCGCCGATCATGGCGCTGGGCATGGCGCTGGTGGCGCTCAACCTGCTCGTCGGCCCAGTGACGCTGGGCCTCGGGCTCAAGAAGTGCGGCGACGTCGCCGAGGGCGGCGCGGCCGAGGCGGCCGAGCGAGGCCACGGCCACGGCGCTCACGGCCACGTCGAGGCGGAGGAGCCCGGCGCGGCGGCCCCCGAGGTCGCCGATCCGCTCCTGTCGCCGCCGGCGGGGCCGGACGAGGCCCCCGAGCTGCCCTGGTCGGCGGTGGCGGCGCTGGACCCTCAGCGCCTGCGCGAGCCCATCGGGCAGCTGCTCATCGACCTTCAGGGGCTCCTTGAGCGCGGCTGGATCGCGCAGGACGAGGCCCTCGATGGCTTCTGCGCGGCATGCTTGAGCGCGTTTGAAGGGGACAGCGTTCAGGACGGGGTGCGGATCTTCGCCGCCCAGAGCGCGCTCCGGGAGGGGAGGCAGATGTCGAAGCAGATGACCAGGCAGCTGCGCGAGGCGTCGATGAGGATCGTCCAGACGACGCCTCAGATCATCGTCCCGATGAGGCGCGAGCTGCTGGCGCCTGGCCGCGAGGCGCCGGTCGGGGTTCGGGCCAGGGCCGCGTGGCGGCGGATGGCGGTGAGGCTGTCGCCGAGGGGTCGGGCGGCTTCGAGGCGGGTGCAGGTGCGGACGATCTCGCGGGTGGCCCTGGAGGGGCGCATGATCGAGGCGATCGGCGCGATCTACGACGCGCGTCTGCGGGCCGAGGCCCGCGTCGTCGAGATCATGAGGCTGGCCGGGGTCGGGAAGATCTCCGGCGATCAGAGCCGGTCGCTGATCGAGTCGCACAGGGCGGCGGGCCGCCAGGCGATGCGCGTGGACGCGATGCATCACCTGAGGGCGGGCGCGGCGCTGGCCCTGGAGATCGTGGATGACGTCGACAGCCCCTGGCGGCCAGCGGACAGCGTCAGCTACGCCCAGGTCGAGGAGGCCAACCGCGCGCGCCGGCAAGAGGTCCTGGCGCGGGTCGAGCGCTGGACCGGGATGCTCGACGCGCAGGCCCACGGGCTGCGCCTGGAGACCCTGATGGTCTTCAGCAGGCGGCGGCTCGGCGAGCGCGTCGATCAGCGCCTGCTCCAGCCCATCGACGCGATGTCGTCGATATTGATCGCGCACATCCGACGGGTCACAGGAGAGCTCGACGCGGTCCTGGAGCAGCTGGCGCAGGCCGAGGCGCTGGACGCCCCGCAGGTCGAGCGCTTGCTGGCGGTGGTCCAGGCGGCCTTCGACGTCAAGGATCAGGCGGCGCTCCAGCAAGACACGGCCGATTATCGCCAGCTCGCGGCATCGGCGGCGCTGTCCGCAGAGCTGGAGCGGCTCGTCGATGAGCTGCCCGAGTCGCTGGTGGCGATATCGACCAGGACGCCGCTGCACACTTCGCCGCTTGAGGCGGTCGAGGTGACCACCGTCCCCTTGCATGGCCTCGTCCAGGCGCAGATCACCGAGGGCTTCTTGCCGCTGGCGCGGCGCCGTGAGGGCGCCGCGACGGAGCTCATCAACGCTGTCCCTCCCCAGCTCGCCGACGTGGTCCAGGTCGCCTCCTACGCCTTCGAACTGGTGCTGCGGGATCACGAGTCCGACAGGGCGCGCTGGGGCGCGCTCCTCATTGAGAGCACCCAGCGGGCGCGCGACAGGCTCCAGAGCATCGAGATGCAGCTGCTTGATGACTTCCAGGGTCACCAGCTGAGCATCGCGTCGAAGCTCGACGAGGTGTGGGAGAAGGCCAGCGCCGAGGCGCACGCGGCCTCGGCCCGCGAGCGCCTCGTGGCGCGCCCCTGGATCGAAGCCCTGCGAAGCCGCACGGTGAAGGCGAGGGCGATGTTGACGACCTCGGCGCTCCGAGCGTGGGCGGCGCTCAGGGGGCGGGTGGTGGCGCTGACGCGCAGCTCCGAGGTCGAGTCGCTGCGGATCAGGACCGGGCTCGTGGCGCTGGACCCCGCGGCGATGCGCCAGTACCTCGGCCGGAAGCTGCCCGCCTTGTCCTCGCTGGAGCTGCCCTCGATGACGACGCAGCTCTTCGCGCTCAACCCCGTGGACGATCGCCGCCTCTTCGTCGGCCGCCAGCGCGAGCTGGCGGCGCTCGACGACGCCCGCCTGGCGTGGCAGAGCGGCAGCAGGGCCGCCGCGTTGATCGAAGGGTCCGGGGGCGTCGGCAAGAGCTCGCTGGTCAACATGTTCGTCTTCGGGCTCACGGCCACGCGGCTGATCCGCCTCGACGTGCGCTTCGGCTCGCGCGAGGCTGGCCCGATCGCGGCGCTCGCCGCCGAGCTCAAGGTCCCTGCGCGCGCCCCGATCATCCGCAAGGCGCTCGAGTCCCGGTCGACCGTCGTCGTCATCGACGGCCTTGAGCGGTGGTTCCAGCCCACGCTCGACGGCGCCAGGACCTTCCAGCGCCTCATCGACCTGATGGCCCAGACCGGCGAGCGGGTCCTGTGGATCGTCTCGGTGCGCAAGGAGGCCTTTGAGCGCTTCGAGCGCATGGCCCCCTGGGCAAGCGCCTTCTCCCACCGGATCAACCTCGACCCCTTCGACCGGCGAGAGCTCCAGGCGCTGATCGAGTCCAGGCAGCGCCTCAGCGGCATCGAGCTCGTGATCGAGCGGCGCGGCTGGCGGACGCAGCTGAGCGCGTGGGGACAGGGCCCCTCCTCGTACTACGCCGCCCTGGCCCGCTCATGCCAGGGCAACCCCAGAGCCGCCCTTTATCTGCACGCCCGATCAGTTATCTGGAGCGGGAAGGCGCTCAAGGTCGGGGCCGTGGCCTCGCTCGACGTCCCCTTCCTGGAGCAGCTCACCGAGCACGCCCGCGTCATCCTCATCGAGCTGCTCCGGCTCGGCTCGCTCACGCCCGGCGCGCTCGAGGCGCAGCTGATGATCAGACCCGAGCAGATGCGCCTGGAGCTGGAGCTGCTCAACTTCGCTGGCCTGATCGAGCAGGGGCGGCGCAGCAAGGCCGTCCGCATCCCCATCCACCTGCGAGAGGCGCTGCGCGCCGAGTTCATCGAGCTCCGGCGCATGCTGGAGGACAAGCTGCGATGAACCACCCGACCCTCCGCGCCCTGCTGCTGGCAGCTCCCCTGTGGCTGTCGGCCTGCGCCTCCCAGGTCTCCCCGACCCAGGCGCCGGAGGCCGAGCCCCACGCCCTCAACCTCGCCGACGAGTTCAACGCCCTCGGCCACCTCCTCGGCGCCCGAGGCGTCTGGACCCTCATCCTCGCCTTTGTCGCCCTCTCCCTCATCGCAGCGCTGCTGCGCTCCGTCGCGCAGGGGCTCCGTCGACGCCTCGGGGACAGCGACAGCCGCCTCGGGCGCCTCCTGTCGCTCGCCTTCATCGCGGCGGTCGCGCTGGCCCTCTATGTGGTCGTCCGCCAGTTCTTCGCCATCGCCCCCCTGGTGACCTCCATCCTGCTGGCCATCCTCGGCCTCACCCTCGGCTTCAGCGCCCGAGGGCTGGCCCAGGACCTCCTGGGCGCCACCCGGATCGCCGTCAAGGGCCACATCCACCCCGGGTTGACCCTGGAGATGGGCTCCATCGGCGGCACCGTCGAGCAGGTCGGCGCGCTGTCGACCCGGATCCTGACCCTCGAAGGCGCCGTGCTCCACGTCCCCAACCGCGTCTTCATCAACGAGGCCTTCACCACGAGGCAACCTCGCCGCACCGCCCAGGTCGTCTTCTCCCAGGATCTCGGCGAGCCCGTCACGCAGCTCTGGCGCGAGCGCGTCCGCATCCAGGCCCTGCTGTGCCCCTACCGCCAGGTCGACTCCGACGTCTCAGTCTCCGTCGATGAGAAGAACCACACCCTCGTCTCGATCTCCTTCCTGGCCCCCTCCGACGCGCTCGCCCGAGAGGCCTCCCTCTACCTGGAGCGGGCGCTGTCCGCAGCGCTCAGCAACAAGACCCCCGCCCCGAACGACGCCCCCTATTAAAAAAGCTCGCCCGCGCCGATGAGAGGCGCAAGCGCGATGGTGCGGGCGCGGCGCGATCAGCGGAAGTCCAGCAGGTGCTTGCGGCCCGCGCTGGCGGTGGGGTCGTGGGTGTCCTGGCACTCGACGCAGAAGCGCGCCCACGGGATCAGCTTGAGGCGAGAGGGGGCGATGGGCTCGTCGCAGGTCTCGCAGTAGCCGAAGTCGTCTGGAGCGGCGGCGATCCTGCGCAGGGCGACGTTGATCTCGCGCAGCTCGTCGGCGCGGGCCTTGTTGCGCTCCGAGGCGATGATCTGGTTCATCTCCCCGAGGGGCCTGGCGTCCTCGTCCTGGCTGGACTCGCCCGTGGCCGTCGGCTCAAGCTGGAAGTCGCCTTCGGAGATGAGCGCGTCGCGCCTCGCCTCAAGGGCGGCGCGCAGGTCGTTGAGGAGGGCAGGGGTCATGGCTCCGATCTCCGGTCGTCAGGCCGCCGATGGGCGGCCCATCGGGTATAGCCGCAATGGCCGCAGCGGCTCAAGGCGCTCAGCCCTCGATGCGGGGGCGGTCAGGGGCGGCCTGGAGGGCGGCGGGGCCGGTCGTGGCCACCAGCGGGGTCATGATCACGGAGACGCCGCCGGACAGCAGGCCGGCGATGGAGGCGTACCAGGCGTCCATGAAGAGCTCCATGGCGATGGTCGAGGCCGGCGTCATGAACCAGGTCAGCAGGCCCTGGAGGAAGAGGAGGGTGAAGCCGAAGCCGAAGCCGGCGATGAAGGTCCGCGCGCCGCTGCGGGTCCACCGGCCCAGCACCGGGGCCAGCGCCTGGGTGTCCTGGGCGTCCTGGATGCTGCCGATGGCGGCGTCTTCGAAGAGGCGGCGGGCGACCCTCCAGGCGATCGGCACCGGCAGCAGGAAGGTCAGCGCGGCCAGCCAGCCGAAGCCGTGGCCGATGGCGTAGAGCGGGATGATCCAGATCAGCCACAGGAGGCTGGCCGAGAAGTTGACCGTCGCGCCGGCCCGCGAGACCGCCTGGATCCGCCGCCAGACGCGCGGGCGGCGCACGAGCGCCCGCGTCTGGTGGCCCTTGACGCGCGGCAGCACGTCGAGCATCCGCAGGCCCTCGATCTGCTGTCGCCAGCTCCGGTGCTGGGTCAAGTCCCGGCTGACCAGCAGGTGGGCCGTCATCAGGTGGCCGACATACCAGGGCAGGGGCCTGACCCCGGCGCCTGGGCCAGCGCGCCGCGCGAGCGCGGTGGGCGCCTGGGCCTCCGGGGCTTCGGCCCGCGCGCCAGGGGTCGGCTCGGGCGCGTCGTGAAGGGAGGGGTCGCGGTGCTCCTGGTCGATCATCCGGGCTCTCTTGATGTAGGGTGTCTCGGGCGCTCGGGGCGGATGAGCGACCACCTGACACAACCAGTGAGCGCCCAAAGACCATTCCAGTCAACACCCCGAAGGTCCCCATGACGGCTCCCCACAGCGCGCCGGCCCTCACCACATGGATCGTCCAGGGCAACCTCGGCGGCCGCAAGGACGTCGAGGCCATTGAGGCCGCCTGCCGACGCCTCGATCGCGGCTTCGTCGAGGTCGAGGCGATCCCCTTCAGCGACGAGCTGCCCCAGGTCGAGATCGACGGCCCCGCGATCTGCTACGGCTCGGCCCTCTTCGTCGCCGCGGCCCTGCGACAGGGGCGCTGGCGGCCAGGGGCCTTCTTCGACGAGGCCACCTTCGCCTTCTCCGCCTGGCGAGAGCCCTACGCGCCCTGGCTCCTCAACGGCGGCGCTCGCCTGACCACGCTCGGCGCGCTGGCCCAGGAGCTCGGCCCCGACGACGAGCCCCTCTTTGTTCGACCCGACGACGACCTGAAGTCCTTCGCGGGGTGCGTCATGACGCGCGGCGATCTGCGCCAGTGGGCCGCGCGCCTGGACGACGCCATGACGGTGACCCCCGCGACGCCCGTCGTCGCCGCGTCGCCGCGTCAAATTGATCAGGAGTGGCGCATGTTTATGGTGGACGGGCGCTGCGTCGCGGGGAGCCGATACCGCAGGGCGGGCCGCCAGGACGTGGCCGAGGGCGTGCCGGCCCAGGTGGCGGAGCTCGCCGGCAGGGTGGCGGCCACATGGCAGCCCTCGCCGGTCTTCGTCCTGGACGTGGCGCAGTGCCAGGGCGAGCTGTCGATCGTGGAGATCAACGGCTTCAACAGCGCCGGCTTCTACGCCAGCGACGTCGAGGCGATCGTGGCGGCCGTCTCGGCGCGAGTCGAGGCCGATGGGGGCGCCTGAGCGATTGGACTTGTGATCGGCGACGTGTTAAGGAGACTTCCCCGTCAGCGCCCTGTCCCGCCGTGACCTGGGGCCGACCCGTGAAGACCGCGGCAAAGTGCTGCGCTCACGCCTTCGACAACACAGCCCCGCCCTCTCCAAGGATCCATCTTGACTACCTTTGAGCAACTCGATCTGATCACGCCTCTCCTGAAGGCCATCGAGGCCCAGGGCTACGAGAGCCCCACCCCCATCCAGGTCATGGCCATCCCGCCGCTGCTCGACGGCAGCGACGTGCTCGGCTGCGCCCAGACCGGGACCGGCAAGACGGCGGCCTTCGCGCTGCCCATTCTCCAGCACCTGGCCCTTGAGCCCACCCGAGGCAAGCGCGTGATCCGCGCCCTGGTCCTGTCCCCGACCCGCGAGCTGGCCGCCCAGATCGACGACAGCTTCGAGGCCTACGGCCGCTTCCTGAAGATCGCCCACGCCGTGATCTTCGGCGGCGTGAGCGAGAGCCCCCAGATCGACGCCCTGCGCCGCGGCCTCGACATCCTCGTGGCCACGCCCGGCCGCCTGCGCGACCTGCTCGACCGCGGCTTCGTGGACCTTCGCCAGGTCGAGTTCTTCGTCCTCGACGAGGCCGATCGGATGCTCGACATGGGCGTCATCAACGACATCCGCCGAGTCCTCAAGCACCTCCCGGCCGACCGCCAGAACCTGCTCTTCTCGGCCACCATGCCGCCGGACATCGTGGCGCTGGCCAGCGACTTCCTCTACGAGCCCGTCCGCGTCGAGGTCGTCCCCGAGTCCACCACCGCCGACCTGATCGAAGAGCGGGTCATGTTCGTCGAGAAGAACGACAAGCGCGAGCTGCTCGTCCAGCTGCTGCGCGACCACCCCATCGAGCGCGCCCTGGTCTTCACC
>SXGT01119428.1_pt1 | contig 18959 bp, 18 predicted proteins | sample 3176221 | NCBI WGS metagenome assembly SXGT01 (sample SAMN11356862, study PRJNA531348) | freshwater metagenome | isolation source: freshwater sample F1-120 | place: China: Fuxian Lake, Yuxi | collected 2017-12-25
GCTCGAAGAGCCGCCGGGCCACGTCGTGTTCATTCTCGCGACCACCGATCCCAACAAGGTGTTGGCGACGGTGCGGTCTCGTTGTCAGCACTTCAGTTTCTCGCTGCTCGACCCCGATCAGTTGCGCGACCTGGTCACGACGAACCTCGACCGTGAAGGTGTCGTCGTCGACGATGCGGCGGTCGACATCATCGTGCGCAAGGCCGCCGGTTCGGGTCGCGACTCGTTGTCGTTGCTCGATCAGGCTCTAGCGCTCGGTCACGGCGCGCTCGACGCCAACATCATCACCTCGATGCTCGGCACGACGGCCTTCGACAAGGTGGTTGCGGTGCTGCGCGCCGTTTCGACCGAAGACGCTGGTGGCGCGCTCATCGCCGCCCACGATGCGTTGGGCAGCGGGATCGACGTGCGTCGCTTCTCCGAAGACCTGTTGCACACCCTGCGCGATGCCTTCGTGCAAACTGCTTCGCACGGGCGCGTGCCCTACGACGGCCCTGCGTCTGAGATCGCCGTGTTGGCCGAACTCACCGAAGCGTTTGGTCTGGCGGGCCTGACCCGAGGCATCGAACTCTTGGGCGAGACCATCGCTGACATGCGCAGCCTCAACGTTGCCGACCCGCGGCTCTTGCTCGAAGTCGCGCTCGTCCGTTTGTCGAGGCGCGAGTCGCGCAGCGCGATCGAGTCGCTCGCCGAGCGCGTCGAACGACTCGAACAACGAACCGATTCCGGGGCTCCGCTCCCGGCCACAACGACCGCGTCGGCGCGTCCGGCCCGTCCGCCGCGCCCGAACCCGACCCAAGGGAACGGCCCCGTACATGCGTCCACCGCCCCACCGACGGGCGAGGCAGGATCTGCGTCGGATGCGGCCGAACCCGGACCACGCGGACCGCGCGCCACCCTCGGTGCGGTACGCCGCGCGCAGGTCCCCGCGTCGCCGAGCGACGCCGTCACCGATACGCCTGCGCCCGAAACGCCCACCGTCGAGGCTGTCGAAGCCGTTCCAACGTCCGCCGCGGAACCGCTCGATTGCTCGTTCGACGACGTCGTACTCGCGTGGAGCCGCGCCCTCGCCTCGCTCAAGCCGCCGGTTCGTGCTGCGGTGCAAGACGCCCAACCGATCTCGCTCGACGACGGTGTGATCACGTTCGGCGTTCCCGACGGGCCCCGCTCAGAGTCGATGAAGCGAAAGTTCCGCGACGAGGCCGGTCCGGTGAAGGCGGCACTGCTGGCCGAACTCGGTGTCGAACCGAAACTCCGGGTGGTGCCGCACGACTTCGGCGCACCCGACGCGCTTGCGGCCCGTGGCGTCAACGACGATCAACCCGCCGCCGGCGAGCCGTACGACACACCGCCGCCCGACGACCTCGACGAGTACGTCGACCCGAGCGATTTGGTCGACGCGCCCCGAGGTGAGGCACCGGTAGATTCGGCGACTCGCCTCGTCGAGGCGTTCCCCGGCGCGCAGATCGTCGAAGAACGCCCTCGCTGAAGCACGCACCCGCGACGACGACCGGACGCACAACCACCATGGCCGACGACACGAATCCGAACGACGCGATTCAGCCAGACGCGGTCGACGGACCTGCGGATCTGTTCGCGCAGGTGATGAACCTGCAACACGACATGCAGTCGGCGCAGGCCGAGATCGCGGCGACCACTGTGACCGGATCGGCGGGAGGCGGCCTCGTCACCGTTGAGCTGCGAGGCGCCGGCAACGAGGTTGTCCGCGTCACCATTGCACCCGACGCGGCTGAAGATCTCGAAGAACTCGAAGATCTCGTCCTTGCTGCGGTCAACGACGCGCTTCGCCGATCAGCGGAACTCACGCACGAGCGACTCGCTGGCCTGACAGGCGGATTCGACCTCGGCGCGTTGTTCGGCGGCGACTCGTGAGCGTCTATACCGGACCGCTCCAGGCGTTGATCGACGAGCTCAATCGCATGCCGGGCATCGGCCCCAAGTCGGCGCAACGCATCGCGTTTCATCTGCTCAAAGTCCCGGCCGAAGACGCGAAGCGCCTCGCGCACGCCATCATCGAAGCGAAAGACACCGTGCGTTGGTGCCGGTCGTGTTTCAACGTGACCGACTCCGAACTCTGTCGCTACTGCGCCGACGAGTCCCGCGACGGTTCGCAGGTGTGCGTCGTCGAAGAAGCACGCGACATCGTGGCCATCGAGCGCAGTGGCGCCTTCAAGGGTCGCTATCACGTGCTGCAAGGCGCCATCAGCCCGATCGAAGGCATCGGACCCGATCAACTCCGGGTCCGCGAACTGCTCCAGCGGCTGAGCGACGACGCAATCATCGAACTGATCCTGGCGACCAACCCCAACGTCGAAGGCGACGCCACCGCGAGTTACCTCGCCCGGATCCTGAAGCCGCTCGGTGTGCGGGTCACGCGACTTGCGAGCGGGCTACCCCAAGGCGGCGACCTCGAGTTCGCCGACGAAGTGACGCTCGGTCACGCGCTCGAAGGTCGACGCGAGATCTGACCCAGCCTGCGGTTCGACGGTCAGTTGAACGTCGGGTTCGCGGTGAGGTTCCACGCCCAGACGAACGCGAGGATCACCGCAATTGGTATGGCCGGGATGGTCAGCGCTTTGCGGCGCCAGGCCACCCACGCACCGACGACCGCGATCACGACCAGGATGCCGATCGGCGAGTACCGCAGCGATGCCATGACGTCACCCCGCAACAGCGCAACCACCGACCGCGTGGCCCCGCAGAGCGGGCACGGAATCCCGGTGGTGGCAAGCAGTGGACACAGCGGCGGATGCGGCAGCACCGGCCATGCGGCCGCGACCCCGGCCATGACGAGTCCCGCGCCGCGGACGAACCGCAGGTCGACGCCGGCTTCGTTCACGTACGCCGCTCCTTCGCAACGAGGATTCCCTCGAGGAGGTACTCGGGGTGCGAAGTCGAGGGAATGCCGGTCACCTTGGGCGCGAGCAGTTTTGCGAGATCGACGCCGAGCTGCCAGCGCGCGTGGGCAGGCAACGTCGTGCGGCGAGCGAGGAACGCCCGGATCATGGTGATCTCCTCGGGTGTAATGCCGCTCACGTCCCAGTTCGCCACCTCCGCAGGTGGCACAGTTGCCCGCGCGGCCGCGAGGTTGACTTGTTCGTGCTCGGCGGCGTGGCGATCACGGATCACGTACGTGCCGGCGGCCATGTCGCCGAGCCGCTGCGCGTGCTGGGTCGCCATCATCGCAACGAAGCCGGCCAAGTAGCCGGTCGGCAAGAAATCGGCGATCCGAACGACGTTGCGAATCGCGCTCGGAACGAAGCCCACGGGGCGGCCGTCACGGTCGACGACGCGAATGCCTGTCGCGGCCTTTCCTGGTGTGCGACCCTGGTTGAACACCTCGAAGAGTGGGTCGTAGAGGAAGATCACGACGAACGTGTACAAGAACGCAACCGCGACGAGGAACCCGCCGCTGTCGTTCAGCAACGCGGCGATGGGGAACAGCGCGAGACTGGCAGCGACCTGGACCAAGCTGTCGATCAATCGAGCTGAAAGGCGCGATCCGATGCCTGCGATGACGATGTCGACTGCGATTCCCTCAGGGGTGTTGATCGTGATTCGATCGTCGAGCTCGAAAGGCATGAGGTGAACGTAGACGACTTCACCCGAGTGCGGACGGCTGACTGGGACGAACTTCGTCGCCTGGTCGACACGGCGGGACGTCACGCGCACCGTCTCGGCCCCGACGGGGTCTTGCGGCTCGGCGAGCTGTACCGGGCGGCGGCGGCTGATCTGGCGCTGGCCCGCCGGGCCTACGCAGGCGCACCGTTCGTGGCTGGGCTCGAGCGGCTGGTGCAACGGTCGCGGTCGCTGGTCTACGGCCGAGCGGTTTCGTTCGTCGGCGCCGGCAATTGGTTTCGGTATGGCTATTGGCAGATGGTCCGGAGCCGGCCGCACTTCCTCGCCCTCGCGTTCTTGGCGCTCATGGGACCAATGGTGCTGTGTGGCTACTGGGCGTGGAGCGACCCGGACGCAGCCCGTGGACTCGTCCCTGGTCAGTTCGAACAGGTCACCGAACCTCGAGAGTCGTGGCAGGGCGAGGAACTCTCGACCGACGAGCAGGCAGCATTCTCGTCGATGGTCTTGACGAACAACATTCGCGTGACGGCCATGGCGTTCGCCGCGGGTGTGTTCTTGGGCGTCGGGACGCTGTTGATGTTGGCGTACAACGGGGTCGTCATCGGAGTCGTTGCCGGGTTGGCGATCCAAGCGGGCAACGGGCGGATCTTCTTCGAATTCGTCCCCGCGCACGGAGTGCTCGAATTGTCGTGCATCATCGTGGGCGGTGCTGCAGGGATGCGCATCGGTTGGGCCGTTGTCGATCCGGGTTACAGCTCCCGTGGCGACGCGCTCCGTCGCGAAGCGCCGGTCGCCGTGCAGATCTTGATGGGGACCTCGTTGTGCCTTGTCATTGCGGGTCTGCTCGAAGGCTTCGTCTCGCCCCGGTCGCTCGACATCGTCACCGTGTGCATCATCGGTTTCAGCGTCGGTGGCGCGTACTGGGCTGCAGTGTTCGGGCTCGGTCGAGGGTCGCGTCGGTCTCGGCAGTCGCCGCGGCCCGAGGTTCCGATCGTTACAGGCGTGCGCGTGACTTGAGCTGTAGGTAGGCCCGCACGCACGCTTCGGGCAAAAGCGTCGGTGGTGCTTCCACCACGCGCACGCTGCGTTGTTCGAGTTGAGCCACGACCTTTTTGCGGTCGTCGAGCACGCGCTGGGCTGCGAAGCGCCGCCACGCAACCTCGCGACGCACGCGGTTCGCGCTGCGACCGCCGGGGCCGGCTGCGATGTCGTGCACCGCGAGGGCCTCGATGTCGATATCGGTGACCGACGCGACCATCACCGCGTGGCGTCGCGCCAGCACCGGCGCGGCGGCCAGCAACGATGCCGCGGCGCGTTCATCGAGCAAGTCGGTCAGCACGATGACGAGCGCTCGTTTGGTGTTGCGCACCGATCGGAACGCAAGTTCGAAGTCGCTGTCGACGAGGCGCGGTTCGAGGTCGTGGATCGCGCGCACCACCGCGTCCGCGCCGCGACGACGAGTCGAGATGTTGCGCCGGATCTCGTGGTCGAACGCGATCACGCCGCACCGATCGCCGACCTCGTCGGTGACGGCGGCCACCGCGGCAACGGCATCGACCGTGGCGTCGAGCCGCGTGCGTTCGCCAACCGGAGCGCACATCAAGCGACCGGTGTCGACGAGACAGATCACGTCGCGGTCTTGTTCGATCCGATACTGATTACTCATCGGTCGTTGCAGTCGCTGGGTCGCGGGCCAGTTGATCTGGCGGACATCGTCGTCGGGTTGGTAGTCGCGGATCGCTTCGAAGTCGGTGCCGAGCCCGAGCGCGCCCTTCGTGGCCACGCCTGCGTCGCGGAACTTGCCCCGGCGAACCGAGATCGCAATACGACGAGCCGCGAGCACGTCGGGAAAGACCGTCAGTTGCGCCGCCTCGGTGCGGCTCGACCGTCGCTGGGTCCGGGCGAGACCGAGCGGCCCGGTCCGGCGGGCGATCGCCGGTGGAATGTGGTGCTGTCCGCGCCGCATCGGAGTCAGCATCGTCGAGATGGCTCCGTTCTGTTCGTTCTCGGCGATGGCGATGTCGGCGACGAGCGGCTGTCGCAACCGGATGTTGTGTCGACGACGATCGTCGACCTCGACGGTGAGGGGAACCCCGACTGCACGCGCGGCGACTGTCGTCAACGTGCGACGCGGCGTCGCTGCCGCTCGCGCGAACCAGGCGTCGACCGAGATCGCGATCAAGATCGCAGTGAAGATGGCGATTGCGGTGCCGGTCGGCAACGCAAGCGCCGCGCCGCCGGCAAGCGCCATCGCGAGCGCGGCTCGGGGCGTCGGGGTCATCGCGGAACGGGGACCTGGCTCAGCACGGACCGGATTACGTCTGCGGGAGTGAAGCGTTCGAGCTCCGCCTCGGCGCGGAGGAGCAGTCGGTGGGACAACACCGCCGGAGCAACCGCGCGGACGTCATCGGGAGTCACGAACGAGCGGTCGCCCAGCCGGGCCGCGGCCTTGCTCGCCGCGAGCACGTGGACACCGGCGCGAGGACTGGCCCCGAGCAGCACGCTGGGTTGCGAACGGGTCGTACGCACGACCGCGCTGATGTATCGGACGACCTCGTCGTCGACTCGGGTCGCATCGACGCCGTCTCGCAGTTCTCGAAGTTCGTCGGCGGTGACGACGGCGCGTACGTCGTCGAGCGTCGAAGGCGTGAGGCCTCGGTGCGCGAGGCGGAGCAACCCGTGTTCGTCGTCAGCGGTCGGGTAGCCGACGTCGATCTTGGCGAAGAAGCGATCGAGTTGGGCTTCGGGAAGCGGGTAGGTGCCTTCGTATTCGATCGGGTTCTGCGTTGCGATCACCAAGAAGGGTTCGGGCAGGCGATGCGGCGTGCCATCGACCGTGACCTGTGCCTCCTGCATCGCTTCGAGCAATGCCGATTGCGTCTTGGGCGGGGTTCGGTTGATTTCGTCGGCGAGCAGCAAGTTCGTGAAGATCGGACCGGGTCGGAACGCGAGGTCGTTGCCGCGCAGCGTCATCGTCCCCGTGACGTCGGAGGGCAACATGTCGGGGGTGAACTGGACGCGGCGGAACTCGAGACCGAGCGCTCGTGAGTACGCGTTCGCCAGCAGGGTCTTGGCCACACCGGGCACACCCTCGAGCAAGACGTGCCCGCCGACCGCAGTGGCCGCGAGCAGCACATCGACGGCGTAGTCCTGACCGACAACGACCTTGCGAATCTCGGTGACGACTCGATCTCGGAGTTCTCTCATGGTTGTTCTTTCGTGGTGGTGGATCCGGACGTAGATGACGGCGGCGGCGAAGCGCCGGTGCTCGCGAGCGATTGCGCCAACGCTTCGACGTACGCGATCCGCGGCGGGTCGAAGGTACGGTTCGCGGCCTCGACCGGTCCGAAGCGCTTGCCGCGTGACCACCCGTAGAGTCCGAGAGCGATCAGCAGTCCGTAGACGGCAACCCGGAACTGTTCGGGAATCGCGTTCCACCCCGTGCCTTGGCGACGTACTCGATCGATGAACAGCACGGGACCGTCGTCGACGAGTTCGATACCGAGCGCCGCGTTCGCACCCGAGGCGAGGTATCGGTTGTCGAAGATCGAAGTGGTCGCGACGAACACGTACTCGCCGTTTCCGGTGCTGGTGGTGGTGACGAGCGCGGCCCCGGGTTCACCGGCAAGCAACTCGGTTCCACCGAGGTCCGAGAACGATCCGTCGCCCGCGCTGGAGATTGTCTCGCCACGAAACGACGGCGCCGCGTCGACGACGATAGGCCCCTCGGGTGCCCAGGTCGGGCCCTGGATACCCGCGAGGGGTTGACCCACGATCACGACCCGGTTACCCCGTTCAGCCAGTCGCATTAGGCGAAAGCGCTCCTCGTCCGACAGTGCGGCGACGTCGTTCACGACGATCGTTCGGTTCGTGACGACGTCGGGCAGGTCGCGTGACCGATCGACGTCGAGCTCGAATCGGTCGAGGAGTTCCGCGTAGGCGGCCCACCCCCGTGCGCTGCGCGACCGTGTCGAGCCCGAACCCGAGTCGTTGTCGTCGGGTGTGGTTCCCGCATCGAGCATCGCCGAGAGGAAACTGAACGCGAGCAAGGCCGAGAACGCGACCAACGCGATTCGTGCCGGCCGCGGCCACGACCCGAATCGGCTCGTTGTGTCAGTCATGGCGCGCCTCGGTGATCACCGTCGGCCAACGTCGTCTTGCCTCGTCCGTGTCGTCGCTCGTCGCGTCTCCGTCGCCGTAGGTGACCTCGTCGAACCGCAACGCGAGGCGGTCGTAGTCACGCGAGTCGAGAACCCTGCCGACATCGCGATTGCCGACACCGTCGCGATATGCGATGGCACCTGCGTCGCGGTCGAGGCGGAGGAGCCCGGCGCGAAATCGCAGTCGTACCGCCGTTGCGTGATCGCCCGCTCGCTCGGCGTCGACCGCCTGCCGCTCCAAGTGTTCCGGATCGTCGTCATCGGCGTCGCGTCGTGCGGGTGCCGCATCATCGTCCCGGGCCACTTGACGCCCTTCGACCGCTCGGGCGATGAGCAATGCCATCCCGACCGCGAGCGCGATCGCGAGCACGATCGTGACAGCGCCGAGCACCTCGTAGACGGCGTCCCAGATGTCCGCGAAGAACTCGCCGATCGGTCGCAGGCGATCGCCGAGCCACTCCAACGCGCCTCGCAACGGCCGCGGAGGCTTGTCGGTACGTGAGGTCTGGCGATTCAGAATCTCGCGCGCGGTGTCGCGCGCCGCGTCGGGATCGACGCTCACGAAGGCGGCGGTGGCGGCGGCGCACCCCACTGCGGCGGATCGGGAGGGGGCGACTGCGGCGGAGCCTGGGTCGGTTGGACCGGCGGCTGCATTCCGTACGGCGTTGTGCCCATGGTGCCTGCGGACGAGGATCCTGACGCAAGATTCTGTTGCTGGAGCAAGAGGTCGAATCCCTCTTTGCGAACCCGAAGGTCGAAGTAGAGCACGACCGCAGCAACCGCCGACAGCGGGGCGAACAGCAACAACGCGACGGTCTGGATGAATACCTGCACGATCGCATCGCCCGCGGTTTGGACACCGTCACTGAGCACGATGGCGGTGATCGGCAACGTGATGACGGCCGACAGAATGCCTGTGATGATCGCGAGGAGGATCTGCAGCCCGAACGCTGGCCACCATCGGCCGCGGACAAGTTCGAAGGACCGACGCAGCGACGCGGTTGGCGAGAGCCGTTCGAGCATCAAAGCGGGCGTCGTTGCCACCCAAGCGACGGAGAGAAAGATTCCCGGCACAACACAGAGGATGAACCCACCGATCAGGCCGAGGGTGTACAGCAGCGAAGTTGCAATGACGACACCGAGGCGTGCCGTAACCGCGCCCATCGAATCGCCGAACGAAGGCGTTTGTTCGCCGACGTACCCATCGGCGACGGCCTTGGTGGTCGCGGCGGCCGAGATCGCCTGCACGATGAAGCCGATTCCCACGGTGAGGATCAGCGCTGCGATCGTCGCCCAGGCGCCCGTCTGACTTTCGAAGACGACGACTTCCTCGCCCTGAAAGTTCGTGAACACGCGACGTTCCGGGAGCACCGACAGCGTGATCAACAACGACAGCACCTGACCGGGGAGCACCCCGACCGCCGCAAGCGCGACGAATGTCGCGAAGTGTTTTCGGTACAGCCGAAAACTGACGTCGATGATCTCGCCAACGCCGAGCGGCCGCAAACGGGGTGCGGAGGCCGGCTCTCCAGTGGGTTGCCACGTCATGGCGCAACCCTAACGGAACGTCTGGTTCGAGCGAGTGACCTCAGATGGTCAAGAACGTGAAGTTCGGGGCGCCGAGCCCGAAGTTGTCATCTCGGTTGTCCGGAAACACCATGGTGGTCTCCCTCCGCGGCGGAGACCCATTGACGTGACGCCCAATGGTGACGACCGGGTCGGTCGTGTAGGTACCGCGGCGGGCGTACGGCTCGCCGTTCGAGAAGGTCTGCTGACCGATCACGTAGGTGGTCCCGGGGGTCAGGGTGATCGGGGTGGCGAGATCGACGGAGAACCAGCGGTTTGCGACGGGCGTCGTGTTGGGCACCGACACCGAAGCGAGCATCGTGCCGTTGGATCGCCAGAGCCCGACCGACGCAGTGCTGGGGTTGTCGAGGGCATTGTTACCGTTCGCATCGAAGATTCCCAGCGACCCTACGGTGATCGGCTGGCTGACCGTGAACCGGTATCCGACCGTGTAGTTGCCCGTGCGCGTGCTGAACCCCGTGAAGCTGGTGATTGCCGGGCGCGGGAGCGCGACCTGCACCACGAAGTTGGCGGCAGTGGTCGACGAGTTGGCGTTCACGTCGTTGGCCGCGACTTCGACGGTATACGTATCGACCGGAAGCGCCGATCCGACGTTGAGCGACCATCCCAAACTCGCCGCGCCGAGCCCACCACTCGTTGTTGCGTAGGCGAGGTCTGCCGGCGTCGCGGCGAAGGTGCCATTCGGTTGCAGGTAGTTCCCGCCGCTCGTGCGAACGCGCACGGTGAGGCCTGCGACCGCAACGTTGTCGGATGCAGTGCCGGTGATCGCCGGGGTCGTGCCGACCACGACCGGAGTCGCCGGTACGGCGAGCGTCAGCGTCGGTGCAGTTGTGTCGGTGGCGACGGTGAAGTTCGCCGACGCAACCGTGCTGTTGCCGCTCGTGTCGGTGGCCGCGTAGTCGACGGTGTAGGTGCCGATGGGGAGCGCGTTCCCCGTGTTGATCGCCCAGCTCACCGATGCGGTGCCGAGCGCCCCCGCGGTCACGGTGAAGGGGTAGGCGACGGGAACGGGTGCGAACGTTCGGTCAGGTTGGAGGTAATCACCCGCGCTATTGCGGACGCGCACGTCGATCATGCCCACGGCCACATTGTCGGACGCGCTGCCGGTGATGCTCGGTGTGGTGCCGACGATCACGGCACCGGTCGGCGCGCTCAACGTGACGGTCGGCGCGATGCCCTCGAGCCCGGTCTGGGTGAACGAGAGGCTGGTCTGATTCACCGACTTCAGTCCCGCACCATCGACCGCCCGAGCGCGAGCGGTGTAGGTCGAGGCCGGCATCGACAGCGTTGTCGAGAAGGAACCATCGGGGGCCGCGTTGATGCTGAAGTTGTTGAACGTCGTCGCCAACGATCCGTCGTTCTGCAGGTAGCGACCATCGCTGGCTTGGAGCGAGAGTTCGTAGCGCACGACCGCGAGGTTGTCGGTGGCAGTCCCCGAAATCGTTGCCGGGTTCCCGACCGGCGAACCGACTGCAGGCGCGGTGAAGGTGACGTCGGAAGGCGGCGTCACGTCTTCGACACCGGCGCCGAAGTCGAAGAAGGCCAGGCTGCCGACCCGGATGTCGTTGGTGCGCTCACCGTCGTAACCGACGAGCAACCCGCGGGTGGTCGCGACGATGCGCCGAGCGCCCACGAACGAATCCTGGCCAGGGTTCCACGTCAGGGGTGTGCCGTCGACGAGTGACAACGCGGCGAGGTGCGAACGCCACACTCCACCGGCTGTGTTCGTACCGGTGCATTGGTCGAAGCCCATCTTCGGTGCCATCACATCGGACGGGCCGGGACCAGCATCGGGCTTGCAGAAGTGGCCGCCGACGTACATCGCATTGTTGGTGATCGCAACGCTGAAGATCGAGTCGCGCATGTAGTGCCGCCACTGGTACGTCACAGACGCTTCGGTGGTCGGCGTGTAGTACGCATAGTCGGAGGTGGTCGCGGTACCGAACACGAGTCCGAAGGCGCTGCCATCGGGCGCAAGTGCGACGTCTTGAAGGTCGATGATCGGGACGTATCCAGAAGATTCGTGCGCCGTGAGCACGGGCGCAGCCGCGTCCGAGATGTCGAACACAGCGGTCGGCGCCGGGATGGATCGTCCCGACCCCGTCATGGTGCCGAAACGTCCGCCGAGGTAGAGGCGGGTCCCGTCGGGGTTCGCGTCGAGCGCGCGGGCTCGATCGGTGGCTTCGTTCGCCGTCGGGAAGTTGAATGCGGTGTTCACGACCGCGTTCGTCGCGTTCAGTTCGGCGACCGTCTCGACGGTGACCCCGCCGAACGCGCTGAAGTCGCCGGCGACGAACAGCCGGTTGCCACGCCGAACCATCTCGGTGACCTTGCCGTTCGCCCCGATCGAAACGAACGTCGTGTCGACCGAACAGTTCGCGAGATCGACCAGACCGACTTTGATGCGGGTGCGCTCGACGCCGTCGGCGCCAGTGATTTTGTTGAACCGCCCGCCGACGTAGACGGTGGTGTCGGTCGGGCCGGGCGCGACCGCGAGCACGTCGTTGTCGAAGGTCAGTTGGCCGGCACACACGATCTGTTTGGTGTCGATGTCGAACGCGGTGAAATAGCGCTGTTCGATCACCGTGCCGTTCTGCAACTCGATGTTGTAGAACTCGCCGCCGGCGACGATGTAACGACCGATCTGGTCGGTCGCTCGCACCTGCCGACGCACCGTCGCGTTGTTGCTGACGTACGTCGGCGTGTTGAGGATCTTCGGGAACCCGATGGCCGGGACCTCGGGAACCAACGTTGCGTGCGGCGTGTAGGCCTCCGCAGCAGACGGGCCCAAGGCCACGACTCCCGTCGACGCAACGACCACCGCAGCTGCTGCCGCAAACCAACGCGCGTTCATACTTCGCCCAATCACCTTCGTCCTGATGGTGCCGCCCACAGGGAGTCTCGCGTGCAGATGCGATCCTTCGCCAGTCGGAATCGGACATCCGCGTCGAATTGACCCGGACGCGTGAGGTCGCGATCAAGCGACGTGGCGACTGCGGGCAGGCCCGCAAGGCTCGGTTTCCCGGTGGAGCCGGTGGGATCAGACGACGCGCAGCAACGCAGCGTCGCCCTGGCCGCCGCCGCCGCACAGGGCGGCCGCGCCGACACCGCCGCCGCGACGAGCCAGTTCGTCGATGATGGTCATCACGACCCGGGTGCCCGACATGCCGATCGGGTGACCGAGTGCGATGGCACCACCGTTCACGTTGACGATGCTGTCATCGATCCCGAGATCGCGCATCGACGCGAGCCCGACCGCAGCGAACGCTTCGTTCAGCTCGAACAGGTCGATCGCGCTGGTCGCGATTCCGGCTCGTTCCGCGGCCGCCTTGATGGCACGCGACGGTTGGGTCAGCAACGACGGGTCGGGTCCGGCAACCATGCCGAAGCCGATCAGCTCGGCCTTGGGAGCGATGCCGAGCTCGTCGGCCTTGGCCCGGCTCATCACGATGACCGCGGCGCCGCCGTCAGAGATCTGCGACGCGTTCCCGGCGGTGATGGTGCCATCCTTGCTGAACGCCGCGCGCAACGCACCCAGGGACTCGGCAGTCGTGCCGGGGCGGACACCCTCGTCGGTGTCGACGATGATCGGGTCGCCCTTGCGCTGCGGGATTTCGACGTTGACGATCTCGTCGGCGAACCGGCCTTCCTTCTGCGCGGCTGCGGCACGCTCATGGCTCTTGGCCGCGACTTCGTCTTGCATCTCGCGCGTGATGCCACCGAACTGGCCGCAGTAGGTCTCGGTGCCCGATCCCATGTGCACGGCGTCGAACGCACACCAGAGCCCGTCGGCGATCAGCGAGTCGAGCACCTCGCCGTGGCCCATCCGGAAGCCCGCACGCGCGTTCTTCAACAAGTACGGCGCGTTGGTCATGGACTCCATGCCGCCAGCGACCACGATGTCGGCCGCGCCCGCCTGCACCATCTGGTCGGCGAGGTTGATGGCGTTCATACCCGACAGACAGACCTTGTTGATGGTCAGGGCGGGGACGCTCATCGGAACGCCGGCTGCCGCGGCCGCTTGACGCGCGGTGATCTGACCAGCACCGGCCTGGAGCACCTGCCCCATGATCACATAGTCGACCTGGTCGCCAGCGATGCCAGCGCGATCGAGGGCCGCCTTGATCGCGAACCCGCCGAGGTCGGCCCCGCTGAACGGTGTGAGCGCGCCCGAGAGCTTGCCGATGGGGGTGCGGGCCGACGAGACGATCACCGAACCGGGCATGGTGGCCTCCGTGAGGTCGAGGTTGAAGCGGTCGAAGAACTGCTGCGGGGGATGTCCCGGAAGGTCCCGGACCCGAAGCGGGGCAAAGTGTACGGCGACCGGCGAGGACGCGGCCAGCCCAGGCCGGCCACCGTTGCCGATGGCCAGCGCGACCGGGCGATCAGAGCTCGCGCACTCCGCTCGCCGCTTCGTCGCGGCGTCCGGCGTTGAGTTCCAGGCGGGTGCACCAGTAATCGGCATCGAACTTGGAGTCGCCGAGAAGATGACGGAACAACCGAATGCGGTTGATGAACTCCAGGCGTCCCGTGTCGGCCTCGAACCAGGGCTGGTACTCGCACAGAATCGCGTGGAGGTCGTCGTCGGCGCGCGGGGTCGTCGCCCAAAAGATGGGCCGCTGCTCGAAGTCGGCGGCTTCGAGATCGGACGTGTCCCACAGTCGAATTTGGGGGACCCGAGCGTTGAGTCGGACCTTCACCATGTGTCGGGTCCGAGCGCTGACGTTCGCACCGCCACCGTGCCAGATCCCGTGGTGGAGCGCGAGCAACGTTCCCGCCGGGCACACGACATGGCGTTGCCCGCGAATGTTCTGGTAGCGCCCGATCGCGGCCTCGCTGACGATGCGGAGATGCGAACCGGGCAAGAAACGTGTCCCGCCCATCTCCCGTGTGACGTCGTGGGGGTACCACATGAGTTGGACGTCGAATCCGGCGCGCGTGTCGATCGTCGAGTCCTGATGCCAGTGCTGTGACGGAACGGGTCGTGTGATGCCCAACGCGTCGCGTTGTTCTTCGCCGAGAGTGAGGTGCACGAAGTGGTGATCGACGAGCGGGTCGGGGCCCACCAGGCTCTCGATGATGTCGCGCACAGGTTCGTAGGCATAGAGGTGAGCCAGCGCGGAATCAGCCGGGTACGCGCCGGCCAGCGGAGTCCCCGCCGCGACTTCGGGGACGACGCCGTGCTCGCTCTCGTCGAGAAACGCCTGGTTGAGATCGGCGGGAGTCAGCGCGGGGAACTCGAGGTATCCGCGAGCAACGAAGCGGGCGATGTCGCGCGTCGACAACTTCATGATGCAACCTCCACGAGTTGCTCGAACCAGAACTCGTACTTCAGGTACGCGGTCTGGGTCTCGGTTCCCGGGTAGTGCGGCAGCAACGGGGATGCCTGGAACAGCCGCCACCCGTCGCGCAACGCGGCAAGGCCGGAGCGGTATGGCGGGTCGTCCTGATCGCCCGCCATGGTGTGGTGCTCACCCGAACCATCCCACGACGACCACGCGACGACCGACGAGTCGAGGTTGGAATCGCCGAGCCACAGAACGAGAACTCGTTGGCGCTGCACACCTCGCACTGTACGGGAACGATTGGAGCGATGCCTTGGCCGCCCGATTAGGTTTCCCGCCCATGTCTGGAACGATCGACACCATTCGTACCGCGATCCTTGAGGGCGCGCCCGGCGACGAGATCGGAGCGCTCGACCTTCCCGAGTCGGTCCGCGGCGCGCTCGTGAAGGCGGACGAACAGGAAATGTTCGCCGGCGTGGCCAGCGAGGACAAAGACCCCCGACAGTCGTTGCACGTCGAGGAGTTTCCGCTCCCGGAACTCGCACCCGACGAGGCCTACGTCGCGGTCATGGCGAGCGCGATCAACTTCAACACCGTGTGGACGTCGATCTTCGAGCCGGTGTCGACCTTCGGGTTCCTCAAGCGACTCGGCAAGGAGAGCTACTGGGGGGCTCGGCACGATCTGCCGTATCACGTGGTCGGTTCGGACGCGAGCGGCGTGGTGCTCCAGGTCGGCAACGCCGTACGGAACTGGAAGCCTGGCGATCGCGTCACGGTGCAGTGCAACCATGTCGACGACCAGGACCCCACGGCGCACAACGACTCGATGATGGCGTCGAACCAGCGCATCTGGGGCTTCGAGACCAACTTCGGCGGCCTGGCCGAGATCGCGGTCGTGAAGGCCAACCAGTTGATGCCGAAGCCGGAGCACCTCACCTGGGAGGAAGCCGCGGTCAGCGGTTTGTGCAACAGCACGAGCTACCGGATGATCGTCTCGCAAAACGGCGCGGGCATGAAGCAAGGCGACGCGGTGCTCATCTGGGGAGCGAGCGGCGGGATCGGTGCGTACGCGGTGCAGTACGTGCTGAACGGCGGTGGCATCCCGGTCGCCGTGTGCTCGTCGCCGAAGCGCGCCGAGATGTTGCGAGCGATGGGCTGCGAAGCCGTGATCGACCGTAAGGCCGAGGGCTATCGGTTCTGGAGCGACGAGACGACCCAGGACTCGAAGGAATGGCTGCGGCTCGGCAAGAAGATCCGCGAGCAGATCGGTCGCGACGTCGACATCGTGTTCGAGCACCCCGGCCGTTCAACGATGGGCGCGTCGGTCTTCGTCGCTCGGCGCGGCGGAATGATCATCACCTGCGCGGCAACCAGCGGGTTCATGATCGAGTACGACAACCGCTACCTGTGGATGAACCTGAAGACGCTCAAGGGCTGTCATTTCGCGAACTACGCGGAGGCGTGGGAAGCGAACCGCCTCATTGGCGACGCCAAGATCCACCCGACGATGTCGCGTGTCTACGACCTCGACCAAACCGCCGAGGCCGCGCTCGCAGTCCACAAGAACGAGAGCGAAGGCAAGCTTGCGGTGCTCTGCCTGGCCCCCGAGAAGGGGCTTGGCGTGCTGAACGAAGAACTGCGCGCCAAGCACCTCGACCAGATCACCCTGTTCGAACGCTTCGAGTAGCAGACCGACCGACTGGGTCAGGGCCGGGCGAAGGTCACGACGTCACCGCTTTCGAGCACGACAATGACGCGACCTGCCGCAAGGATCGGTCCGCTGCGGACGCCGCTCGGCGCCCCGGCGGTCGCGTCGGCGACCCAGAGAGGCGCACACGTCCGCGCGCCGCAGCCCTTCGTCGCGAAGGCGAGCACCTCGCCGTCGGCGGTACCGACGTAGACGACACCGCCCGCGACCGCAGGCTGGGTGGTGACGCGGCTGCCGGTCGCCCCGCGCCACAGTGGTTCGCACGTCGCGGAACCGCAGCCGCCCGATCGCAGAGCGACGACCTCGCCGCGGCCGGAGCCGACGAGGATGCGTCCGGGCGCGATCGCTGGCGCGGTGAGCTCCCCGCCGAGGTCTGCAGTCCAACGAACGATGGCGCTGCCTGCGTCGATGACCTGCAATCCTCCGCCCCGGTCCGTGACGACGATCTCGTCGCGATCGGTCGCGGCCGGCGTGTTGACGGTCGTTCCCGCGACGATGGACTTCGCTGCGGTGCAACCCAAGGACACAGGGACCGGCGGAGGGGCCGGAACGCAGACGCCGAAATCGAAGCGGAGCACGTTGCGGCCGACGCCGATCCACGCTCGGTCGCGATGGACCATCGGGTCGGTGATCGACGTCGACAGGCCTGGACCGCCGAAGTACAGCAACCCCGGACCGCCCGGGTAGCCGAGCCTCGCGAGGGTGCCGCCCGACGACACCGTGGCGGAAGCGCGCACGGTGATGTCGGGTGTGACGGCGGGCGCGCCGATCGGGACCCCGCTGCCGAACTGTCCTTCGCCCTCGCCGGTTTCGGCGTCGAGGACGTAGGCGATGCCGAAACGTTGGATCAGTCCCGCGACGTGGATCGTGCCGTCGTAGGGCGAGACCGGGTCGCCGAGGTACGGGATGACGTCGGGGGGTGCGCCCTCGTCGGAGAGCTCACGCGACCACTCGGGGGTCCCGTCATGCAGCGCGAACGCGCGCACGTTGTTGCGCCACGTCACAACCACTCGATCGCCGACGACGATCGGTCGGTTCGCGCCCGCGCCAGTGGTCGCTCGCCAAGCCGGTTCGAGCTGGCCCACGGTCGCGGCGTTTGTACCACCGTCGGCGGGTGAATAGCCCTGACGTGTGGGCCCGAAGCCCGGTTGGATCCAGCATCCTGCGAGCATCGTCGCCGCGAACAGTGTCGTCGCCAGCCGAGTAGTGGCCGTAGCCCACATGCCGCGGGACCGTACCGGTTGGGATCTGCGTTCGCAACGGCCCGACCCGATCGGGGACAATGGTTTCATGCTCTTCACCGAAATCGATCATGTCGCCATTGCTGTCTTCGACCTCGAGGCCGCAATCGCCTACTACGCAGACACCTACGGCTGCACCGTCGAACACCGCGAGACCGTGGAGAAAGACGGTGTCGAAGAAGCGCTGTTGCGCGTTGCCGACAGCTACATCCAGTTGCTGACGCCGACACGCGACGACTCGCCCGTGGCGAAGTACATGGAGAAGAAGGGCGAGGGCATCCACCACGTCGGCTACCGGGTGTCCGACTGCGGTGCCGCGCTCGACGCAGTGAAGGCGCAGGGCCACAAAGTCATCGACGAAGCGCCGCGTCCCGGTTCACGCGGCACCACGGTCGCGTTCGTGCACCCGAAGACCGCGTTCGGCACGCTCATCGAACTCGTCCAGGAGTAGTCATGGCGCGGTTGCGCCTTCGCGATGGTCGCTCGCTCGGATTCGACGTCCATGGCCCGTCCGACGGGGACGACGTTGTGGTGTTCTTTCACGGCACTCCGGGGTCGCGCGGGTTCGTACCCGGTCCGGTCGAGGGCGTTCGGTTGGTCGTCTTCGATCGGCCGGGGTTTGGGGAGTCCGATCCGCAGCCCAATCGGGTGGTAGGTGACACCGCGGCTGACGTCGCCGCTTTGCTCGCTCACTTGCGCGTCGAACGGGCGCGACTGCTCGCCTGGTCGGGCGGATGCCCGTTCGCCGCGGCAACGGCTTGCCGGCTCGGGCCGGCGACGGTGAGGACACTCACGTTGGTCAGCGGACCGGGTCCGCTCGACGAAGTCGACGGCGCGTGGGAAGCGCTCGGTGACCTGCGCGGTCCGACCGCACACGTGGCCCGAACCGACCGCGCTGCGGCGAAGCGGGCGATCGCCCGCAACATGGTCCGGATCATCGAACAACCCGAACGCTTCGTTGGTACGGGGCGCGGTCCCGACGCCGTCGTCATCGCCGAGGCGTCGGTGCGCGAGGGTCTCGTTCGCCAGATCGAAGGCGCGGTGACGCAAGGTTCGGCCGGCGTCGAGGAAGACCTCACCGCGATGTGGCTTCCGTGGGGCTTCGCGTTGTCCGAGATCTCGGTGCCCACGTTCGTCTTCCAGGGTGCGCTCGATCCGGACAATGCCGCGGATGCCCGGACGTACGCAGCGAAGATCCCGAATGCTGAGTTGACGGTGTGGCCCGACGGTGGCCACCTGGCGATCGTGTCGAACTGGTCACAGGTCGTCGCGGCTGGGAGTCTGAGCGAGCCGCCCCGGTAGCCTGGCCGACTATGTCGCAACACTCGATCGAAGAGCGCATCGAGCAGCTCGCCAAGCTCAAACAAGAAGCGCTCCA
>SXGT01907658.1_pt1 | contig 18959 bp, 15 predicted proteins | sample 3176221 | NCBI WGS metagenome assembly SXGT01 (sample SAMN11356862, study PRJNA531348) | freshwater metagenome | isolation source: freshwater sample F1-120 | place: China: Fuxian Lake, Yuxi | collected 2017-12-25
CCTGCGCCAAGAGATCGCCGCCTGGACCCGGCGTCGCAATCAGCCCTCTTCCAAAATCAACTGGCGTTTCACCACCGACGATGCCCGCGTCAAACTCAAGAAACTTTACCCCTCATTTGATGACTGACGGAGTACTAGCCTGCGGCAGCGATGGCGTGAAACCGGAGTTCCACCCGCTTCAACCGAGTCAAATACCCGACTTCGGACACGACATCATCGGCTGGGATTCTCAAAACTTTAGGAATGAAATTCCGCGATTGCTTGAGATGCGCTGATGTCCAACCGACCACCTTGTGGCACATTCAAATCAAACAACGATTCACCAACGCCCTTTATCCGCAGATCGGAGGCGCTCCACCAGTTCCTCAAATGCTGTTCTCACGTTGACTTCGAACTCATGAACAACTAACCAACTGCCCCGACTATTCTGTCCGTTTTACCGATGCAAGCCCAGTCGGCGACGTGAACGACAGAAATATAATGGAAGAATCAGCTCAACAATCATCGACGACCGTTCAGGTCGGCAACCGGCTCACACTGGAAATTGCGGACCTCGCATTCGGCGGTGAAGGTGTCGCTCGCTGGCAGGAACTGGTCATCTTCATCCCGTTCGTGGTTCCAGGCGAAACCGTTGAAGCTGAGATCGTGGAAGTGAAGAAGAACTTCGCCCGCGCCAAGCTCATCCAGATCCTCAGCGCCGCTCCCGAGCGCGTGACTCCCAAGTGCAGCTACTTCGGCGAGTGCGGCGGCTGCCAGTACCAGCACATCGATTACGCCGCTCAGATTCGACTCAAGCACAAACAAATCACGGACCTCTTCCAGAGAGTCGGCGGCTTCCCTGCGGCCATGATCGATCCCGTGGTGCCCTGCCCTCAACCCTATGGCTACCGCAACCGGCTGATGGTGCGCAGCCAATGGAACAAGCCGAAGCAGATGCTCAACATCGGCTTCCTTCGCGCGGACAGCCGGCTGGTCGTTGATATCGAGGAATGTCAGATCGCCGAGCCAGCACTGAACGATCAGATCCGCCACGTCCGGGCAAACCCGCCTCCACGGGGCGGGTTGAAGGTTGTGATCCGCATTCCGCCGGACGATTGGGAAGTTCCAAAGGATTCATTCTTCCAAAATAATTTTCATCTCCTGCCAGAACTCGTGAAAGGGGTTCGCGCCTGCGTAGCGGATAGTGGAGTAAGGCATCTGATCGACATGTACTGCGGCGTTGGGTTCTTCGGCATCGAAGTCGCAGATCTTGTCGAATCATTCATCGGCGTGGAAGTGGACAAACTGGCGGTCCAGGCCGGGCGCAAGAACCTGGCTTCGCGATCGATTACCAACGGCCAGATTCTGCTGGCCCGTGCAGAGGACGAACTCCCGACGCTCGTCAAACGATTTGAGCCCGACCAAACGGCTGTCGTTCTGGATCCGCCTCGCACCGGGTGTCCTCCCGAGAGCATGAGACTGCTCCGAGAAGCCGGGCCTCGTCAGATCATCTACGTCTCCTGCCACCCCGCGACGCTTGCCCGTGACCTGAAAATCCTCTGTGACCAGGACCGATATCAGCTTCGCCGCGTCACACCGTTCGACATGTTTCCGCAAACGCAGCACGTCGAGTGCGTCAGTGACCTGCGGCGGAGTTAAGTATCCGTCCGCACGCAGGAAGAAGCGCACTCCTGATGTTTACGATGAAGAGGGTGGCGACTCGATATTCCAGAATGGAACCCTGTTCGACTCGCTTCCTTTTGCGGCTTGCGGGTCTAACCCGTACTGGGACTCTCGACGCCATGAATCCCAAACGCCTGATCCTGGCAATTCTTGCTGTGTTCCTCGGAGTTTTTCTTACCGATTTCCTCATCCATGGTATCTGGCTGGACAGCTCGTATAAACTGACCGCCAGCCTCTGGCGAACCGAGGCTGAAATGCAGAAGCACTTTGGCTGGCTCCTTCTGGCGCAGTTCTTCGCCGCCGCCACATTTACCGTGGTATGGGCAACAGGAATCGCCGGATCGGCCACCATCTATTGCGCGGGAATCTACGGCGCGACCATGGGAGTCTTCAGCCAAGCAAACACATTGATCACATACGCTGTGCAACCTTTTCCAGCGGACATTGCCCTGAAATGGTTCGCTTCGGGAGTCGTGCGAGGCTGCCTGATGGGTCTGCTTGTATTCTTCATTTACAAACCTCTCACCCGCGACTCGAAGAACCGCGCCATTGCCATTTGAACAGACAGTCAGCGCAGTCGCATTCAGCACTCACTCATCACTCTGCATCTTGTCGCAAACAGACTATTCGATGACATCGCCTGATCCCTCAACTGCGGAACAATGGACAGCGGTTGACCGCTATTTCTGCGACCTGCTTCTCGCACCCGACTCCACGCTGGACGCAGCCCTGCTCGCAAGCGCCGAAGCCGGCCTTCCCGCGATCAACGTCGCCCCCAATCAAGGGAAACTCCTGTACCTGCTGGCTCGAATCCATCGGGCGCGAGCCATTCTGGAGCTGGGCACGCTCGGAGGCTACAGCTCCATCTGGCTCGCACGAGCACTGCCCATCGGCGGCCGTCTCATCACGCTGGAAGCAGACCCGAAACATGCCGAAGTTGCCCGCGCCAATTTCACCCGCGCTGGTGTTGACTCGCTAATCGAGTTGCGTCTTGGTCCGGCGCTCGAAACCCTGCCACAGCTCGCCGCGGAAGGACGCGGCCCGTTTGACCTCATCTTCATCGATGCCGACAAACCGAATTATCCTGACTACTTCCGATGGGCCCTCAAGCTCTCCCGCATCGGTACGGTGATCATCGCCGACAATGTGGTTCGCAAAGGAGCGGTACTCGATCCCGCCAGCAGTGATGAAAACGTCCAGGGAGCGCGCCGCTTCAATGAAATGCTCGCCGCAGAACCGTGCGTGAGCGCCACGGCGATTCAAACCGTCGGCTGCAAAGGTCATGACGGCTTTGCCATCGCAGTGGTTGTGGCAGAATCGAAGGAAAGCCAACACGGTTCGGCGTCGCCATGATTCTGAATACAGTTCAACGAATGCGTCCGGGCCTCGCAGTCTGCTGCTACTTCTGCTTCATCTTTCTTGGTGGAGCACTGCTGGCTCCCTGGATTCATAAATTGATCGGTCTTGCCAACACAGTTTCCCCCCTCTTCCAGTCACTCGCCAACCAACCCTTCCACCGCTATGTGAGCCGGGCTTTTATCGTGCTTGGCATTCTCGGGCTATGGCCTTTCCTGAGAAGCCTGGCCATAAGTTCCTGGCAGGATGTGGGGCTTAAACGCACCAGCAACGGGCGGCGCGATTTTGCGCGCGGGCTTGGACTAGGTTTCCTCTCCCTGATGATCGTCGTCCTCGTGACGTGGGTTGCGGGAGCGCGTGTGTTCAAGCCGGATCTGTCTTCCACACAGCTTCTGAAACATCTGACCAATGCCACTCTTGCTGCCGCCGTGGTATCGGGGATCGAGGAAATCTTTTTCCGTGGTGCCATCTTTGGGGCGCTGCGCCGGAGCCATTCCTGGAAGGCAAGCCTGCTAGGCAGCAGTGCGATCTACGCCCTCCTTCATTTCTTTGAACGTCCGGCCCCTTCACCATCAATTGAGTGGCACAGCGGCTTGACCACACTGGCCAGCATGTCCGCGGGTCTGGTTGATCTGCCAAGACTGATCCCCGGATTTCTCACACTCACAGTGGCCGGTTGCATTCTGGGCCTGGCTTATCAACGTACGGGTTCGCTCATGCTTTCGATAGGACTTCATGCCGGGTGGATTTTCTGGCTGAAATCGTACGGCTTCCTCACTCGGGAGAATGCTGCGGCATCCACATGGTTCTGGGGGTCGTCCAAGCTGATCGATGGCTGGGTGGCATTCGTAATCCTGTGCGCTGTATTCCAGTGTCTGATTCGCTGGCTCAAGCCGCCGCCTGAATGCTCGACCCGTATTCCTTCAACGTGACACCAGCTAAACGGTGACGACTGCGGCTCAATTTCTTGCACGGACGGCTGAGGCCACGTTGTCATTGATCTACCCCAACGCATGCCAGATTTGCAACGTGGAACGCGCCACTGTGGATGAGGGCTATGTGTGCGCTCCATGCTGGCGACGGCCCGGAGCCATCAAGTTCATCGTCGAACCTTACTGCAAGCGATGCGGGCTTCAATTCGAGGGGGCCATCACCACGGCATTCGAGTGTGGAAACTGCCGTGAGATGAAACTCCACTTCGAGTGGGCGCGAGCCGCCGTCGCTGCCGAAGGGCTCGTGCGCGAGGTGATTCACCGCTACAAATACCACCGAGCCGTGTGGTTCGAGCCTTTCCTCGCCAATCTGCTGGTTCGTCAAGCGGCCTCAACTCTTGCTACGGCAGATTGGGACTGGATTGTTCCAGTACCCCTGCATCCGGTGAGACACAGGGAACGGGAGTTCAACCAGGCAGAGCGCCTGGCGCAGCATCTGGCAGCGGCCACCCGCATCGAAGTAAACGCACGCCTTCTCCAACGCAGCGTCGCGACGCACACACAGGCTTTGTTGACTCGCGCGAATCGCGCCGAGAACGTCCGCCACGCATTTTCTCTGTGCCCGAAGATGGATCCTGGCGGCAAAAGGATCATCCTCCTCGATGACGTGCTCACCACCGGCGCCACAACCAACGCCTGCGCGGAAGTTCTCCGCCGCGCAGGCGCCACACGCGTCGTCGTCTGGACAGTTGCTCGCGGACTGTGAACCCGCTACGGTCCCCTTCATCTGTATGGTCGCTGAAAACTTTTCGATTGAGATGAAGACACAAAATGTCGCACCAAAGCGGCTCGTCGGAACTGATTCAGCATCACCCTCTCACTGACATGCCCACTCAATTCTCCAAGAAGAAGGTTGCCATCCCAGCGGCGAATTCGTCCGCCGGCAAATCCACCACATCTCCCACCGCGTTCAAAAAGCCAAGGATCGGCTCCGCCAAATCCAGGAAACGTGACATCCCTGAAGGTGTCTGGACCAAGTGCCCGAAATGCACGACTCTGCTCATCGACAAGGAGCTGGATGCCAACCTGAAGGTCTGCCCACATTGTGCCTTTCACTTCAGCATCGGAGCGCGGGAACGAATTCACTCCCTTGTGGAAACCTGCTCATTTCAAGAAATGGATGCGGACATGTTCAGCGTGGACGTCCTCGGCTTCACAGGAGTGGCGGCTTACACAGACAAACTCAATGAGTACCAAAAATCAACAGGTCTGAAGGACGCGGTCATCACTGGGATCGGACAGATTGACAAACATCGCGTCGCGCTCGGCGTCATGGATTTCACCTTTCTCGGCGGCTCAATGGGCTCGGTGGTCGGGGAGAAGCTCACACGCCTCATCGAAGCTGCGACAGAGAAGGGTCTTCCCGTTATCATCATTTCAACCAGCGGCGGCGCACGAATGTACGAAGGCATGTGCAGCCTCATGCAAATGGCCAAGACATGCGGAGCGTTGGCTTACCACGCAAAAAACAAACTTCCGTACATCAGCGTGCTGACCAATCCGACAACCGCAGGGGTGATGGCAAGTTATGCCACCGTTGGTGACCTGATCATCGCGGAACCTGGAGCCATGATCGGTTTTGCCGGGCCGCGAGTCATCAAGGACACCACGCAGTCCGAACTCCCGGCAGGCTTCCAGACAGCCGAATTCCTTCTCGAACACGGACTCGTTGACGCCATTGTGGCCCGCAGGGATATGAAGGAACGGCTGAGTTCCTACCTCGATTTCCTCATGGAAGGGGTCCGCCAGAGGACAGCGAGGTAAGCGAGTTGATTGTGAAACCGCTGCTTGTCCTTGGACTCCGTTCCCTCGCTCTGTTGGGATTCGCACTCACAGTTTCCTCGTCCCCCGGCGTCCAGAAAGTGGCGGCCACTTCAGATCGCATCGTCGTAAGCGGAGATTCAACGCCGGGGCCAGCTACCCTTGTGGAAATCAACCCAGGCTCCGCCAACGCCGCACCTGGAACAAGTGCGTCCGTAATTCAGATCGATCGCACCAACCGCTTTCAGCTCGAATTCCCGCGCTTCGAGGCCGATCGTGATCGGCTGTATTCTGGATTCGCGCTTCATCGAGCCGCCACGAACGGCAATGCATCGCTCGTCGGCGGGGTTCGCTTCGTCGAAGACATGAAGGATGTTTCCAAATCCACCGAGCCTTTCCCAAACGCTGCCAGCAAGAAGGGGCTGCAGGTTCAAATGGTCGATGATGCGCTCGCACTCGGCATCAAGCATGCCGCCATCAACGTTAATCTCACGCAACTCCCCGACCTCACGGCCCGCCCTTCCAGCACCCAGTTGAAACTCGACGGAGAGTCTCTCCATTTTAGCACCAGTTATCTTGATCACCTGGATCGTCAGATCAAACCTCTCTCCGATGCGGGAGTGGTCGTCTCCCTCATCCTGCTCACTTACGAGTCTGGCGATCCCGCCCTCAACAAGATCATGCTTCATCCAAGGTACGATCGAGGAGCCCCCAACCACCTCGGAGCATTCAACACCGTTACTCTCGAAGGAGTGAAGTGGTTCAAAGCGTGCATCGAATTGATCGCGGAACGTTATTCCCGGCCTGATCGAAAACACGGTAGCGCCGTCAATTTCATTGTCGGTAATGAAGTAAATTCCCATTGGTATTGGGCCAACATGGGTCCGGTCAGCATGGAGGAATTCACCCGCGACTACTTGACGACCGTGCGCCTGTGCCACACGGCCGTGAGGAAATTCTCCGTTTCAGCCCGGGTTTACGTTTCACTCGAACACCATTGGGGAATTCGTTACGACCGTGACCCGAACAGGAGCTTTGAAGGCCGGCGCTTCATCGACCATTTCGCGCAAGCAGCTCGTGCAAGCGGGGATTTCGACTGGCATGTCGCCTACCATCCTTATCCGGAAAACCTGTTCGACTGCCGATTCTGGAACGACAAGTCCGCTCTTCAAAACCCGGACACGCCACGAATCACCTTCAAGAATGTTGAAGTTCTCGTTGATTACTTCCACAGGCCTGAACTTCTGTTTCGTGGTCAGCCAAGAAGGATCATCCTCTCGGAACAAGGTTTTCATTCACCGCTGACTCCCGAAGGCGAAGCTCTCCAAGCCGCGGCCTACTGCCTCGCCTGGAACAAGGTCTCCCGGCTTGATGCCATCGATTCGTTCATTCTGCATCGCCACGTAGATCACGGGAACGAAGGCGGTTTGAATCTTGGGCTGTGGGCGCGCAATTCCACCAGCTCAAATCCTGCGGAGCCCGGTCGTCGCAAACCAATCTACGAAGTATTCCGCGCCGCTGACACGACTGACTGGGAAAAAGCCTTCCGTTTCGCGCTGCCCATCGCAGGACTCCAATCCTGGCCAACGAAGTTACATTCTGACCGCCCTCCGGACAAGAACGATGCCCGCCCAAGCAAACAATGAACAGGTTCGGCGGAAGCCAGGCCCACCGAATCTGAAGCACGACGTTCAGCAGGAGCGTCAATCTCCCAAAGATGCGGGAATCACTCGATACTCAAGTTTAACAGGAAGTCGTTGAGCGCTTTCTGCTGCTGGGACTCGGTCTTCTTGTGCGTTTCAATTTCCTGTCGAAGATTTTCAAGCTCTGTCTCCTGTTGATCCAGCTTCTTGACATAGCGCACGTGGAGTTCGGAGCTGGAGTTCAGTTTGGCCATGTTTTCACGGATGCGCGATTGTTCCTGCGTGATCTCATTGATGCGCTGTTCGCGCCGCGCTTTCTCTGATGAAGTCTGGCTGAGTTGATCCCGAAGCTTCACCGCATTCTCGAGCGCCTCCTTCACCCTGGCAGTCACACTCTTCATCCGCAGATAGTGATGTATGACCTCAGAACCCGAGTTGACCAACTGCACGCTCTCATCATACTGGCGTTCCTCCTTTACCGTGAGCTTGGCTGTTTTGTCGGCGTCCACCGCCACGGAAAACCGGTAGAAATCGCGCGCGCGTTCAGGTTTGTCTCCAGTCTCGACCAGTTGCCAATCACCCCGGAATGGATGCTCAACCAGAATGGTCTTCTTCTTTTGGTCGCGGTTCCGCACGTTGTAAATCCGTTCCTCGGTGGCTTTCCGCGTGGCTATCAGAATTCCCCTGCGCACTTTGACGGAAACGATGTCGTTGCGTCCATCTCCTGACTGCGGTTCGACTTCGGTCTTCAAATCGAGCCCATAACTCAGCAGCCGCTCCTGTCCAGGCGCGAGATCCTCGATGCGAGCATCGCCCGCATAAGTTCCATCTTCAAATACCGTCAGTGGCCCCTGCATGAGGTGAAGCGCTGTCGAGTTCTTAAGACGGAATCCATTCAGCGGATACTTGGCCTGAACGCTCTGGTTGTAAATCGACACCTTGGCACCTTCCACGCCCTGATTGATGATTGGCAACATTGCTGACTTTTGTCGCTGAAGCGTGACGGGTGTCTTGATCTGATATTGAAACAACTCCCCGGCCTGTGTTCCTTGAGCCGCAGCCGTCACACTCTGCTGGAAGTCGCGAGTCGCCAGGCTTGTGACGGAACCTTCCCCGCCAACGGCCATGCTGTCTTGAGCCTGCATTGCCAGGCCAAACGCCGCGGCGGGTGCTGGTGCGGCGGCTGCCCGAAGATTCATCCTTCCCAATCGCTCCGCCTCTCCAGCTCGGACCATCTTCCGGTCAGCTTTGGCGGCAACTTCTTCGGATTTCTCCATCGCATCACTGTAAACCTGGGGATTGAGCGACAAATAGAGTTCCTGCTGCACCACCGGCCTTGTGGTGTAAAGCGGCTGATAAAGATCCATCGAGAATGAAATCGGCCTGCCGGAGACCAATGCCAGTTTCACACTCTCCCAATCCTCGTCAGAAGTGTTCTCCACGATGGCCCAGCCTTGGAGAAACGGTTTGCCCTTGTCGTCCAGAACGAGGCGGTAACTCGTTTTCCAGACCGGAGTCTGGGCGATGTAGGACACAATAACGCGGCGTCGGCCATCTCCTTCGAATGATAGTCCCACGGTCTTCTTCTGCGTGTCGTGTCCAGACGCAAGGACTTCGAGCGCCTGCCGAAGTTCCAAATTCAACTGATCACTGAGGAGTTTGATCTTCTGGACCTGCGGCAGCGGGATCGATTGCAACCCATCCTCGGTCAGGACATTGACATGCTCCACTTCGATTTCCCTGTTTTCACCGATAGGCTGGCGTTTCTTTTCCACGCCAAGAATCGTGCCCATCACTTTGTTGGGCCAGGTCAGTTCCACACGTTCACCTCGCACTTGATTCAAAAGCTGGCCCATTGTCGGGTTCTCGGTCAGGTCCAAACCAAAACTCTTGAGTGTCTTCGTGAGAGGATCTCTCGAACCATAGGTCACGGTGGACACACGCCCACCATCCAGATCCTGCACGACCATGCTTTTGAGAAGATCGTTGATATCATCCACCTTGAAACGCAGATCCACTTCAGCGCGCCCTGTCACTTGGCCCGAGCGTTGAAAAAAACCGACGCCGCTTGAGTACAACACGACCTCCGTCAACGGAAGCTTGGGAGAATCACGCTTGCCGGCAACAGGCGCCGCGTCGGCCGCACACACGGTAGAGATCGAAACTGCGAGGATCGGAATGATCAACAGAGTTGATAAGACTGACTTTGCCGGGGTCTTCATAATTACGTGTGCCTTTCTGCCTGTTGCGATCTTGTTGAAATTACCATCACATAGCATCAGACGGAAATCGATGGGGAAAACTCCCACCAATTCCGTCCCGAATTCTGATGCATAGCTCGCATTTCACTTCATTGTCGACGGGAGATCCCCTCGCCTTCCGGGAATTATCCGATCCGACTATGTCTGATGAGCAACCAGCCTCTGTGTCACGTAAAGGTACAAACCATCTGCTTCGAGTCTCGATTTGAGGCATGCATCCACCTCCCCTGACGGGAGGAAGTCCTCAAACGCTCGTGCTGAAGCGGGGAAATCAGAATTTAATGACTGTAACGCTCGCTGTGCGTGAATCCTGCTATGCGATGTAGGATATAGATGGAACAGCGAAGCGTTCTTTTAGTGGATGACGATCCGAGCGTCCTGCACATGCTTCAGTTTGTAATGAAGCGCGCGGGTTTTTACGTACTGCCTGCCTGTTCGGCGGAGGAGGCGCTCGCTACCTGGGTGGTACACAGGGATCACATCGAGGCTGTTATCGTCGATTTCGAACTGGAAGGCGGCCGCACCGGCAAGCAACTTTTGGATCGCTTGACCGCCGAGAGGTCTGACCTCAAGACTATCTTGTTAAGTGATTACCCCCTGGCAGATCGATTGGGAGGTCGTGCGGATCAAAGGGATATTCTTCAAAAACCTTACGACATCCGATCGCTCATCGCTGCCGTCAAGGGCCGGAAGGTGTTGAAAGCAGCCTGACACCCCAAGATTTCCGTTTCCTCCGGCGCGAACGGCTTCGATGAGAGACCTGAGGCGCCTACTTGATCTGCGATTCCTTCACCTGCTGCTCGTGCTTCTGAATCAAATCGGTCCATCCCGGGATTTTTGAAGGCAGCGCCCAGATGATCACCATCGGCTTTGCATTCGTCTCAAATCCCTGCATTGAAAAAAATCCGTTTTCGCTGGTCGCATGGGTGCTCAATGCTTCAAACAGTCCCCGATGCTCGGGAGAGTGGGATTTGACGCGCTCCAGGTTGAAGATCTGTTGCGAATAGTACCCAAGCGCAACCAATCGATTGCGGTGCCGCTCAAAGTCGGCAACATCTGTGGAGTTTGTTTTCGACTGCTGAAAACTCGATCCCCACGCTTTCCACATCCCGCGGTGGTGATACATGATTTTCAACGGCTTGACCGCAAAAGCAGCGAGCACAATGAAGCAAATGGCCACGACGTTGAAAGTAACCCTGCTTCTGTGTTTTGGGTTCTCAGGCATAGGGATTGTTAGGGATCTGGTGGACGCTTCGCAAAGTCAGGCGACCGTATCAGTATCGTCATCCTTCGGGGTTGTGGTTTGCGACAGAATTCCAAGGATGGCTGCTGAAAGATCAGACATGTTGAAAGGCTTGAAAATGACTCGCCCATCAGCCCGGCCACCCAGCGCACTCAATGCGGCACTTCGGCCAAACCCGGTAATGAACAGAAACCGGTCGCAAAGATGCGGCTTCACCTTTTCCACAGCTTGGAAGAATTTGTCACCCGACAGACTCGGCATCATGAGGTCGCACACCACGACATCGAAATCCGATCGCATGATCGACCTAAGCCCTTCGGTGCCACTTCCAACAATTGTGACTTCATACCTCTCCATCTCAAGGTAAGTTTTCATCGCCTCGGCAAGCTCAACGTTGTCGTCAAGCAAGAGGATCGAGCAATTGCCACCCCTTGCTTCTGTTGATGCTGCCAGGGAAACGGATTTTCCAGTCATACGCGTGCTCAAATCGTTTGGAATATCATCCAAACAAGGAGGTCACTGGAAGTAAAATCATCCACGAACTTGATCAAATCCCAAGGCATGCTTCGGCAAAAATGAAAGACCTGGCATGAATGCAAGCTGCGCTTCTCCGGTTGTAACCGTACATCACGCTCATCACCGCCCGTACGTAAGATCGAAATACACACGGTCCAGTCCCCTGCGCGCGCTCAGTATGTCGATGACCAGCTTGCTCTTCAGCGACTCGGAATGACCGTCGGCAAAACCGAAATTTGCCCGCCCGTTGTGGAATGTCATCGAACCCTTCACCGCGCTCGCATCAAGTCCTGGATGAAACGCCGCATTGTGCATCGTCTTAGGGTCTTCATTTGCCAGGAGAAACTTGCCGGAAGGATTCACCACTCCAGTGCTACGAATCCCGCGCGGGTTCATGTCTCCAGCGTCGAACCTCCCACTCATGCTGTAGGTGACTCGAAGTGCCCTGCCGATCACACCCGTACTTGGACATCGGTAAACATCGAACTTGTTTGTGTAGCTGTCCCGGTGAGGGCTGACTCTTGGCTGCCCCGTCACGTAGGTGAATATCGAGCCCGACTCCGCGTGAAATCCGTAATTCACACTCTTCCATCTGGCTTGCACCGCCGTGTCCGTCGAAGGGTGCCCGCCAAACATCCAATCCGGTGCGCGATTTCTATCCACATCGCTGCACCAAGGAAAATAGTCGCCGTTCTCATCCACGTACATCATCATGCCCAGCGTGATCTGTCGCACGTTATTCTTACAAACCGCCGAACGGCCGCCCTCCTTCGCCTTCGATACGGCAGGCAGAAGAAGACCGGCGAGGATCGCGATGATACCAATGACAACGAGAAGTTCGATCAATGTGAACCCGCCCTCAGACTCCCTTGATCTGCTTGAGCGGCGATGAATGAGATCCTGCTTGAACATGACTGCCGGCCGTCGCGTCTGAAATCGAATCATAACGAATCAAGAACAAAACCCTGCCGCAATATTTCGTTCTTTAGCTGGCAACCTAGCCTCAATCCCTCAACCCGCAACACGTCTTATTTTGAAAATGTCCTTCTCCACATACACACCCGCAGTAACGCTCTTCATCTTGAGCGCGTTGATTCTCACTGGTTGCCACACGAAAACGCCGCCACCCTCGTCCACATACAGCCGCTACGAAGCTGTCGGCATCACGTCCCCCCAGCGATCTGTGACGCCGGTCAACCAGGTCGTGACTCCCGAAGGGATTCAAGTCGATCTGCCCGGCATGCGGCCCCAGGTGATCGCCCTCAGCCCGGACCAGAGACTGTTGGCCACCTCGGGCAAGACACATGAACTGATCATTCTGGCCGCTTCGGATGGGACTATTCTACAACGTGTCCCGCTACCGTCCGAGGAATCTGACAAACGACCAGCCTCTGATCCGGACGCTGTTTCGACGCACATTCTCAAGCCGGACAAGGACGGCCAGGCCAGCTTCACCGGTCTCACGTTTTCGCCCGACGGCCGCCTCATCTATCTGGCCAATGTCAACGGCAGCGTGAAAGTGTTTGGGGTTCAGACAAATTTCCACGTAGCTCCGCTCCGTTCGCTGAGAATGCCGCCATCGGGAGTCGCCCAACGTACCAACGACATTCCTTCAGGAATCGCGGTGTCGCCTGATGGGCAGAAGCTCTATATCGCTCTGAACCTGTCAAACCGTTTGCTCGAGATGGATGCCTCGTCCGGTCAGCCCATCCGGTTCTTCGATGTTGGTGTCGCGCCTTATGGAGTGGTTCTAACTGGCGGCAAAGCTTATGTCAGCAACTGGGGTGGACGCCGCCCGGACGCGCAGAGCATCACCGGTCCCGCAGGACGCGGAACTCTCGTCCGAGTGGACTCCATCCGCCATATTGCCAATGAGGGCTCGGTGTCGATCATCGATCTCGCCTCGGGTTCGGTGAAAGAAATCCAAACCGGCCTTCATGCGTCAGCACTGTCCCTTTCTCCTAATCGACGTTACCTGACAATTGCCAATGCCGGCAGCGATTCCGTAACTGTCCTCGACACCCGGACCGACAGCATCGTCGAAACGATCTCTCTAAAGTGGAACCCGAGTGACTTTTTCGGCGCAAGTCCCAACGCGCTGACGTTCGACCAATCAGGAAAGACTCTCTACGTCTGCAATGGCACTCAGAATGCCGTGGCAGTGATCGCATTCCGCCCGGGCCGGTCGAAGCTGCTTGGATTGATACCGACGGGCTGGTTCCCCGGAGACATCGCATTCGATCACCACAACCAGGTTCTGCACGTGGCCAACATCAAGGGTTGGGGTTCCGGCAAGCGTATCAAACCCGGCGAGCCTGTGAAGTTTGGTTCACATGATTATTTTGGCAGCTTGTCCCTCATCCCCATCCCGGATGCTGCCCGGTTGAAAAAGCACACATCTGTCGTTTTGAAGAACTACCGGCGTGCCAGCCTCGAAGCCGCCAAGCTGCCTCCCAGGCCGAATATGTTCCCACGTCCGATCCCCGAACGCGCTGGCGAACCTTCGGTCTTCAAGCACGTCGTGTATATCATCAAAGAGAACCGCACTTACGACCAGGTTTTTGGGGACATTAAGGAAGGCAACGGAAACCCCGACCTCTGTGTCTTCGGTGAGAAGTTCACGCCCAACCAACACAAGATGGTCCGTGAGTTCGTATTGCTCGATAACACCTATTGCTCCGGCATCCTCAGCGCCGACGGACATCAGTGGTCCACGACAGCCTTCGCCACCGATTACATGGAGAAGTCCTTCGCCGGTTTTCCGCGCAGTTACCCGGATGGGATGGAAGATTCGGACATCGACGCCCTCGCCTATTCACCCGGAGGGTTCATCTGGGACAACGCCCTCACCAATGGAAGATCGGTCCGCATCCACGGTGAATTTGCCATCAGCGAGGTCCACTGGAAGGATCCCAAACGCACGAAGAAACCAACCTTCACCGAGATTTATCAGGACTTCATCAACAAGACCGGCCTGATCGACATCAAATCCCGCCCGGCCATCGAATCGATTCGTCCTCACCTCAATACCAACACGGTCGGCTGGCAGATGAGCGTGCCAGACGCTTTTCGCGCCGCCGAGTTCATCAAAGAACTCAACCAGTTCGAACAACAAGGAACGATGCCGGCGCTCTCCATCATCTGCCTTCCCAACGACCATACTTCCGGCACTCAAGCCGGCATGCCAACGCCAGCCGCCCATGTCGCGGACAATGACCTTGCTTTTGGCCAGATCGTGGAAGCGATCAGCAAGAGCCGCTTCTGGAAGGAAACGTGCATCCTTGCGATTGAAGACGATCCTCAAGCGGGCTGGGATCATGTCAGCGGCTATAGAACAACGGCGTACGTCATCAGCCCCTACACCAAGCGCGGCGCTGTCATCCACGACAATTACAATCAGACCAGCCTGATCCGCACCATCGAGCTGATCCTTGGTCTTCCTCCCATGAACATCTTCGACGCCACGGCCTCACCCATGTCCGCGTGCTTCACCGATCAGCCCGATTTCACACCATTTACTTCCGTTCCATCAAATATCCCCATCGATCAGTTGAATCCTCCTGCACACGCCATCGCCGATCCAATCCAACGCCACTACGCGCTCGAGTCCGCTGGACTGCCACTCGAAGAAGTGGACCGTTGTCCCGAGACTCTCCTGAATCACATCATCTGGACCGCTCAAAAGGGCTCACACATCCCCTACCCTGCCTGGGCGATCACCGTCGGCGCAGATGACGATGACGATGACGATCGTTGAGCGACAGAAGTTGCTTCAGAGCGGAAGTGGAAGGCTTCGTCGCCGATGATTCGGGGCGACGCGCCGTGCGGGGCAATCCATTTGTTCACACCCGGCATGGGGACCTCAGCTACGAGTTCATGATGGTGGATCGCAAAGCGCGAACTTTCGGCCTTTCAGTAAACGAGTCTAACATGAGCACGGTCGCCCCCCGGGATCATGGGAAGACTGACCGATTCGGAAACTGCGATGCAGAGTGCGCCTCTCAAGTGATCACTTCAACTCATGCTCCGAGACCTTCACGCCTTTCTTGAACTTGTTGAACCCGAAAGCGAGCGGCTTGAACTCGCCAATCGTTGCCACGTCCGCTTTCTTGGGCACTTCCAAGCCGGTGAGGGAGTAACAGGCGTTCACGAATAGCCGGCGTAAATCTTCATTTTCCAGATCGGTCGCGGCACCGATGGTGGAACATAGGTAGCGGGATGTCTTCCCATTCTCGTTCTTCACATCACGCAGCCACACCATCGGCATGATGGCCTTCTTGAGGTTAGGCGCATCGCCCGGGTTCATCCCCACCAACACCTGTCCCTGCATCAGCACCAAGGCGTCCGCCGGAAAGTCTGACTTGACGCCATAGACATCCGTGGGGCCGAAGACATCGTTCACGCCCCGAAGAATTGGGTGATCACGAAGTTTCCCGTCCACCAAGCCACGCGTGGCCTCGGAGCCATGGTTGCCATGGTGGAAGGTCCACGTTTCTCCGACAGTCACACCTCCGAACCCGCCATCCTTTGCAGTCCATGTGAATTTCGCGTAAGGACTCTTCTTGTTCTTCTCGTAATTGAACGCGTGAGTGGCTGTGCGAACCACGATCATCGGTTTGCCAGAGTTCATGTAATCCACGAAATGCTTCATGTCGGCGTCCGGCAGTTCACGAAACCGAAATTGATTGATCACCAATTCCGCGGAGTTCAGCAGGTGCATTCCTGGAACATTTCCCGAGTTGTTCGGGTTGATCGTTTCATCCGCGTCCTGACTGAAGAGCACGGTGCATTTGAACCCGTGTCTCTGGCTGAGAATCTTCCCCAACTGCGGAAGTCCCTCCTCTGAGCGGTACTCCTCGTCTCCACTCAACATGACAATGTGCTTGCCCTTGCCTGGTCCGGCTTGTCCTTCGTAGGTGACCCATTGGGCACCGTTTAGTTGAGTGATCGCGCCTACGGTGATCGCAAAAGTCAGTGCATCGAGAGTTTTCATGTGTGGTTGTTGAGAATGCTTGGGGTCAGAAATATAGCTCCAGGTTCGACAGTGCAATCAGGATTCGGCATGAAGATTCGTTCAACATGCGAAGCCATTGGATTTGGTCAGTCGTGAGAACGGCTTTAACAGTTCACAAAATATCTGTTCATGCTTATTGACGCATGGTGAGTGGATTTGTAGATTCCGTCGCCTTTGGGTTCCAGAGTAGCTCAATGGTAGAGCACGCGGCTGTTAACCGTGTGGTTGTAGGTTCGAGCCCTACCTCTGGAGCCATTTTTCTTGAGGAAGCCGCAAGGTTTCAAGTTCCTGACAAATTTCCGGCACCGACAGGGCCGCAAAACCCGAGACGGGTGTAAAAAGGCACTTCAAAGTTCAGCGCATGGAGCACTGCCGGGGGATCGCCAGGATTTACCGGCCAAGCGCAGCCTTGGTAGATTAGCGGGCCACGAGGCATTCGGTGGGCGAAATCATTCCCACGTTTCGCCGACCAGGGTTGGGTGAGGGAATTTCGCAGAACACATCGCGAAGGATCTTGTGCCATGCCCTCATATGTCCCAGTGACCAGGGCAGGTTAGGAAACCCTTTCCGTTCGTAACATGCTCACCTCCTGCAAAGAGCAAACTGGCCCATAAGTTTGCCCTGCGACCGGTTCGTCCTTCGCCCATTTTCCGCTAAAGTCCTCGCCACATCCTTCCGATACCCGTTGAGACAGGCAGCGACGTGGCCGGCGTGGTTCTGGCATGCATACACGCATCGGTCTGGCAATCGCAGTGACGGTGCGCTCTGGACTTTCTGAGGGCCTCCACCATGCCTGGTGCTGATTGTGTTGTGTTGAATTGGGCTGCCTTGATACCGCAAGGCAGCTCAATTTTGTTCCTTCCCTCCCACGGTAATTACAACCCACTCACCCGCGTCATGATCTGGTCGCTCATCTTGTCTTTAAGCCATCCATGGTGTTGGTTAGCGCCGGATCGGAGGTTGAGGCCCCGATGCGGAGAATGAAGTCTTCGAGCAACAATCCGTCCCCGTTCAAAATCTTCTTTCCACACGCGAGCGGTTGCCATTTCAATCACCGCTGACTTTTTGAATTTATGAAAATCGTTCTCGCTTACTCTGGTGGCCTCGACACATCGGTGCTGCTCTCCTGGATCAAAGACACTTACGGCAATGCCGAAATGATCGCCTTCTGCGCCAACATCGGCCAGGAAGACGAACTCAAGGGCCTCAACGCGAAAGCCAGGAAGACCGGGGCATCGAAGATCTACATCGATGACCTTCAGGAAGAGTTCGCCAGCGACTTTATCTACCCAATGCTCCGTGCCGGCGCGATCTACGAGGGGCAATACTTCCTCGGTACCAGCATCGCCCGCCCGCTCATCGCCAAGCGCATGGTCGAGATCGCCAGGACCGAGAAGGCCGATGCCATCGCACACTGTGACACCTGCAAGGGCATCGACCAGGTCCGATTCGAGTTGACCGCCGCTGCGCTGGCGCCGGAATTGCAAATCATCGCCCCGTGGCGCGACGAGCGATATCGCAAGGATTTTCCAGGTCGCCAGCAGATGATTGATTACTGCGCCGCCAAAGGCATCCCCGTGCAGGCGAGTGCCAGGAAACCGTATTCGATGGATCGCAACCTCCTGCACATTTCCTACGAGGCCGGCATCCTCGAAGACCCGTGGTATGACAGCTACGACCTCAAAAACCGGGACTATTTCACCACCCTGTCCGTGCTTCCTGAAGACGCGCCTGACAAACCCGAGTTCGTCGAACTCGATTTCGTGAAGGGCGATTGTGTCGCGGTGAATGGCAAGAAACTCAATCCGCTTGGCGTGATGAAGGCGTTGAACAAACTCGGCGGCAAACACGGCGTCGGCCGTGTGGATATGGTTGAGAACCGGTTCGTCGGCATGAAGAGCCGCGGCGTCTATGAAACGCCCGGTGGCGCGATCCTGCATTTCGCTCATCGCCAGATGGAATCGCTCACGATGGACCGCGAAGTCATGCACCAACGCGACGCACTCATCCCGAAATATGCCGAACTCGTCTACAACGGCTTCTGGTATGCACCCGAACGCTATGCGCTCCAGGCCTACGTCGAGGAATCCCAGAAGAATGTTACCGGCACGGTGCGCGTTAAACTCTACAAGGGCAACATCATGGTCAGCGGCCGCAAGTCCAGGGTCAGCCTCTACAACCCACACATCGCCACGATGGAAGCCGACCCGACTAAAGCCTACAACCAGGACGACGCCACCGGCTTCATCCGGTTGAATGGATTAAGGCTCAAGGTTGCCGCCAAAGTTCACAAAAAGAGGTAAAGCCCGCCCGCGAAACCCAATGCCCTGCCTGTGTCCCGTTTTGCGGGATCGCTTGAGAGGCTGCCAGTGCTTCTAGTACTCCGTCAGTCATCAAATGAGGGGTAAAGTTTCTTGAGTTTGACGCGGGCATCGTCGGTGGTGAAACGCCAGTTGATTTTGGAAGAGGGCTGATTGCGACGCCGGGTCCAGGCGGCGATCTCTTGGCGCA
>SXGT01330615.1_pt1 | contig 18953 bp, 11 predicted proteins | sample 3176221 | NCBI WGS metagenome assembly SXGT01 (sample SAMN11356862, study PRJNA531348) | freshwater metagenome | isolation source: freshwater sample F1-120 | place: China: Fuxian Lake, Yuxi | collected 2017-12-25
ATTTCTTCCTCTACGGCGTAGCTGCGGCGCTCGTCTTTCCCAAGGTCTTCTTTCCGGGGTCCGATCCGTACAGCGCCACGCTCGCGTCGTTTGGCACGTACTTCGTCGGCTTCGTCGCGCGCCCCGTCGGTGCCGCGCTCTTTGGCCACTGGGGCGATCGCCTCGGCCGGAAGGCGTCGCTCGTCGCGACGCTGTTGCTCATGGGTCTCGCGACCATCGCCATCGGGCTCGTGCCCGGCTATGACCGCATTGGCATCTGGGGCGCGGTGCTCCTGACCGTCTGCCGCGTACTGCAGGGCATCGGTGTCGGCGGCGAGTGGGCCGGCTCCGTGCTCATGGCCGCCGAGTGGGGACCGAAGCACCAGCGCGGCTTCCTCGCGTCATGGCCCCAGTTCGGGGCGCCTGCCGGACTGCTCTTGGCCAATGGCGCGGTCATGGCCATGAGCGCGCTGTCGGGTGACGCCTTCCTCACGTGGGGCTGGCGCATCCCGTTCGTAGCAAGCATCGTGCTCGTGGGCATTGGCCTGTGGATCCGGCGCGGCGTGGGCGAGACGCCGACGTTCGACCGCCTCAAGGCCGACAACCGCATCGAGCGCGCACCCGTCGTCGAGGTCATCCGCCGCCATTGGCGCGAGATCGTGCTGACGGGCCTGCTGCGCACCGGCCAGCAGACGCCGTTCTACGTATTCACGGCCTTCGTGCTCTCGTATGGCACGCAGAGGCTCGGCCTGAGCCGCGGCGCGCTGCTGGGCGACGTCCTGCTCGCAGCGGCGGTCTCCATGGTGACCATCCCGCTCTTCGGGCACCTCTCGGACCGGGTCGGTCGCGAGCGCATGTTGGCCTTCGGCGCGCTCCTCATGGTCTTCTGGCCGTTTGCGTACTTCGGCTTACTGGACACGGCCTCGCCCTGGCTCGTCCTGCTGGCGATCGTCTTGGCCGAGCCCATCCACGATCTGCAGTACGCACCTCAGGCGGCCATCATCGCTGACGCATTTCCCGCCGAGCTCCGCTACAGCGGCGCTTCGCTTGGCTATCAGCTCGCCTCGCTCACGGCGGGCGGACCGGCGCCGCTCGTGGCCCTGTGGCTGCTCGAGCGAACGGGAGCGTCCTGGTCCATCGCAGCCTACCTCTCGGGCACCGGCGTCGTGACGCTGCTGGCGCTGTGGGGGCTACGCCGGCTCGGCACGCGGGCAGCTTGACCGCCCTTCCCCTGTGACCGTAGGTTGCGACCGTGGGTGTCGGGTCGGTCTTCATCAGCGGTGCGAGCGGCTTCGTGGGTCGCGCCGTGGTCGCAGCCCTGCCACCCGAGGTCGCGGTGCACGGCCTCTCGCGGCGGCCACAGTCGGCGGGGCGCGTCACGTGGTCACTTGGAGCGCTCGGCGCGCCCGACACGTATCGCGCAACGCTCGAGCGCTGCGACGCGGTCATCCACGCCGCTGCGCTCACCGGCAAGGCCGCCGACGCGGCTTTCGTCGAGACGAACGTAAGGGGCACCGAGGCGCTCGTCACCGCGGCGGAGCGCGCGCAGGTGCGGCGCTTCCTGTGTGTCAGCTCGATCGCGGTGCGGTTCAAGGCCGTCTCAGACTATCCGTATGCCCGCTCGAAGCGGGCGGCGGAGGCCGTCGTGCGCTCATCGACGCTCGACTGGACCATCCTGCGACCGACCATCGTCCTGGGCCCGCGCTCGCCGGCCGGGCGGCAGCTGCGGGCGCTGGCAGACCTTCCGTGGTCTCCACTGCCGGGGACCGGGGCCGCACGCGTTCAGCCCGTCATGGACGCCGACGTGGCCGAGATCCTCGTCGCCGCGTTGTCAGACGCGACCACGACGCGAGCGACCCTGGAGGTTGGTGGGCCGGAGGTGCTGTCCATCGCGGAGCTCCTCGGCCGTCTGCGGGAGCGGCTCGGACGCACCCGGGACCGCCTCGTCCGTCTCCCGCTAGGGCCCATCCTGACGGCCCTGCGGTGGACGTCGCGCCTCACCTCGCGGCTGCCGGGTCCAGGTCCGCTCACGGGCTTCCGTGAGGACAGCACCGCGGAGGACTCGGCCTTCGTGACCGCCTTGCGACCGCGCTTTCGGGGAGTCGAGGCCATGCTCATGGAGGTCGCTCGTGGATGAGGCCACGGCCGCCACCCTGCGCGCCGAGTGCGACAGCCTCTGCCGCATGCTCATCTCGCGAACGGCACCCGACGCCATCCAGACCCTCTACGCGCGGGCCCACGCGTCGGGCGTGCTCACGGCCCCCAGTGGGCGCCGAGACCGCGCGCTGCTCGCTATTGCCCATCGAGCCCCTCGGTTGGCGCGCGCGTGCGATGGGGTCGCGGCCGTCGTGGGGCGCCGTGGGGCCTTTCGCCGCAAGGTCGTGCTGTTGCTCGCGCTCCTCGAGAGCCACCCGGAGACGGTCCAGCACGTGCGCTGGGCTCCGTCGACTACGCTCAGCCGGCTACGGCGGCTGATGGGAGCGTTCACCTGAGCGACGTCCTCCTCGTGGGCTCGGGCGCGAGCGCCGTTCACTTCGCCATGACCGCGCTGGAGCGGGGCATGTCCGTGACGATGATCGACGCCGGTCGCTCGATCGCCACGCCGGAGGCGCCCACGGTGGCCTTCGATCGGCTGACGCACGCCCTCCCCGATGCGCCGGCCTTCTGGCTGGGTCCGGACCTGGACGGCGCGCTGCTGCCGGGTCGAACGCGCGAGTACTACGGCTTCCCACCGCACCGCGAGGCCTACTTTCGTGGCGAGAGCCGGGCGCCCATGGACCCGATCGGCTTCGAGCCGCTCACGAGCACCGTGCGCGGCGGGCTCGCCGAGGCCTGGACGGCGGGGGCATTCCCCTTCGACGCCGAGGATCTCCGCGCGTTTCCCTTCAGCCTCGACACGCTCCTTCCGTACTACGGGCTCGTCGCCAAGCGTATCGGGATCACCGGCGCCATCGACGACCTCGCGCACGACGTCCCCGTGCACGCCCACCTGGACGCGCCGCTGCCGCTCGACGCCCATTCGGCGGCGCTGCTGGCGGCCTACACGCGCCGACGCGGTGAGCTCACCGCCCTGGGCGTGCGGCTCGGTCGCTCCCGCACGGCGGTCCTGCGCGAAGGACGCGATGGGCGTCAAGGCTGCGACTCCCTGGGGCGCTGCCTGTGGGGTTGCCCGCGCGAGGCCATCTGGACGCCGTCGTTGAGCCTCCGTCAGCTCGAGCGTGAGCCGCGCTTCGACTACCGCCCCGGCTGGCTCGTGACGCGCGTGGCTCTGGACGCGTCACGGCGCGCGGTCGGCGTCGTCGCCGAGTCGCTCGAGGACGGCGCGGTCCGCACGTGGGAGGCCCGGCGCGTGGTGTTGGCCGCGGGGACCCTCGGCACGAGCCGCATCGTGCTCTCGACGCTACGGCACCATGGCGGCGACGCGTCGCCGCTCGAGGGCCTCATGGACAACCGTCAGGTCCTCGTGCCATTTATTACGCCGTCACGCCTCGGCGCGGGCCCCGAACTCAACGCCTATCAGTACCATCAGCTCGCCATGGGCCTGTCCCCGCTCGGAGACCGGCCGCACCCGCCCTTGGAGAAGCACTACGTCCACTGCCTCATCACGATCCTGAAGGGTGTCATGATCCACCCGATCGTCCAGACGCTCCCGGTCGATCTCCGGACGGCGCTCGCGCTGTTCCGGCTCACGCACGGCGCCCTGGGCATCGCCAACGTCAACCTCGCGGATACACGCCGACCTGGAAATCGTATCTCCCTCGACCTGCCCACGCACGCGGGCGAGCCCGAAAGACTGCGCATCGAGTACCGGCCCACCGACGACGAGCCGCAGCGGCTCCGTCACACGCTGGCACGCGTCCGACGTGCGCTCCGGACGCTCGGGAGCCACGCGCTCCCCGGGATGGCGCACGTTCGCCCCATGGGCGCCGGCGTGCACTACGCGGGAACGTTGCCGATGAGCCACGAGGCGCGGCCACGGTCGACCGACCCGGATGGCCGCCTGCGCGACGTCCACGGCGTGTGGGTCATCGACGGAAGCACGCTCCCGTTCCTCCCGTCCAAGAACCTCACCTTCACCTTGATGGCCAACGCCGCGCGCATCGCGGAGCGCTTGTGTGCAGCCATCGGCCCCGAGAGCGCAGCGTGAACGCGCGGCTACGTGGGCTCGGTCGCGCGGCCTGGCCTCACGTCTTGCGGTGGGGCGGCCTGGCGCTCGTCCTCACGCTGACTGTGGCGTACTTCGCTGGCCGCGCCGCGTCGCAGCTCGAGGCCAACAACGACACCCTGCGCGACCTCTGGCGCACCTACGCGTGGGTCCACGCGGGCGCGCTGCCGATTCACGGGCCCCCGGTGACCAACCTGCCCATCACGCTGGGACGCGGCTGGTATGCGCTCGCGGCGCCGGCCGTCTGGATCGATCCCAACCCGTACTCGGTCTACGCCATGCACCTCGTCCTGTTCGCGGGCGGGCTCGCCGTCTTGTACGCGGTCATGCTCACGCTCGCAGGCCCGGCCGTCGCGGTGCTCACGTCGCTCGCGCTGGCGTCGAGCCGCTACTGCGAGGATGTCCTGATCTGTCTGTGGCACACGGCCGCGCTTCCGGGCCTCGCGCTGGCGTGGACCGGCCTCGTGTTCCTGTGCCTCACGAGCGCGACGCCGCGCGGACGCGCGTGGGCGCTGGCGCTCGCGTGGGGACTTCAGGCGCTGATGCTGGATGTACACCTCATCGCCATCACGTATGCCGCGACGCTCGGCCTGATTCAGCTCGACTTCTGGAGACGCGAGCCCCTCCGGGCGGCACGCGTGCCGAACCTCCTGAGTGCAGGGGCCGTCGTCTGGCTCACTGTCTCGTATGCCCGGACGTTCCTTGCGGTCGACTGGAGCGCTTTCGCGGCAGCGCAAGGGCGCGCCTCGTCTGCTGCGCCGGAGGTCCACGTCACCGAGAGCCAGACGCTCTTCCTCCAGCACCTCAGCAACGCCTGGGTTCACCCCACGCCCGAGCTGCTCGCGTCGGTGACCGTCCTGGCGATTGTGATTGGCCTCGGGCGCGCGTTGTGGCGCCCCACGGAGCCCCGCTTCGAGCGGTGGCTCGCCGTCCACGCCCTCATCGGGCTCGCCATCGCGGCGGTCGTGATGCGCGGGGGCGCTTTTGCCAGATACCTCAGCGGCGTCATGCCGACGCTGTTCCTGCTGGCCGGCCTCGGGGTCGGTGCGCTGCTGCGACCGGCGCGCGTGCCACGCTGGACCGGCGGACTGCTGGCGGGGCTGCTCGTCCTACTCACGACCGTCGGCTCGCCGTCGCAGTTGTTCCAGGGCAGCAGCGACGAGCCGTCGAGCGACGAGCCGTCGAGCGACGAGCGAGATACCCGAGCCTCCGGCGACTCGGGGCCGGCGCGAGACGTGCTGACGCTGAGCCTGGCGGAGCAGTCGGCCGCCGTCGAGGTGCTGGTCAGACATCACGGGCTTCGGTGGGACGACGTCGAGTCGCGAGTCCACGGACCACTCCTCGTCGACAGCGCCGCGCGCTATCTCGTCTTGGTCGCGACCACGGCCCATCGGACGTCCCCGGAGGTCGCTCACGCGCGGTCGCACTTCGCCGTGCTCCCGCCGGGCTTCGCCGAGCCGGCGTATGGCCTCCAACGCGAGCGCTTCGACGGCGGCAGCGGGCGATCGCTGACGCTCATCCGCTTCGAGCCGCGCTTCGACCCGGCGGCCGTGCAGCTGCACGCGGCCGGCGTCGGTTGCAATCGCAGCCTGCCGTTCAATTGGGCGCCGTGGCCGAGCTCGACGGAGTTGGCGCACTTCGGTCACGCGCTGGCGAGCGATCTGGCTCACTGCGAGGGCCTCCGTCGCGCGCCGCTGACGATCGTTGTCCCCGCGGTCTCGGGGAAGGCGCCCCTGACGCTCCAGCTGAGTTGGAATGACTCGAGCATGGTCGGGGCCGCGGGGCAGACCGTGGTCGCGCGCGACACCCAGCAGCGCGCGCTCGAGGTCCAGGCCGTGGACGACCGCCGGCTCCAGCACCTCGCAGTCTACCGCATCACGCCGCCCGATGACGGCCCGATGACCGTGGAGATCGCGCCCGCGGACATCCTCGCCAACATCGATCTTTACTGATTCTCTGCTGATTACAGCGCACGCAGGGCGGCTCATCATCGTGGCGGCGGCGTTCGCACGCAGCGAAAGCCGAGGTTGTCACTCCGTCGTTCGACAGCAAGGGGGAACCGCGCCGCGCTCGGAGCCGCCCAGTCGCGGCTCTTGAAGCCGATGCCCTTGACGATGCCAATCCGGCCTTGGTGCGCGGCGGATGCAGGCAGGCCCGGGCTTGCACCGAAGTCGCCGTCGACCCACTCCATCACGTTGCCGTGCAGGTCGAGCACGCCCTCGGGCGTGGCGTCGCCTGGGTTGGACCCCACCGGATCCGGGCGATAGTCGGAGCCCGACGCACCGGCCTCTGCCACGAAGCGCATCCAGTCCTCGCGAGAGCGCAGGACACGCCGCGCGAGCCTCAAGGCGGTGTTGGTGCGCCACGCTGCAAACTCGGAGCCCCAGGGATATGCGCGCCCGTCGCGTCCCCGGGCCGCGCGCTCCCACTCGGCCTCGGTCGGCAGGCGCGCCCCGATCGCCGCGCAGAAGGCGCGCGCGGTGGACTGGTCGACCCCGGTCATGGGGCGTGTCGCCTGAGACTCGTCCGCTCCCACGGCGTCGCAGGCCGGCTCGAGCACGGCCGGCCGAGCCGCGCCCGACGCGCGCCGGCACACGTCCGCGAACGCACCGCGGGACACCTCGGTCCGATGCAGCTCGAAGGCGGGCAGCGTCTCGAGACGGCGTGGACTGGCGCCGGGCAGGGCCGCATCGCCGAGCACGCACGGCCCGGCCGCGATCGGGCGCCATTCGGCGAGGTCCTGGGGCGGCGGAGCTCGGTCAGCCGGGTTCGGGGTCGGTGCGGTGAGTGGCCCCGGGTTGGCCGGGTACCCCAGGAACGGCCAGGTGGTCGCCTCCCAATCATCGACACTGTCTTCGTGTTCGCCCGACGGATCCTCCGGACGCCGTCGGTCGGCGGAGCGCACCAACGCGGCCACCGCGCAGCCCACGTCCATGGGCGGCGGCGGCAGCGTGCGCACCCGTCGCAGCCGACAACCACCGTCGCCATGCCCGATGCGCAGCGCGTCAGGCGCGGTCGCAACGGAGGCGTGCCCGCCCGCGCCCGGAGCGCAGGACAGCGTCTCGACGGGACCAGGCTCCAGCGTACCGCCGCTGGCGGCGTTGAGCCGCCACGGATAGTTCGTGACGAGGCGCGTCGCCTCGGTGCTCGCCGTCTCGACGACATACGCCGTCATGTCGGCGGGTGCGCCGTCGAGCCGGAGCTCGAAGCGCGTCGACCACTCGTCGAGCGACGTGTCGTGGACGCCGATGACGAGATAGCCCGAGACCTCGCCTGCGACCGAACGCGTCACGTCCACGAAGGTGCGACCCGCGTCGACTCCGGTGGTCACCGCCACGCGACCGTCGGTGCCCTCGAGCTTGAGCGAGACGACGGCGAAGTCGAGGCGGTTGCCGCAGCCCGTGCCCAGCAGCTTCAGCAGCTGCGGCGCGACGTCCTCGGGTGACAGCCGCAGCCGGGCGTGGTGGTCGAAGCGCGCGTCGTCGCGCCACAGGATGAGCGTCGAGCCGAGCGCGTCGTCGGTGCCGCGCTGTGAGGGCCGCCCGTGATCGAGTAGCTCCCAGGCCTCGTCGGGCTGGAAGTCGGGCTTGGGCCACACGCCGAGCTCCATGAGGAGGTCGAGGCGCCGATCGCCAGTCAGTGTGTGTACCGGGGCCTGCGCGGAGACCGTCGGCCGAAAGGCCTGCGGGCGCGTGTCGACCGCGAACGACATCGACGTCGCGAGGGCTCGGGGCCCGAGGATGGCTGCACCCGCCAATGCGAGCGCGGTAAGGCGTCGCGGCCAGGTGAGACGCGTCGCCGGGGTCCGCGAGGTCAGCGCCTCGAGGCCGAGACCCAATAGGAGCGGCCCGCCCGCGAACGCCATGAGCGCGTAGCTCTGCTTCTCGAAGTCGAGGGACACGACCAGCATGAGCCCGCAACAGATGGGTGCCCAGATGGCCATGACCGCGAGACGCAGCCGCTGGGGGGCGACGACGAAGCCGAGCGCGAACAGCGCGATGGCGATTCCGCCAAAGGCGCGCGCGTGCCAGAGCGGCATCGTGAGGAAGACCGGGACCGGGTCGTCGGGAGCGCGGAGCCACTCGGACGCGATCGGGAAGTTGAGCGGCCGAAAGCGAAACGACAAGCCCAGCACCGACTGCTCCATGCCCTGAACCTGGGCCTCGTACAGCGGCGCGTGAAAGAACAGGCGGTCCGAGGTGGCGGTATTGACCAGAACCCACGGGGTGATGGCCACGAGCGCGACGGCCAGGGCCAGCGCGCGCGGGGTCCAGCCGCGGACGAGGAGCAACAGGCCGGGCACGAGCAGGACGACCTCGGGCCGAACGCCGTACGCCAGTCCGAGGCAGAGTCCGGCGGCCAGCGCGCCACGCCATGGGGGGCCCGATGTGGCCAGGGGGCTGGCGAGCCTGTGGTCCACCAGGCACAGGATGAGCACAGTGCCGAGCAGCATCGCCAGCGCGATCGTGTTCTCATTGACCATGTAGATGGCGACTGAGCGCACGCCGAGGTGAAACAGCACGGCGCCGCCGACGGCGAGCGCGCGTTGGCGGACGAAGCGCGCGATGAGGGCCGTAGCGAGCGACAGGATCATCAGGTCGTAGGTGAAGGTCATCGCGGTCCAGCCGCCGCTGCCGAAGAAGGCGAAGCCGTGGCCGACTGCGGCCATCGAGCCGGGGCGCTGATGACCCAGGATTCGGGCGAGCCCGAAGCCGACCTCCGTGTCGCGCATCGTGCGGTGGCGCACCCAGTGGTCGAGGTAGGGGTCCCAGACATCGAGTCCGGGGCGGGTTCCGTCGTCGAGGATCTGCTGGGCGGCCTCGTGGATGCACGGCGCGAAGAGGCTCGTCGAGTCGACGGAGTGGACCTGTGTCAACAGCGCCGTCACGAGCGCCAGCGCGACCAGCGAGGCCATCACCGCGAGATCGCCGACCGCGGGGGTCACGTGCTCGGGCCGCACGCCGCGGCGGAGGACCAGCCACGCCGCGATGGAGAGGAAGGCCGCGACGAGCAGCATCGACGCGGGCTCGGCCGGTGCGTTGCGAACGAAGGTCACGAGGAAGACGAGCGGGACCTCGCTGGCGGCGCCGAGCAGGAGCGCGGTCGCAAACCGTTCGAGCGGCGTGGCGCGCGGGAGGAGCACGCGACTGACGAGGTACCCAGGCAGGCCCCAGATCAGTCCGGGGAACACCAGGAGCCAGAGCGCGCCGAAGCTCACGGGAGGGGGCGCGGGGGCGGAACGCGCCGGAGGTCGCCAGCGACGAACACGAACGATTCGCTTCCCGTCGTCACCACCGCGCCATGCTCCGCAGTTCCGTCCGGCTTGTCAATTTGGGCCGAGCGGCCCCGATTTCGCGAGGAGGAGGTTGGTCACCTGGAGCGGCCGGTTCGGGGAAACTTGAACGGGTGAAGCACACGGTGAAACAAGATCCTCGCCTCGCCCCGCTCCTGCACTGCTTCTCTGACGAGTTCGTCGGTTTCTCTGCGGGGGACGACCCCCGCACCCCCGGTCTTGGGCCATGCGGACCCACGGGTGGCCGGCGGCCTCTATTGCACGATTGAGGAGCGGCCTCACGCGCGTCGCCGGAGGACCGCCGCAAAGAAGCCATCGGTGCCGTGACGATGCGGCAAGAGCTGGAGGAAGCGACCGTCGCTCGAGGTGAGCGCAGTGGCGCGGGCGCGACCCCACAGCTCTTTTGGAGGTACGACGTCAACGCCGGCCACGGTCGCGACGACGTCCTCGTTCTCCTCGCGCAGGACTGAACAGGTCGCATACACGACGCGCCCTCCCGGTCGCAGCGCGGAGACCGTACGGGCCAATAGCTCGGCCTGGGCGGTCGCGAAGCGCGCGAGATCGCTAGCCTTCAGGTGGTGGCGCGCCTCCGGGTTGCGCCGCAGGGCGCCGGTACCCGAGCACGGGGCGTCGAGCAGCACGCGATCGGCCTTCGGGATGAGCGCCTCGGCCTCTGCGTACGGCAGGATCTGGACGTTGCCTGCCTGCGCGCGGCGCGCACGCCGCCGGAGCTCGTCGAGCTTGTGCTCGGCGACGTCGGTGGCCACGACCCGTCCCTTGCCCTTGAGGAGCGCCGCGAGCGCCAGCGACTTGCCGCCGCTGCCGGCGCATAGGTCGAGGACGAGCCCCTTGGGCGGCGGCGCGACGAGCTCGGCGACGAGCTGGCTGCCCTCGTCTTGGACCTCGAATTCGCCGCGTTGAAAGGGCGCGCTCTGAAACACGCCGACGCCGCCGGTGAGCACGAGGCCATCGGTCGCGAGCGCCATCGGCTGCGGTCCGAACTCGGCCAGCGCCACACAGAGGCTCTCTCGCGTCGTCAGGAGCCGATTGGCCCGCACGCACGTCGGCGCGTCGCGATCGAGCGCCGTCGCGAGCGCCAGCGCGTCCGCGGCGCCGTACTGCTCGACGAGCCGCGCGGCGAGCCAGTCGGGCAGACCCGCGTGTCGCGCGACACGGACGACGGGCGCCTCGACCGCGAGCCACTTGGCGAAGGCGGCCTCGAGCGACCGCTTGGTCGGGCCCAGGCCTTCGAGCGCGAGCAAGCCGGCGTAGCGATCGCCGGGAGAGCCCGTGGGCATGAGCTCGGCGAGCGCACGCCAGCGGCGCACGAAGGCGCGGCAGCGCAGCACGACGGCCTCGCGGAGCGCGTCTGGCACGCTCTTCAGCGCGCGCTCGAGGACGGTCGACAAGAAGGCGCCGCGCGTGACGACCTCATCGACGGCCCCGAGCACCGTGCGTGCGACGAGGGCCTCTTCAGCGTCTGTGAGCATGGCCGACCTCTCCCATCAGGCGCGCGTGACGCCCCGACTGGGCGCGGAGGATGGTGCGGCGCGACCGGGGCGTCAATGTGCCTCGCCCGGGCTTTCGTCCGGCGCGCGCTTCGGGCAGGCTCGCACCATGGCAGTGCTGGTCACAGGCGGAGCAGGGTACATCGGGAGCCACGTCGCGTGGGCGTTGGTCGACGCAGGCTACGAGGTGGTGATCCTGGACGATCTCTCCACGGGTATCCGGGCGAACGTCCCGCCCGCGACGCGGTTCGTCCTCGGACGCGTCGGAGACCGCGCGGCAGTCGCGCGGCTGCTCAAAGAGTCGCAGGTCACGGCCGTGCTGCACTTTGCGGCCTCTATCGTCGTGCCCGAGAGCGTGACTCAGCCGCTGGCGTACTACGACAACAACGTCAGCACGATGGTCGGCCTGCTGAGGGCCTGCGACGACGCGGGCGTCCACCAGGTCGTCTTCTCGAGCTCGGCGGCCGTCTACGGCGCCCCCGACCGCGTGCCCATCGCGGAGTCGGCCGCGCTGGCGCCCATCAACCCGTACGGCACGACGAAGCTCGTCAACGAGTGGATACTGCGCGACGCGGCGCTCTCGGGCGGTGGGCTGCGGTATGTCGCCCTGCGGTACTTCAACGTCGCCGGCGCCGATCCCGCGGGCCGGACGGGCCAGTCCACCCCCGTCGCCACGCACCTCGTCAAGCTCGCCGTCCAAGCGGCGCTGGGCCGACGTCCGTCGCTCTCCGTCTTTGGCACCGACTACCCCACAGACGACGGCACCTGCATCCGCGACTACATCCACGTCTCGGACCTGGCGGACGTGCACGTGCTCGCGCTGCGCTGGCTGGAGGGCGGCGGCGACTGCCAGGCGCTCAACTGCGGCTACGGCCACGGCTATTCGGTGCGAGATGTAGTGGACACGGTCAAGCGCGTCTCCGGAGTCGACTTTCCAGTCGTCATCGCGCCGCGCCGCGCCGGTGATCCGCCGTCCCTGGTCGCCGACGCGTCACGCCTCCGCTCCTTGCTCGGCTGGACGCCGCAGCACGACGACCTCGACGCGATCGTCCGAACGGCGCTGAATTGGGAAGCGCGACTGGGACAGGGCTAGAGGAGCTCCTCAATCAACTTCCGCGTCGGCGTCACGTCCTCGGGCTTGAAGCCCACGATCCGCTTTTTGATGACGCCGTTCTTGTCGACGACGAAGCTCGTGGGCATGGCCGCGATGTCGAACGGACCCATCGCCTTGGCGTCTGGATCGAACGCCACCGTGTAGTTCAAGTCGAACGGCTTGACGAAGTCCTTGCTGAACTGCTCGGCGCGATCGACGCCGATGCTGACGACCTGAAAGCCCTTGGGTCCGAGCTCCGTCTGCCACTTCTTGAGCTCGGGAAGCTCGCGCTTGCAGGACCCGCACCAGGACGCGAAGAACGTGATGTAGCTCACCTTGCCCTTCCACGTCGCCGGACTGACGGTCTTGCCGTCGGCCGTGTTGATCTCGAACTTGGGCACCTGCTGGCCCACGAGGTCTCCAGGCACGGCCTCGAGCGCACCCGAGTCGGTCGTCGCGTTGGCTACCTGGCTGTCGGCGCAGCAGCGGAAGCCCGTCGTGTTGTTGCGGATGCCGGGCCCGAACATCGTGCCGCGCCGGTTGCAGGCCGCGCCCTCGCCCGAGCCGAAGTTGCCGCCGGTGAGCGAGGCCTTGGATTGCTCGCCCTCGATCCACTCGCCGATGTTGCCCGTGAGGTCGTAGATGCCCGACTGCGTCCGGCACGTGGCGCGGGAGCCGGTCTTGACGGGCTTGCCGGTGAGCGTCTCCTGCTCGTCGTTGCACGCGCCGCGCACGTAGAACGGGCCATAGGAGTACATGTTGCCCTCGACGTCGTCGTCGTTGAACCACTGGTTGTTGTTGTTGTCGACCGCGGGAAGCCCCGTGCACGCCGAGATCCACTCTTCCTCGGTGCACAAGCGCTTTCCGGCCTTCTCGCACGCGGCCTTGGCCTCGAACCAGCTCGCAGGCTGCGCCTCCACGTTCGGGAGACTGACGGCCTTGCCCTGTTTGTCGATGCTCGCCTCGAACCGGTCGATGAAGAAGGTCCCCTTGGCGGTCTTGGTCTCGACCATCGGGCTCATGTCGGCAGTGGCGGGGACCGGCTGTGGCTTGCCGGCATCGGGCCCGGCCTGCGCCGCGGGCGTGGGGTTCTCGAGCACCTTTTTGAAGTAGTACTCGATGATAGACACCGTAGACGAGCCGCTCATGAGCCGGCTGTTGATGTAGGTGCGCGGCGTGCCGTTGATGCCGGCGCGCACGGCGACGTCGATGTCGTTCTGAATGCGCTTGAGCGGAGCGTCCGACTTGACGCACGTCTCCCACGCGGCGACGTCCACCCCAATCTCTTTCATGTAGCCGCCGAGCTTGTCCTCGGTCAGGTTGCCCTGCATGTCGAAGAGCTTGTCGTGCGCCTCCCAGAACTTGCCCTGCTTGCCGGCGCAGTAGGCGGCCTTGGCGCAAGCGCACGCGTTCGGGTGCTTCTTCTCACCGCCCATGTAGCGATTGCACGAGGCGTCCATGGGGTAGAACTTGAAGACGAAGCGCGCCTGATCTTTGTATTTTTCTCGAACGATTTTCACGTTCTGCGCCAGCATCTTGCAGTACTCGCACTCGAAGTCGGCGAACTCGACGAACGTGATGGGCGCGTTCGCCGGGCCCTTCACGAAGTCATCGTCCCCGATTGGCGCCTCGAAGTAGCTGTAGCCCATGTCCGTCTTGGTCCCACCGATCTTGGCCTGGCTCGGCGCTGCCGCAGGTGCCACGGGCGCCGCCGCGGGCTTGGCCGCCGCAGCACCCGCGACCTGGGACGGCGCCGCGACGGCCGTCGCGGTGGGCGCTTGGGGGGGTGCGAGAGAGGGAGCCGGAGCTGCGGCAGGCGCGAGATCCGGCGGAGGCAACGCAAACGCGGCGTCGATGGCCTTGCGCTCGCACGCCTTGGCCTCGGCCTGGTAAGCGCCGGGCTCCTGGCCGAGCTGAAAGACCTGCGCCTTGGCCTTCTCGAAGTCGCCCTTGCCAATCAGCTCGTAGCACGTGGCCACATGCTGCTGCGCACTGTGGGCGTGCGTCTCCTTGTCCTCGTGGTGGTACCAGACGAGCGAGCCGCCAAGAGAGAGGGCAAACACGGAGGCTGCCAGCCCGACCGGCTCACCGCCCTCGAACGCGGTGCTGACCCCGCGCTTGAGGCGGGCGATGAAGCCGTCCTTGGTCGCGAGCAGCGCCAAGACGAAGGCCGCGAGCTGGACCGCGTCCATCCCCAGGCAATAGGGGCACTTTTTCCCAATCTTGGCGACCTGGACCCAGACCAAATAGCCGCCGTAGAACAGACTGAGCAGCGCGAGCAACATGAGCAGGTCGAGCGCCTTCTTCTGCCGCTCCTCGCCGTCTTGCAGGGCGAGCCAGGCGAGGCCCAACAGCACGAGGTAGAACGGGATGGCCCAGACCGCCACAGGGATGCCGAGGACCGTCGAGTCGTCCGAGGCCTGCACCGCGGCGCAGTCGGTCGTGGCGTTGACGGAGCAGTCGGCCTTGTAGTTGCCGGCGAAGTCGTACTTCGTATGGAGCTTCACGGACGTGAGGTGGACCGCGAAGCCCATGCCGACCGCCAGCACGAGCGGGATCGCCAGGACCAAGGTGCGGTTGATGGAGCCGGAGGGCCGGCTCGCCGTCGCTTCTGACATCGTCTTCCTCCAAGCTCTCGAGCCGACCCGCTCGCCGCGCGCTGTATGCACGGCGCGCTCTTCGCGCGCTGTATGCACGGCGCGCTCTTCGCGCGCAATGTATGCAGGGCGCGAGTCGGGTCAAGCGCGAAACCCAGCGAGGCCATGCCTGATTCCATGCGTCAGTTTCCCTTGACCCCAACGCGCGGCTGAACTACGTTCCGCGCCCACTGACGCAAACGCCATGTCAAGCCTTATCCTCCCGTTTTCACACGTTTCTTTCGTTGACATTGCTCTCGCGACCGCCGGCGTGGTCGCGTTCATCCTGGTGCTCTTCATGGGCTCGCGATGGCTCCCCGGTCGCGAGACGCAGGGCCTGCCCATGGCGGACGGCTCGCGCCTGAGCTACCGCATGAACGGCCTCCTGCTGCTCGTGCTCACGCACGCGCTCACCCTGGGCCTCTGGAAGGCGGGCCTCTTCTCGCCCACCTGGCTCCTGCGGCACTTTTGGGCGCTGTTTCTGGCCACGAACCTCGTCGCCATCGGCATGACGGTCGTGTTCTGGGCCAACGGCCCCGAACGTCGCCAGCGGGGCTTCCTCGCGGGCTTCTGGTATGGCACCGAGCTCAACCCGACCTGGTTCGGCGTCGAGATGAAGGTCTTCAGCTACCGACCGTCGCTGATTGGCCTCGCAGTGCTCAACGCCTGCTTCGCGATGCATCAGTGGGACACCGCGGGCCACTTGTCCGATGGCATGGTGCTCTTCCAGGCCATGACCCAATTTTATCTGCTGTCCACGTTTCAGTTCGAGCATGGCATGCTCCAGATGTACGACGTAATTGAGGAGCGCTTCGGCTTCATGCTCGTCTGGGGCGACTACGTCGTCGTGCCCTTCTTCTACTGCCTGCCCGCGTGGTTCCTGGTCGACCGCATGAGCCCCCTGCCCGCCTGGGAGCAGGTCGCGCTCGTCGGGATGTTCGCGCTCGGCTTCTGGATGTTCCGCGGCACCAATCAGCAGAAGGACCGCTTCAAGAAGGACCCGACGCGCCCGATCTGGGGCCGGACGCCGCGCACCGTTGGCGGACGGCTCTTGATCTCGGGCTTCTGGGGCATCGGCCGCAAGCTCAACTACACCGGCGAGATCCTCGTCTACCTCGCCTGGACGCTGCCCGCGGGCTTCGACGCGCCGTGGCCCTACCTCTTGCCGCTGTGGCTCATCTCGCTGCTGACGCACCGCGCCTGGCGTGACGAGCAACGCTGCCGCGCCAAGTACGGCCCGCTGTGGGACGAGTACTGCCGTGTCGCGAAGTTCCGCATGATCCCGTTCGTCTACTAGTCACTCAGGAGACCGCCGCCCATGAACCTCCACGACCTCCAGTCCGCGCTCGCGACCACGCTCAAGACCGGCCGCACCGTACTCGGCCTCGACAAGAACGACCCGAACCTGCCGCCCATGGCGTCGGGCGGTGACCCCGTGATTGGCCACATGCGCGAGTTCTCCCGTGATCCCGTGGGCGTCATGGACCGTGGCCGGCGGGAGCACGGCGAGATCTTTCGGCTCAACCTCGCGGGCAATGGGATCGTCATCATCCTGGGGCCGCAGGGCAACGAGGCCGTCTTTCGCGCGCCCGACGAGGTGCTCAACCCCAAAGAGGCCTATCGGCTCATGACTCCCGTCTTCGGCAAGGGCATCGCCTACGACGCCGAGCCGCACATCTTCGACGAGCAGCTCGGCTTCTTGTATCCGGCGCTCACCGCCAGCCGCATGAAGACCTACGCCCAGATCATGAACGAGGAGGCCGAGCTCTACCTCGAGACGCGCATGGGCGAGTCGGGCACGGTCGACCTGCTCGACATGATGAACGAGCTGACCATGTACATCTCGGCACGGTGCCTGCTCGGACCCGAGTTCCGCGGCGCGCTCAATCGAGAGTTCGTCGACCTCTACCAGACGATGGAAGGCGCACTCATCCCGCTGGCGTTCTTCTTTCCGTACCTGCCGATCCCCAAGTTCAAGGCGCGCGACAAGGCGCGGGCCAAGCTCGTCGGCATGCTCACCGACGTCATCGCCAACCGTCGCGCGCGCGGCTTCCGCGGCGAGGACTTCCTCCAGACGTTCATGGACGCCAAGTACAAGGACGGCCGGCCGCTCACCGACGACGAGATCACCGGGCTCCTGCTCACGGTAGTCTTCGCCGGCCACCACACGTCGGGGACGCTGTCGGCCTGGACCGGCATCAACCTGCTCGCGCATCCGCAGTACCTGCCCGCCGTCCTCGAAGAGCAGAAGCGCGTCTACGCCAACGGCCGCGCGCCGTCGTTCGATACGCTCAAGGAGCTCGAGGTCATGGAGCGGGTGATCATGGAGGCCGAGCGGATGTATCCGCCCATCGTCATGATGATGCGCAAGGTCATCAAGCCTTTCGAGTACGGCGGCTACACGCTTCAGGACGGCACGATGATCATGGTCTCGCCGCAGGTCTCGCAGCGGCTACCCGAGTGGTTCAAGGACCCCAACCGCTACGATCCGGACCGCTTCGGTCCCGGGCGCGAGGAGCACAAGCAGCACCCCTACGTGCTCACGAGCTTCGGAGGCGGCAAGCACAAGTGCATCGGCCTGCACTTCGCCTACATGCAGATCAAGGCGCTCTGGAGCGTGATCCTGCGCAAGTACGATCTGGAGCTGGCGAGCCCGCTCTACACGCCGAGCTACGACTTCCTCATCGCCGGCCCGCGGCACCCGTGCCTCGTGAAGTTCCAGCGCAAGGCGGAGGCCGTCGTCGAGGTGCCGCGCCTGACGACACCGACGCACGTGCAGTAGCCGCTACGGGAGCTCGCCGTCCTCACGCCAAGAGCGGCAAGGGTCTCGATTTGCGGGCGCGCGCGCATCGCCCTACCCTGCCTCCATGCGTGCCCTTGGACTTGCCCTTCTGATTGCTGGACTGCCCGCCCTGACCGCCGCGGCCGACGAGCCGCCAAAGGGGTGGGTCACCTTTCGGTCGCTCCCGGGCCGCTTCGCGCTGCTGGCCCCGACGGACAAGCCCAAGGTCGCCATCGAGCAGACCGACACAGGCGTCGGCAAGGTGGACCTTCCGACGGCGACGTGGGAGCTCGGCGAGGCAGGCTCCGAACTGCTGCTCATCGCGAGCTATGGCGACGTGCTCCCCAAGGCGGTTCAGAAGCCCGATGCGCGCCAGCGCGAGGAGCAGGCGCGGCGCATCATCGACGGCGCCCGCGACGGAATGACCGGCAACGGCAAGGGCAAGCTCATCAGTGAGAAGCGCCTTGCCGTCGGGACCTACCCCGGGCTCGATCTCGTGATCGAGCCGCTCTTTGGAGCCAATGGCCCCAAGCCTGGAACCTATCTGATGCGGGTCAAGCTGCTCCTGGTCGGTGAACGGCTCTATCAGGTCATGCTGCTCGGGACGAAAGCGCAGGTCGAAAGCAAGGAGGCGCTCGCGTTTCTCGCCTCGTTCCGGTTGATCTGACCCCGCCTCCGTGGCATGGCTCCGCGCGCCATGACCGAAAGCAACACCACCGACGGAAGCCAGTTCTTTCTTTCAACCTATGGGCTCGATGCGGGGGGCCTCGCCCGCGTCGTCGGGACCGCGCTTGGCCGCCAGAACGTCGATTGGGCGGACTTGTACTTCGAGCACGCGGTGCTTGAGTCCGTGTCGCTCGAGGAGAGCCTCGTCAAAAAGGTCAACCGCCTGCTGAATCAGGGCGTCGGCGTGCGTGCCGTGGCCCACGACAAGACCGGCTACGCGCACGCGGACACCATCGAGCTGCCAGAGCTCGAGGCGGCGGCGCAGACCGCGCGGGTCATCGCCACGACCGGCGCGCGCGACGCGGGACCGATCGCGATTCGCCTGCGCGCTCCCGGACGCGACCTCTATCCGGTGCCCTCCCCGGCCACGGAGCGACGCATCGAGGACAAGGCCACGCTGCTCCGTGAGATCGACACGCTCGCGCGCGGGCTCGACGCGCGGGTGCGGGAGGTCCAGGCCTCGTTCGTGTGCGAGCAGAAGACGGTGGCGGTGCTCTCGTCGGACGGTGAGCTCGTCGGTGACGTGCGCCCTCTGGCGCGGCTCAACGTCTCGATCATCGCCGAGGACCACCACGGCCGGCAGGTGGGCACGTCGGGAGGAGGCAACCGCGTCGACTTCGACTGGTTCGTGGAGCCGGTTGACCGCGGCTATGGCACCGAGGCGCGCTGGCGCTTCTTCGTCCGCGAGGCCGTGCGACGCGCGGTGCTCGCGCTCGACGCCGATCCGGCACCCGCCGGGACCATGCCCGTGGTGTTGGGTCCCGGCTGGCC
>SXGT01019609.1_pt1 | contig 18951 bp, 14 predicted proteins | sample 3176221 | NCBI WGS metagenome assembly SXGT01 (sample SAMN11356862, study PRJNA531348) | freshwater metagenome | isolation source: freshwater sample F1-120 | place: China: Fuxian Lake, Yuxi | collected 2017-12-25
GAATCGCCGAGCACGTGATGTTCATGAATGGGCGTCTGGCCCGCCCCGATTGGTAGTGGATCGCTTTGGCAGACAGGTCCTTGCCGGTCCCCGACTCACCGGTAATGAGGACCGTGCCGGACGGCGTCGACGCGATCCGCTCCAGCAGCCGCCGGACCTGCTCCATTGCCGGCGAACATCCGAGGATCTGGACGAATTCATAGGGAGCGCTGGCGCTGCGGCGCAGCTGGTTCACCTCACGCTGCAGCCGCAGAGACTGCAGGTGCTTGGCGACCTGAATCGCCAGCTCGTCGAGGTTGAGCGGCTTGCTCAGGTAGTGCGCCGCGCCGCGCCGCATCGCCTCTACCGCGAGCTCGACGGCGCGCTCGCCGGTCATCATCAGCACGGGGGTGTCGGGCAGCTCGCGGCGCGCGGTCTCGAGGAGGTCAAGGCCATGAGCGTCAGGCAGCCGCATATCGAGGAGGATGCAATCGGGCGCCTCGGCCATCGCGAGTACGGCCGCCTTGCCGTCGCCAGCCTCTAGGACGCGCAGGCCGTCTTCTTCGAGCCGCGCCCGCACCGACCAGCGGATTAGCGGCTCGTCGTCGACCACCAGCACGGTGTCGGCGACGACAGGCTGTGGCGGCGCCGCGGCTTCGCTCGAGTCGATGTGCACGACGGGCGCTCCCTCGGGTTAGCGGTCGTCGCCGTTGGGCTGGGCGCCGTGGAGGACCGCGGCGGCGAGCAGCTCGACCATCGCCTCGACGTCGAAGGGCTTGCGCATGAACCCGTACGCGCCCAGGCGTTTGGCCTCCATGGCTGTCTCGTCTGTGCCGTGGGCGGTGATGACGATGACCGGCGTCGGCTGAATGCCGAGCAGCTCGCGGAGCAGGTCGAGGCCATCCGAGTCTGGCAGACGAAGATCAAGCAAGACGGCCTGGTAGGCGCCGGCCCTGAAGTGGGCGCGGGCCTCAGCGGCGGTGGCTGCCTCTTCGACCTCCATGTGCTCTGCGACCAGCTGCTCGCGGAGTGACCATCGGATGAGGAACTCGTCGTCCACGATCAGCACGCGCGGGCGCCGGAGTGTGGGGCCGCCGCCGGCCGCGTTGCCGGCGTCCTCGTCGCTGACCTGAAAAAGTGGCGTCGCGCGCATGGTCTCCACCTCGCTCCCTGGCCCAGCGGCCCGTCATCGATACTAGGTTAGGCCCTTTGGCTCTGCACGCACGGAAGTTTTTGGGACCGTGGCGCGACGTCGTACCGCCTGACGACGCCGACCAGTCGCGGTGCCAACCTGTTGCGAAGTCGACTCGTTGCGATGTTTGTGGGTTTCTGGCAGACGCCGACCATGACAGGATCCAAGGCCACGCCGACGCCCGCAACTCCGATCCCACCTCCAGCCATTGAGGCGGTCGCCGTGGCGAACACCGCACCTGGCGCAGAACGCGGGCCCCAGCAAGAGCTGATCGACCTGCGCTATGCGCTGGATGAGGCGTCGATCGTCGCAGCGACGGACGTAAGCGGCAAGATCACCATGGTGAACAGCCGCTTCTGTGCCATCTCCGGCTACGAGGAGGCCGAGCTGATCGGCCAAGACCACCGCCTCATCAACTCCGGACATCACCCGAAGGCGTACTTCATCGACATGTGGCGTACGATCGGCGCCGGCAAGGTCTGGCGCGGCGAGCTCTGCAATCGACGGAAAGACGGGGCGTTGTATTGGGTGGACACCACGATCATCCCCCTGGTCGATGATCGCGGCAGGCCGTACCGCTACATGGCAATCCGCAACGACATTACGGCGCGCGTCGCCGCAGAGCGCCGCCTCCGCGAGCAGACGGCGCTGGCACGCCTTGGCGAGATGGCGTCGGTCGTGGCGCACGAGGTCAAGAACCCCCTGGCTGGCATCAGCGGCGCGATTCAGATCGTGCGGAAGCGCATCCCAGAGGGCAGCCCGGAGCGCGCCGTGCTCGGCGATGTGTTGGAGCGCATCACCGCGCTCAACGCGACGATGGAGGACCTGCTGCAGTATGCGCGGCCGCGGCCACCCCAGGTGCGCGACGTCGATCTCAGCTTGCTGGTGGCGTCGGTGATGGCGCGCTCGGCCGCTGATCCCCTGCTGCAGGGCGTCGACTTGAGCGCTCAGGTCGATGCGTTGCTCGTGCGCGCCGACGCCACGATGTTGGAGGGAGCGCTCCTCAACCTCGTGATCAACGCGGCGCAGGCCCTCGGCCACCGCGGCAGCGTGCGGATCGGTTGCCGCGCCGTCGCGACGCTGATCGCAGGCGGCCCAGCGGTCGCGATCGAGGTGGCGGACGACGGCCCCGGCATCCCTGCCGACCTGCTGACCCGGGTCCTGGAGCCGTTCTTCACTACCCGACACCGCGGGACAGGCCTCGGTCTGGCGGTGGTTCAGCGCGTCACCGAGGTCCACGGCGGCATGGTCGAGGTGCAGTCGACGGTCGGCGTCGGGACGGTCGTCAGGCTGGTGCTGCCCGTTCGCGGCCCGGCGGCGTAGGCCGGCGAGCGCGAGGCCGAGGCGGCGCGTCCACGCCCAACGCCACCGAGAGCGCCCGCCGGTGCTCCCCTGGACGCCGATCCGCGTCGCAAAGCCAGCTGAGCGGCCTAGGTTCTGGATGTCGCCGTGGGCGGAGCGCGCGCGGAGATGGGTGAATTTTCGCACCTGCGGATAATTCCCCAAGTCTGCGGAAAAATCCACAGCGGGTGATGCTCCACACGGCGCGACGCCGCCTCTGCCCTGCAGAGTCGCGACACCGCCTTCTCTGATTTATCGCTTCATGTCCAGCCGATATGGCAGCCGTCAGGTCGCTGGCACGCGCTTTGCTCTAGGTGACGCGGCGGGTCGAAATTCTCCGCGCCGCCCCGCAGCGAGAGCCGCTGCCGATTCGGCGCCGTAGGCGCTGAGTGGGGGCGGCGCTGGTTGTGGATAGTTGGAACTATGACACTTTCTCGGCTCAGGATCGCAGATCCCGCCCCAGCAGCCAGATGGGGACGCGGTCAGTCAGCGCTGGTCGCGTCTCGAGGACTCAGACGATGCTCAGGACGACCACGCGCTCCAAGTACTCCAGCGGCGCTGACAGCCGCGACTCGAGGGTTGTGATCTTGGAGCGCTACATGCGCGAGGTCAGCCGCTTCCCGATGCTCGATCGGGCACAGGAGGCGGCGCTCGCCGAGCACTACCACGCGACCCAAGATTCACAGGCGCGCGAGACGCTGATCAACAGCAACCTGCGCTTTGTGGCGAAGATCGCCTACCGCTACGCCTCCTACCAGGTGGACATCATCGACCTCATCCAGGAGGGCAATATCGGTCTCATCACGGCCGTCGACCGCTTCAACCCCGATCATGGCAACCGCCTCTTGACCTACGCCGTGTGGTGGATCAAGGCGACCATCCAGGCCTACATCTCCGGCAATTGGGCGATGGTGCGCGTGCTGCCGAGCTCGCAGCAGCGCAAGCTGCTCTTCGGCCGACACCGCGACACGGCGGAGCCCAATGCCTGCGGACCGGACGCCAGCGCCGTGGAGCCCGCAGGTGATGCTGGCGAGACGCGGGCCGTGGTCGGCTGGCATCGCGACGCCAGCGCGGCCCGCCGGACCCTTGACCTCTGCGGTCCGGTGGCGACAGAGGGCCGGCTGACCCTCGGCGACATGCTGGCCGACCGCGAGGCAGAGGGCGCGGACGAGACAATCGGCCGTCGCGAGGTGAGCGCCGTCGCCCAGCTTAAGATCGCGGCGGTGCGGGCCACCTTGAGCGACAAGGAGTCCGTGATCCTGGACCGGCGGATCCTGGCCGACGAGCCGGCAACGCTGCAGGAGCTGTCCGACGCGCAGGGGGTGTCGCGCGAGCGTATTCGGCAGGTCGAGGCGGGCGTGATGCGAAAGCTGGAGCGCAAGCTGCGACCGCTCATGGCCGCAGCGTAGGCGACGCCGGCGACGCCGCTCGCGCAGCTGAGGTCGCCTCGCTAGAAGCCGACCCGCCGCATGACGGCCCGCGGCAGCCAGCGAATCACCAGCATCACCAGCGCCCATATCGGCGGCGCATAGACCACTGAGGCGCCACGGTCCATTGCCCGGAGGACCCTGGCCGCCACGGCGTCTGGCTCGCCGGCGAAGGGAGGCTCCGGCAGGCCAGCCGTCATCCCGGTCCGCACAAAGCCCGGCTTGACCGTCAGGACGCGCAGTCCGGCGGCGGCGAAGCGGTGGTCCAGGGACTCCAGGTAGTGGTGCAGGCCCGCCTTGGCGGCGCCGTAGATGCCGACCGGCTTGCGCCCGCGGTCGCCGGCGACGGAGCCGAAGACCACGAGCTGCCCGCCGCCGCGTTCCAACAGCCGAAGCCGGGCGGCCTCGCAGAACAAGATCGTGCAGGTAAAGTCCAGATGCAGCACGTGCCCAGCCAGCCCCAAGTCAGCGTCAAATGCCGCCGCGGTGGCGAATGCGCCAGCCGTGACCACCACGACGTCGAGGCCCCCTAGCGCCGCCTCGGCTGCCAGCAGCGCCGGTGCGTGGCTCAACGGGTCTTCGAGGTCGCACAGGATGGTGCTGGGCGGTGGGCCGGCGTGGCCTGCCGCAGCGGCGCGAACCTGAAGGTCGGCGGCGCTGCGGGCCAGTTCGTCGCCATCGCGCCCGAGCAGGCACAGCTTGGCGCCACGGCCAGCGGCGGCGCGCGCCAGCGCCCTGCCCATGCCCTTGGTGGCGCCGAGGATGGCGATGAGCTGCGGCTTGGGGGTGGTCATCGGGCTCCTGGGCGAGCGGCCTCGCAGGGGTCGCCGAAGAGGCGGACGCTTTGGGCGCTGCGAAACCGGAGGTGCGGGTCCCAGCGACGGCGGGCTTCGAGGAAGGCCGGCAGGCGCGGCTCCATCGCGGCGAAGTCGGCTGCGGTGGTGAAGCGATCCTTGGCGAGATAGATGCGCCCGCCAAAGGCATGGGCGGCGGCGTTGAGGCGGGCGATCACCGCCGGCGTGTCGCGACGCACCGGCAGGTCGATGGCGATAGAGGTGCCTGGCCGAGGGAAGCTGAGCAGGCCGCCCCCCTCGTCACCGCAGTCCTTGAGCACGCAGAGGAACGACGCCGCCTCTGTGCGCGTCAGCTCCTGCAGGAAGGCCCGGACGGCGGCGCTGCCCGCCTCACGCGGCAGCACGGCCTGGTGCTGCGTCAGGCCGCGGCGGCCGTAGGCGAGGTTCCAGTCCTTCACGATGTCGAGCGGATAGAAGTACTGCTCTGGGCTGGTCAGGCCGCGGACACGCGCCCGCAGCTGCTTGCGGTAGACCGCCTCGTTGAAGATGCGCACGGTCCACGGCGTCAGGAGGTCGATTGGCGATTCGAGTGGGAAGGCGACGCCGCGGCGGGCCCAGCGTGGAGAGTGGGCAGGCGCGATGTCGGCAGGCGCCCAGCGGCCAGCGAACAAGACGCCTCTGCCCATGGCGGCGCCGGTCCGCAGGCAGTCGATCCAGGCCACCGTGGAGGGCCATGTCGCGCTGGCCGTCTGCAGCGCAGAGAGGAGCTCGTCGAGGTTGCCGTGCTTGGTCACCTCCTGCTCGATCCATGGCGAGGGGATGCGCTCCAACTGGAGCGTGACGTCCAGGATCGCGCCCGTGAGGCCCATGCCACCGACCGTGGCCCAGAACAGGTCGGCGTGGACCGTGGGGCTACAAGTCAGGGTCTGCAGCCCCGTCTCGCCGTCGGCGATGCGCATCCGCAGGGCGCGGACGTGGCGACCGATCGTGCCAGCCGAGTGGTGCATCTTGCCGTGGACGTCGGCCGCGACCATGCCGCCGAGCGTGACGAACTGGGTCCCCGGCGTGACGGGAACGAAGTAGCCGCGCGGATGCAGCAGGCGGTTCAGCGCGTAGAGCGAGAGCCCGGCCTCGGCGGTCAGCAGGCCCGACGCTGGGTCAAAAGCCAGGATGCGGTCGGCCAGCGGCGTCGCCAACACGACGGGCCGGTCGCTGGGCGGCGAGGCGGAGTCGCCGTAGGAACGGCCGAGACCGCGCAGCAGCGCCACCCCGTCGGTGGCCGCCTCCAAGCGCTCCGCCCAGACGACGCGGCCGGGATCGGCGACCCGACCCCAGCCGCTGACGCTGTCGCTCCTTGGCCTGGGCATCGCCGGCTAGGCCAGCGGCAGGCGCTCGATCGCCTCTTCGTTGCGCAGCAGCTCGGTCCAGGTCGTGGTGCCGACCTCGAGCTCCGCCGACTCCGGCAGCAGCGCGACATGGACGAGCCAGCGGGCATTGGGCCCAAGGGCTTGCAGGTGGCCGAGGCGCGGCGCGAGTACGTCGCAGAGCTGCGCGCGGAGGCTCGGGAACCACTCGGTCAGCTTGCGCTCAAGCGGGAGCACATCGGCAAACATCACCCGCGGCTTGTCATCCTCTGCCCACGGGGTGTCTGCCGGCGGCTTCACGCGGGTCGGATCCGGGTGGTGGTGAACGCGCAAGAGCTGGACGTAGGCGGCGGACCCGGGGAGGCCCGCCTTCTGCCGGCCGGGGCGTTTGGACTGGCGGTGCTCCGGCACCGACTCCAGCACGGCGCCGCCGAAATGCAGCGAGAGGTAGAGCCGCTCCTTGCCACCCGGATCGACGAAGAGCCCCTCCAAGTCGGCATAGCGCACGGGATGGTGGAGGTCCTTGGGGTGGCGGTCGCGCGTCACGTGTTCGATGATCATGGCCGGATGGTAGCAGCCGGCGTGGTGAGGTGAAAAGGGGGCCCGGCACGGCTTGGCGCACGCCTGGAGACGCCAACAATTTGGCGGCGTGGGCTCCGCTTTTGGCGCTGCGCTGGTCGGGGACGGTCGGGAAATGACCCACTGTCCGGCCATGGCACGCCAAGCCTCCTCAGACAACGGGCGAGGGGCTCCGCCAGCCATCACCGGTCGCGACCATTCGGGCGGAGCGGCCGGCGGCGGTCTGCGAGGGTGGCCTGCGGGGCTGGACTTGAAGGTCGTTCGCGCTGGCTGGTGCGCTCGGTGTCCAGCCTTGACGCGCTCCGTCTACGGGATCCTGCCCCGCTAGAGCTGCGTCCGCAGACTCCCTGCCGAACGCTTCAGCCCTGCGGCGCGCTGAGGCCTGGTGCGGCGAGGCAACGCCGAAGCACAAGCTGGGTAAAGCTCGGCCGCAGGTAGAAGCCGCGGCTGCCGGTGCGGGCGGCGCGCCCGTCGTGGCCGATCGCCGGCGCGGTGCTGCTGGCGTCGCGGCCCTTGGGGCGGATCTGCAGGGCATCACCGCGTCGGGCGTCGATGGCGTCGACATGGCCGAGCAAGATCATCGACATCAGGTCCTCGTAGTCACTTTGCAATGTCGCCAACTCTGCGGCGTCGGGGCGCCACAAGCAAGGCGTCCCGATGCGCCCATGAGCCGGCCCCGCCCGGTCGATCTCAATCGGAATCCATAGCACGCATGCTAGCTTGCGCCCGACCGCGCTGTCCGACCAGGCGAGCCCGGCGCCGACGGGGTCGAGCGGCACGCGCGTGACCCAGGTCGACTCGACCGGACGCCCGTTTGGGCCCAGCGGGATGGTCTTTAGCTCGACACCGAGCGCCGGGAAATCGGGCTCGGCGTCGTTGCCGGCGCTGGCGCCCAGCGACCGCTCCAGCAGCTCACCAGCCCAACCCTTGGCGGCGCCAAGGCGGGTAGGCTCGGGGACGTCAAGCTCTGCGGCGAGATCGCCCAGCCTCACGCCGCGCAGGGCCCGGGCCTGAGCCAGCAGCGCGATGGCGTCAGGGGCGCGGGTCGGCGTCGGGGTCATGGCGAGTCTGGCGATGTCGTGACGAACTGCGCCGGGGGCCAGAGAGGACCTGCATCCAGATCGCTCAGGCCTGGGCGGGCTCGCCGACGTGGACGGTGACCGTGTTGGCCGGCCGCCTGCCCGGACGCGACGCCTTACGGGCGTGCCGCATCAGGCCGAGCTGCTGGGCGTCCCAGACGGGGCCGACGAGGAACGAGAGTGGGTCGTCAGCGAAGGCAGGCGTGTTCTTCTCGAACATGGCGTGGCCGACCAAGTTGAGCGACCAACCCAGGGTGAAGCCGCTGACCGAGACGAGCCAGAGCGGGCGCATCGGCCGACTGAGCAGCAGCCCGACAGCGCCACCGAGGATCATCGGTGTGCCGAGCAAGTGGAGCAGTCGGTTGGTCGGATCGGCGTGCGTGCGCTCGTAGTTGCGGGCGGCGAGGTGCCAGCGGTGCTGGAGCGTGCCGTCAAACTCGGGGTGACGGTCGCGCCACTGCCGCTCCAATTCTGCGACACCGCGAGCGAACATGCCAATGCCGAGCATCTTCTGCCCCGCCATCAGCGCCAGCATCCCGCCCGACGTCATGCCGACGGCGCGCGACTCGGGCGTCGGCAACATCTGGATGAGGGCCGTCGGGATCAGCTTCTTCCACATGATGCGCTCCGCAGCCGGAAGCTTGGCCGGCACGGTCACAAGATACGCCGCCGCCGCGCCGGGTCTACGCTCGAAGTGGGCGGGCGGCGACCTTTGACAAACGTTTTACATGCCGGGGCTCCATGACGGTCCTCAACGCTGGCGAAGGGTGGACGCTTTCCTATTTGATGTCCGAGCTGTGCCGGTCGAAGCGCTGCCCTTGGGCTGGATCTTCTGCCGGACGGATCGGGCGCTCGCCTTGGGTGCGCGGGCGGTGGGCGACCGAGCCGCCGGTGTCGCCGGCGGCGGGCTGGGCGAAGCAGCGCCGCTCGCCGACGCCGCGGCGGGATCGGCCACGCCATCGTCGACCGGCTGCAGCCGCGTGCCGTCGAGATGAAAGCGGGGCGGCGGGATTTTCTCGCCGAGCAGGAGACGGTAGCGCATCCAGCTCGTGAGGACGTTCTTGACGTAGCGCCGGTTCTCCTTGAACGGGATCGCCTCGACGAAGAGGTCAAGCGACCAATTGCCCCGCTCCGCCAGCCACTTGCCGGTGTTGCCGGGGCCCGCGTTGTAGGCCGAGGCGACGAGCGCCAGGTGGCCGCCGAGTTGGCCGTGCAGGCGCCTTTGGTAGCCGACGCCCAGCGGAATATTGACCTCTGGCAGGTAGAGATCAGTGGGCTGCAGGTTGGGTCGCAGCTTCAGGTGCTCGTTCATCGCCTTTGCGGTCGGCCACATGAGCTGCAGCAGGCCGCGGGCGTGGACGGGGCTCTCGGCGCGCGGGTTGAAGCGCGACTCTGTGCGCATGATGGCGAGCGCGAAGGCGAGGTCGATCGGACCGCCCGACGTCGCGGCCTCCAGCGCAGACCGTAGGTCCGCCGGAATCGGTTGGGCGAGGGAGGCGAGGGCGAGGGTCGCTGGCGACGGCGGCCAAAGGCGGTGGTCGCCTTCTGGGCCCCGCTCACTCGCCTCGGCGGCGGCCATGGCGCGGGCGGTCTCGCCAAAAAGGTGGAGGACTTGGGCCTTGATGGCCGAGTCGGCGGCGGCGCGGGCGGCGGCCTGGCTGCCGGCAGGGAGGTCGGCGGCGCCGCGAAAGCTGACCTGTTCGAGCGCGTCGCGGGCTGAGGTGTGCATCCCCATGCGCTCCAGCCAGAGGGCGCGCAGCAGCTGTCGATCCTCTTGCAGGGCTGGCGATGGCACGGCCGCGGCCAGCGCTGGTCGGCGCATCATCGCCTCTTGGACGGCGGCGGCGCGGCGCTTGTCGAGACCGGCCAAGCGGCCGAGAGCGAGCCAGCCGTAGTAAGCGACGCCGGCGTGGTCGTAGGTGTCGGCGTAGCGTTCGATGGCGCCCGCCTTGTCGCCGCTGCGCTCGACGGCGAGGGCGCAGAAGTAGCGCAGGCGGCCGCGATTGTAGGCGTGTTCGGCGTCGATGTGGACGATCGAGATGGCGTCGGCGATGGCGAGAAGCCCTTTCCAGTGACCGCCCTCGGCCCTAGCGCGCAAGAGGTCAAAGGCCGCATATTCGGCCATGTCGCCGCCCGCGGCCACCACCGCCCGCAACACGACGTCGGCCTCGGCGCGGCGGCCCGCCTCAGCCATCGCGCGGGCGCGGGCACGCATCGCGTCGTCGACGATCGTCGCCTTGGGGTCGATGGCCTCGAGCGCGGCGAAGGTGGCGATCGCTTTCGGACCCATACCGCTGCCGTGGTAGCGCTGGCCGGCGCGCCAGAGCAGCCCGCTGCGGCCGGACCAAGCGACGCAGGCTTCGATCGCCTCGCCATAGAGACCGGCGGCCTCTTTGCGCCGCAGCCAGAAGATCTCCGTCGCCCGCGCCTGCGCTTCGGTGGCTTGGCACCAGAGATCGCTGCCGCGCTCCAGCCGTGGGCGCAAAGCGGCGGCCTCGGCGATCGCGGCCTCGTGCTGATAGCTGGCGCGGAGCCGCTCCAGGCGCGCGACGGTGTCAGACGGGGACAGCGCACCCTCGCTTGGCGGGCAGGTCGCCAAGGCGGCCTTGGCTTGCTCCTCGGCCTTGGTCCCAGGGTGCAGGACCCGCACTCGGCGCCACAGCGCGGCCGCCTCACTGTCGCCGCCAGCTGCCGCTGTCGCCTTGGCGGCCTCGACGAGCACGCTGGGGTCTGGGCTCGAATCTGCCGCGATGGCGGCTCGGTAGGCCCCAGCGACCGTCACGGCGTCGGCGTCTGCCGCGGCGGAGCGCGCTCTTGCGATGCGCAGCAGCCACATCGCCTTGCCGACGTGCTTGGAGCCACCGGCGGCGTCGACATCGCTCAGCAACCGCGCCGCGCGACCGGGGTCACCGGCGGCGATCCAGGCGTCGCTGGCCCAAAGCGCGAGCGACGGGCAGAGCGCGGCGGCCTCTTCATCGCCGTCGACGGGGTTCAAGGCGGCCCGCGCCTCGGCCTCAAGGTCGGCGGCCGCACGCGCAGCATCACCTGCCCGGCTGCGGGCGACCAACTCCATCCAATAGGCGCGGCGATCGTCGCCGTCTGGCAGGCCGAGGGCGCGGGCCTGGCCGAGTCCCCGCGCGGCGTCGGCCCAGCGCCCATCGTCGAACGCGACGCGGCCAAAGGTGCCAGCGGCGACCGGGGCGACGACGCTCGGCTCGAGCCTGACGATGGCGGCCCGCAAGGCGCGGCGGCGGGCGGCAAGCACTTCGGCGCTGGCCAGCGCTGGCGCCGGCGCCAACGGCGGAAGCTCCTCTGGCGGTTTGGCCCTGGCGGCCGCCGCGGTCGACCGAGCGCCACCACCGTCGTCGTTTGGCCCCGGCGCGGCGGGGCTGACGCGGCTGCAGCCTAGCGTGGCCAGGAGCAGCGCGAAGGTCTGAGAATGCAGGCGGCGGTGGCCAGGGCGAGACGTGCGGCGCGTCCTAGGAGAGCGGCGCCACGAGGGCTCGGCTTGGCTGCCGCCGGCGGACGCCTTCGCATGCGGCGCAGCGTACTCTGCTGTGCTCGGCATCGGCTGAGCGCGCGAGGGCGGGGATGCGGTGATGGTCTGGGTCATGGCTGAGATCCTCGCATGCACTGGACGCTCGGCATTATTGCGCCCTGACGGCTAGCGGCGCGGCCAGCCATCACGGGCGCGTCTCATTGCTGCACGGCTGGATGCTGCTTCCAGTCCAAGATCGGCCATCCTCGCTGCCGCGCCACCCTGCGGAGCCGCGGATCGGGCTGCACGACCCTCGGCTGACCGACACGCTCGAGCATCGGCAGGTCGGTGAGCGAGTCGGTGTAGAAGGTCGATCGCTCGAGCTCAATGCCACGCTCGGCAGCGAAAGCTGTGGCGCGCAGCACCTTGCCGTGGCCGTAGCAGAGCGGCGCCTCGAAGTTGCCGTCGAGTTTGCCTTCGGCGTCGAGCGTGAAGCGGTTGGCCAACCAGTGGTCGAGGCCAAAGGCGGCGCAGGCGGCCTCGGCGAGGTAGCTAGAGCTGTTGGTCAGCAGCACGGTCGGCTCGCCCCTCGCGCGGTGCTCGGCGATGGCGGCGGCCGCGCCGGGAAGCAGCAAGTGAGCGACAGCGCTATCGAAAAATGCCTGCGTCCGCGCCCGGACCTCGGTGTCCGGCACGCCCTTGTAGTGCGACAAGGCCCGCAAGAAGGCCTCCTCGAGGTTGACCAGCGCGAAATGGTAGAGGCCGCCCCAGAGCACGGTCTGCGCCAGCTGTCGCCGCGAGATGCGGCCGTGCTGCCGCTCCCAGCGCGCGTAGAGGAGCCCGCTGTTCAGGGCGATGAGCGTGCGGTCGAGGTCGAAGAATGCTGCAGCCATATGACTGCGTACCGCACCGATCGCGAAGCGACAAGGCCAGCGAGGCCGCCAGGCGCTGCGACGCCGACCGTACCGGGCGGCTTTCGCTCCTTCGGCGAGCGCCTTACCCTGCGCCGCGGCGCCGCCCGCGCGTGGCGGCGACAGGAGGCGGCAGTGGCAATGACGTGGAGTTCCTCGGCCGAGCAGCCCGCCGACGATGCGCAGCCTGCGGTCGTCGCTTGGCGCGGCGATTTCGTCGAGGCGGTGCACCCGTTCTCAGCCGCCGCGGTCGACGCCAACGGACCACTCGGGCACATCGGAGCGCCGCTGCGCACCCCGATGCGCTCTGCCGCGAAGTCCCTTCAGCTCGAGGTCAGCCTCCGCCTGCTGCCATCGATCGCGCGCGACGCCCTGCTCGCCAACCCGGCCTTCCTCGCCATTGGCGCCGCCTCGCACTCGGCGTCAGCCCGACACTTGGCGGTGGTGGACGCCCTGATGGCGCAGCTCGGCGTCCGCGAGCCGGACTTGCGCTGCGGCAAGACCCGCCCCATCGACGACGCCGAGGCCGAGGCTTTGGTCCGCGGCGGCCGCAGCCACGACGCCCGCCACAACAATTGCTCCGGCAAGCACACGGTGATGGTGGCGGCGGCGCGCGCCCTGGCGGCCAGCGGCCAGGGTGAGGTCCGCGATTACCTGGACGCGGCGCACCCGCTGCAGTGCGCCATCGCCGCCCACGCCGAAGGGGCCGCCGGCGAGGCCCCTGGGCTCGCGGTCGACGGCTGTGGCGTGCCGACCTTCGTCTTGTCCTTGCCAGCGATCGCGCGCGCTTTCCAGCGGTTGGCGGCGGCAATGGCAGACGGCGAGGAGTCGGCGCCGTCGGCCTCGAGTCCCGAGCGTCGCGGCGCCGCGCCGCGCGAGACCGACCTGGCCGCGGCGATCGGCTGGGCGATGGCGCGCGAGCCGCTGCTGGTCTCCGGCCTCGGCCGCCTCGACCTCTTGCTGACACAGCAGGCAAACGAGCCCATCGCCGTCAAGATCGGCGCCCAGGGCGTGTTCTGCCTCGCCCTGCCCCGTCGGCGCCTCGGCATCGCCGTCAAGGTCGCCAGCGGCGTCACCGAGGCGCTGCCGACCGCGGTCCTGGCCGCGCTGGACGCCTTCGCGCCCGGCGCGATGCCCGCGCAACCGGCTGACTGGCCCTTCGCGACCCTGCGCAACGTCGTCGGCCGCGAGATTGGCGCCTACCGCTTGGCGGGCCGCGTGGTCGTCGGGCCGCCAGCCCCCTCGCGCTGACGCGCGGTCTCTGCCAGCAAGATGGCGGCGGTGGCGCTCACGTTCAGGCTCTCTACGGCGCCGCTGCCAGGCACCGCGACGCGATGATCGGCGGCCGCCACCAGCACAGGGTCCAGTCCGCGCTCTTCTGCGCCGAGCAGCCAGATCAGCGGCCGCCGCAGGTCGACGCGCCAAGGCGGCACCCCGTCGCTGGCGCTGGTCGCCAGGAGCATGCAGCCGGAGGCGCGCAGCTCCATCAGAAAGCGTTGCGGATCTGCGATCATCGCCAGCGGCACCGCCTCCAGTCCGCCCTCCGCGACGCGACGGGCCGCGGCAGAGGGGCGGGCGCTGCCGGGCCCGGCGCGCTGCAGGAGGATGTCGACGCCGAAGTGCGCGGCGCTGCGGGCGATCGCCCCGACGTTGTGCGGGTTGCCGACGCCGTCGAGGTAGAGCCCGAGCGGGCGCGCCGAACTGCGCAGGCGCTGGCGCGCCTCGTCATCGCCAAGCGGCGGCGCGGCGACGAAGTGGGCGACGACCCCCTGATGGCGATCGCTGGCGGCGGCGCGCTCGAGCTCGTCGTCGCTGACCAAGGCATAGGGCAGGCGGGCTTCGGCCATGCCGCGCATCACCAGCGCGAAACGCGGCGAGAGGTCGGATCGCAGGAGCAGCCGGCGCAGGGCCGCGGGGCGGGCAGCGAGCGCGGCTTCGACCGCTGCGACGCCGCAGATGGTGTCGAGCTCGGCGCGCTTGGACCCGGCGCCAGCGCGGCGGCGGCCGCTCTCATGGGCCGACCCGCGCTCTCGCGGCGGCGCAGCGCTGGAACGCGGCGAAGGCTTCGCTGGCGGACGCTGCCGAGGGTCATTCCCTGCCATCTCAGCGCTCCTCGGTGGCCGCCGCTGGCAGCCTCCTGCAAGAGGCCGCCCTGCCCGGCCAGCGGCGCGTCGGGCCCAGGACGCCGCCAGCCGCTCCAGGCCATGACACAGCCGCCGACGAGGTGCAAGATCGGGTCCGCGCGTCACGGCATCCCTGGCCGCACCAGCGCGGCGAAGTGGGAGGCGAACGTGGCGACGTGGGCCATCGGCGACGTGCAGGGCTGCAGCGCGACGCTGCTGCGGTTGCTCGACGCCATCGACGCCAGGCCGGGGCGCGACCGCGTCATCTTGGTCGGCGACCTCGTCAACCGCGGTCCGAACTCGCTCGCCGTGCTGCGACTCTGCCGCGACCAGCCGTCGCTGCTCCACGCGGTGCTCGGCAATCACGATCTGCACCTGCTGGGCCGCGCCATCGGCGCCCAACCGGCAGGCGGACGGGACACGATCGACGACATCCTGGCCGCTCCAGATCGGACGGACCTCTTGGCCTGGCTGCGTGAGCAGCCGCTCTTGCGCCGCGAGGGTCGCTTTCTGCTCGTCCATGCAGGGCTGTGGCCGACTTGGACCGTCGCCGAGGCCTTCGCGCTGGCGGCGGCAGCTGAGGAGCTGATCCGCAGCGATGACCTAACCTTCCATCGTCGCTTGCGAGAGAGCGCCCGCGATGACCCAGCGCTCGACGGCGCGGCGCGGGCTGCCGGCGTCGCGGCGGTCATGACGCGGATCCGGGCCCTGGACGCCACCTTGTCGCTGCATCGGTTCTCGGGTGACCTCGCGGATCTGCCGGCGGGCTGCCAGCCGTGGTTCGACCTGCGCCGGGCGCGGCTGGGCTCGCTGGCCGACGGCGACGTCATCATCACCGGCCACTGGGCCGCCCTCGGGCTGATGCGGAAGGCCGACCATTGGGCGATCGATGGCGGCTGCGTCTGGGGGCGCAGCTTGTGCGCGGTCTGCCTCGACGACGGCCGCTGGGTCGAGATCGACTGCATCGATGCGGTGCCCGCGCACCAAGGCCGTCGGGTGCCCTAGAGACGCGCTCCATGGGCCGCCGTAGGTGCCGCGCTGGACGCGGCTCAGGTGCGGAAGGGCCGCAGAAGCGACAAAGGCGCCGACAGGGGAGCGTCGAGCCCCCAACGACAAGGCGGCAAGAGAGGCGGTCCCCGTCACCGGTCGAGTCCCTGGCGAGGCCGTCGCCGCCCGACCGCCCTTGTCGCGCTACTTGCAGCCGGGATCGAGGATATGCTGGCAGGCGCCGAAGAGGCACAGGTCCTTGGTGCACTTGTTGCTGTCGTCGCACTGGCCGTCGCTCTCGCACTTCTCCAACACGCATCCTGGCTTCTGCGAGTGATAGCAGGCGCCTGTGCTGGCGACGCAGGCGTCGTTGGTGCAGGGGTTGAAGTCCTCGCACGAGATCGGCGTGATCTTGCACTTGCCGCCGATGCACTGGTCGGTGCTGCACTTGTTGTTGTCGTTGCACTCCGAGGCGCTCATGCAGGGCTGGTCGATCTTGCAGCCGCTGATGGGATAGAAGCTGCAGAGGCCGGTCACGCTCGAGCAAGAGTCGGTCGTGCATGCCTTGTTGTCGTTGCAGTCGGCCTGAGCCTTGCACTTGGGCGCGCTGGGATCGCAGTTGCCGATGGCGCTATTTTGGCACTTGCCGGTGGCAGCGTTGCAGACGTCGTAGGTGCATGGGTTGGCGTCATTGCAGTCGGCGGTCTGCTTACAGGCGTTGCTGCAGCCGGCGATGGGGGCGTAGACGCATTGTCCGCTCGCCGGGTTGCACTGGTCGTAGGTGCAGGCGTTGGCGTCGTTGCAGGCCTTGGGATAGGCGATGCAGGCGCCGCCGCTGCAGTAGCTCGAGACGCAGGCGTTGTTGTCTTCGCAGTCGGCCGCTGACTTGCAGCCAGCGCCGCAGTTCGGGATTTTCTGGAACAGGCACTTGCCGCTGAGCACGTCGCAGGCGTCAAAGGTGCAGGCGGTGCTGTCGTTGCAGACCAACGCAGAGAAAGCGCACTTGCCGTTGGCGCAGGCGTCCATCGTGCACGGGTTGTTGTCGTTGCAGGGCAGCTTGGCGTTGCTGCAGACCCCGACGCCGTCGGCGCCCAAGGTGCAGACGTCCTGCGTACATCCGTTCTTGTCGTCGCAGTCCTTGCCGGAGGCGCAGCCGACGCTACCGCAGCCTGGGATCGCCTTGTGTTGGCAGCTCGTCGTGCCGTCTGGGCCGACGATGCAGGTGTCCTTGGTGCATGCGTTCTTGTCGTCGCAGTTGGCGTCCTTCTGGCAGGCGCCTTGGCAGGCCGGGTCCTTGCTCGCGACGCAAGTGCCGATGACGCCGTCGATCTTGCACGTGTTCACGGTGCACTTGTCGCCGTCCTCACATGCGGCGTCGCTCTTGCATCCGATGGTGCAGCCGGGGACCGCCTGGACGAGGCAGACGCCGGCGCTGCACACCGCCTGCACACAGACCGCGCCCGGCTGCGGGCAGTCGCCGCTCGAGGTGCACTGCGGCGGCTGGCAATTCGGATCCTTGACGTGCTGGCACTGTTTCTGCGGGGCGAACGAGGTGGCGGCGCAGCTGTCTTTGGTGCAGGGGTCGTTGTCGGCGCACTGGGCGTCGGAGGTGCAGCCGCCGCCACAACCCGGGATGGGCGCGTTCTTGCAGGCGCCGGATGTGGCCCCGGGGGCGAGCTCGCAGGTGTCTTGCGTACAGGCGTCGTTGTCGGCGCACTGGCTGTCGGCGCTGCAGCCGCTGCCGCAGCCAGGGATGGCCTTGTAGACGCAGGCCCCGGTGGCGGCGTCGCAGGCGTCGCTGGTGCAAGCGTTGCCGTCGGAGCATGCCTTCTGCACGCCGAAGCAGGCCCCGATGAGACAGACGTCCTTGGCGGTGCAGGGGTTGCCGTCGTCGCAGGGCGCCGACGAAGGTGCGGCGGCGCAGCCCTGCTTGCTGTCGCACGTGTCAAGGGTGCACGGGTTGCCGTCGTCGCAGACCAGCTTGACGGTGGCCACGCAGTCGCCCTGGGTGCAGGAGCTCGCGGTCGAGCAGACGTCGCCGTCGTCACAGGCCTTGCCCTGCTTGAGCGGCTTCATGACGCAGCCGCCGGTCGCGGGATCGCAGAGAAAGGCCGCGCACTCCTTCGACTGTTTGCCGGCGCAGGGATCGACGCCAGGCGTGGCGAGGCACTGGCCTTGGACGCAGACCTGCTGGCCGCAGAGGTTGCCACCCCCGCAGTCGCTATTGACCTTGCAGGCGCAGCTGCCGGCGCCGCCGCCGCAGGTGCCGTCGCCCTGGCATGCCTCGCCTGTACTACAGGCGTTTCCGTCGTCGCAGGGCGCGCCAGGGGTGGCCGTGACCTCGCAGCCCTTGGCGCCGCAGGTCGTGACCGTGCAAGGGTTGTCGTCGTCGCAAAGCCCGGAGGCGGGCAGGTGGTCACAGCCCTTGCCGGCGGCGCAGTAGTCGATGGTGCAGGGGACGCCGTCATCGCAGGTCGCGGGGGTGCGCTTGCACTCTCCCTGCGCGCAGCCGGCGGCCTGTGTGCAAGGATCGCCGTCGTCGCAGGCGACGCTGGCGTCGGTGATTGGCAGGTGCTGGACGCTGCCATCGGCGGCGCAGAGGTCCTGGGTGCAGGGGTTGGCGTCGTCCGCCGCCCCGCCTGGCTGGCAAGCGCCGTCCTTGCACGCCGCGCCACATGGGGTGCTGGCGTCGCCGCAGGTCTGTCCGTTGGGCGCCTCGGCAAACACGCACTTGCCCAGCCCGTCGCAGATCGCGACTTGGCACTCGACCGGGACGAGGCCGTCGAGGCTGCAGGGTGCGCCCTTGGGCTGGGAGGCGACGTTGCAGACGCCGCCGTCGCAGCGTGGGCTCGCGCAGCCGGCGCCCAATTGCCCGGCGCCTGGGCAGTCGTCGTCTTCGACGCACGGCGTGCCCACACCGTCGGTCTTGGGATCGCTGTCGTCGTCAGGCGCGCCGTCGTGGCCGGTGTCGGTGCGGATGTCGGCTTCGACGCCGCCGTCGTGCTGGCCGTCCCGCTGGACATCGCCCGGCCCATCGACCGCGACGTCGCCGGTGCCGCACGCCGCTACCAGGGCGCAACTTGCGGCGCAGAGGAGCCACCACCCAGCCCTGGTCGCCCCGCCCCAGCGCATGGAGGGAAGCGCTGAGCCGCCAGAGGTCGTGCCCTCTACCCGACAAATCGCGTCGCGCATGACACCCCCACGGCACCCGGCCCCTCTTGCTGCGCCCGATCCTATCAGTTTTCGGGGCGCGTGTACGCCAAATTTGTTTGCGGCCGGCCCCACGGCGGGCGCGCTCCGAGGGCCGTCACGCGACGTGAGAGGGCAATACGGGCGGGCGTTGCGGGCGGCGCGGGCTGCGGAGGGACAAGCGGGCGCTGCGCCCAGCGGCTACGCTGCGGCGGCTACTCGCCGAAGAACGTGTCCATGTCTTCGAGGAGAAGGCGGGCCTTGCGCTGCTCGATCGTGTTCTCGGGGATGAGCTCAGGCGCAGTGGCGAGATCGAAGGCCAGCACGTTGTCGAGCAAGGACTTGAAGAGCGCCTTGTCCTTGACGCGGGTGCAGTACTGCTCAGCCATCAAGACCTTGGTGGCGAGGTATTGCGGCGAACCGGCAATCGACTTCTCAAAGTATTCTTTGCTCTTGAGCATGTCGCCGGACGGGAAAGGCACCTTGGTGTAGTAGGCGCCGAAGTAGC
>SXGT01685662.1_pt1 | contig 18950 bp, 22 predicted proteins | sample 3176221 | NCBI WGS metagenome assembly SXGT01 (sample SAMN11356862, study PRJNA531348) | freshwater metagenome | isolation source: freshwater sample F1-120 | place: China: Fuxian Lake, Yuxi | collected 2017-12-25
AAACGGCCTTTTCCCCCGCCCGCTGCTCCCGGCGTGCCGCCCTCGCCGCCGGCCCTGCCGAGCGTCGCGCCAGCGCGCAGGCTCGCCATGCCGGCACGGCCAGGACGGAGGCACCGCCAGCGTGGCTGCAGAGGGGGCGCGCGTGGCTGCAGAGGGGGCGCGGCGGAGAGACGCTGTTTAGGGGAGGCTAGGGGAGGCTGATTCAAACGCTCTGCGAGCCTGATGGCAGCATTATGGTCCCTATCGAGCGTCAGCCCACAGCGCGGCGGAGAGACGCTGTTTAGGGGAGGCTAGGGGAGGCCAGGAGAGGCCGGGGGCGCAGCGTCGGCGTCGCTAAGGCCAGCAGGTCGTCCAGACCATGGCCAGCGACCAGGTAATCATCCACCCCGACCTTGGCCGCCTGCGGCCCTGCAGGCAGATACACCAACGCGACGTGCGCCTTCCGCGCCTCTAAGAAGGTTTTGAGCCGCGCCAGCGCCGCATGGACTTGCGGCTTCATCATCACATCCGAATCAAACACGATGTAGACCTGCCGGTCGTTGAGGGCAATCGCTTCCCAGTCGGCCAGCGCGGTCAGGCGGGGCTCTGTTGTGCCCTGCACAATTTCCGGGTGCGTCTCACCCCGTGACACCCGATGGTTTAATCGGAATAAACTTAGTGGAAAAGTTAACACTTACTGTGCAGTACAACCACACACAGAACCCGCGCTGGTATTGGCATTGGTCCAGTTACCATTCCATTTCAGGTTACTGGCGGCGTTTTGGCATACTCCAGTTGCGCCGCCACAAATACCGGCCGCCGCACTGTTACTGCCAATAGTGACAGAGGAAGTTACATCCACATCTTCACCCTGACCAATTTTGACATCTAAAAAGATATGACTCAGGTTCTGCGAAGTAATGTTGTTGCTGACCGTCTGACCTGTGCCAGTGTAGTTGTGGCAACCAAAACAGTTGCTGGCAAAACCTTTTTGCAAATCGACATGCTGAAAGGTGGTTTCAGCTACAGTGTTGGCCAAGCGCAAGGATCCCCGCTCGTTTGGTACTCCTACCCCACCTGAGTTTTGGGTGGTGTTACTGACCCATAAGGCTCCGACGTTAAAATAATTATTCAGCACCTGCATGCCAGCCGGAACACTTGTCCCTGCTAACAGTGCATCCACCCCACTGTTTTGTTGGGTAATATCAGCCACATTTTCATCAGCTTTTAAGTCCCCTGCCGCAGTGCCATAAGGATAAACCCGGCAAATATTGGTGGCTATGCCTGTGGGCGCAGTCTGATCTTTCAGCGGGTTATTAAAGTTACAGGCGTTACCTGGTGCAGCTGTGCCGGGTAAACCTGCAGTGCAGCTGGCGCTGGCAAAAGTCCAGGGTGAAGCAGGCTGAGTACCGGCTGGTGTGCAATCCGGTGAGTTGATTTTATGCTCGTAGGTTGCCCAGACAAATTCAGGATGATCGGTAGTCGCAACCGCTATATGCATGCCCACTAAACCTAAAGTCACAGGCTTACCACCAATAGTCTGCGCCTGAGTGACAAAGCTGTTCGATGCTACTTCAGCAGCGGACAACAGTTTCCATGCCGATTTCATTTCGGTTGTGCCGGACGGAAAGTTAATCAGGTTTTGTTGTTGCAGTGTGACAGCACTGCCCGACAAGCTACACATGGCTTTGCTAAAGCGCACATCGTAATACACCACATTGGTATCCTGCGCATAAATAGTGGCACCATCTCCGGCCTGCTCAGTCGACAATGAGGTGCTGTCGGCTTTATCCAGACTGGTTCTTAAGGTGGGTCCTGTAATGCTGTTATCGCAGGAGTTCGCCGGGTTACCTTTGGCATCAAACTCCAGCACAGGGTAAACCGTCTGATCCATAAAGTTACGCTGCCCACTGCTGTTTTGTGACATTAGATACAAAAAAGTCTGAGTGGAAAACTGGTAAAAATCACAAAAATTCGAGCTGCCATCCGAACCGCTTTTTTTCACTTCGGTTGGCATAGACGGACTACTCAGCCAGCTGGGGTCAACAGGACAAGCGGCAGCGGCGCTTTTGGACGCTGGATTTGCCGGCAAGGTCGATGGTAAAAACAGCAGGCTTAACAATAAGCTGGCGAGTGAGACTGTTCTTAGGGTATTCATCTGCGGTCTTCCTTCCTTTGGGTTTTGGCGAATTAAGTTCATAATGGTTTATGCCAGACAGCGGACGGTCATCTGCGAGGGAAGAGCGAACCGTGTACGCAACTCAAAGTAGTACAGGCGTTGTAGAGTCAACTTGTTGCTTATCTGCTGACGAAACGCCTGCTGAGCGAGCCAGTTGCACGCCTCATGAAAGCGCGCCATCACGGCACGCAAGGCTATCGCTTGGTCTGCAGTCGGCAGCAGTTTGAGTTGCAAGGTCAGTTCCATGGCAGAGATATTAATATGATCATATCTAATGTACAAGCACGCCAGGAAGAAAAGTTGGCTCAAGCCAGGGACGTTTCCTCCACTGCCGTTCAAACGGCGTGGCTTCCACGGGCTAAAGCCCAAAAAGCTGTGAACATGCCTCTAGGCACGCATGGTGGCGGGGGAGCCACCATCTCGGACAGAGCTTCCAAACTTTTAGGGCTATCGAAGCCGTGCCCGCAGCCCTTTGAAACGCCCGACAAGTCGCTGCGCCAGGGAGGGATTGTGAAGTATAGTATCAGGCATTGCTTCGACCTCTTGGCGCTGTAGCAACTTCGGATTGTTTGTGTGCGTTTGACACAAGAGTAATCCCTGCTGGAGGCTCCGTTGCAGTAACACCTCCGGCGTCGACCCATTAAAGTAGCGGTACACCTTCGCCTGATTGATCAGGGCGATGGCCGTTCCCGCGTCAAACACTGCGGTGAAGACGATGCTCATAATCAAGGGATATTGGCGCTTCAGGAGTTTGAGGAATTCTGTCGTAGCCTCCCGGCCTACGGCAAGGTCCGCCACTAAAACGGCAATATCCGCCTGGTGTAAATAGTCGAGCGCCTTGTCGATAGTGGCGGCCCAATAGACCGGATACTGCGGCCCACACAATCGTTGTACCTTCTGCTGCAAGGCGGGAGTCTCATCCAGGACCAGGATCCCAATTCCCTTCGTAAGGAGTAGCTCCGTTACCATGTCGTTGGGCATCAGCACCGCTGCCATGTCCGCTGTGTCTAGGGCAATCTTGGCGGCAGTGCCCACAATGGTCCGGAGTTCGAGGTTGTCCCACGGCTTGTTGATGAACCGGAAGACTTCCCCATCATTAATAGAGTCCAGGATGGCGTCACGATCCGCATACCCGGTGAGGAGCAAGCGCATGGTGTGCGGGGACTTTTGTTTGGCGGCGCGTAACAGCTCATGCCCCAGCATGTTGGGCATGCGCTCGTCACTGACAATGACATGAATGGTTTCGCGCCCGAGAATGTCGAGCGCGGCAGCTCCAGTCTCGGCAGTAAAGACCTCATAGTGCGGATGAAATAAGGCCCGCAGAGACAGGAGGATCTGCTTTTCGTCATCAACAAAGAGTACCTTTGCTCGTTCTGCCATGGCGGCTGTCCTTTTAGGCGACGGCGAGGGAATACACCACGCGTCAGGTGAGTGTGACACAGCTCCCCTGACCCAGGTTGACTGCACGGTGAGCGTGCCCTCCTGTTACGCCATGATCTGGTGGCGGATCGCCAGCCCAAGGTTAGTCTATCGGCCGACCTCTATGAGGATTGTGTTAGTATACTTCCCTCGACCCCGTGTGGGCAACGTTTCTAAGGCCTATCGCCAGGGCCAATCGCCGCAACCGGTGTGTGTGCGGTTGGGGTATCAGAGCGTCTTCTCCGCCGTCACCGGCGTCTTGGACTCCAGCTTGGCCTTGGGAGGAGCGCGTGCTGGCCTCCAGCGCTACGCGTGGGCAGCGCGTGGCGTGTTGGGCGATGCTCCATGCCCCCCGGCGGCAGTACGCAACCCCCTGGCCCCCCTAGAGCCGCTCCGCACCCTCCCGCTCTTCGCGACGCTTGGTTGGTGGAGCCCCGTCAGGGTGACATCCCCGCCAGCACCTGCCGGGCTGTGGCAAAAGTGGCGTCGAGCATGGCGTGCGTTAAACGTCCCGTTGAGGTATTTTGCTGACTCGGATGGTAAGACGGGAGCAGGGTCTGCCCAGTGGGTAACAGGGAGAGCAGGCCATGCCCAAAACGCGGGCGTGGCGTAGGCAGTGGGAGATCGAGGGCCTGGCAGGCACGCAGATAGGCATCAAAGGCAATGTGGCCGAGTGGCACGATGACGCGCACCTGCGTGAGTAAGCGCAATTCGGCGAGGAGATATGGCTGACAGTTGGCCATCTCCTGGCGTTCAGGCTTGTTCGCTGGTGGGGCGCAGTGCAGCGCTTGCGTGATATAACAGTTGTGGAGCCTCAGGCCATCCTCCCGGTGCAGCGCAGTCGGCTGGCTCGCGAAGCCGTGCGCATGGAGGGCACGGAAGAGCCAATCGCCACTGCGGTCCCCGGTGAAAGAACGCCCCGTGCGGTTCCCACCGTGGGCGGCTGGCGCGAGGCCCATGACGAGCAGTTGCGCCTGTGGATCGCCAAAACTCGGCACGGGCTTACCCCAGTAGGTGTCCTGCTGAAAACGCCGCACTTTTTCGATGGCCACTTGTTGTACATAGGTGGCAAGACGCGGACAGCGGCTACACGCGACGATATGTTCCTGGATCTGTGCGAGCGTGGCGGAGGCAAGAGGAGGTGGGATCATGCTGTACTCTTATCAAAGACGCCGTAAAACTCCGCCGTTCAGGGCGGAGATATCAGGCGTTTGGCCAGTCTTCTGGCCAATGCCTACTAGTGGCGAAGCCGCCATAGACTCCTGCTCATGCACATGGTATTCTCCCATGCTATAGTGGTAGAATACCAGTATGGAAAAGAAACTCTCAACCAGCATGACGCTCACCCGTGAAGCCAAGCGCTTGTTGTTGGCTCTTGCTGAAAAGTCTGGCATTGCCATGTCGGCCACGCTTGAAACCATTATCCGCGCATAAGCCAAACGCGAAGGCATCAAGTAGCCATGCGGAAAACCTTCAAGTACAAACTGTATTGCAGCAAGCGCAGTAGGAAGCTGCACCGACAGATCAACGTTGGCGGGGCGATTCACAACCACTGCATCGCCCTGCATCGACGCTACTACCGTTTGTACAAGAAGTCGTTGTCGTGTTTCACCCTCAACACTCACCTTGCCAAGCTGAAGAAGCGACCAAAATACGCCTGGTGGAAACAGCTTGGCTCGCAAGCCATCCAGAACATTGCCGCACGCATCGACACAGGCTATAAGGTGTTCTTAGCGCATGTCAAAGCCCGTCAAGCTGGGAAAAGCGCTCGCCGTGTTGGTCCGCCCACCTTTCGCAAGGTCCGCAACGCCAAGTCGTTCACGTTGTCGCAAGCTGGATGGAAGCTCTTGGACGGCAACCGACTGAAGATTGGCCCCACGATCTACAAGTTTGCCAGGTCCAGGGAGATTGCCGGGACTGTGAAGACAGTCACCATTAAACGCGATCCCCTTGGTGACTTGTACGTGTACTTCTCTTGTCTCGTTGCACCGCAACCCATTGACCGAGTCATGACAGGTAAAAGCGTGGGCTTTGACTTTGGGTTGACGACGTACCTTACCGGCAGTGACGGGACGGAGTTTCAGGCACCGCAGCCGTTGAAGAAACATCTGAAGGCGCTTGCGCAGGTGAACCGTAGACTGTCGAGTAAGAAGAAAGGATCCGGCAACCGCTGGCGAGCACGGCTGCATCTTGGCCGTGTGCACAAGCGTGTTGCGAACCAACGACACGCCTTCCATTGGGAGCTGGCGCACGCACTCTGTGCTCAGTATGACGTCATGACCCTGGAAACACTCAACTTGCAGGGCATGAAAGCCTTGTGGGGTCGCAAGGTGTCGGATCTGGGATTTGCCACGTTTGTGGAGACGTTGCACTACGTGGCAAGCAAAACCGGGGCGATCATTCAGCACATCAGCCCGTGGTTTCCATCCACCAAGCTGTGCTCTGCCTGTGGGGGCATCAACCAGCATATCACCTTGCGTGACCGCGTGTGGACGTGTACAGACTGTGGCACGATCCATCAGCGAGACGTCAACGCCGCGGTGAATATTTTTCGAGAAGGGGCATCTTCTCCTCGAGGAATCCATGTCAGCCAAGCCTCGGCTTGCCGTGGGTGTTGATTCCAGAATCCTCGCCATTCATGGCGGGGAGTATGTCAAGCATCCTCGGTGCGGTCACTGTCTCCACACGCAGCCCAGCGTGCGCCCTGGCGCGGCGCGCGTCCGGTCGGGTGAGACGCCGATCCTCTAGACCCGCACCGCTGTATCGTGAAACAGCGCCGTACGCTCGCTCGCCGCATAACCTGCCGACAGACGTGTGAAGGCTTTATACCGCACATGATGCGCATAGGACACTGTATCGACCGGGACATTGCTCTCGAACATACAATGAGTGGTGCCGAATTGCTCAAGGCAGTACGTCAGCCACGGGGCCATGCCTTCGGCCATTTCGATGGACCCACGGGCTTCTGCCGAGTATGCCAGCCATGGCCGCCGTATGGCATAGCTCCCTCCTCCATGAGCCAGGATAAGCGTACGGGCCGCTTACTTGAACGCCGGCATTACCTCATGGGTCAGAATGTGCAGACTGCGCTGCACCTGCTCGTGCGTCAGCAAGCCACCGGAGTTCAGTTCGGCCACGACGCCATCCAGACCCAGCTCTTCCTGCAATTGTCCCAGGCGTTCACGCAGGCTGGCTGCCGTACCAAACGCCACTTTGGTGTGGAGGATTTCCTCATAGGACAGGGTGGCAAGACGCTCCGCCCGGGATTGACGCCGATCGGCAGGCTCGGTACCCGCACGGCCGACGGCGGAGCGGGTGAGGCCGGCTTGACGCGCAAAGTAGTACAGGACGCTTTCACGCGGTTCGTCGATGGCGCCTTGCTCGGTGAGTCCGGCGTATATGGGCACGCGCAGAAACACATTCCCCGAACCGGCATGGCCAGCTTCTTGCCAGGCTTTGCGATAATTCTGCAAACTGCCGCGCAACTCGGGGATGTTCATGCCACGCAGGCCGACAAACACCGGCAGGCCCATGGCACCGACGCGGGGAAAGGTTTCTTCGGTGGTGGCTGCCATACGGATGGGCGGATGGGGCTGTTGATAGGGCAGCGGTGACACGCTGGCATTATCAAATTGGTAGTACTTGCCGCGATGACTAAAAGGCTGGCCTTTCCAGGCTTCGAGAATGACTTGCAGCGCCTCGAGGAAACGCTCCTGACTCTCGGCATAAGGCACGCCGTAAATGTCGTATGCCCGTGGCGCGCCGCTGCGCCCAATGCCAAAATCAAAACGCCCGCCGCTGATTTGATCCACCGTGGCCGCTTCTTCGGCAATACGCAGGGGATTGTTCAGTGGCAAGACCTGCACCGCCATGCCGACCCGGAGTTGTTTGGTCCGCGTGGCAATGGAGCTGGCTACGACAATCGGTGCCCCCAGGACTGAACGAGCGGGGTTAAAGTGCATTTCGCCCAGCCACACACCATCCAGGCCCCAGGCATCAGCGGCTTCAACCAGCGCAAAGCTGTCCTGAAATGATTGCGTCTGGGTGCGGTCCTTGCGGGTCTCAAATTCCATAAACATGCCAAAATGCATGGCGCAATTTCCTTCGTCCAAAGATGCCGGCCTCTCGATACATCGCAGCGTGAGGGAGACCGCCCCGTGTCTCCCTCCAGGAGGCAGGGATGGCGAGCGGCACGTTAGCCGACCGTGGTGTAATCCCCGGCGGGGATGGCAGGCCGGACCGGTTCTGGCGCCAGGATGTCGATGGGCGTGGCCTGACCCGGCGTGGCTTTCATGAACGCCAGCCCTTCGGCCTCAGTGTCAAACGTGTCACAAAACAGTTCCATCTCAATGCCGTCAGGATCGAGGAAGTACACGCTGCGCGTCATGCCATGATCGACAATATGATCAATGGTCGCCTGGGCCTCGACGAGGCGGCCATAGGCTTCCTGCAGGGCCGTATAGCTCTCGACTTTGAAGGCGAAGTGATTAAGGCCAATCTGACCTCTTTGGGCGGGCTGGGCGCCTTCCGGGGCTTTGAACAGCGCCAGGTTGTGGTGCACGACACCGCAGGTCAGAAACGCGCCCGAGCCGTTGGGGCGCATGCGGGAGAGCTGAAAACCCACGACATCACGGTAAAACTGCGTCGAGCGCTGGACGTCAGTCACGTTCAGCACCAGATGGCCGATTTCTTTGGGGACGCTCATGATCGCTCCTCATGACCCATCCAAAGTGTGCGGGTGGGATGGTGTGTGACAACCGTCTGCCGATGACTGGTGCCAGGATAGTATAGCCGCCCGGCGCACGGCAAGGGAAAAGTCGTCCAACAGGCTACAGGCCCAGCAAGCGCTCCAGATTCTTCCACAGGATACAGTCTTTTTCTTCCTGCGTCAGACTTTGCAAGCCCTGCACCCAGGCCACCGGCCAGTCAATGCGCATGTCTGCTGGCCAGTCCGTGCCCAGCACCACACGCTCGGCGCCCACGGTGTCGAGCAAGAAGCGCAGGGCCGCTTCACTGTGCGTCAGGCAATCATAATAGAAGCGGCGGAGATAGGTACTCGGAGGCTGCTGCAGGTGTACGCGGGCCTCGGAGCGCACCTGCCAGCCGCGATCCATACGACCAGCCCCAAAACAGGTATAGCCGCCACCGTGGGCCAGGCAGAGCTTTAAGTCGGGGCACTGATCCATGACGCCGCCAAACACCAGCGAGGCAAAGGTGACGGCCCGATCGACTAGGTTGCCGATGCTGTTGGGCAGGTGATAGCGCGTGATGCGCGGCGTCACCAACGTGGGGCGGGCCTGGTGGATGAACAGCAGGGCGCCCATCTGTTCGGCGGCTTTCCAAAAGGGCAGGAACTCGGGCTCATCAAAAGTGCGTTCATTCACCGTGTCGTTGATCATGGCGCCTTTGAGGCCCATGGTGACTATGGCCCGTTCCAGTTCAGCAATAGCAGCGGGGATGTCTTGCATGGGCAAGGTGGCCAGGCCGGCAAAGCGCTGCGGGTAGTCCATGGTCATCTGATGCACTTCGTTGTTGCAGGCGCGGGCAATGGCCGTGGTGGTGGCGACGTCTTGATCGTACTTATAGAAAGCCACGTTGGTGGAAACCACCTGGATGTCAATGCCCAGGGAGTGCATGTCGGCCAGGCGCTGCTCGGGGGTCCAGGCGTTCATCGGATTAAACAGTTCACCCTCGTCCCTGGTCATGCCGTGCCAGGTTTTGCCAGCCAGGACATCGCGCTGGAAGCATTGTGGGGTGAGATGGGCGTGCAGATCAATGGCGCGCATACGTGCCTTTCTGTGTCAAAGTGGGCCGAGCCCGCACGGTGCGACAACAGTGTCCCACAGCTCCTGGAGACGCACGGCCCTCGAACCCCCTAGCCGTAGGTGTATGGTGCATCGTGCAGGGCTCCAGAGCAGCCGCCATGGGCCCAGGCGGTCTGGCCCCATGGGGTCGTGTCAACGGCGCTACAGAATCACCTCGTAAATCTCACGCCGGCCTTCGACGGCTAACGAGTTCAAGTTGTCGATCAAGGCCTGGGTGGCTTCGTCGGGATTGACGAACAAGCCGCGCTCAATCTGAAAGAAGCGGTCCAGGCTCTGTGCCTCAAAGGACCACACGACCGTGTCCATGGGCCCTGACATGTCAGCATAGATTTTGCCGTGGCTGAAACCCTCTTGCGAGGTGACGGCTTGATTGACGGCAGTGAAGATGGCAATCAGCTCGGGGGCTTTGCCACGCTGGGCCCGAAAGACGTTGCGAATGGCGTACATGGGTGGTCTCCTGTATCGAGATGGGGTCACGGCCTCTGGCTCCTCCCAGCGGCGGGGGATGGAGCGCGTCTGTCAGCGTCTGTCACCTCACAGTACGCTCTCAGCCCCCTCAAAAGCAAGCTGAGTCATGCCCGGTGGCCCTGGGCCTGCGGCCACGGCGCTGGTACGCCGGGAGGCACGGCTACGGCACCGGCCGTTGCGCCTGGAGCTGCTGCTGCCACGCGCGACAAGACAAGTGGACAGCGCAGCCTCGATGTCCATTGCATACATACACTGCCAGTTCTCCAGGGTGTGGCCTGGGAGCGCCACGCGCCAGCGTGGCTTCCGGAGCCGGGCTGGAGCCCGGCGTGCCCAGGGGGGACTGGTGTAGGACTTACGAAAGAGACATCTAGAAAAGCGGGCGATGCCCATCTGGTGGGAAAAAAAATTTCGGCAGCGCCTGGGGACGCGCTGTTCCGGAAAACCCCTGGCCGCTAACGCGGCCAGCCCCAGTGTTCAGAGGTCAGGAGGGCTGGGGACGACCCGGGCCAGGCGCAACCCGACATTGCCTCCGCGATTGCCGGACGCGCTGCCGTAGCGATACGCCGCGCGCGCGCCGAGACGATCGACGTCCCCCGACCCGCCGCGCACGACGCGCCGGGCTGAGATTACATGAAGTACCTCACGACCGTCGGTTGCATTATATGGATAGGCCTTATACACACTGCTAGTCCAATCCCAGGTATTTCCCGTCATATCCACCAGGTCGCTGGGCGTCGCCCTACCAGAGAACACGCCAATGGGCGTAGTACGGCGCACATGCGTCTCAAACGTGTTACAGCGCGTGGCATCAAAGTCAGGACCATAAGCATACGGCCAGCCCTGAGTCCCACGCGCTGCAACTTCCCACTCGGCCTCCGTTGGCAGGCGGAAGCTCCCGCCACTCTGGGCACTCAACCAGGCACAATAAGCGCGGGCCTCAAACCAACAGATCCCCACCACGGGCTGAGCCGAGTTATTGAAAGCCCCGTCGTGCCAATACGCCGGTTGCGTCTGACGGCCTGACGGATACCACGCGGCCAGCAGGGCCTCGAACGCCTCATCGCTCATACGGGCCATGGCCTCCCAGTCGTCCGCCTGCTTCGAGGTGATACGATTATCCCGCTGGAGCTGCCGGATCTGCGCAAAATTGTCCAGCATCAACTTACGATTGTCCTGCCACTACTGCCTGGCTCCTGTGGCAGTGCTCTCACCACGCTGCCAGGCTTGCGCCTCGGTGGTGTCCCACCAGCGCGGATCATCATATCCCCCGGCCTGCATAAACAAAGCCCACTCGGCATTCGTCACCGGGAACTGCCCGAGGGCAAACGGCACCAGCACCACCTCGTGTGCCGGCGCTTCGTCCTCATACCGCCCCTCGTCGCTGCCAATACGGTACGTGCCGCCCGGTATGTGCACCAGCGGCGGCAACAGATAGGCCCCATGCGGTCCCAGCCGACGCTCGAAACGCGGATCCCCCAGCTCACCCAGGGCCAGACCAGCGGCAATGCGCGCCCGCAGGTCAGCGCTGGCCTCCTGCGTACGCGCCACCAGACCCCAGCGTACCTCGTCCTTCAGCGTCTCCGGGATCTCCACATCCGGCTGCGCCGCACAGCGCCCGGCCAGAGGCAGGTTGTGGGCCATCAGCTCTGTAATAAAACGCGCCGGGTCGCTGGCCATGGCAGCGGCCAGCAGCATGGTCTCCTCCCAGCCCGTGCTCGGCAGAGGCGGCAGCGGGTCCGAGTCGGCCAGCGTGCGTAGCGTCTCCTGCAAGCCGGGCTGCACGCGCTCCACATGCCACTCCTGATGCACCAGGTCGGCCTGTGGCGCCTGCGCCAGGTGCCGCGCCGCACAATACTCCTGCAAGAGCTGATGCCGGTACAACACCTGATCCTGGCCGCGCTGCTCGTCCAGCACCCCAAGAGCCTCCCCAGCTTGCAGAATCTTCTCGGCCTGCCCATGGTCGAGCATTGCCAGGGCTACGTCATATGCCACCCGCACCTGCCCCGCCTCATGGGCGGCACGATGGGTTTGCATCTCAAAAGCCAGGGCGCTGAGTTTGGGGAACAACGGGCCACGTTCCGGCAGGGCGCACGGCGGCCAGTCTTGATCCGCCAGACGGGCCACATCGCGGGCGTGCAAGAGGGCACCGGGCTGGGACAGCGGGTTATCGCCATGTACCTCGCGTTGTACTCCCTGGCGCACAAAGGCGGTAAACAGGGCAGCACGGCCCGTTGGAATCTCGCCGCTGCGGCTGTGCTCCACCAGCAAACGCAGATAGTACGGCGTACGCAACATCTCGAGCTGCGGCGTATCCTGCAGATTCTGCCACAGCGTCGCCCCGTGCGCCGGGCTGTAGCGCAATAGAAAATCTTCCACCTGCGCGTCGGACAGCTCCTCAATACGCATCTGCGGCACCGGCAGGTCTTTGGACGACAGCGTCACGCTGTACTCCAGCGCCCGGCAGGAGAACACCACGCGGTTGCCCGGATAGTCACGTGCCAGAGTGCGCAGCAGGGCCTTCCACTGTTGCACCGCTTCCGTGCCAGCCACGGGCATCTCGTTGAGCGCATCCAGCAGCAAGGTGAGCCGGCGGGCGCGCAACAGCTCTAGCAAGCCGGGCAGCTCGGGGCAGCAGGTGCTCCACTGCGCTGCCAGCCAGTCCAGGGGCGGTAGCAAGACGGTGCTGGAGCCGCTGGTCCGGTAATCGTTGAGCGCCACAAAGAAGGTCAACGGTGCCTGGCTGAGGTCGTCCGCCGCTTGAGCCAGTGCGGCGCTGGCGCACTCCAGCTCGTAATGCCGTAGCAACGTGCTCTTGCCGGAGCCCGGCGGCCCCAGAAGCACCACGGAGACATTTAACTCAAGATAGATTCGCGAGCTTTCCGGGCAAAATAACTGCTTGATTTCGCATAGGTTTTCTTTCTTCAAAATATCTCAAGTTAAGAGTCTCCACCACGGCCTGATCTGGCACGGCAGCCAGCACCTCGGCGAGGTCGTGAAACGTCCCGCGCACCGGCTGCCAGCGTGGTCCCTGGGCCTCCTCCCCCTGGTCGAGCAGCAGGGTGAGGTGCACGAAGCGCGTATCCAGGGCATAGCGGGCGTTGCTCCAGGTGTCCTGACAACGCTGATAATAGCCGTGGTAGGCTGCGGCTTCGGGTGGGACCACGTCTGCGCCAGGCACTGGCGTGCGCTCCCAGCCTGGGCCGCGCACATAGCCCGGATGGTCTTTGTCGTGCTTGTCACGACAGATAAACGGCGTCCACTGCAGGTCGGTAGTCTCGGGAAAGAGATTTTGGCGCTGGATGTCCGCCTGCCACTCCGTATGGAACAGAGACGACATGGCCAGCACCATGGGCTGTGGCTGTTGGTCCAGATAGCGCTTCAGTGGCTCGTGGCTCAAGAAGCGGGCGGCATCAGAGAAGGCCATGCTGAGATATTGGTCGTCCACGCGCTCGACGTCCCCCAGCACCAGCACGGCGTACAGCCGGATGGTGAGATCCGCGCCGTGCTGGGCGTTGTGTGCGGCGAGCGCTGCGTCGAGGTTCAGGGCATAGCGCAGCGCGATCTGCGGCGACAGGGCATCAAAGATAAAATAATAGCCATCGCCAGTGCCGTGGCGCGGCCATTTAGCCCAAACGGTGCCGTAGGGCATGAAGAAACGCGCCGCGTCTGTGGCCATGCCCTGGAGACGCAGCAGCAGGGTACGCTGCATTTCCAGCGGGTGGGTGGTAAAACCCTGCACGTCGATGGAAAGGATGGGGATGTGGTGCATCAGGGGGCTCCTCGGGCGCGGCAGCCTCAGTCAGTAATGATAGCGGGCCTGGAGAAAGTCCACCCGATCAGCGTTTATCAGATACACCAGGCGATGCTCCTGGGTCAATCGGCGTGACCAGACGCTGGCACCCAGATACTTGAGCGGTTCCGGTTTCCCCACACCTTGAAAGGGGTCGCGCAGAATCGCTTCCACCAGCGCCAACAGGCGCAGGGCCGTGCAACGCTCTGTCTCGACCCAGAAACGCAGATCGTCGCGAAACTCTGGGTGAAAGACCGCCTCGCGCTGACCAGGGGCAGGCGCCTTACGCGAGGTCGCCAAGGCCCACCTCGCGGCGCAAGTCATCAAGCGACTGCGACGCGAGCGTACGCTGTTGGGCCCGGGCCAGGGCCGCTAAGAGCCGAGCCGCGTTGGCGGGGGAGCGCAGGAGATGCGCCGTCTCCTGCAGTCCGCTGAGTTCATCGGCGGCGATTAAGGCGACATCCTCGGCGCCACGGCGGTGGATGATCACCACCTCACGGTTGGCTATCGCTTCGTCACAGAGCGCCGCCAGATGTGCCCGGGCGTGGGTATACGTTGTTTGGATTGCCATACGAACCTCCTGAGCCATGAGGTACAGAGACACGGTATGCCGTCTAGCATACGTTGACCAGAGGAGCCTCGTAGCATCGCCACGCTCCTGCTTAGGCAAATCATTGAACCTCCCCATGGCTAAAGCCGGGGGATTCCGGGAGCCACCTTGCGGCGGCGTTCGTGGGTCGTTCCGACCCCGGCATGGAGTGTGTTGATGGCCGCATGCACATCACGGTCATGCGCTGCGCCACAATCAGCACACACCCAATGCCTTACTTTCAAGCCTGCGTAGCCAGTCGGACCGGAAAGGCTCCCACATGCTGAACAGGTCTTGGTGGAAAAACGCGACGGGACTTCGAGGTACTGCCTACCGCTTGCAGTGCACTTGTAGGCCAGCATCCCACGCAGTTGCGCGTGTGCCGCACTGGCGACGCTCTTCCCAAAGGCACGAGCCAGCGCCTGGTCATTGTCCTTGGACCAGACAATCGTAGCGTTGGCGGCGACGAGGCGACGAGACAATTTGTGGTTGCGATCTTGGCGTTGATTGGCGAGGCGTTCGTGCAGCCTGGCCGTCAGACGTTTGCGTCCCCCACGTTGCGCTTGCGCCAGGCGTTGCGCACTCTGCCGCAGCTCGTGCGGATGCGGAATCTTTTCGCCAGTGGAGAGCGTCAGGAGGGAGTGGAAGCCAGGGTCAATGCCTATCGCGCCATCCCCAACAGGAGAGATGGCGTTGGGTGGTGCGTCGATAAAGAGGCACAGATACCAGCCAGAGGCCCGTTTGACAAGGCGTCCACTGGTGAGCCGTCCTGGCGGGATGTCCTGTGCATGAAACCGCACGTGGCCGAGGCCTGGAATGTGGAGACGTGTCCCATGGGGAGCTTTGAAGGGATCAGGAAACGGCAGGCTCGCCAGCTTGTTCCGTTGGCCTTTGAGCCGTGGCTTCTTGGCCAGCTTCTTCCAGCACCGCTGCCAGGCCGTATGGGCCATGTCAAGCAGGCCTTGCAGCGTATGACTGGGGATACCGAGCTTTTTGCTATGACCTGCGAGGAGATTGTGGAAGGCTTTTGGGCGGTAATAGATGCCGTCTTTGGCATTCTGTTCGATCTTGCGGATCGCCCAATTCCAGACCCCGGTCAGCTGGAACAGCCAGGTATCCAGATGGGCTTCCTGCCCGGTGTTGAGGCGCAATTTGAGTGCCGCTGGATCATGCTCCACCTGTTTCTGGTTGTCGAGGACATGGCAGCAGTATGCACCATGCCTCTCGACAACACCATGAGAACACTCCCGTGTCCTGCGGACACGCGGCGGCTTGACCCCATAGCTCAAGCGAGGGGGTTGCGCCGCCGATTTGCTCATCCATGGCACCGCTGTGGCACCGTAGTGCTACTCTGTCCCCGTGCCATCACACAGTCAGCGGGGTAAGCGCGAAAATACGCGCCAGCTGACTCGCCTGCTTCAGGTCGCCCCGACGTAGCGCCTCCCGTACGGTATCCCATTTGTGGGCATCCTCCAACGACAGGGCAGGAGACCATCCGGTAGCAGACTCCAGCCAGTCACTATCCACTTCTGCGGCGTAATGTCCTTCATGGATGAGCTTGGTGTGCGGACGTTTTGTCATACCTTTCGCCTCATGTAATCTACGGTCCAGCGTGCGGGATCGGGACGGTACGCCGTCACGATGACCGCTGGAGATACCGCATCTTTTGGGATGCCCCAGACGACATGCAAGGGCTGACCCCGCCGATCACGCTGCAAAACGAGTACACAGGGGCCTTTATAGTAAGTCGGATAATCTTCGACGACAATGGCGTCTCTCACCCCCGTCAGAATATCTTGGACGACAATAGCATCCGCCGCAGCTCATCATACCCATGGTCTGACACCACGACCTCTTGACGTGCCACCAAGGTAAGAACAGATTGCCATGTATGGCTCACGTGTCACCAAGATTTTCTGCCGGCGATATTGCTAGGGGCGACGGCGTCCTCGCTCACGCCCCCAGGAGAGAGCATGGCCGAATGTTACCCCAAGGCTCCCAGCACGGCACGCTGCTGGCCCAGCCGTTGCGCACGCTCTGTGGCAAAGCGCTGAATGCCGGCAAAAATCGACTCCGTATCCAGATGCGCCTCAGCAATCACATCCGGTTCCAGACCACCGGTGAGCCACTGGTTATCCCAATCGGAGGTCAGCGAATAGGCATCGGTCAGCGGCCCCACGTCTTTGATCGGCCACACACGGCGCGTGCCGGTGCTCACCACCATGAGGTCATAGCGCGCCTCTAGTGGCAGCACGGCGTCCCGGTAGGCCTGTGGCTGTCGGTCGAACAGCTCCTCACTGATCGCTGCCACCACTTTGACATTCACGCCAGCCTGCTCCAGTCGCGGCAAAACCCGCAGGAGATTCACCGTCGAACTCGATCCCTGGGTCAGCACATAGCCGTGCCGGGGCTGATTGGGGGCAAAATCTCGAATCACGTACAGGCCCTTGGCGGCAGCGTTGAGGTCTTTGTCGGCAAACGTATTGCGGTCCGCCACCGGAAAATCCGGGCGCGCTACTTCGAGAATGATCAGGCCCACTTTAGCCTCGCGGGCGGCAATCTCGGCGGCGGCAAAATAGGCTGGTGCCACGTCATTGTAATCCCAGAAACTCAGGTGAATGGCCTGCCCACGCGGGAACAGCTTCCACACCTGTGGCGCAAAAATGCCAAAGTGCGTGCGCGCATCCGCCGCGGTCTCTGGCCCCGAATGCCCGGCTAAAATATGCAGCACGCCCATGCGAAAACGGCTGTCCTGATTCTGCTGACTCCACACCCGCGCTGGCAGGTACATCAACGGCGTAAAGGCGCCGTAGGTGCCACTCAAGGCCCATACCCCGGCAAAGCTACTGGGATCGAGCGAGGCGCTCTGGCCAACCAGGCCAATGGCCGACGAGGCATTGCCGGCTTCCTGGATGGCGGCTTTGAAGCGCGTGCCGAGCGGATTGGTCTCAGGATCGTAATGGCCCCACAAGGTGCCATGCTCGACATTAATGGATTCCGAGAGATCGGCGGCCAGGGTGATGAAACGATTGTCCGTGACATAGTTCATCCACTTAATAATCTCGGAAATGGCCCGGCGCGTGCCCGCCACCTCGCCTGGCTTGCGGTACAGGGTGATGTGGACGTCTTTGCTGGCACCCGAGATGGTGTTGTGCACCGTGACTTTCTGTGGCTCCACCGGGAGATTGGCCACACGCAGACGCTCGTCCAGGAAGGGATCACGCGTGGTGTCGATGCGCAACGGCAGGGGCGTATCCAGCGTATCGCCAATGGCCACCAGCCGATCCGCCAGCCAATCACCCAGGCCATCGCGGTCCAGCAGAGACATCACCACGTCAATGTTGGTCTTAAACTGGATCAGCCGCTCGCGTGTATCCGCCACGGCCCCCTGGCGAATGCCCTCAAAGGCCACGTCGTAGTGCTGTGTAAAGGTATCGGCGAGGGCGAGAAAATAGTCGGAGTTCATGCGCATGGCATACGGATGGCTGGGATAGCTCACCAGCTGGTCGCCATAGCCGGGAATCTTGCCGTCTACGGCACCGGGCCAGTAGCCCTTCACGGTGCGGCCCAGGACGATCATCGGCCGGCGGTCCGCCGGATCCCAGTCTTCCATGGTCTTGAGCACGGCCAGGAGCTGATCGTAGTTATGACCATCCGGCAACGAAAAAACGTTCCAGCCGTACGAGGTCCACTGCTCTTCCAGGCTATAGCGCTCATACTTGGCATCAATCACCCCGCCGAGCAGCGTATCGTCGATCCCCGCGTTGTTGTTGGACAGGAAGATGCGCAGCCGTTTGCCGACTTTCATGGCCAGGGCCTGGGTTTTTAACTCTTGCGCGTGGCCCTCAGTCATAGCGAACTCGCCTTCGAGGGCCAGGACTTTGAGCGACGGCGGCGCGCCGACGAAATCCCAAAAGGCTGCTTTACCGCCCGCCGTGGCAATGCCGACGCCGGAGGGGCCACCGTTGACATCGTTGGTGACGTCAATCGTTTCCGCGTGCCCGGACAGGGCGCGAATGCCGCGCAGTTTCGCCTGGGCAAACAGGGCATGCTCGGTGAGGTTGTTCTCCTGGAGGAGCGTACGCAGGGCCCCAGCGCCACGGCGAAAGCCCAGAGCATCCACTGACAGGATGGCCTGCTGCGGGTCAACGGCGTAGCGTGGATCACCGGTCCGGGCATGCTTGCGGGCCATGGCCTCGCCCATGATCATCCACAGCGCATACGACGTGGGGATGTTATGCCCACCGGCCAGCATGAACTTATCGCAGAAGGGATGCTTGGGCCGTCGGTAGTCGTAGCGCAAGCCGCCCAACTCCGGCCCGGCGAGGTGCATGGCAACGTTAAACGGGGTGTAGGCCAACGGCCCCCCAAAGTGCCCGGTTTGCGCATAATTGCCGAGCAGCACCAGGGTCATGCAGGTCATGTACCCGATGTCTTCAAAGCGCTCACGGTCGTAGTCCACCTTCAGTGGCTCTACGGGTGACAGTAATGGATTCATACTAATAGCCAATTTCCCGTCCTCCTGAATTGACGTCCTCCCCGCCCTAAAGGGCGAGGATGCCCTTGCTTGGCGTAGCACGTCCGCTACGGAACGCGAGGATGTTGCGTGCGGCGTTGACATCCCGCTCATGCGAGACCCCGCAGCACGGGCATACCCAGGTTCTTACCCCCAGACCACGGAGTCCTTGCGGGCCGGAGCGT
>SXGT01274609.1_pt1 | contig 18948 bp, 18 predicted proteins | sample 3176221 | NCBI WGS metagenome assembly SXGT01 (sample SAMN11356862, study PRJNA531348) | freshwater metagenome | isolation source: freshwater sample F1-120 | place: China: Fuxian Lake, Yuxi | collected 2017-12-25
ATGCCGGCCGGCACAGCCGGCCCTCCTTGCAGTTGAGTGATGTCGCCAGGCCGGCCGGCACAGCCGGCCCTACTTGCCAACTACGTATACTTGCAGAGTCTTGTGGATCGGCGAATGGTCAGCACAATCCCGACCTAACGCGGAACCCCTGCCTTCTGAAACCTGCGCCCTGCGCCCTGCCCCCTGCTTGGGTGCCTCCCTCACGCCGCCGGGCCGATGGCCGCCGACTTGCGGAGTTGCTCGACGTAGAGTTCGAGCAGCCCCGCGGTATCTTCCATGCGAAAGGTGTGGGGGTCGCAGCGCAGCGAGATCGTCAGCCGACGATCGTACTGCGAAATGGAGAACGCGGCTCGCATCTTTGGTCGTAGCGGCGGCACGCCGGTAATTTCCTCCAGCACCAGATTGCCACAGATAACTCGCCCGGATTGCCGCGGAAGCTGGGCCGTGAATCGCCGGCTGGGATCGGCCGGATTGGAGAGCACGGCTGTCGCCAGGCACAGATTGCGCGACAGGGCAAAAGGCAGCAGCCACCGCACCTTCGAAGCCACGTAAACCATATCCATGAACGCGCCCCCCGCCCCCCGCGCTTTGATCTGCGCCGTCTCGTCGCGAATGCTCGTCAACAACTCCTCGGGCAAGGCACAGTCGCGCACGTTGCGTGTCAAAAAAGTGCAACCAGAAAGATTGGTCGCCGGCATTTCAAAGTCATCACCGTCGCGCAGGTCGGTCGGCATCAAAATTCGCAACCACGACCGTCCGCGCCAGGTCCATGGCCAGTGACGACGGGACTGCTCCCGCCGGTTCCAACGCTCCAAGGTAAGGAACAGGTCGCGCAGCAGCAGATCATTGAACGTCACGTTTGAGCGAACGGCGGCATCGCGCAACCGTTGATGTTCGTTGCGATCGAACGATTGACACAAGAATCCGGGGAAGTCCTCGGCCCGATTTCTGTCCCCTGCAGCCGAAACGGACGGCCGCAGCGGAGCAGGCAGACGGCCCAAGAGTTTGCTGAATTCCTTGATCGCCCGTCGCCGCAATCCGCGCTTGGAAGTGGCCGCAGCGCCGAAGCTGCGATGCTTGCGAGTCCGCAGCAGCGTCGAGTCCATGGCGGCCAGGCTGGGACACTTGCCGACGGTGGTCGTGCGCATCCCGTACCCGGCCAGCAAGTCGCCCAGAAAGCGGTAGGCGCCGGTGCCGTCGCAACAGGCGTGGTGAAATTGGAGCAGCACCCGCGCCCCTGCGCCTCCCTGCCGAACCCACACGCGGAGCCCAATTTCCTTCGTCAAGTCGATGCTTTCGCCGGCCGGGCACGCGATGGGTGTCTCCTCCGCTCCCCAGTCCACTGCAGGTTTTTGATCGGAGGCCAACATCCAACAGGGCAAGGCGCCCTTGCCGGTTGCGATTCGGGCCCTGAGCAGCGGATGCCTGGCGGTTGCCTCGTCGAGCGCTTCCTCAAAGGCTCCGCGATTGATTTGGCCGGACAATTGCGCCTGGACGACGAAACTCATCGGATAACCACGATGGTCGTCCGCGAGCATGTAGATTTCGATCGGACTCAGGTGCAGCGGAAAGAGCCGCAGTCTCGTGGCGGAGCGGTCGATGGTGGCTGGCTCATACATTCAGACCCCGTGCGAGTTGGCGAATCGCCATTATCCCGGTTGCAAGCGTTGCTGCCAAGGGTGGGAGGACGATTGCAAGGTCGCAGCAACGTCGAAGATTCGCCGCCGAGGGCGAGGGGGAAATGAGATCCCAAGCTGGCTGCGGTTCTCGGAGATCGCCGGTTCCATGGCCTTGGTAAGTTTGTTTCTCATTCGAACACTCCGTGCCAGAACCAGCGCTGGTCGGCCAGGCGGCGGAAGAGCCAGAATCGCTGGCCGGTGTGGGTTTCCACCCGGTAATAATCGCGACGCACGCCACGCTTACGCCACCAGCCGGTTTCAATCCGCTCGGGACCCCACACGTTCACCACACGCTGCTCGCAGCCTGCGGCGCGGAAGCAAATCGGCGGGCCTTCCGGCACAACGGCTATCACTTGCAGCGGCACGGGATCTATAAGCTGCAGCGGGCGAAGGGGACTGCACGTAGACGAGTCTCTCCGAGACTCGCGAATGCGGCTCGGAGAGCCGCGGCTACGTGTTTTTTGCGAAACCGACTCCCGACCCCTTCCAGCCAAGGGCAAATACTGACACGCATGCTCCGGCTGGGCATCGGCAAGCAGTTGGGGTTGCAAGACGGCATTGCGACCCAAGCGGCTGGCCAGGCGATCCACCAGCGCCGCCAGGTGACGGGGCGAAGCCCGATCGCGCTTTTCGACAAATAATGCATGCTGTTCCATCTCGAGTGGGCCCGTGGCTGCCGCGGTCAGGCGAATGGCGGTGACGGCGGCGGGCAATCGCAGCTTCTCCAACCGCAAACGGACGAGGCCCAACAGATGCTCGGGGGCCGCGCTCGCGCGAAACAAACCGACGGAGAACCGCACGCAGGGGGGGGCAGTCCCCCTTTTCTCAGCGGGCATCGAAAAAGGGGAGAGTCCCGGCTGCAAATCAAACCCCCCTTCGAGACGCAGCACGCCTTCACGACGCGCGGCTAATTGATGGGCCAGGCGCGCAACGAGCGACTCCAGCACGAAGTCGAGCATCTCCTGCCGGTCGGTCGCGTGCTCCAGCAGCCACTCGACCTCAAATTCTGGCGGCGGCTTGTGCGTCACAACCGCCTCGGGCACAAGCCCCATCGCCTGATCGAGCCGCAACAGCAACTCGAACCCAAAACGTGACGACAGCGTTTCTCGCGGCAATTGCAGGAGTTGCTCGATCCGATCAATACCTAGTTCTTCGAGACGAGCGACCGTTTCGGCCGCCAGACGCAGCGCGGCGACGGGAAGGGAGGTAAGATCCACGAGGAGCCTTCGCTGCTGGGGAGCTTGATTGTTAAACCGCAAGCGGCGCGAAGACTGGCTTGGCGCTGCTGCGTCTTGGTGCCGATTTCCGATTTCCGATTTCCGACTTTCTGCATAGTGAGCCAGTGCCCAGGCTGCTCCGATTGTTTCCGCGATCGCGATGCGGCTCGTCAACCGCCGCTCGGCGAATGCCTGTTCGATCCGATTCACCAGCGCCGCTTCGCCGCCAAACAACGGGCCGATGCCTGTCAGATCAAGCAGCAAACTGTCTGGCCGCGGAGCATCTTCGAGACTAACCATCGGGCTGAATTGCTGGCACCAGACCGCCAGTTCTTCGAGAGCCTGGCGATCGCCGATTGTGTCATGCACCTCGACAAGCATTCGACTTGAAATTTCAGACTCGATATCCGACCTATGCGACCTGGCGTTGCCTTCCACCAAGACGAGCGCCTCGGCCAACGGCATATTCCGACGCACGCCGGCGGATGCGGCAATGTTCGAACAGGCCACTACCTTCAAGCCCCCCTTGGCGCGGGCTTCGTAGAGCAGGATGTGCCGGTGGCCGGCGCCGGTGGCCAGAGAATTTCCTGCACGGGCACGGGCCACGGGCACTTCAGGCGCGCTGCGAGCGGCGGCGAGGCGTTGGATAGGCCAGTTGGGCAGCCAGATGCACGCGACTCGCGGACGTGGTGTGGTTTGTTCCATGGCGGACCTCTTGTTCAATCACCCGGCCAGTTTCTTCGTCCAATTCCAACTCCACAACTCCGCCCGCAAGAGATCCCCGGGCGCGCAGCAGTTCCACGCGCAGCCGACGGCGCGAAGCCTCGCCGGGAGATCGCTCAACAGCAATCGGTTTCACCAACAATCGCAACTCGGCCCACGAGGGATCGGCGCGCACGCTTTCGGGACGCAATAGCAAGCCAATCGCACCGCTCGACTCGGCCGCCAGTTGCCAGCGACGCAACGTTTGCTCGTCGCGCGGGTACGGCCAGCCCCACACCGCGGCCACGGCGGGGGACCGCAACGATTGATCCCACGCCCAGGCATCGTCCGCGTCGTTAGTCGGACGCACAACAAGCAACGGTCGTAAATCGAGGCCCCAAAATGCGGCGCCCGGCGGATAGAACGATCCGTGCCGATCAACAACCACGAGCGTTTTGCCTTCGCGACAGGCCTCGCGGGCAGCCAAGAGGGCCAGCGTGCCGGCCCCGCCTCCCGGTCGGGCGAATAGCCACTCCACCAGCGTGCCACGATGCAAACCCTGATCGGGCAACAAGCTGTCGAGCAACGAGCTGCCCGTAGCCAGCATGTCGTGCGAGGAGAGCCGCCGGCTGGTTTCGAGTGCCCGTACTCGCTCGGCCAATGCCCGTACCGTTTCTATTCGCTGGGATGCGTCTTGCTGGGACATGGCTGCTCCCCCAAGGATGTGCGCGAATTATGATCTTACGTGGAGTGTAGTGTACAAATGTATTCAATAGCTGGCAATCCCGGACCCAAGAATTTTGGATTCCAAGGTTGCTCCAGCCGGCTTGTTGAAGCTAAGATTGCAGTAAGGCACCGCCTGGTTTGACGGGGCCGCTTCATGCGGCCTTGATACGATGGCAAACGATAAGCTGCGCCAGCAGATCGCGGCCGAGGCGGCTCGGCTGATTCAATCGCAGGAAGAAACGGCCTATTACCAGGCCAAAATGCGGGCCGCCCGCAGCTTGCGGCAAGGCTGGATTCCCGCCGAGGATCTGCCAGAAAATCGCGAAATCCGCGATCAACTGCAACATCGACTAACGGTCCAACCGGAGGGCGGATCCAACGATCGCTTCGCGCGGTATCACTTGCTGCTGGTGCCGCTGGAAGGCATAAAGCTCAACACGCAAGAACATCCCGAGGGAGACGCGCTCTACCATAGTCTGCAAGTCTTTGATCTGGCGCGCGACACCGTGCCCTACGACGAAGAACTGCAGCTAGCCGCCTTGCTGCACGAAGTTGGCCGAGCGATTGATTCGCGAGATCCTGTGAAGGCAACCTTGGAATCGCTCAACGGACACATCACAGACCGCACGGCCTGGCTGATCGAACATCATTTGGAGGCGGCGTCGCTGCGAGATGGCACGCTCGGAGCGCGATCGCGGAAGCGGTTGGAAGCCTCACCTGATTTCGACGACCTGATGCTGCTCGACCGGTGCGACCGCCAAGGTCGCGTGCGCGGCGCGGCAGTGCCGGAGATCGAAGAGGCCATCGCACATCTGCGCAAACTCGCCGCCGACCATGAAGGCGAGTGAACGGTCTGCGGCGGGCCCGCGGCGGGTTCGCCCGATCAGGAGTGCCGTGCAATGCGCGCTGAAGATCCCGACGCCCGACCCCACGCTTCCAGCTTATTGCCGAGATAACCGAGCGATGGCAACTGGACCGCCAGTGCGCCGACCGCAAAGCCAATCGCCCCGCCCCACAACGCGTCGCTTACAAAATGCGCGCCGGTTTCGATGCGCTGCAGCGCCACCAGCGCGACCAGCGCGGCAAACAACCATCCCCCTCGCGGATAGAGCCATGTCAGGCCCACCGCCAGGCCCACGGCGGTGGCTGTGTGCGCTGACGGGCAGCCTTGCTCGTAACTGTGTCCTGCACCCATCGGCAGCCACCCAAGGAACGTGCCGTGAACGCCGCCCAATAGATCCGCATGATGCGGTCGAAGCCGTGCAACCGCAAGTTTGACCACGTTCGCGGCCAGTCCCGCTCCGCACGCTGCGAGCATCAGCCGGGGCAATGCCCAGCGACGCACCGGATCGAGGACGACGACGGCAAGCAGAATCACCGCCACGCCAAATCCATGTCCAAACACCTCCGACAGCGCAAGCACCTTCCCGATGCCCTTGGGAACGCGATCCGCCAAACACCAGCGGGCAATCGGCAGATCAACCGCCAGGGAGACGAAACCCAGCGCGACAAGCGTCAGACTAGCCCAAATGTACGCGCGTAACGTGGAGTGCGAATCAGCCATGCTCGATGAAACGTGGGCTGGAGGTCGAAGGGAGATTACCAGATTTCGACCGAACAGGGCAACCCAAAGCGTACGCCAGGACGATAACCGCTTACTTTTTCAGCTCATCCAGGAAGTGATCGGCCATGCCTTGCAGATCAAACTGCGGCCCCCATTGCCAATCGTGTCGGGCCGAACCGTCCTGGAGTCGCCGCGGCCAGCTTTCGATCAGTCGGACAGCTACGGGGTCAGGATTGAAGTCCAATCGCGCGGCGCACAATCTGTGGCGGATGCAGTCCGCGATATCCTGTGCGGAAGGCGAGATTGCCTGAATGTTGTACACGCGCCGCGAGAGACGTTCGGCAGGCGCAATGGCAAGCCGGACCAGCGCCTCCAACGCATCTTCGACATAGATCAGCGAAACTTGTGTGCTCGGTCGGACGGGGAATGTGAACCGCCCGCATTCAACCGACTCGATAAAGGCGCGCGACGAATAAGCGCTGGCGGCGCCAGTCGGGGCGAATCGGGAGATGACCGCCGGCAGTCGCAGACAGCGAAAATCGAGTCCCTGACGGCGGTGGAAATACAGGCCTAATCGCTCGCAGGCGACTTTTGTTACCCCATAGAGGCTGTCCGGCCATTGGGGGGCGTCTTCCTCGAGAGGATCGGCCAGTTGTCCGCCGTACGTCGCCAGCGAACTTGGAAACACCACGGTACCGACGCCATTGGCCAGGCACGATTCGAACAGCCCAAGTGTGGCCGTTGTGTTGACGTTCCAAGCCCGGCCAAGGTCGTGCTCACAGCTCGCGGATAGCAGCGATGCAAGATGAAAGATCACGTTGGGCCGATGTTCGGCAATCAGACATGCAACCCCGGCTTGGTCCACAAGGTCGCAGTGCTTGTACTTTACGTTCGCTGGCACGACGGTGACGGGTGATTGTGCCAGATCGCAAAGCACGATCTCGTCAAAGCGCGAAGCCAATCGCCAGCTTAATTGGCACGCCAGATTTCCAGCACCGCCGGTTATCAGGCAGGTTCTCAAAACACTCATTTGCTCTCAAGTCCCTTGGCTAGCCAGCCGCCGTCAACGTACAGATCTTGGCCGGTGATATACCGGGATGCGTCGGAAGCCAAAAAAATAACCGCACCCGCCAGATCGGTCGGCTCTCCCCAGCGGCCGAGCAGCGTGCGACGAGCACGAGCCTCTTGCCGCTCGGGATCGGACCAGCCGAAACTGGTCATGTCGGTGCGGAAGTAGCCGGGACCCAGGTTGTTCACGCGAACGTCGAACGGACCCAAGTCGATCGCCAACGACCTGGTGAGCTGCTTGAGCGCGCCCTTCGCGGCCAGATAGGCCGGGTTATCGGGAAATCCTAACTCGGCCGAAATGCTCGTGATATTAATGATCGACCCGCTCCGCTGCTGCTTCATTCGCGGCGCGAGACCGCGGGCCAATTGGAATGGCGCGGTCAGATTGATCTGCAACGTCTTCTGCCAGGCTTCGTCCGGGTAGCCGTCCAGTTCATGAGCATAGGTCACACCGGCGGCATTGACGAGAATATCCAGGCGCGGTTGCTCGCGCAGAACGCGCTCAATTAGCTGAGCTATTTGTTCCGCACTAGCCAAATCACACAACACGCCCCGAGCCGCTAAACCAGCGCCACTGAACCGGCTCGTCGCTTCGTCCAACAGCGAGCGATTCGAGCCGGACAAGACCACGGTGGCGCCGGCTCGAAGCAGTGCGTCGGCCATCGCGTGGCCAAGTCCGCGCGTTGCGCCTGTGACAAGAGCCACCTTATTTTTCAACGAAAACAGATCGTCGAGGTACGACATGGTCTAGCTTCGAAATTGTGAACACAACCAAATGACCAAAACGTGCAGCGATAACGATGCCGCCAGAACCACGAAAAAGCCGACGACTGCCTCTCGTCCAGGAACTGGGATCTCCCAGTTTTTTGAGCCGATGAGCTTCGGAAATGCATCGTTATCTTCAAACGGGCGATTCATGTTCGATCTGCTTCTGGCTGGCGGCTATTCTCGATTCGAAACGGTCGAGCCGGGCTTCTTGCCCAATGGGAGTGTTGATCGTTAGGTAGAACCGATCGAGTTGTGTTTTCGGCTCCGACTTAGTCAGTAGACTGACGATCGCTCCGACGCCGAAGCCCGTTAGCGTGTAAAATGAATAAACGTAGGGGAGGCCAGCGTCACCTTTCCATCCAAAAACATTCGGGCCCATCCACCAGGCAATCGTGGCCGTTAGAAAACTGGCCCAAGCGCCGTAGCGGTTTGCTTTCCGCCACCACAGTCCCAGCCAGAAGGAAATTCCCATCATCGGCGTCAAGGCCCACATGAAGCGAATTGCCGCGGGCACATTTTCGAACGAAAGCGCCAGCCCGACACTGGCGGTTACAAAGACGAGCGAAAACAAGCGGCTCACTCGCAGTTCCAGCTTCGGGTTCTCTCGCGCTCGGAAGGATCGCAGTAAATTGCGCGTAAATAAAGCGGAGCTGGTTAGCACAAACACCGCGCCATTATCCATCACAGACGCCATGATGCAAGCCAACATCAGCCCGGCACAGCCGACCGGCAGCACGTCGCGAACCAGCGAGCCAAAAACATGGTCCGGTTCGATCTTGTTTGCACCGTAGTAGGCGATGGCTAGAACGCCCGTGAAAGCCCAGCCGATGCTGCAAAGCCGTTTGAGCGTGACGCCCGCGCAGAATCCCACTCGATTGTCCAGTTCCGTGCGGCCTGCGGCGTTATTGCTGAGGATGTGCGGCGCAGCCGGGAAGCCGACCACCTGATTGGCGCACGCGGCTACGATCCAGAACAAGCCAATCTCCCCGGGCGCTACCATTCGAAATAGGGTATCTACATCCACGACCGATGCTTGCACCCCGGGAATCCCTCCGACGGCGATCCATAAAAAAGGAAAGAGCAAAAACGACATCACGATCGTCATGATCCCCTGCAAAAACTCGTTCCAGATCGTGGCAATCATGCCGCCGACCAGGCTGTAAAAAACGAAGGTCGCGACCATCGCAATGACCGCCCAAGCGACCGGCACTCTTCCGGCGGTGAGGGCCTCTATGAGCCGTGCCGAACCGTACAAGGTCACTCCCAAATACCCGATATTGATGGCCACGCCCCAGAAACCGTAAAGGATGCCCAGCGAAGGGCCGTAACGCATTTCGTAGATGTCGCCAATCGTGAGGCAACGAGCTCGGCGAAAGATCGGGCTGAGCAACCAGTAAAAGGGGGTGTTGAAGATTTGGCACCATTGGTACCAAATTCCGGCCATCCCGAGCTTGTAAGTCTGGGCCATCAGCCCCACGGCGCTATCCGCATGGGTTCCCGCGCCGAAGGCGTACATCATGGTGAATGCTTTTCCGAAACGGTGCCCGCCCAGATAGTAATCGTCAGTCGATCGAATGCGGCGATTCGCCAGCAAGCCAATCGCGATCACGAACGTGAAATACCCGGCCAGAACGGCTATGTCGATCCAGTGCAGTTGAAGCATCGTGCGCTTCCGGCTATCTAAGCTTTTCGATCCAGGCAGCCGACTGCTCTTCGGCTCCGGCTGGTGTCGCGTGGCCCTTGGACGGACAAACGTGAAGCTCAACGGTCCCCGGTTGATTCATGCCGGCCGCCTCGGTGGACAGGCGACGGGCGAACTCGATAGCCCGATCGGTTTCCACACCGCAGGTATCTTCGATCGCCAATGATATCGGCGGCAGCACCGGCCAGCACGATCAGCGTTGGCGCCGGCTTTATCGGATTGTCGCCAACGACGGTGTATTTCACGCCCGTCGAAGTTTCAAACGAGTGCAGAGCCGGCAGTTTTGCCAACTCACCGGCCTCATCAGCTTTGCCAGAAGCCGTTGGCATGACTATCGCGATGCAGAGAATGGGCAGCGCCGTGATTGCGCGATATTTGCGAATCAAAACTTTCCCAAGATCTTCCAAGAGTTCTACTCCAAATCTTTGCGCTTCCAGGACCCCGGTTTTTTCCGGGTCAGCATTCCGCTTGTTTTTGGCTAATATTTGGTCCTTTAAGCAGGCTCGCCTTTTGTAACCCTTCACCTCGGCAATCGCCAGCGGGCCACTTCCAAGTGGGTTGTGCTATCCGCGCCTCGATAGGAATAAGCCGTAATCAGAGTCCCGTCGGCTGCTTGAACGGTGGGTCCGAAACCGCCGCCGCTCGCCGATCCAACGGGCGTCTTGGCATCGATAACAACTCGATCGTGTTGGAAGTCGAACTCAAAGCCGTCGTCGCTTTCTGTTCCGAGGACGGCGTGAACTCCCAGCGGCGTTTTGACTGCTCGCACCGTGAATGTCATCAGCAATCGTCCGTCTGCAAGACGCAAGATGGCCGGATACATTTCGCCGTAGGTGCTGCCCAGCGGCTTGTCCAAGGCCCAATTGCCACCTCCGTTACGCGAGCGGAAGACGACGAGGCGCTCCGACTGGTCGCCGTAGCCCTCCGGCACTTCGCTTTCGGGCAACGGGAACACCTTCGAGTCGACCCGCAGGAGGGCCAGCAAATCTCCGTTGCGGGATTGCCAGAAGACGGTCTCCGCCCAAAACGGCCACCAGATTTGCTGCTTGTCGAGGCCCTCGAATTCACATCGCAAGGTTCGGTCCCAGGTTTCACCGCCATCGCCTGAGCGCCAGAGATAGTCGTTGCCTTTGGGCGCCGAGACGCCCAGGATTAGCGTTCCATCGGCCAGTTCCAAAACGTTGCGGCTCGTATGCGTCCAAGTCTTGTCGCCGACTTCCGGCACGTCCTGGGACAAGATCGGCGCGGTAGACCATGTACGGCCCTTGTCAGCTGAGCGATGCACGTAGCAGTAGAGATAGCCGTGTCTATTTCGCTCGTCGCGCTCCAACAGGTGCGCCGTGATGAATAAAGTGCCATGCTTCGTTAATGAAAAATAGGGCTCGCGTCCGACGATTGGTAATGCATCGGACTTCGACCAGGTGCGGCCATCGTCGGTCGACCGAAACAGAATCATGTCTTCGCGCACCGGGCCGCGGGGGTCGCCTTTGAGGGCGTATTGATGGAAGGCAATCAACCGTAACTCCCCGGACCCAAGTCTCGCGATGCATGGCTTGTAGTCGTCTGGTTCGCCCACGGGAATGCGCTCGACCGGCAGCTTTTCCGGCAAGACGCGGGAGCTGCGCACTGCCAGGGAGGATGCTGCATCGTCCGCACGGCTGATCGGCGCAGCCATACCACACAGCACGGCGAATGGAATCCAACGGTGCTTCAGCCAAGGTGCGATTTTCATGGTAGCTGCTCGTTTCATCAGATCAGCAAGAAAACGAAAACAGGTGGGCGTTTTCCAAGGCGAACTTGACGCGCAGTGCACGGCTGGTTTTTGGCGGATAGTTGATCGCGGTGCCAATCTCTCCGGTAAAGTCCGATTTCCCCTGCCGCCAGGTGACGAGATGGTCGAAGCTGTTGACGTTGATCGGATCGCTCTCCGCCAGGGTGTAGCCCGCTATCGGTTTGCCGTCACCGTCCTGCAACTCGGCCCGCAGGCTGCCACCGCGTGCGTCAACATTCACGTGAAGTTGATTATTGGCGAAGAAGATGCGCTGGGTTGTGAGCGAACCGCCCGCGCCCTCGGCCCGGATGGAAACCCACCGGTCGCGTTCGAGCTTCGCCAGCCCCAAGGCGGCGGTCGTGGTTCCCTTACCGTCGAATGTCGGCGATCCCCATCCCGCCCCGCGGTTCTTGCCGTAGTAAAAACAAAATACTTCATCACCAACGACAAGCGGATTGGCGGGAATCACGACGCCTTCCTCCCAACTTCCTTCGGGTCCTGGCTCCAACCACATCTTGCGGTTGATTCGCGTCCAGACTCGCGGCTCGCGCGCGAATACCAATTGTGGCACCTCCTCGCCGGAACTGAATCCCGTGCCCTGCCAACCTGAGCATGCCAACAGGCCGATGTATCCGCCGTCTGGAGACGCGATGCTGGTTAACTGATCGAACTGCATGCCCTTCGGATCCTTCGCATCGGGTGCGAGACTTATTTGGGGCACGGTCCAATGCTCGAAGTCGTTCGAATAGCTGACGCCGATCATCCGGCCTCCCATGAGAAAACCCGGCCGTTGCCAGAGCACCCACTGATTGATGTCAGGATTGAAGCCGTGCAGCGTCGAGCCGTCGCGCAGGAACATCCCCGCCAGCCAGCCTCGGCGCGGTTTCCAGCGAATGCCATCTGCTGAATAGGCGGCGAATAAACCACCCGCGGTTTCAAAACCAGTGTCCCTCAAATTGGGAATCGCTATCTCGCCCGACCGCACCGGGTGAGCGTCCGTGCCGATTCCCTTGAAACGCCGCTGGGGATTTTCCTCGCGATCATCGCGCACGACGGTTGTCAGAATGGAATTGAAGTCGTTCATCTCGCCGAATGAAATGAGATTGTTTTTCGTTGAGCCCTCGAAGTCGGTAAGCCCCAGTTCGGGGCGCTCCCAGTGAACTCCGTCGCCGCTCGTGGCATACGCCCATAGGGACTTCGAAACGCTGGCCATCTTGGGATGAAAGCCGCGATACCAGATCTTGAAGCAGCGATCGTGAGCATCGTAGGTCACGCTGTTGCGAAACACCATCGAGACACCTTCCCACGGCATTTCCGCGCGCAGCAGAGGTTGATCGCCGACTTTCTTTGGCGGATGCACCACGCGTTCAACATTCTCCATTCGATCGACGAACAAGTCATCGAGAAATAAGTGCGGACGCGGCGGATAGATGCCGGAATCGACATACGACTGCCACTGCTCGTCGAACTTGCCATCAGGTCCGTCGTCCGGCGAGGTGATCGCATCCGCCGCATCGCAGTGGCCTGGTTTTCCGATTGCCGCTAGCGTGCCCAGCGCCCCGGCCCTTCGCAAGAAATCTCGGCGATGCGTAGACATCGTGGGGTCTCCTAAGAAAAGTGTTTCCGACACTAGCTTTTCAGTGGTTCCGCGCCGCTGCCGGAGACGAAACGCTCCGAGGCTTCCCGCATTCCGCCAAGTAGCTGCTTGCCAATCTCGTCCACTTTCATGAGGCTACATCACGCGTTTGTTGGTACGCCGATGTCCGAGGGAGTTTCGATCAACTGCAAGGCTGCAGTCCAGAGCGATTCTGGAGGCGGCCTTTCAACCGCGTCCAAGGCGGCCTGTACCTCGACTCGATTGCGCATTCCCAATACTGTGGACGCAAAAGGCGCGGCTAGCGAAAAGCGCAGATTGAGTTGCGGCGAGCTATAGTCGTGGTCGCGGCACAAATCGACTAGTTTCTCAATCCGGTCGGCCAGGGCAGGATCGAGCCGACGTTGGCGGCGGTCGTCCATTTCACCAGACCGATCGCCATTCAGCAGGCCCCCATTGAGCGGCCCCGCGTTGATCAGTCCCATCTTCAACCGCTCGGCTTCACGCAGAACGGGCAATGCGCCGCGCCGCAGCAAGTTGTATTCATAGTAGGTCATCGCGACGTCGAATAGGCCGCTTTGCATCGCTTCGATGAGCGGTCGCGGCTTCGTGCCGGAAACGCCTAAGTAACGGGCCACCCCTTGCTCGCGGGCATCAAGCATCGCGGCAAGAATCTTGTCGCCGCCCAAGAGATCGATCCACGGTTGGTCGTCCTGCAAGCTGTGCAGAAACAGGATCTCGACGTGATCGGTTTTCAACCGCGAAAGACTTTGTTCGATCGATCGCCAGGCTCCGTCGCGCGAGTCGTCGTTAATGCCTCGAAAACAGCCGACCTTCGTAGAGAGCACCACTTGGTGTCTTCGCCCCTCCATAGCCCGACCTAAGACTTCTTCGCTGTCGGAATACAAGGGCGCCGTGTCGATGAAGTTGATGCCCGAGTCGATCGCAAAATGCACGGCTTCGATCGAGGCCGCTTCGCTGACCCGTGCGCCGTACGCGTAGACCTGATTCTTTTGGATGTGAGCGCCGCCCATTCCCACAGCGGACAATTCCAAGGAAGTATTCTTGAGCGGTCGCTTTTCCATGCTGCCTAAGCCTCGCGTACGGTTCATTTCAGATGAATGTCAATTTCGTTCATCGGCTGGGCTTCGACATTCACCACAACGCCCGAGGTGTGATAGTGATTGTACTTGGCCGGGATGAGCGGCTGAATTTGGGCGATGCGGACGCCAGTGGGGGGATCTGGTTTTCCGTCGTTGACGTAGGCGTTGGCAACGACTTCGATCTTGTTTTCGCCCGGAATCGCTTCCAGCTCATAGCGTCCGTTGGCATCGATCAACGCGGATGTGGGTCGATATGAATTAGACACAAAGGTCACCAATCCCAACGGCAGCGGTTTGCCCTGATAGCTCACCGTACCCTGGACTTGATGCATCTTCGGCCCCGACCTGCCGCAGCCGACCGCTGCCACGATCACCAGGCAGATTACACGCGGGCAGCAGAGCCGTCCAGCTACGGCGTCCATGGGGTCACCTCGCCGCCAGCGATGGTGGCCAGCGCCTGAAACGTGGGCATGTCGATCGTCTCGGCGATGAAATGGACGCTGCCATCCCCCATCGCAAACTGCGCGCCTCCAGGATGGTAACTGCCAAAGAACAGGTCGTTGAATAGACAAGTGCGTCCCCCGGGGCAATTCAAAACGGTCTGGCCCTCAATTCGGGCATAGCATACCTTTCGAGGATCGGCGTTGATCGGATACACAACATTCTTTGCGGAAACAACGCCCAACTCAGTGGTCGGATTGACATCGTAAGCCGACCCTTTACTCCAGGCCCGCAAGTTGTTCAGCCGTTCGCCTAGGGCCAGGCTCTTCGATAAACCATCGGTGGCGTCCTTGGTCCTGTTGCGGCTGTTGGGATAAAACAATCCGTCGGTGGCATAAGGACCTTCGGAGCCACCGGACGGCACCGAACTAATTGTCTTGGAACCCATGATCCCCGCATAGTGTGAGCATGCCAAGGGAGTCGCCGTGGTGAAAATGTCCATAAACGGTGCCCCATCGGACGGACACGCATACACCGCAGGCATGCGAGTGCTCTGGTCGATGTTGCCGCTCTCATCGGTGCTCAACGACAGATCGAAGAAGTCCAACCGCGCTTGCTCCTCCAGGAAGGGCGTGATTGCCATGTGCAGACTGACGCCCCACTTGCCCTGAGCGTAACCCCAAAGCGCTGCGGGTGGAAATACGCGGTTGGCGTCCAAGTAATTGTGTACTGCCAGACTCATTTGTTTGAGGTTATTGGCGCAGTGCATGCGTCGGGCTGCCTCGCGGGCTGCCTGTACTGCGGGTAGCAGCAACGCAATCAAAATGCCGATGATGGCAATCACCACCAACAACTCCACGAGCGTAAAACCACGCGATTTCCCGAACGCCGCTGTCGGCCGGCGCCGTGGCACAAAGCATTCAACCATGATGGCATTTCCTCCTTTACTGGCTTCCCACAAGGCGGCCACCGGTTGCAGCTCCTGCAGTAACCGTTCACCGGCCAGGAGAGGGGGACAGGCACATTTTCCCGGGAACCACGTTGGACAACCTTCTGACAGAACGAGGCACCTCTCGCGAATCCGCCGGGAAAATGAGCCAGTCCCCGGCCCGTGAACGGTTACGCTCCTGCAAACCAGAGCCGCCGGGGCCGAACACCGGCCTCTGTCGACTTCCGCGGCAGCTAACTGGTTATCTGTTACCCTTCATGAAGAACGTTTTGCGAATCACACGCTGGACGACATTCCTATTCCGTTGCGGGGATCCATTTCAAGCGGTCCGTCGTCGGCGCCTCCGGTAAAGAGTCAACCCACAGGGAATCGCCATTGCCAAGAGCAAGATCGACGACGGCTCGGGAACCGCGGCCGCCGACAAACTGCTCCCCGCCAGGGACACAGGCGGCGTGCCTTGTCCCCAATCGGCCAACACGGGATTCAGGTCGTCCTGACCAACAAATCCATCGCCACTGGGGTCGGCACGTAGGTCGCCCGGTGGCATATTTCCCCAGTCACCCAAGACGATGTTCAAATCGTCCTGACCGACGAACCCGTCGTCGTTCAGATCGCCGGCAAGTCCAGCCGTGGCCTCAGTGAAGATCTCCAGCTTTGGAAAATACTGCGGATCCGGTTCTTCGCCCCCAGGGGTGGGATCGCTGCCATGAAAAAGCGCGATGTTGTTGGCATCTCCGGTCGGGGCCAAAACGATGGTGACGTTCGGTGTGTTCACGGTGTCCATTGTGCCGGCAATGAACTGAGCCAGGCCGTTTGCCGCCGTCAGGTCGCTGTAAACGGCCGGGCCAAGTGGAGCTGCCGTGCCTGAGTTTCCGAGTTCGGCACTGAAATTCACAAGCGGCTTCCAATCAATTTCAAAATTAACGGTGTCCGTGCCTGTGGCCATGTCATTAAACGTCACCGTATTCAAGTCGGGATTATCCGCTACGCTCGTCCAGCCGACCAGCATGTCCTGCAAAGGGTTAGCACCTTCCGTGCTATGGAGCGTTAATCGAATGCCCGTGACAACTTCGTTGGCCGCGATCGTCGGCAGGGTGAATTGGACCAGGCCGCCGCGGGCGATGACGGTACCGTTATCATCAACCCAGCGCGTTTGCATGCCGATTTCATTGCCAAAGATGAAACCATCTCCATCGATGCCTCCTACGAAATTACTTCCAGGGGCCGTGGTTTGCACCCAAGTCTCTTCGACGAGCGTGCCCGTCAAGGTTGCGGCTCGTGTTGCGGCGGTAACGACCAATGACGCTATTACCGTCAATACAACGCCAAACGAAATGCGAGCAGTCATGGAACTTCTCCTTTGTGACGAGGAAACAAACGGGAACAATTACCTCTCCTCTGTCCCGCACCGCGCAACACTCCATCAATGCCTTACCTTCCGTCCAACGGCAACCAACCCTAGGCTACCGATCAAAAACAGCATTGCGGTATGCGGCTCCGGAACGATTTCAGTAAAGACTTCAAGCTTAGGAAAATACAGGGGATTCGGCTGCTCGCCGGCAGGGGTCGGGTCGCTGCCGTGAAAGAGGGCGATGTGATTGCTGCTCCCTGTCGGACCCAATATCAGCGTCACCATCGGGGTCGCCGCGGTGTCAATCGTGTCGGCAATGAACTGGGCCACACCATCGGCTGGCGTCAAATCGCTGTAGACGGCCGGACTTAACGATCCGGCTGTCCCTGAGTTGCCTGGTTCGCTGCTGATGTTAACCAGCCCCTTCCAGTCGATTGCCATGCTGCCATTGTCAATGCCGTCGGCCACGTGGTTAAACGTGACGGTGTTGACGTCTGGGTTATCGGCAACGCTCGTCCAGCCAACCTGCATGCTGAGCGAAGGGTTGGCTCCTTCGGTGCTGTACAAGGTCAACTTAATACCGGTCACAAACTCATTGGCGGCGATCGTCGGCAGGGTGACTTGAACCAGCCCGCCGCGGGCCAGGATTGTTCCGCCGCCGATATCGACCCATCGTAATTGCATGCCGATTTCGTTGCCGGGAATTCCGCCATCCCCATCTACGCCGCTCACGAAATTGCTTCCCGAAGCATTGCTTGCCACCCAGGTTTCTTGCACCAGCGTGGCGGTGAGCGTTGCTGCACGGCTTGCGCCGGCCATCATCGAAAGACTGACGACGCCAAACAAGCCTCTGATCAAATTACGTGTCAACATTAGCAATTCCCCTGTTGTGTAAAAGAAGCTGGGTAGTAAATCGATGCCGGAAATCTGCTGCTAAAAGGGGCAAGTAACTCTCATTCGCGCATAGACGGTCTCCCTCGGGTTGGCGGTTTCGATATTGAAGAACTAATCTCGACGGGCCAACGTGGCGCCGGCTTCAAAATTCACTCCGTATGTCGTGTGGACGACCTCGGCACGTTGACTAATGGCAGCCCGAGCCGCTTCCGCGCCCAGGCGGTGATAGTGGCGATTGACTCGGGCCAGGTGCGGTTCGCTCAACTGCTCACGCGGCAGACCGCCGATGGAAACAACCGATTTGTCTTCGGGAACTCGGATACCACTCTGCCGCAAGTCACTGATCAGGCGGCACGCCGACTGGTCGTTAATAACGACAATGCCGGTGATCTGGTGGTCGTCGATCAACTCGCGGATCGCGCGCTCTTCTTGATCGCGCTGGGTCGCGAAGTACACACGCGGTTCAGCAAGTTCAGATTCTTGGCAGGCCCGCCGCATTCCTTCCAGCGACGCCCTGACATATTCGCTTGATTCCGCCAGCGGGCTGAACACCGCCAACTGGCGATGACCGTAAACGGCCAGCATGTGCGCGGCCAAATGACCCGAATGTTCCGCCTCGCAACACACCAGATTGAACCCCTCATGCTCACCGGATCCCGGCGGACGAAAGTCCAGAAACACGGCCTTCACCCCGGAAGCGCGAACGGCCTCGGCGACCTCGTGCGTTACGTCACGCGTGATAATCAGCGAGGAAACATCTTCCAGAAAGGCCGACAGTCGCGGCAAGAGTTGTTCATCGCGAGGGAAGATGCGGTAGGACAGGTGGAATCCCGAGTCCTGTAAGGCGGATGTCGCCCCATGCAGGACCACCTGCAGTTCCGGCTCGTACTCTGAAAAATCCCCAACGACGGCGAATCCAACGTTTCGCAGTCGAACGTTCGATGGCGCCGCTTGTTCCGCTTGACGCGACTCTTGGGGCTGGACAAAGACCCCGCGCCCCTTCTCCGGTCGCACCCAACCTTCGGAAGACAAAATCATCAGCGCCTGGCGGACCGTACCCGTCGCCACTCGGTAGCGCTCAATGAGCTCATTCTGCGAGGGAAGATATTGGCCGGGCGCAAAACTGCCATCGGTGATTCGTTGTTTGAGGTCGTCGAGGATGACCTGGTATTTCGGTGCCGTGGTGCTGGGCATATCAGTTCCTTCTGCGCCGGAACGCACTGCGGCCGAAACCGGTCGCACTCGACGAGCGATTGTGCGAGATCGAACTGCAGTCATAGAGGCATGGAGAAGCAATATAGACAGGTTAGTTAGAGATGTTTTAACTCATGCAGGAATGGCCGTCAAGAGGCCGATGGAACTGTTTCAGGAAATCGCATTTGGTTCCTTGACTGAATAGGTTATTCATATATCATCCGG
>SXGT01440207.1_pt1 | contig 18947 bp, 14 predicted proteins | sample 3176221 | NCBI WGS metagenome assembly SXGT01 (sample SAMN11356862, study PRJNA531348) | freshwater metagenome | isolation source: freshwater sample F1-120 | place: China: Fuxian Lake, Yuxi | collected 2017-12-25
GCAACGACGGCATCTCCACCCAGCACAATCCCGAATTCACGATGCTCGAGTTCTACCAGGCATGGGCGACCTTCGAGGATCTGATGCCGATGGTGGAGGAGATGGTCGTGACGCTGGCGCGGGCGCTGCGTGCCGACCTGAACTGCGAGTGGATGGGGCACGCCCTCGATCTCACGCCGCCGTGGACCCGACTCGATCTGCTCGAAGCGACGGCTCGCGCCGCGGGTTGCAGCGCGGCCGAACTGCGCGACGCCGAGGCCGCGCGTCGCATCGCCGCCCGGCATCATGTGGCGGCCGCCCCGGGTGCTGGCGCGGGCGGACTCGCGACCGCACTTTTCGAGCGGCTCGTGGAGCCCGGGCTGATCCAGCCGACCTTCGTCACCGGCTTCCCGACCGAGGTCTCGCCGCTGGCGCGCCCGACCGATCACGATCCTTTCGTGGTCGATCGCTTCGAACTCTATGTTGCCGGCCGCGAGCTCTCCAACGGTTTCTCGGAGCTGAACGATCCCGACGACCAGCGCGCCCGCTTCGAGGCGCAGCTGGTCAACCGGGCCGCCGGCGACGAGGAGGCGCATCCGATGGACGAGGATTACGTCACCGCACTGGAGTACGGCATGCCGCCTGCCGCCGGCTGCGGCATCGGCATCGACCGGCTGGTGATGCTGCTGACGGGTGCAGCCTCCATTCGCGACGTGATTCTTTTCCCGCTCCTGCGCGCCGAGCGCAGCGCGGGGGAAGCGTGACGGCGGGCGTGCCCTGGCCGCTCCGGGTCGGCTGGCGCTACCTCCGCTCGCGCCGCCGCGAGCGCTTCGTCTCGGCGATCGCGCTCATCTCCGGGCTCGGCGTGGCGATCGGCGTGATGGCCCTCTCGCTGGTGCTCTCTGTCATGACCGGATTCGAGTACGACCTGCGCCAGCGCATCCTCGGGCTCGCTCCGTCGGTGGTGGTGCTCAGCATGAGTGGTGCGGTGCGCGAGCCGGCGCGCATCGAAAAGGTGGCGGAGGCGGTCGAGGGCGTCGTCGCGAGCGCACCCTTCATCTACGGCCAGGTGATGCTGAGCAGCGCCACCGGCGTCTCGGGTGCGGTGCTGCGCGGGGTCGATCCCGAGCGCATGAACGCCATCGTGGATATCGCCAGCTTTGTGACGACCGGCGATGCGGCGCAGCTCGGCCGTCCGCGCGAGGTCGCGACGCTGCTCGACGGAGAGGAGCGCAAGATCGAGGTGCCGCAGGTGGTGCTCGGCTTCGAACTCGCGAACATGCTCGGCGTCGGTGTGGGCGACTGGATCAGTGTCACCTCGCCGCAGGGTGCGGCCTCGGCGCTCGGCTTCACGCCCAAGGTTCGACGCTTCGCGGTCGGCGCGATCTTCGACTCGGGCATGTACGACTACGACTCGACGGTGATTTTCGTGGCGCTCGATGACGCCCGGCGCCTGCTCGGCCTCGGCGACGCTGTCACCGGGGTGGAACTCCGGGCCGAGGATCCCGACCAGGCGCGCGCCATCGGCGACCAGATCGAGACGGAACTCGGCTACCCGTTCTACACGCGCGACTGGATGGCCGTGAACCGCAACCTCTTCGTCGCCTTTCAGCTCGAGAAGCTGGTCCAGTTCGTGGTGCTGCTGCTGATCGTGTTGGTGGCGGCCTTCAATATCGCCTCGACGCTGGTCCTGGTGGTGATGGAGAAGCGCAAGGACATCGCGATCCTGAAGTCCATGGGCGCCACGAATCGCGCGGTTGGCGCGATCTTCGTCCTGCAGGGAGCGATCGTCGGCGTGGTCGGGACCGCGCTCGGTCTCGGGGCGGGGCTCGGCGGGGCGCTGCTGCTGCGCCGCTATCCCCTGATCGAACTGCCCGAGGATGTCTTCTACGTCTCGACGGTGCCGGTGCGGATCGAGCCGTTGAACTTCGCGCTCATCGGCGTGGCCGCAGTGCTGATCTGCGTGCTGGCAACACTTTACCCGGCCTGGCGCGCGTCGCGCCTCGCTCCCGTGGAAGTGATTCGCTACGAGTGATCGCCCGCGTGGGGGAGGGTTCCGGGGTGCAGAGCGCCGAGATCGTTGCCGAGGAACTCGTCAAGGAGTTTGTGGACGGGTCGCGCGTCGTGCGCGTGCTCTCGGGCGTCGACCTCGAGATCGCCCGGGGCGAGACGGTCGCGATCGTCGGCGAGTCGGGGGTGGGCAAGAGCACTCTCCTCCACATCCTGGGCGGACTCGAACAGCCGACCTCGGGTCGGATCGAGGTCGGTGGCGGGGATCCAGCCGGCGGTTCCGAACGCGATCGGGCACGCTTTCGCGCAACCCACGTCGGCTTCGTGTTCCAGTTCCATCACCTGCTCGCCGACTTCAGCGCGCTCGAGAACGTGATGATGCCCTGTCTCATCAGCGGCAAATCGCAGCGCGAGTCGCGGCAGCGGGCGATGGATCTGCTCGAGCGCGTGGGGCTCGCCGACCGGGTCGAGCACCGGCCCGGCGAACTGAGCGGTGGCGAACAGCAGCGCGTGGCGGTGGCCCGTGCGCTGGCGCCGGAGCCATCGGTCGTGCTCGCCGACGAACCGACCGGAAACCTCGACCCCGACACGGCGGCCGATGTGGAACATCTCCTGATCGAACTCAATCGTGAGCAGGGCGTGACCTGCGTCGTTGTTACACATAGTGAGCGGCTGGCAGGAGCCATGCACCGGCGGGTACGACTCGAGCACGGCCGGCTGGTGGCGGCCTAGGGGGTAGGCGCGGATGGCGCGATCGCTGCGGAGACACAGGACAGGGCGGGCATCTCGCGCCGGGCGAGCGGGCGCGGCTGCGTTCGTGTGGTGCCTGATGAGCCTGCCGATGCAGCGGGAGGTGCGGGCGCAGGACGACTTCTTTGCGCCACCGCAGGCTGACCCGGTTCCTGCGGCTGCTCCTGCTCCGGCTGCGCCCGAGCCTGCTCCTGCTTCGGCTCCTGCAGCGCCGGCGCCGGCCTCACCCCGGGTGACAGGCCTGCCGCGCGTGCGTGAGGTGCTGGTCGAAGGGGCGACCCGGGTCGACCCGCAGGCCGTGCGCGTGCACGTCGACAGCCAACCGGGCCAGCCTTTCGATCCCAAGCGTGCCGATGCCGATCTGCGCGCTGTCTGGGGCATGGGTTTCTTCGAGGACGCGGCGGTCGAGCTCCGACCGGTCGCGGGTGGCCAGGTCGATCTGGTGTTCCGTGTGAGCGAGCGGCCGCTGGTCAAAGCGGTGAAGATCAAGGGCAACGACGAGGTCAAGGAGAAGGAACTCGATGCCGCACTCGCCGTGCGGCCGGGTACCATCTACGACCCGGAGCGAGCCCGGCGCGGCATCCGCGCGGCGACCACGCTCTTCGAGAAGGAAGGCTACCCGGACGTCAAGATCACGCCGGTGCTGGAGCCGACCGACGTGCCCGGCGAGGTCGATCTGGTCTACCAGGTGGAGCCCGGACCCGAGGTCGGTGTCTGTGAGATCGAGTTCACGGGCAACGACAACCTCTCCGGGCGCGAGTTGCGCGGCGCGATGGAGACCAAGGAGAAGTGGTTCCTCTCGTGGCTGCTGGGCGGCGGCACCCTCGACAAGGAGGTCATGGCCACCGACGCCGAGCGGGTGACGGCCTACTACTACGACCAGGGCTTCGTGAATGTTCGCGTCGACGAGCCCGAGGTCAAGCGCGACGAGGACTGCATCCAGATCATCGTCCACGTCACCGAAGGCGAGAAATACGCCTTCGGCAAGATCGCCTTCAGCGGTGCGGAGGCCCTGGGTGAAGCCGCGTCGGCCAAATCCCTCGAGAAGGCGATCGAGGCACAGACCGGCGAGACCTTCCGCTCGAGCACCCTGCGCGAGGACGTCGAATCGCTGACCGACGTCCTCGGCGATCGCGGCTACGCATTTGCCAACGTCTCTCCTGATACATTTATTGATGTGGCGAAGAAGCAGGTTGACGTCACCTTCCGCATGGATCCGGGCAATCCCGTGCGGATCGGTCGCATCGAGGTCACCGGCAACACCAAGACACGCGACAAGGTCGTGCGCCGTGAGATGAAGGTCTCCGAGCAGGAACAGTTCTCGGCGACCCGGTTGCGGCGCAGCCGGGATGCGCTGCAGCGGCTCGGCTTCTTCCAGGACGTCAATGTCACGACGCGGAAGTCGGATGTCGCCGACGAGATCAACGTGCTGGTCGACGTCAAGGAGGCCTCGACCGGGACCTTCAGCGCGGGTGCGGGTTTCAGTTCCGACAACCGCTTCCTGTTCAACGTGCGCGTAGTCGAGAACAACTTCCTCGGTCGTGGTCTCCGCGTTGCGGCCAATGCCGATGTCGGTTCGATCATGCGCAACGTCTATCTGTCCGCGACCGACCCCTATTTCCTCGACACCTACTTCATGACCACGGCGACGCTCTTCAACTACGCGCTGGAGTTCCCCGACTTCACGCGCGAGGCGACAGGCATCTCGCTGCGTGCGCTCTACCCCTTCGAGCAGGTCGGTCTCGGCGACATCTTCGGTCTGCCGCTGGAAGAGACCATGTTCGGGCTCGAGTACCGCTTCGAGCAGGCGAGCGTCTATGACCTGGCGCTCAACGCACCTGCTTCGATCTATGCCGAGCGCGGCAGCACCTTCATCTCGTCGGTGGCGCCGGGCATCCTGCGCAACACCCTGAATCATGCCTTTGACCCGACGGACGGCTCCTTCCAGGATCTCTCGGTCGAGCTGGCCGGCCTCGGTGGCGACACCAAGTTTGTGCTCGCCGAGTTGCGCGGGCGCTGGTACTGGCCGTTTTACAACATTCCGACCCTGGGCCCGATCGTCGGCTCGGTCGGTGGGGGCGTCGCCTGGGGCCGTGGCCAGAACGGGATCTCGGGCAAGGAGATCCCGCTGATTGACCGCTTCTTCCCCGGCGGCATCAGCGGCCCGCGCGGTTACGAAGTGCGCACCCTCGGCCCGCGCGAGAAGGTGTTCGATCCGCGGGGGCTCCTGATCCGCGACGAGCCGATCGGCGGCACCAACCAACTCGTCATGCAGAACGAGATCATCTTCCCGCTGGTGCCGCAGGTCGGTCTGCGCGGCGTGGTCTTCTTCGACATGGGTAACGCCTGGCTGCAGAGTCAGGGTATCGACGTGGGCGACCTGCGCTACGGCGCGGGTGCCGGCCTGCGTTGGCTCTCGCCGATGGGCCCGCTGCGCATCGAGTATGGAATCCCGCTCAATCTCGGTCCCGAGGAGGAATCGAGCGGCATCCTGTTCTCGTTCGGCGCACCGCTCTAGCGTTCAGCCGATCCGGTGACTGCGTGTCCCTGTCCCCCGGTCCTTGCGGGCCTGGGGGACAGGGCGCGGATCAGGGCAGGGCGGCCTGTGGCCCCGCCGCTGCCGGCTCTGCGGCGATCATCCCGTCGAACCATTTCTTCTGATCGGCGACGGCGAAGAGGAAGGTCCCGCGGTGATCGGCTGTGGCGCCCGCGCTGACGGCTTCGGTCGGGCCGCCTCCGACGATCTTCTGGAAGCCCGCGGGCAGGGTGGCGATGTAGACCGGTGTCACCTCGTCGCGCTCGCCGTAGTAGCAGCGCAGCGGGGTGTGGCTGCGCCAGCGGTAGCCGTGCTCGGCCTGGAGCCGTAGCCAGTAATCGCTCTCGCCCTGTGCACTGGACGCGACAAACTCGGGTCGGAGCATGTCGCGCACCAATTGAGGTGCCTGCTTGCTGAATTCGGACCAGCCGATGCGGTTCGCGTAGAGGTCGCGGGCGGCCTGCGCGTATTCGGGTTTGATCGCGACGTCGACCAGGCCCGGCTGCTGGTAGGTCTCCTGGGCGCCGAGCTCGATCGCCATGACACCGGTCAGCCAGGGCGTGTCGATGGGTTGTGGATTGTTGATCCAGCGACTGACCGTCGTGTAGATGTCGGTTGGCGCGCTCGCGGTCGCGGCCGCGCGCACCGGGGCCTCGAGCGCCTCGAGCTGTTGCAGGAGCACGAGCGTCGCCCAGCCGCCCTGCGACCAGCCGCTGAGGAAGAGGGGCCCTGCCTCGATGCCCATCTGGCGCAGCAGGCTCTGCGCGCCGAAGAGCATATCGACGCAGGCCTGCTGCGTGCTGGCTTCGACGAGGTAGCTGTCGCCTTCCGGAGATCGGCCCTTGCCGAAATAGTCGGCGGCGACGACGACGTAGCCCTGGCCGGCGAACTGGGCGACCATCAGTCGTGTTTCCATCGATTCCTCGGGGTTCGAGGGCACCTCGGTCTTCGAGAAGACCGTGCCGTGCTGGTAGCTCACGATGGGGGCGGGTTTGAGCGGTTCCACGGGAATCGCGATCAGGCCCGAGGCCACGGTCGGGCGGTTGTGCCGCTCGGGAATCACCGAGGGGTAGGTCATCCGGTAGAGTCGGACGGCCGTTCGTGCCGGACCGAAACGGGTTTCGCGCTGGTCTGCGAATCCACTCGTGACGAGTTCGTCGGTCATGATCCGGTTGAGACGAGCGACGTCCCAGGTTCCGATGAGTTCAACCTGCACTCCGGATGGGATCTCGACGGGTTTCCCGGTTGCCGCATCCCGCGTCGCCGGCGCCGCGCGGCTCGCGCCCGGATTGCCCGCCAGAACGAATGTGGCCAGTGTGCCTGCGACGAGGCCCAGCGTGCTTGCGTGCATCGTGGTTTTCAACGGCAGATCCCCTTCGGTCAGCGCGAGAATGGACGGCGACAAGACGCGAGAGTGACACAGCGATGGGCGGCGGGCACCCGTTCGGGCTCGAGGGCCGTCGTCGACAGCTCGGCCACCTGCGGGGCAGTCGAAGACGAATCTCTCGAGCACTACTTCCGTCAACTGCGACGGCGCGCCTAGAGTCTGTTTGGGCACTGCCGCCGGGCCGACGTGTTCCTCGGCGTCTCGGGAGGCATCCCCAGAGCAGGGGGAGGTTTCGCATGGTCATCGCTCGACGTGGTTGGTTCAGGCCCCAGGCACGCTGGAACGGGTGGCCAGGGATTCGCGTCCCCGTGGCTGTGCTCGGGTGGGTCCTCCTTGTCGGTCTGCTCGGTGCCACGGCCGCCCAGGCGCAGGAGTGTGGCGACGGGGTCATCCAGAACCCGGACCAATGCGATCCGACCTGCCCGCCGGAACACCAGAACGGCAGCGGCGGCTGCAATCTGTACGTGAACGGGTCGCCCTCTCAGGGCAGCTGCACCAACGGCAACGATTGTTTCTTTGCTTTCTCGTGCTGCAAGTTCAACTGCAACTTCGTCGGCCAGGGAGCGGACTGCGAGGATGGCAACGAGTGCACCTCGACGACTGTCTGCGACCAGTACGGCCAGTGCGCCAATGGGCTCAACGTTCTCGCGGGGACGCCCTGCGGCAGTGCCGCCTCCGACGAGTGCAGCGGGGCCGACACCTGCAGTGGAGCGGGGGTTTGCCTGAACAACGACGTGGCGGAGGGGACGGCTGCCCCCGCTCTCTGCGCGGACGCCGCGCCCTGTACGGCGGACGAGTGCGACGGCAGTGGCGGCTGTCAGAACCCGGCCCTGGCCGACGGTGAGGTCTGCCGCGCGGCCGCCGGCGGGTGCGATTTCGCCGAGACCTGCGGCGGGGGCGACTGCCCGGCCGACGAATTGGAGGCGTTCGGCACCGAGTGTCGGCCCGTCGCCGGAGAATGCGACGTGGCGGAGGCCTGTACCGGCGCCGACGTGGCCTGTCCCGACGACGTCAAGCGCACCGATCAGTGCCGGGCGTCTGGCGATCTCTGCGACGCGGCGGAACTCTGTGATGGCAGCGGCAACGACTGTCCGCTCGATGTCCTGTCCGAGGCGGGGGTCGAGTGCCGACCGGCGGCCGCGAGTTCGTGTGATCTTCCCGAGGTGTGCACCGGGGGCGACGCCGCCTGTCCAGCGGATGCTCAGGTGGCGGAGGGCGAGATCTGCGACGACGGAGACGACTGTACGGTCGATGATCTTTGTTCCAGCGGAGTGTGTGCCGCCGACACCGAAGTCGCCGTCCTCCGGCGCGCGAAGATCGGGAGAACCGGCCAGCTGAACGACGACCTCGCGGTCCACGACCCGGCGGGCATCGCGGTCTTTGCCGTGGCCGCGTTCGCGGCGGACGATACCGCCGTGAGCGCCAGTCGGGTGCGACTCGGACGCGGCTCGTCGATCTTCGATGCGCGCACCCCGTTGGTGGTGGGTCGTGGCGAGGTCCGCGGCACGCAGTCCGCTTTCCCCGCACTGCAGGACTTCGCGACACGCTATCCGGATCCGACGATCGTTTGCGCCGGGCCCGACGTGATCCTTGCGGCGGACGACACGGCCGACCTCACGCCCGGCAGCTACGGCGTGGTCTCGGTCGACGATCGCAGCGGGCTCCACCTCGCGGCGGGCCCGTACAGCTTCTGTAGCTTGACGGCGTACAACGAGGCCCAGATCCTGGTCACGAGCGGTGCCGCGCCAACCACCCTCGAGATCGCGGGCAACCTGCGCACCGGCTTCGGCGTTCGCATCGCGTCCGAGGGCGCGATCCCGCCGCCCGTGCTGCGGGTCGCGGGATCGTCGGTCTTCTTCCGCAACGACAACGAAGTTGTGGCCCACATCTACGCACCCAACGCCGCGCTGCGAGTGGGGCGGGGCACCATCCTGCACGGCAGCGTCGTCGCCGACTCGCTCGTGACGAAGGTCGCCGCCGAGCTCGCCTGCGATCTGCATTAGTGGCGCAGAGACGACGGGCTTGGGGAGTTCGGGACCCCGGCGACGAGCGACGCGAACCCGACTGAGCGACGCGAACCCGACTGAGCGACCGGCGCGCGGGGCAGACGGCCCGCGCTCGACTCGAGGGTGCATCACCGCTGCTGCCGCCGCCAGCTTGGCGGGTATTCACCCCGCAGCGAGGCCTCGGGGCGTCTTGCTGGTTTCCGTCCGGGCCGGGGCGCGTGCTACCAGACGGCGCCGCTTCGTCTGGAATTGGTGATGCTCTCGAATCTGCGCCGTCTTGCTCCCGCCTTTGCGCTCGTCGCGCTCGCCGCGCTGGCCCTTCTCCTCTCGGATCAGGGCGTGCTGGGGAACGCGGTGCCCGCCGGAGGTGAAGGCCGGCCGCGCACACTACCCCGGCTCATCATCCTGCAGCACTCCTCGGCGGCGCTCATGGACACGATCCTTGCCGGCGCCGAGCGTGCACTCGCCGAGGAGGGGCTGATCGCGCCCGAGACTCTTGCCATCGAAGTGATGAACCCCCAGGGCGACCTCGCGACGGCGAACACCATGGCGCAGCGGATCGCGGCCTCGAATACCGATGCTGTCCTCACCATCTCGACGCCGATGTTGCAGGTGATGGCCGGCGCCAATCGCAAGGCGCATCGCCCGCACGTGTTGGTCGCCGTGAGCGATCCGATCGCGGCCGGCGTCGGTATCGAGGCGCTCGATTCGATTTCGCCCTCGGCCAAGCCGGCATGGTTGACCGGGATCGGTACTCTGCAGCCGGTCGAGGAGATCTTTCGCCTCGCCCGCGAGATCAACCCGCAACTTGCGGTGGTGGGCGTGGTCTGGAATCCGGCTGAGGTCAATTCTGAGGTTTGCACGCGACGGGCGCGGGTGATCTCGGCCGAGCTTGGCATCCGGCTGATCGAGGCGCCGATCGAGAAGACCAGCGACGTGCGCGAGGCGACGGCCGCGCTCGTGCAGCGCGGTGCCGAGGCCATCTGGACCGGTGGGGACGCCACGGTAGCCGGCGCCATCGATGCCCTGGTCGCTGCGGCCCGCCAGGGCGGCGTGCCGGTGTTCTCGAACATGTCCGGGCAGGTCGGCAACGGCACGCTCTTCGATTACGGCGCGGACTACGAGACCGTCGGCCATGAGGGTGGTCGGCTCGCGGCGCTGGTCCTGCGCGGGACCGATCCGGCCACCATCCCGGTGCGCAACTTCATGCCCGGGCGGTTGTTGCTCAACGACGAGGCTCGGCGTGGGCTGCGCCAGCACTGGGACTTTCCCGCCGCCGTGCGGGATCGAGCGCGGGCGGAGATGGACGCTCCGGGCGCGCGGGTCGAGCGCCCGCACGAGGGCGCAGGATGACGCTTCTGATCGGTGCCCTGACGATCGGCCTCATCCTCGCGCTGGCAGCACTCGGGGTCCGAATTTCGTTCCGTATTTTTGGCATTGCCGACATCACGGTCGATGGCTCGCTCACCTTCGGTGCGTCCGTCGCGGCGGTTCTCCTCGTTGGCGGCAGCGCCGGACCGCTCGTCGCGACGGCTGCCGGCTTCGGCGCGGGCTTGCTCGCCGGTCTGGTGACCGGGCTCCTCCAGACGCGCTTTCGCATCGACGGCCTGCTCTCGGGTATCTTGGTCATGACGGCGCTCTATTCGGTGAATCTGCACGTCATGGGGCGCAGCAACGTGCCGCTCCTGCACGTGCGGACACTGGCCACGGTGGCCGACGAGGCGGGGCCGGCCTGGTTTGGCGGCGACGAGGTGGCGCTCGGGCGCTGGCTTGCGCCGGCCGGCGATCTGGCTCTCCTCGTGATGGTCGCCGCGATCGTCGTCGCGGTTGCGCTGGGGCTCGACTGGTTCTTCCGCACCGAGATCGGCACGGCGATGCGGGCCTCGGGCGACAACCCGCAGATGATCCGCGCGCTGGGTGCCGACGTCGAGCGCCTGCGCGTGATCGGACTTGCTCTCGCCAACGGTCTGGTCGGGCTTGCCGGAGCGCTGTGGACGCAGGTGCAGGGCTTTGCCGACGCGCAGATGGGGATTGGCATGGTGGTGTGGGGGCTCGCGAGCGTGATCCTCGGCGAGGCCCTCGCCGGCGCGGCACCGCTCGGCGTGGCGCTGACCGCGACGGTGCTCGGTTCGATCCTCTTCCGGCTGCTGATCGCGCTGGCGCTCGGGTTCGGACTGAACCCCAATGATCTCAAGCTGGTCACCGCATTGTTTGTATTTGTAGCCCTCGTCCTGCCGCAGGGCGTTGCGCGCTGGCGGCGGGCTCAAGCCACGCGGCGGGCCGTGACCGGCGGCGGCACGGGACTCCGAGGGTGAGCGACATGACGCGCCCGAGCGACGCGGGGCAGGGTCGGCCGGCGATGGTGCGGCTCGGCGCCGTCGAGCGGACCTTCCATCCGGGCACGCCCGACGCGGTGCGGGCGCTCGCCGGGGTCGATCTCGAGATTTCCGAGGGGGAGTGGGTCGTCGTGATTGGCACCAACGGCTCGGGCAAGAGCATGCTCTTGAACGCGATCGCGGGGGCCTCGGCTGTGGACGCTGGCACGATCTCTCTGGCTGGCCAGGACGTCACGCACTGGCCCGAGCATCGCCGCGCGCGGATCGTCGGGCGCATCTTCCAGAATCCGTTCAGCGGCACGGCGCCGGCGATGTCGATCGCTGAAAACTTCGCCCTGGCCGCGCGACGCGGTCTGTCTCGCGGCTTCAGACCCGCCGTGAACAGCGCGTTCCGCGCCGAGTTGCGCACGCGTGTGAGCGCACTGGGCATGGGACTCGAGGATCGTCTCGACACGGCGATCGGTACACTCTCGGGCGGACAGCGGCAGGCACTCACGCTCCTGATGGCGACCTGGCACGACCCCGGTGTGCTGTTGCTCGACGAGCACACTGCCGCGCTCGACCCGCGCAGCGCGGCCCAGGTTCAGGCTCTGACCGCCGACATCGTGCACGGCCGCCGGCTCGCGGCACTGATGGTGACCCACTCGATGCCGCAGGCGGTGACCTACGGCGACCGGATCATCATGATGCACCGCGGTCGTGTCCGGCATGATTTTCGCGGCGAGGAACGGCGGCGGCTCGGAGTCAACGATCTGCTGGCCTGCTTCGAGGAGGCGCAGCGCAACGCGACCGACCATGCCCCGGCCTCGCCCAGATCTGCCGCACGCGCCGATTGACTGCGCTGACGCTGGCCTCAGCCGCCGCGCGCGCGCCAGTGCTGGCGCTCGAGGACCTCTTCCTGCGTCACGAAATTGTAGATGCGGCGCAGGAAGCGGAAGGCGCCGCCGTAGCGCAGGACCTCGTCGGGATGGATCAGCAGAGCCTCGGTTGGACGTGGATCGTTCTCATGTCGTGCCACACGCAGGATGCAGGTGTGGCAGGGGGCTTCGATCCGGCCCTGCTCGAGCAGGTAGGCGACGTAGGCCGCCGTCTGTATCTTGTGTGCTACGCCGATCGATTTCGAGGTCTTGAGATCGACCAGCACGGGGACGCGCTGGTCGGTGGTCGCGGGATCGGCTGCCGGGCGGTTCCAGCGCGAATGCGCGATCATCCGGCCGAGGTGGGCCGTGCCGAACGCGTCGGCGGTGCCGGCGGACCAGAGGTTCTCGTCGGCACTCCAGAGGCGAATCTCGATGCCGCGCGGGTCGGGCTCGAATTCGACGGCGTCGAACCACTCGACCGCCAGCCTGGCGGCGCGCTCGACCTGTGGCTCGGTTGACGCCGGCGCGGGCTCGGGGGCGAGTTGATTTCCCAGCCTGGCCCGCAGGTGCGCCTCCACGAGGGCGTGGGTCGCGGTGCCGAAGGCGCCGGCCGTATTCTTCTCGACTTCGCAGAAAGGGTCGGCAGGAAGTCTCTTGCGGAGCCGCGCGACGATCGCTCGCGCCCGCGCCGGTTCGATCTCCTCGGCCAGCACCACGGCGAGCTCGGCCAGGATGGTGTCGCGTTCGAGTCGCCCGGCCCAGCGCGACAGAAAGGGCTTGCCGAGCGTGCGGTCGATCACCGAAGTCGTCCGCGGCATCGGGCGCTCGGAGCCGTCGATCCGGTAGTGGTCGGCGTCGGGGTGGGGGAGCTGGGGAATGGCCACCGGTGCACGCGGGTTCATATGGGCGGGGCGTCTATCCGAGTCCCTGCGCCGGCGCGAGTCAGGGGTCCGGCGCCGACGGGGCGTGCTTGCTGCGCGGCCGGGCGCAGGCTTTTCTCGCGCGGATGAAGGGGGCGGCGAGTCCAGGCAGTGTGGGCGGGTCAGCCCGGGCAGCTGCGGCGGAACCATTGCTCGACCCGTGTGGCCGCAGCGACGATCTGACCATCGTCAGGGCCGAGGGGCGCTTCGGGAGCTTCGTCGGCGCGGCCAGCGATCTCGTCGTGCATGGGACCTACCGTCGCACCGGTACGTGGGCGCCGGATCTGCACGCGCTGCTCGTCGACGATCTGCTCGCTCGAGGCGGCACCTTCCTCGATATCGGCGCCAACATCGGGTTGGTGGCGATTCCCGTGACCGAGGCGTGTCCGGTCCGGACGCTGGCCTTCGAGCCCGACCCCCGCACGGCCGAGCTGCTGCGGCGCAACGTCGCCTTGCACGATCTCGACCAACGGCTGGCGGTGCACGCCTGCGCGCTCTGGTCGGAGGATGCGAGCTTGACGCTGACCCGTCATGCCGAGAATCACGGCGACCACCGCATCGCGCGAGGAACCGGCTCCCGCGGCGACCCGGCGACGCAGGTCAGGGTCGAGGCGCGCCGGCTCGATGGCCTGGTCGATCCGGGATGTCTGGCGCGACCGATCATTGCCAAGCTCGACACCCAGGGTGCCGAGGTGGATGTCCTGCTCGGCGCCGGTGCGGTGCTGCGCGAGATCGACGGGCTCGTTTGCGAAATCTGGCCGGCCGGACTCGCGCGCCTCGGGCGCACGCTCGCGGAGCTGGTCGACCTGCTGGCCGTCGAGTTCGCATGGGCGAAGCTCCTCTTGCCGGGCGAGCCGGTGTGGCCGCTGCAGCCGCTGCGCGCGGAGCTGGGCCGACTCGATGCGGTCCCGACGCTGCAGGACGAGGACACGTTCTTCGATGCTCTGCTGGCACGCTCGCGCCGCCGCGAGCGCGCGTGACGCGGCGCCGCGGAAGGTGCATCGAGGCCCGCTGCCCCTTGGGAGACATGGGTCGCGGGACGGCGCAGATCCCGCCTCGAGCTTCGGACTCGCTCGCCGGGCGGCGGAGACCCGACCCGCATTCGCCGTGGCCGGGGGAGAGGGCGGGGTGGGCTTGGCTCCCGGCGCGGGTTTCGGTTACGAGCGCCCGGTGCCGACCGAAGGACCGGGACGACCCGGATGTCCTTCCTGATGCCCGCGATGGCGGGCCTTGGCCGGCACCAGGGGGCGTCGATGCGTTTGCGGAGTTGGCTCGGGGGAATGACGGTGGTGTTGGCTGCGACAGGGATGGCCGGCGCGGCCGATCCAGCACCGGCAGCGGCACCGGAGGCGTCGTCGTCTTCGGTGGCAGTGCGCATCGGTTACGTCGACCTGCAGCGCGCCCTCAACGAATCGACCGCGGGCAAGAAAGCCAAGGGCGACTTTCAGGTCAAGGTGCAAGGGCTCGAGGGCCAGCTCAAGGGCCAGAAGGAAGAGCTCGATCGCATGCGGGACGACCTCCAGAAGAAAGGCGCCGTGATGCGCGAGGAGGAGCGCCGCAAGCTCGAGACCGAGTTCGAGCACAAGCGCCTCGACCTCAAGCGCCGTTTCGAGGACTCGCAGGCCGAACTCCAGCGCAAGGATGCCGAACTCTCCACCGAGATCATCGGCACCCTGCAGGGCATCATCGGCAAGATCGGCAAGGCCAGGGGCTACACCGTGATCCTTGAGCTCAACTCGAGTGCCGTCCTGTACTACCAGAAATCGGACGACATTACCGCCGAGGTGATCACGGCCTACGACGCCCAGAGCTAGGCGCGGGGCACGATGGCGAACGGGCTCGAGAACAGTGCGTCGGGCGGTGCGCCGGGCTACCTGCCGCACCGCTTTCCGTTCCTCTTCGTCGATCGGGTGGTCCTGGTCGAACCGGGGCGGCGGCTGGTCGCGCTGAAAAGCGTCACGCGCAACGAGCCCCAATTCTCGGGCCATTTCCCCGACCGGCCGATCATGCCGGGCGTGCTCCTGTGCGAGGCGCTGGCGCAGGCGGGGGGCTTGCTCATCCACGCCACCGTGCTCGGGGGCATCGATGTACCGCCGCCGCCAGGTGCCGAGCTCGGGCTGATGCTGGCGGGCATCGAGGGGGCGCGCTTCCGCCGCCAGGTCGTGCCCGGCGATCAGGTTCTGCTCGAAGTCGAGCTGGTCCGGCACCGGCGGCCCCTGTGGAAGCTGCGCGGTACGGCCCGTGTCGATGGTCACGTCGCCGCGCAGGCTGAGCTCTCGATCGTCGAGGTGGACCGTGGCGACGCGGCGGGGGAGCCCGCAGCAGGTGCCACCGGGGGGAGCGCTTCGCCGGCCCCGCCGCGCGGCTCGGCGCAGGGCGTGACCGTCCATCCCAGCGCGAGCGTCGAGCCCGGCGCCGAACTTGACTCGGGCGTGACCATCGGGGCCGGCGCGTCGGTCGGGCGGCACGTGCGCATCGGGCGCGACACCACGGTCGGTCCGGGAGCCCAGCTTGGCGGTCACACCACGCTCGGCGTCGCCAATCGAATCTTTGCGCACGCCATCGTCGGCGCGGAGCCGCAGGATCTGAAGTTCCACGGCGAACCGGCTCGGCTCATCCTCGGCGACCGCAACCAGGTCCGCGAGTTCGCCACTCTCAGCATCGGTACCGAGGGCGGTGGCATGGAGACCGTGCTGGGCGACGACAACCTGCTGATGAACTACGCCCACATCGGCCACGACTGCCGCCTCGGCAGCGGCATCGTCGTCGCCAACGGCGTGCAGCTCGCGGGCCACGTCACGGTGCAGGATCACGCCATCCTCTCGGGGCTCGTCGCGGTGGCGCAGTTCGTCACGATCGGCCGCATGGCGTTCATCGGCGGCGGTTCGATGGTGGTGATGGACGTGCCGCCTTTCTGCATGGCCAACGGCGACCGAGCCCGCCTCGTCGGCCTCAACACGGTCGGGCTCGAGCGGCGGGGCCTTTCGCCCGACGACGTGCGCGCGTTGAAGAAGGCCTTCCAGGTGCTCTTCAAATCCAAGGAGCGTGTGCCGGAGGCCGTGGCGCAGATCCGTGCCGAGGCGGGCGCCCCGGCGGCGGTGCTCGAACTTGCGGCCTTCGTCGAGGCCTCGACGCGGGGCGTGACGCGCCCTTAGGCGCGTGGTCCGCGCGGGAGCCGTGGGGGTGGCACGACTCGGTCTCATCGCCGGCAACGGAGTCTTTCCCGGCTTCGTCGCACGCGGCGCGCGCGCGCAGGGCGTCGAGGTCGTCGCGGTGGCGCACGAGGGCGAGACCGATCCCGGCATCGAGGCTCTGGTGAATAGCTGCACCTGGATCCGGGTCGGCCAGCTCGGGCGGATCATCGATACCTTGCGGCGCGCCGGCTGTGACCATGCGGTGATGGCCGGCGGCCTCGGCAAGGCGCGGCTGCTCGGTGGCTTTCGGCCCGACCTGCGCGGCGCCGCTTTCCTCGCGCGCATGCGCACGCTGCACGACGACAAGCTCCTGCGCGGCATCGCCAGCGAGATCGAAGACGAGGGCATTCCCGTCGTGGAATCGACCCGCTACCTGCCCGATCTCGTGCCCGAGCCCGGGCCCGTCGCCGGGCGGCGACTCAAGCGCGCCGAGCGCGAGGACATCGCTTTCGGCCGCCGGGTCGCGGCCGCTGTCGGCGCGTTCGAAATCGGCCAGACGGTGGTGGTGCGCGACGGATTGGTCTTTGCGGTCGAGGCCGTCGAGGGGACCGACGCGGCGATCCGGCGGGGCGGGGCGCTGGCACGGCGCGGCGCGATCGTGGTCAAGGCCAGTAAACCAGGGCAGGACCTGCGTTTCGACGTTCCGGCGATCGGCCCGGGTACGATCGACTCGATGCAGGACGTGGGTGCGGCCGTTCTGGCGGTCGAGGCGCGGCGTTCGATCGTGCTGGAGCGCGAGACGCTCGAGCGGAAGGCGTTGGCGGCCGGCATCGCGGTCGTCGCCTTCGATCCGGAGGAGGGCAAGTGAGTGCGCGTGCGCATCTTCCCGGCGAGCTCCTGCGCGCGGCCGTGATCGGTGCCGGCCATCTCGGCACGTTTCACGCGCGCAAATATGCGGCCGAGCCGGGTTGCCAACTCGTGGCAGTGGCCGACGTCGATCTGTCACGGGCGCAGGCGCTCGCCCTCGAACTGCGCTGCCGCGCGGTGGCCGACTTTCGCGAACTGATCCCCGAGATCGACTGCGCGAGTGTCGCCGTACCCACGCTGCACCACGGCGCTGTTGCCGGTGTGCTGCTCGACGCGGGCATCGACTGTTTGGTCGAGAAGCCGCTCGCCCGCGACACCGCCGAGGCACGCATGTTGGTCGAGCGGGCGCGTGCGGGTGGCGCGCTGCTCCAGGTCGGGCATCTCGAGCGCTTCAACCCTGCGCTGACCCGACTTGCACGCACTCTCACCGAGCCGCGCTTCATCGAGTGTCACCGGCTCGCGCCGTTTACGCCGCGAGGTTCCGACGTCGACGTGGTGCGCGATCTGATGATCCATGACCTCGACCTGATCTCGCTGCTCGTCGGGCGCGAGGTCGAGCGCATCGACGCGGTCGGGGTGGCGATCCTCACGCCGCGCTTCGACCTCGCCAATGCCCGCCTGCGTTTCGCCGGCGGCGGCGTGGCCAACGTCACGGCGTCGCGGGTCTCGGCCAAGCGCGAGCGCAAGCTCAGGATCTTCCAGAGCGACGCCTACCTCGCTTTCGATCTCGCCGCCGCACACGTGCGCGTCGCGCGAAAGGTCGGCGGAGGGACGGGCGAACCCGTGATCGAGTGGGAGGAGCACGATCTGGCGGGTGGCGATGCGCTCGCTGCCGAGATCCGGGCGTTTCTCGCCTCGGTGCGCACCCGGACGCGGCCGGCGGTACCGGGTGAGGATGGAGTCCGAGCGCTCGAACTCTGCGAACGGATCCTGGCAGCGATGGAGGTCGCGTGAGCCTTGTTGGACGGCCCGGCGCGCCATGATCCTGCGCGTGACAGGGGTCGCATGAGCGGGGTGCCGCGTGTCCTGATCGTCGCGGGCGAGGCCTCGGGCGATCTGCGCGGTGCCGAGCTGGCGCGTGAGATCCGTGCGCGCCGGCCGGAGGTCGAGATCACGGCCGTCGGCGGGGCACACCTGCGTGGGGCCGGGGCGCGCATCGTGCTCGAGAGCGAGCAACTCTCGGTGATGGGCTTGACGGAGGTGCTGTCGCGCATCGGCTCGATTCTCGCGGTTTGGGGCCGGCTCAAGCGCTTGCTGCGCGGCCGCGAGCCGGGTGAACGGGCGCCGGATCTGGTGATCCTCATCGACTTTCCCGATTTCAATCTCCGACTGGCGCGCATCGCGCGGCGGGCCGGCGTCAAGGTCCTCTACTACGTCTCGCCGCAGGTCTGGGCGTGGCGCCGCTACCGCGTGCGCACGCTGGCGCGGCGGGTCGATCATCTGGCGGTGGTCTTCCCCTTCGAGGAGGAGATCTACCGCGGCCTGTGCCCGGTCACCTTCGTCGGCCATCCAGCGCTGGATACGGTGCGCGCGAACCGGTCGCGCGAAGAAGTGAGACGCGAACTCGGTCTCCTGCCGGAAGAGAGGCTGATCGCGCTACTGCCCGGCAGCCGTGAGGCCGAGGTGCGCGAACTCCTGCCGATCCTGCTCCCGGCGTTGCGCGCACTGGGTCCGGGAGTGCGCGGTGTGATCGCCCTTGCCGCGGAGTCGCTGCGCCCGCTCGTGGCGGAGCTGATGGCGGCGGACGTGTCAGCGCGGCAGGTGCCGCGCGAGACGCAGGCCGGGAGTCCGGAGGCGGCTCGTGTTGCAGGTGAGAGCGCCTGCAGCGAGGCCGGGGAACCCGGGCCGGCGGTGCTGAGCGGGTGCACCTGGGATCTGGTCGCGGCGGCTGATGCCGTGGCGCTCGCATCGGGCAGTGCCACGCTCGAGATGGCCCTGCTCGGCACGCCGATGGTCGTGCTCTACCGCCTCTCGCGCCTGAGCTTCGCGGTCGCCCGCCGCCTCGTGCGCGTCCCCTACATCGCCATGCCAAATCTCATCCTTGAACGCGCGGCGGTGCCCGAGCTGGTGCAGGACGAGGCCACGCCCGGACGCACGGCCGGCGAACTCCGCGCACTCCTCGCCGAGGACCCACGCGCCGCAGCGATGCGGGCCGATCTCGC
>SXGT01581189.1_pt1 | contig 18947 bp, 14 predicted proteins | sample 3176221 | NCBI WGS metagenome assembly SXGT01 (sample SAMN11356862, study PRJNA531348) | freshwater metagenome | isolation source: freshwater sample F1-120 | place: China: Fuxian Lake, Yuxi | collected 2017-12-25
ACCGCGAATACTCCTGCTCGACGAGCCGGTCGGCGCCCTGGATGCCAAGGTTCGCCAGGAATTGCGAACCTGGCTTCGTAAATTGCATCAGGAGATGCATGTCACGACCGTTTTCGTCACTCACGATCAGGAGGAGGCCTTCGAAGTCGCAGACCAGGTCGTCGTGACACGGGCGGGGCGTATCGAGCAGGTTGGCACTCCGCGCGACGTTTTCGATCATCCCGCGACAACGTTCGTGATGGACTTCCTCGGCAACGTTAACGTTTTCAAGGGCAGGGTGCGAAACGGGCAAATGGACGTCGGCTTTTTTCAGGTCGCCTATGACGCCTACCAGCAAGATGAGCCGCGCAACGCGACCGCTTACATTCGCCCGCATGAGTTGGAAATCTCGCGCACTCATTTAGGATCATCGTGTTTGCAGGTCCGCATCGTTCAATTGACGCCAGCGGGGTCCGTGCTGAAGGCGCGGGTCATTTCAGAAGAATTTGGCGTGGAGCTAGCCGCCGATGTTGGGCATGAGCAAGCTCAGGAACTTCACTTGAGAGTTGGAGAAACCGTATATGTGACGCCGCGCTCAGTACGTGTTTTCGTGCCGACGGAAGCGTCGTTCGATTATGCAATCTAATCGCAAATCCTGGGGACGCAAGGCCAGGGTAACCAAGTCTGACAAACCGGCTGCGCCGCTGGATGCGGGAAACAGCGGGGGCACACGCTGGCGTCCGTGTGGCGTTCTTTGACGACCGAGACGCGGGCGTCCTAATCATCTTGGCCCGGCGCGGCGGATTTGCTACAATTCGTCGATTACCAGGACCGTGCCGTTTTCCTGTCTTGCGGAGTCCGGAGTGTTCACCCTTTTCTTGATCCTGCTGGTAGCGGGTGTGGCCTTGACGGTGCTGCTGTGGGCCGGCACGTACTTTTTCCAGGGTTATATCTACACGGAGCCGTCGCCTGGCATCTTCTGGCAGGCCCCGGCGGCTGCGGCCATCCTGACGCTGGGCTATTTGATCTGGTGCCTGTCGATCGCCACGACTCCGGAGGCCAATCCCCAGAACCTGGTCTACGACACCCTCATACGCTTCAATCCAACCGAAGACATGCTTACCCGACCAGCTTCGCCGATCTGGGCAATCAAACAAAACCCGCGCAAAGGCGAAGAGAAAAAGGATGGCGAGAGAATCAAATACATCAGCAAACGGGCCCCCAACAGGTTTTTCTACGAAGATACCTCGATCAAGCCGCGCGTCTGGCAGGGGCAGGATGTGATCGCGATAGCGATTGAAAAGCCGGACGGCACCACCATGCGTTTCAACGTGGTTCCCACCGAAGCAGGCGACAACCGCCATTTCGTCAGCCCCGACGGCTGGATCATGCTCGACTCGCCGCAGGACGGTCCAAGCGGCCTGCCGACACGGTTCCGCGCGAGTCGGCTGTTCTGGAACCTCTTCTTCAACTTCGGCCACCTGGTCGCCTGGTTCCTCGGTCTGTGGGCTATCTTGCGTTTTCAGTGGTCGCACGCTCTCGGCTTTGCCGTGGTTGCGTGGCTGATCGTGACGCTGGCGGTGTTGCCAATCATGCTCGGTTACGCCGGCCTCGCCGCCGTGGGGAAGCAGTCGGTCAAGACGGTGGCGGTGTTCGAGAAGCAGGTAGCCGCGTAGCGTCCGCGTGACGATTCAAGAAGCTGTTGATTCCATCCAGTGAGCGCCAGGCATTCCACCTGGCCGGGAGACCCTTGATGAACGTTGCACGATTGATTGCCGTGACGATGCTGGCCGTTCTGCTCGGCCTCGCCGGCATTGCGGCGACGCCGAATGCGGCGATGCTCCAGAAGGCCCCCGCGCGGGAACTGCCGACCAATGACGTGGTGCAAACATTTCCCGCCAACGAAGCCATGAAGACCGCCTGGAAGGTGCGCTGGGCCACGTCCAGCGGCTATGGACTCACGATCCAGGAGGCGTGGTTCAAACGCGGGCCGAAGGAGGCCTGGATGCAGGTTCTCGGCGATGCGCGCCTGGCGGAGATGTTCGTTCCCTATCACAGTGGTAGTCCGCGTTTCTGGGATATCTCGTACAATTTCTCGCTGATCACACTCAACAAACATGCCGCCGGCCCCGGTGGTCAACTCCTCGGCGATCCCGGTGTCGTCGTCAAGGAGGTCCGCGATCGCGGCATCCTGTGGGTCGACACCGACACCGGTGTCCGTCGCGGCCAAAAAATGCTCCTGTGGTCCTGCCTCGACGCGGCCAACTATCGCTACATCATGGAGTACGGCTTCCACGACGACGGTACGATTACCTTCCGCGTCGGCTCCACGGGCCGCAATTACTCAACGCGCGAATTCGAAGGGCACATGCACACTGGTCTGTGGCGTGTCAACATCAACCTCGAGGGCGCCGGCAAGAACTCGGTTTACGTGATGGAGCACCTCGAAACCAAGGCGGACGCAGGCAAAGCCAAGACCGTGATGCGGCCCTTCAATCAAGGAGTCGAAGGCTTCGAGGACTGGCACGCCGAGAAATTCACGATGCTCAATGTCGCTCACCAGACGAAAAAGAACCTCCGCAAGATGCCGATCTCATACGATGTGGTTCCGCTGCGAATGGGAAATGCCCGGCATTACGGCGCCGGCGAGGAATGCACGCACCACGATTTCTGGGTCACCGTCAATCGCAAGGGGGAACTCTATTACCCGAAAGTACACGAGTACGTCAAGAAGGCGGAAAAGATAATGAACACCGACGTCGTAATCTGGCACGCCGCCGCCTGTCATCACGAGCCACGCTCTGAAGACGGCGAACTGCGCAACGGCAATTTCGTCGGCTCCACGCCGGTCGCATGGTCGGGATTCGATTTGCGGCCACGCAATCTATTCGATCGCACGCCGCATTTTCCGTATTGACCAAGTGGTGGGATCTCAGGGCGGATCATACCCGCCCGTCGTCCACGGTCCGCAACGGCAGATGCGCCACACCCCCTTGGCGCAGCCTACGCAGGGACCGTGCTTGTGAACCGCTTCGATGAAGTATTCGCTGCAACTCGGATGATATCGGCAAACTTTCGGCAACATCGGCCCGAGCACGATTTGATAGAAACGCACCGGCAGAATGAGCAGGAAGCCGAGCGCCCTACTTACCAGGTTCAGGCATTTCGCAATCATTCAGTTCTTCTTCAATCGCCGTTCCAGGGTTTGCAACAAGGCCCGCAGCGAAGTACGCACCAGGCCCAAAGTGGGCTTGCGTGGCGACCTCGGCAGCAGAACCAGGTCCATGCCGACCGGAAGTTCAGCGCGCGTCAGGCGAAACGCCTCGCGGTAAATTCGCTTGAAGCGATTGCGTGTCACCGCATTGCCGACTTTGCGCGACACGGAGAGGCCGACGCGCGAGTGCCCCAGGCCATTCAAGCTGCCGTAGACGATCAACCATGCGTCGCTGACCGAACAGCGGCGGTCGTACACACGCTTGAACTCGCTCGGTGAGCGCAGCCGATCTTGTTTGCTAAAAGTCAACATCATCGTTTTTTTGGCTCTTCGTCCAGTTGCAAGAGGTCCTCCGAATTCCTGGGCTTCGGAGTACCTCACCCGAGGGCTTGTGTTAAGTCCACAATCTCGGGCGGCCGCGGCGAGCTGCACAACTTGCTAAATCCACGGCGAGCCGCTGCGTGGATTCTGCGGATTGCGTTGGGAGAAATCTTCCATCAGCTTGCGGCTTTCCGCATCGACGTTCGGCGGTGCAATGATTTTGATCTCGACGAATTGATCGCCACCCTTGATGCCTTTGCCGCGGAGTCGTAGTCGGCTGCCGCTGGATGCACCCGGGGGAACCTTGACGGTCAGCTTCGCCCCGTCGATTGTCGGGACATCGACCTTGGCGCCGAGTACGGCCTCGGCGATGGTGATGGGTGCAGTGATGACGAGGTCGTTTCCTTCGCGTCGGAGGTGGGGATGAGCGTCGATGCTTATCTTGAGCAAAAGGTCGGCGCCGCCGGGGCCCTGGCCTTGCAAGCGGAGCGATTGGCCTTCATCGATCCCGGCCGGGATCTTGACGTCGATATTGCGGCCATTGACATCGAGAGAGATCGATCCTCCGAGCACGGCTGTTTCGAAGGCGACTCGGAGGTCGTGGGTGACCGGCTCGCGCGGCGTGGCGCGGCGTCCGCGGCCACCATGGCGCGTCCGCGGTCCGGCGCTCCCCATGAAGTCCCCCATGCCGCCGAGACCTGCTTGCCTCAGGAATTCGTCGAGCTGGCCGGGATCGACTTGCGCACCGCCGCCCCACTGGAATCCGCCTGGTCCACCGTTCGAGCCCATCTGCGGGCCGACGTGGCCGAACTGATCGTACTGAGCACGCTTGTTCTTGTCAGCCAATACGTCGTACGCTTCCTCGACTTCCTTGAAGCGCGATTCGGCTTTTTTATCGCCTGGGTTGCGGTCGGGGTGGAATTCGCGTGCAAGCTTGCGATGGGCGCGTTTAATCTCGTCCTCGGTGGCATTGCGGTTCAGACCCAGAATCTCGTAGTAGTCGCGCGGCATGTCGGCAGCTTTCTCCGAACGGGGCAGGCCCCCGATCTAACCAGGGGTACTCTTGACTATTATAACAGTGTATTGTTTCAATCTTTGAATCGAAGGTTTGCTGCTCGCGGTCGAGGTTGGAGCAAGCCGCAACCGAACCGATGTCTTTTGCCGAACCGGATTTGCCGATGACGATTGTCGCGCAGGGATGCGAAGTGAAAATGGCGTCCGAGCCAAGGCTGATGGCGGTCCGTCTGTCCGTCCAGATTTTCGCCGCCTTCGCAGTCATGGGGGCGTGGGTCCCGAACTTTTCGCTGCACCTGGAGAACCTGGGTTTCTCCGCCGAGGAAACTGCGTGGGCGTCGAGCACCAATGCGCTGGGGGCGATGATCGCGCCGCTCATCTGGGGGCAGATTGCGGATCGCTGGCTGGCGACCGAGCGCTGTATCAGTCTGTGTGCCCTGGCGACCGGTGTGCTTTTGTGGTGGCTGGCGTCGCTCACTGCGCCGATTGCCGTAATTCTTCTGTCGCTCCTCTTGTGGTTCTTTTTGATTCCAGTCCTTAGCCTGACCGGGGCCTATATCTTTCGGCAGCTCGAACATCCCGACCGTGAGTACGGCAAGATTCGGCTCTGGGGAACGGTCGGCTGGATGGCCGTGAGCTGGTGCCTGACGGCGTGGTTCGGCGCCGGGGCCTGGTATTTCGGCAAGGCAGCCGCTCCTCCCGATTTTGCCGACAGCTTGAGGCTCGGCGCACTCGCGTCGATTCTTGTGGCGATCTATGCCTTGACGTTGCCGCACGCTCCGCCGAGCAAGGTCGGGTTGCAGGGGGCGGCTCAGTCGCTGTTTGTCCGCCTGATCGATGCTCCTTTGAGTGCACTCGGGTTATTGCGTGGCCGGGCTTTTCTTGTGTATTGCGCGTGCATGTTCGGATTGTACATCACGATGCCATTTACCATTCAGTTGAATCCGTTGTTGCTCAAAAAGTTGGGAATCGACTCCACTCTGGTGCCGGCATGCTTGACGATGGCCCAAACGACGGAGGTTGTGATGCTCGCGCTATTGCCGACGATGCTGTTGCGCCTGGGCGCCAAGACGACGATGGTCGTCGGGGGCGTGGCGTGCGCTCTGGGGTTCATCGTTCTGGGAGTCACTGATGCGATTCCATTGGTCATGGCGGCGCTTGCGACGCAAGGAGTATTCATCTGTTGCTTTGTCATCTCCGGGCAAGTCTTCGTGAATCGGCAAGCGCCAAACGATATCCGCGCCAGCGCGCAAGGACTGCTCATCTTCGTCAACGGGTCGGGGCTCTTTCTGGGGCATATGATCGTTGGCTGGCTGCGTGACTGGACGGGGGATCAATACGAGGTCGCCTACCGTGTGGCAGCAGTCGTGGCGACATGTCTGGTCGTGGCCTTCGTGCTGGGGTTTACTGCGCCGGAAAGTTCCATGGAAGAAATCCTTGTGCCTGATACCAATTTGCCTTAAACTGTGAACGCTCCCGAGTACATTTGCAAGGAAACCTTCCTTCGCGTTCGAGGTCTCCTTGGATCATCGGCAGGCCCATTACCAACCCAGACGGCGTGGCCCGTTGCCTTCACTGTGAATGAAAGTCTTGCAAACCACGGTCTCCGAAACGGGTTCAGCACAAATCGGCGCCCGAGGCCCATGGCTTTTGGCGGGGGCCGGGCTGCTTTTCTTCTACCTCGCCTGGCTTGTGCAGGGAGACGAGGCGGGGCTTTGGCTTCCCGGTCTCGGCCTTGGCATCGTGGTGGTGTCCTGGCTTGGCTGGCGCATACTGCCTCTCCTGGCGCTCGTGTTGCTTGTTGCTCGCCTGCAAACCTTCAGCGAGCGAGGGTTGGCCGTCGTCGCCGCCGATACCGCCTTGCACACCATCCTTATCGCCCTCTCATGGTGGGTCTATCTGGAAGTCGCCGGCGGATCGCGCTGGCTGGACGATCCGCGCTCGGCAACGACTTTTTTGATGATCGGGCCAGGAGGCCTCTCGGCCTTGGCCGCCGTGTTGCAGGCATTTCTTTGGGCCACCGACCACCAGGACGCCGACCTCCTAATGTGGTCTGCCAGGTTTTGGTTGAGCCGGATGACCGGCATCCTTGTGGTGGTTCCTTTCCTCCTTGTCGTGTTCACGCCGGCGCTGCTGCGGTATCGGCTTCTGGATGTCGAGCTGCCGGCGGCTTTTTACGGCGAACGAGACGATCGAGAGTCGCGCTTCGGTGACTTGATCGAATTGGCCGGCCTCACACTGGCGACGGTGCTGCTCGCCTTGCTCTTGCTGCTGGCCCATGCACAGCAGAACATGACGGTGTGGATGCTTTGGGCCTCGTGTCTCGTACTTATAGTGTGGACCTGCATTCGCCAGGGGGTACGGGGGGGCTGCTTCTCCGCGGGGATCACTTCAAGTGTCGTGTTGATTGTCGCCCAATTTCTCGATGCAAACGCCATGTCACTCGTGGCGAGCGGCATTCAGGGCAACCTGCTTGCTTTTTCTAGCGTGGCCCTGCTCGTCGGCGTGTCCGGGAGCTGGATTCGCGCGAACGAGACGCGCTACCGCCAGGTTGTGGCCCGAATTCCGTTTGTGGTCTATAGCGTCCGATTACCGCATGGCATTCCCGCCCTCGGCAGTGCCGAGCCCATGAAGCCGCGCAGCGATCACAAGGTCGATTTGCACGCCGGTCCGGCTATTAGCAAGGTGGCGCGTGTCGTGCTGGTAAGTCCGGCGAGCCTCCAGGTCTTGGGCGCCGACGCAGACTCTTTGACGGGGCCTTTCACCATTTGGCTCGATCAGGTCGCGGCAGAAGACCGCGAGATCGTGATCGCCGCTCTGGCACAGTTGTGCCTGCAAAAGCAGCCTGTCACGTGCGAGTACCGCGTGTTGGGGGCCGTCGTTGCGCCGGCCGTTGACGCCATCCAGCAGATTCCCCGATTTCCAACTCCGCCTGCCCATCGCTGTGTGCGCGACACGCTCACACCGCATTATTCCGACGAAGGCTTGATGGATGGCTGGGAGGGACTAGTCGAGGACATAACTGATCAACGTGCCCTGGCACAGAACCTGCGCCGCACAACGAACATGTTGCAAGTCCTGATCACGAATCTGCCGACGGGCGTCTATTTCGTTCAGGCGCCCCAAGGCTATCCGCTGCTCGTCAACGCCCGGGCTCGACAATTGCTAGGGCAACGCGAAGATCTCTCCGCCGGACTGGCTTACCTGAGCAAAGTATTTCGCCTGCATCGGCCAGATGGCAGCGTATATCCCTGGGATGAACTTCCCGTCGCCAAAGCATTGAATTCGAGCCTCACGTGCCGGGCCAACGACATCGTTGTGCATCGGCCCGATGGCCGTAGGGTTCCGCTTATTACGTGGGCTGCTCCCATCGACCTGGCCAATACCGGGAAGCCCGACGCGGCGGTCTGGGTCCTCGAAGACTGGAGCGCCATGCAGCAGGCGGAGGCCACACTGCGTGAGTCGGAGACTCGTTTGCGGGCCATCATCGAGACCATGGTCGAAGGCGTCATCGTCCAGGATGCGTCGGGGGCCGTCATCGACGGAAACAAGGCAGCTTGCGCCATCTTTGGCGTCACGCGCGAGCAACTCCTGACACGTGTCGGGCTGGCAGGCGGGGCTGCGTGTCGCCAGGAAGGCGGAACCACCTTGCCGGTGGAATTGCACCCCGACCGTCGAGCGCTGAAGACCGGACAGGCCGTCCGCAGCGTGATGATCGGTTTGCCGACCCCGGCCAATGATGGGGTTGCCTGGCTGCTTGTGAACTCCCTGCCGCTCCCCGTGGGCTCGGGCCTTGGGTTGAATTCCCATCGCGCTCGACTCGTGACAACTTTTGCGGACATCACCCAGCAAGTCGAGGCTCAGGACACATTGCGGCTCACTCTCGACAGGTATCAAACTCTCGTAGATACGCTGCCGTTCATGTTGCTTCAGCGTGATCGCGACATGAACATCACTTACCTCAACCCGGCGGCCACACAGATGACGGGCCACACGGCCGACGAGATGAGGCAGGCAGATTTCTGCCAGCGTATCCTTCATCCGGAAGACCTGCACGAATTCGAATCGGCGCTGAGAAGGGTCACCGAAGGGGAATTGGCACGCGTCGAAGCCAGGTTTACGGCCAAGGATGGCTCGCTGAAAACGGTGCTCGCCTTCTTTCATCCAAACCGCTTGAATGGCGTCGTTGTCGGGTTGACCAGTCTGGTGCTTGACATCACAATGCAGCGCCGCCTGGAGGAAGAGGTAAAACGTGCCCACCATCTCGAAATCGTCGGCCGGCTGGCAAGCGGCATGGTCCATGACTTCAATAATTTGCTGCACGTGATCATCGGGACGGCCGGCCTGGCAAAGATTGGACTGCCGCAATCCCATCCGGTTTGGCAGCACCTGGCCCGGATCGAGGACGTTAGCGAACAGGCCTCCCATCTGGCGGCGCAAATTCTCACCTTCAGCAAGCAGCGGGCACGCCAGCAGAAAGAAGTCGATCTCAACGCGCTGGTGGAGCAGACCTTGCGCCTTGCCAGGGGCGTGATGTCTGCGCGGATAATCGTCGAGACCCACCTCGATCCGGCGCTGCCGCCGGCGTTCGCCGATGAGAATCCGTTAAAGCAAGTCGTGATGAACTTGTGCTTGAACGCTCGCGATGCGATGGCGGGCGGCGGCACGCTGACGATTCGTACTGACGTCTTGGCGCCCCCTGCATCCACTCACGCTTGTGCCAGCGATGCATGGGTCCATCTCGCCATCCAGGACACCGGCATCGGCATGGATGAGAACGTGCGGTCCCGCCTGTTCGATGCCTTCTTCTCGACGAAAGAACATGGCACCGGACTGGGCTTGGCCGTTGTGCTCCAGATCATCACAGACTTCGGCGGCGTCATCGATGTGTGGAGCCAGGTGGGCGTTGGCACGCGCTTTGACGTGTGGCTTCCACAAGCGCCAGGCCAGGCGAACAGCGAAAGGTGACGCATCCGCGCAGTTCTTCGAGTATTGGCCGGGCGGTAGGCATGCATCGAACAATCGATCAGCACCCGCTTCGGGCATAGGAGGTTGCGTCGATTCGTTGCAGCCACACACTCCATGCGACGAATGGCACGGACGGGTAAGTTTTCATCTGCCGCTCGCAGGTGTGTGAGACGTTTACTTGATAGCTCGCAGTTGCAAGCTTCGCGCAATCGCCTCCACGTCCCGCTGGGTCGCCTCTAAATCCGCAGGCAAGAGCCGGGCCGTGATCGTTGCTCCCTGGTTGCCTTGCCGAGTTGTGTAATACTGCATCCAGACGCGTTCCTTGGCGATCTCCGCGTCGAAGCCGAAGGTCTCCCAGCCGCCTTGGAAGACGCGAGGCTTCTCCGCGCGGAGCACCTTCGCTTGCTGCTTGTTGAGAAACTGCACCGACTCCTGGTGGAACTGGGGCCCGGTGGGGGTTGAGGCTGCCGGCGTCAGCGTGAGCAGCAGGCCGCTACCGCGGTTCTCGTCAATGCCGATCTGCTTGTCGTTGAAACCAGCAATTCGCCAGTTGCGTGGATACAAAAAGCGTGCACCGACTTCCGGATGTTCAAACAGAAGGCGAGAGTTCTCGGCGTTCGGCTCCAGCGTTAGGCCGCGCAGCGCCTCGTCGCTGACTTCCTTCGACTGTGGCGTTGGCATACGCGTCATGACGAATATTCCCTCGATCCTGCCTGTCGGCTTACCGGCCTTGTCGAGCAGGTGGTGGGTTCCCTTGACGTAGAGATAAGTGAGAAAGTTCGCGTCGAGATCGACGTAGTAGGAACCGCGCAATTCGTGCAAGGCCTTGCCGTCCTCGCCGATGCCGTGGACCTTGCCCTCGAACTGCACGTGAGCGGTGCGGCGGCCCAGCAAGGTCGTGACCTTTTCGAACGTGCAGACGAAGTCTGCTTTCTCGATTTTTTCCAGATCGGTCAATTCTTGAATGGCAACCGCGCTGGCGTCCCAGCGAGCACCGACGCGCACGGCCTTGTCGGGAAACAGTCCATGCAGTGCCGGCGCGAACACGTCCGTGCGCACCAACTCGATCTCGCCCCACGTCAGCGGCCCGCTCGGGCAGAAGGGGACCTCGTACTGGTTGTGCCGCAGGATCACAAGTCGTGCAACTTCGGTCCTCAAGCGGCTGTGCTGCTCCTCGTCGCCGATCTTGCGGTCGAATTCCAGTAGTCGATAGTGCCTGATGCTGCGTTCGACGCGTCGCTCAGCGTTGAGGCGGAGAATGCGTTCGTCATAGCGAATCGAACTCTTGCCGCTGACCTTGATCGATTTCGCGTTTGCCGTGAGAACGCCCGAGATTTCAACCTGGCACTGGACGTTGTACTGAACGTCTTTGTCAAAGTTTTCCGTGATGCTGACGGCGTCATTCTGCTGGGAGCGTGTGGACCCAGCAAGAACGAACAAGACGAGCAAGGCGAGCGATCGACGCATGGGCGCAGGTCCCCGAAATTGTTAGCCGGACCGGTAACCGACCGATCCAATCTGTCGGGCATACGAGTCCACTCGATTCTAGCGGTTTGGCAGGCCCAAACTGAAGGGGGAGGCGCCGATTTTCGTCTAATATCTGGGTGGGAACCCTCAAGATTGCCGATTCTGACGGATAGGTTAATGAGCACTGCCGCTGTATATTTTGGCAGTCGAATTTTGCAACGACATTGCAACATTGAACAATGAAAGTGTAAATTAGTCCACTTTCTCGCGGATGTTGGGGATACCTGCACCGGGCGGTCCAGGAAAGGAAAACTGACTTAACCACTTACATTTGAATGTGTTAGTTCGTTGTACAGGTGTGAGGGGGAACGGTGCCGCTGTTAGACCAAACACCGTGCGGCATAGTGTTTGCTGATTGGTAGGGTGTGCGACAATGCACAACGAGCGAAATGGGAGCTACCAAAATAGCTCAGCCGAAAAAGCGAAGTACCTGACAAGAATGCACGATATCGGCGTCTCATGATGGAAGGAGCCGATGAAACTGAACCCAAGGGCCTGAAGTAGCATCTAGAGTATGGGAGTGCATCGGCAAAAATGACGAGAGGCCTTTAGTTTTTCTTCATGAACACTGAGGTTGGCGGGGTCGAACAGAGAGTGAAGAGTTGCGGCGATCCGAAGGAGTTGACGCTGTGAAAACCTACATGAATCAAGCCCTGAAGGAACTGGCGAGCCAGCAAGTTCGTTTCGCGCCGCCAGCGCGCCGCCTTGAGCAACTCAAGCGGGCCGAACTACTGCTGACTGAGATCGACCCGAAGCGTGCCTATCCGTACCAGTTCATTTGCTTCCGCGTCACCGATTTTCGCTCGGATGCCAATGCCGGGCTGCTGATTCCCGGCGAAGACCTGATTCACGACCTCGGTCTTTGGATCAACGAGCTGGCCAGCTCCTTGCCTGCGATTCCAGTCGAGGACGTCCAGGAGCCGGTCATGACGCTCGACGAGATGAGCAAGAAGCTTCACGTTACGACCAAGACGATCAATCGCTGGCGGAAGCGCGGCCTGATCGGCATCCCAGTCGTCTTCAACGGCCGTCGGCAGATGGGGTTCCTTCCGTCTCTGGTGGATCCCTTCCTCGCTGCCAACAAGGAGCGCATTGAAAAGAGCGGCAAGTTCACCCTGCTCGGCCAGGACGAGAAGGACGACATTCTACGCCGCGCGCGCCGCTTCGCGCGTCTCGGCCTCGGCACTCTGTCCGAGGTCAGTCGCCGCATCGCCCGCCGACTGGGTCGATCGCCTGAAACGGTTCGCTACACGATCAAAAATTTCGATCGTCAGCACCCCGAACAGGCCCTCTACCCCGAGGTGACAGGGACGATGGATACCTCCACCAAGATGGTCATTTATAACTCCTACCGCAAGGGGATGGACGTGGATACTCTAGCCAAGAACTTTCAGCGCAATCGTTCGTCCATGTATCGAGTCCTGAGCGAGATTCGTGCCCAGCGGCTTCTCGATCAGCAGATCGACTACATCGTCCATGAATCATTCGACGATCCGGCACAGGCTGCGCACATCGTCGGGCCCATGCCTGGCGCGGATCTGTTTGAATTGAATCGGAGCCAGATGCGCATCCCCAAGGACGCGCCGCCGGAATTGATCTCCAATTACGAGATGCCGCTGCTGACGAAGGATCAGGAACAGCATCTGTTCCGCAAGATGAACTTCCTGAAGTACCGCGCGTTCCGCATGCTGGAAGAGATGACGCTCCCCTCCGGGCTCATCAACTACGCCAAGCTCCGAGTCGAGACGCTCGACCAGATCGAGGCGTCCCTCAAGGAAGCGACCGAGATCAAGGAGCTGCTGATTCGCTGCAACATGCGGCTTGTGACCTCGATCGCCAAGAGGCATGCTGGGCAGGCCGAGAACTTCTTCGAACTGCTTTCTGACGGCAACATCTCGCTGATGCGGGCCGTCGAGAAGTTCGACTACAGTCGGGGCAACAAGTTCAGTACCTATGCCAGCTGGGCGATCATGAAGAATTTCGCCCGCAGCATCCCTGACGAGAAGAACCGCCGCGAGCGTTTCGTCACCGGCAACGAGGAAGTCTTCGATGCCGCCGAGGACAAGCGAACCGACGAGAAGGAATGCCTCGCCGCTGCCGAGCACGCAACCGCCAAGGTCAATCGCCTGCTCGAACACCTGGAGCCGCGCGAACGGGAGATCATTCGCATGCGTGCCGGGCTCGACAATGGCGCCGACGGTATGACGCTCGAAAAAATCGGCGAGAAGCTTGGAATCACCAAGGAACGCGTTCGCCAACTGAACGTGCGAGCCATGAAGAAGCTCCGCACGATGGTCGAGAAGCAAAAGGAAGAAGTGTAAATCCGCGTCTTCGTTTAGCGCCCGTAAGCCGTCATGCGGGCGCTAAACGAAGACCGGATCACCACTGCCCCCGTCTCCGCTCCTTCGTCGGCAACACCTCCAAACACGTCGTCCACCAACCCGTCAGCACCGATTGCACAAACTCTTCCGGCAACTTCTCCGCTCGCATCTCCGCCGCCAGCCGTTCGTGGTCGTAATGAACCGGAACAAACTCCACGCGCAGTTTCCCCTGTCCCCCCAACAGAGGGGCCATCGTCTTTCTCCCTTCTCCCCCTGGGAGAGGGGCCGGGGGTGAGGGTATTTCGCCTAATGAAAGTATCACATACCAAACATTGGTCGCCCCATCATTCTCCGGCCTTCCCAGGACCCCGACATTCACGAAATGCCGATCGTTCGCAAGCTGGCGATGCCATTTGATGCCAGTGTGCGTGCCGAGGATGACGTCGGCGCGACTGGTTTGCAGGAGGTGTTCGAGAAACGCCGAGGAGGTCGTCGATTCCCAGAGGAATTCATTGGTACGCCGTGGGCTGCCGTGACAGAGGAGCATTCGATAGCGGCCAAGTTGAACATGCCGCTCCGCGGGCAGTTCACGTAGCCAGGTGCGATTGGCAAGGCTTGTGTTCGCAAAGGTGTAGGCATAGCTGAGCCGAGCGAAGTGATTGTCGCGTGGATCAGTGTAGCCGCATTGGCAATCGGCGAGTCCATTGCCCACGGAATGGTCGTAGTTGCCCTGGATGCAATGGACGTTGTGTTCATGCAAGAGCGGAAAAACGCGATCCGGATGCGGTCCGAAGGCGCCCATGTCGCCAAGACAATAGATTGCTTCCACGCCGCGCTGTTGAGCATCAAGCAAAGCCGCTTCGAGCGCGAGGTAGTTGTTGTAGATGCCACCGAAGACCGCGATGCGATTCATCTCAAGCATCCCTTTGCTGGCCGGATGCGTTGGAGCAAAGCGCTCCGTATTGATAGCAGGTGTAACAGGCCGAATGTTTGATCGCGAATGGGCTTATCGCCTCGGCCAACGTGGAGCCGAGTCGGGCCTCCGGCGACTCTATCAGGATGGGGCAGACAAAGACACCGCGGTCCGTCACGATTCGACTTTTGTTGCATACGAGCAAGGACTGATCGTAGCCGTCCATCATGTCCGGCGTGACGCGTTCGGCGTCCTGATAGCCGCGCTGCCGATGAACCTCTGCGCCAATGCGCAACGTCGGCAGAATCTTGATGCGTGGATTGGCGTAGCCGTTCTCCTTCAGCAAGCGGACAAAGCCGTCGAAGAGTTCGCTGTCCTCCTGTTCGTCGTGGGTGCGAGTCACTGTCAGGATTGGCAGGAAGCCATGGTCGAGCAGCATCCGCACGCCGGCCAGGATGCGTTCAAACGTTCCTTCGCCGCGCACGCAATCGTTTTGCGCTGCGGTAAATCCGTCCATCGACACGCGGAATTCCAGGCTGTAGAGCGACGCCTCTTCGGCAGCACGCAAGCGATCGAGCCAGTCGGCACGAAACACGGTCCCATTCGTCAACACCGTGGCCGGGCCGTACTGAAGCGTCAATTCCAGGATGGGCACCATGTCACGATTGAGGAAAGGCTCGCCGCCGGTGAAGTAGTATTCCTTGACTCCGAGTGCGACCGATTCGTCGAGATAACGCCGCACCGATGCCAGGTCGAGAAAGCCGAAATTGTGGTTGTGCGGGCTGCAACTGATGAAACAATGCTTGCAGGTGAGGTTGCACAGCGTGCCGGCGACCTGAAACCAGAGGTCGTCGAGATGGTTCAGTGACACCAGCGGCAATTCCATCATTCTCTCCGTCCTCGTTTAGGGCCGGCAAGGCGCCATGCGAGCGCTAAACGAAGGCCCGAGATTGTTGTACAATACGGTGCCAATCAAGTAGAGTGAAAGTACGAGGCACTCCATGGACCGCCGAGAATTCTTGCATCCGAAGCGCCTGGCCAGCGTTGCCGCTCCGGTGCTGGGATTCGCGGACGAACTGGAATTGCCTGAATCCTCCAGCGACCCCGTCCTGCTGCGATACGCGCGTCGCGCGATGGCGACCACGTTTGAGATCATCCTGCCGTTCAACACGCCTTCAGCTGGCGAGGCTGCGCAAACAGCGCTTGATGAAATCGATCGGCTCGAATCACAGCTCACTGTTTACCGCGAAACTAGCGAAGTCAGCCGGCTCAATGCAAAGGCGGCCCATCATCCGGTGCTTGTCGAAAAAAACCTTTTCAATCTGCTGACGCTTGCGGAGAGAATCCATCGCGACACGGAGGCCGCCTTTGACATTTCAGTCGGTGCTCTCATCAAAACCTGGGGCTTTCATCGCCGCGAAGGCCGCGTGCCGACTTCTAAAGAACTCGCGGCAGTACGCGAACGCATCGGCATGCAACACGTCCGGCTCGACGCCGATCGGCAGACAGTTTCTTTTCAGCGTCAAGGCATCGAGATCAATCTCGGCAGCATCGGCAAGGGCTATGCGCTCGATTGTGCAGCTCGATGTATTCAAGCGAACGAACCAGCCCCACGCGCAAGCGTGGGGGTTGGACTCGCCGCGGCGATGAGCCCCACGCTTGCGCGTGGGGCTAGTATTGCGCCGAACTTCCTGCTCCATGGCGGCCACAGCAGCATTCTGGCCAGCGGCAACGAGACGCCGACGGCGCGCGGCTGGACCATCGGCATCACTGATCCAGAACGCCCGCACTGCCGGCGTGCTCTGGTACACCTGTGCAACCGTGCCATGGCGACCTCGGCGGTTACCTATCAGCACATCGAGCACGAAGGCAAAAAGCTCGGCCATCTGCTCGATCCGCGTACCGCCTGGCCCGCGGAGGGAACACTGAGTGCCACGGTGACAGCCCCGACCGCCGCAGAGGCCGACGCGCTGGCGACCGCGTTCTTCATCCTCGGCATCGAGAAGGCACGCGCCTATTGCGAGCGGCATTCAGAGATCGGCGCGGTTTTGATTCCCGCTGATGCGCCGGGAAATGTCGTTGTCATCGGGCGGGCAGCAAGCGAAGTCCGCGTGAGTTAGCCGGACGCGCAAGCGACGAATTGCATATCCGTCGCTTGCGCGTCCGGCTAACTCGCCCAGCGTTCTCGCCTTGCACAATTCACGCCGCTTGTTATCATCCCTCGCGCGAGTTCAAAGATCGATCTCGTTACGGAAGGGAGTCTGTCCATGCATCCATCCAGTTTGTTTTGCGGATTGCTAACGGTGTCCGTTCTGGTTAGCGTTGCAGCGCCAATAGACGCCCGGCCGCAACCCTTCCGGCAACAGATCGTTGAACCGCGCATGGTTCCCCATTCGCAGCCGACGGTGGACACGATGGCAGTCTCACCCGATGGCAAGCTGGTCGCCCTCGGCTGGGGCAATATCCCTGGGGGGAATATCGAACTCGTCAGCGTGAAGACTGGCCGTGGGCCGGGCGTGTTGCTGAGTTACTCCGCGTCGATCAACCGTGGCACCCCCACCGCGATGGTATTCTCGCCTGATAGCAAACGCCTAGCCGTCGGCGACACCGGCGGCCGAATCCTGATCTGGGATGTCACCAAGTCCGGAACGGAGGCGTTGTGTATCACGCATTTTGAACCCGGCGGGAGCTGGACTTTTCCCGCCATTCGCACCGTCGTGTACGACGCAGACGGCAAGAGTCTCGTCGCCGTCCTTGGCGACGGTGTCGTGAAGCGTTGGGACGCGACCACGGGTAGGCCGTTGAAGCAATTCTCTCTTGGAATGGGGCAGCACGTCAGCGCTGTAGCGCTCGACAAGGCGGGCAAGCTTGCCGTATCGGGTCATGAGAATGGCACGGTGCACATCTGGAACGCGGAAACCGGCGGTCTCACCAAATCCTGGCACCTTGCCAAGGGTACGACCGTACGTTCGCTGGCATTTGCGCCGGACGGCAAGAAGTTTGTGATCGGCCTGGAAAACGTGAAGGCCTCGCAGCGGCCCTTGATCCGGCTCCTCGGTTCGGCGCCCGAACAAGTCAACCAGACGGTCGTTGTTGAGACGCAATCAGGCGAGCGGCTGGCCGAGTTGCCAGCGATTTTCACGGACGCGCAGTTCGGTCCCTCCGGGAAACACCTCGTGACCTGCGAGTACAGCGGGCCGGTCAAGGTCTGGGATGCCGCCACGGGGCGAAACGTGCATACGATTGCGAAAGAGCAGAGCGGTTGTTTGCAGCTAATTCCGTCGAGCGATGGAGCGATTCTTTTTGCTCGCAATGCGGGTTGGCTCGCCTGGAACATCCAGACCGGGGCGCAAGTTTGGCCACGCTGATTGGCAGGTGCACGAAACCATCGAGCGGAACACGCTCTGCGGCAGTTCAACTCAGGACGAAAGCCTGGCGCGGCCGAGCACCGTGTAGGTCGGCCCCTCCGATGCCAGCTCGCTTCTCATGACTTGCACCTCGCGCACCGTTACCTCGCCGGCGCTCCAAGTCTTGTGCGAGGCAAGTAGCTTCGCCAACTCGTCATCGTCAACCCGTTCGCCGGTCACGCGGCCCAGCGTCACGTGCGGCACATACGCGCGGGTCTCGCGGCGATAACTCCCCATGTCGAGCAGCGGCGCCTCGATTGCGTCATGAAGCGCGCCGACCACCTCCGCCCCCTCGCCGACGCCGACCCAGAGCGTGCGCGGCCGGCGCGGATTCGGAAAGGCTCCGGCTCCCTCGATGCTCATGGTAAATTCCGGCATGTCCGCGACGGCTTTTTGTGCGGCCCGACAAATATCGAGCGTCTCACGCTGCTGGACCTCGCCGAGGAACAGCAGCGTGATGTGCAAGTTTTCCGGCTCCACCCATTTCACGTCAGGGGCGACCTTGGCGAATTGCTCTTGCAGGAAGACGAGCTGGTCGCGAATGTCTTCGCCGACGTCGATGGCCAGAAAGGTCCGTACGCGTGCCATTCAGTTTTTCCTCTCGTCGTTTAGCGTTCGCACGAAACGGCGCGAACGCTAAACGAAATCATGCGGACGCCAGCTTCTCCGCCTCGGCAACCATTTCGCCAAGCAGCTTCAAGCCCAGTTCCCAGAACTTCGGGTCGGTCACATCGACGCCTAGCTTGGCGAGCAACACATGTGGCGCATCCGAACCGCCGGACGAGAGCAGCTCGAGGTACTTGGGCACGAACGCGTCGCCGTCCTTCTTGTACTTCTGAAACAGCGCCAGCACCAGGAGTTCGCCAAAGGAGTAGGCGTAGCAGTAAAACGGGCTGCGGATGAAATGGCCAATGTACGACCACCACGTTGCATAGCCGGGCGTGAATTCGACGACGTCGCCGAACATCGCCTGGTTCGCTTTCATCCATAGCGAGTTGACAGCGTCAGTGCTCAGCTCGCCTTCCTTTTGGCGGGCAGCGTGCAGGCTCTGCTCGAAGCGTGTCAGCACCACCTGACGAAATACCGTGGCAAAGGCATCTTCGATCTTGCCGCATAGCATTGCCAGGCGTTGCTTGGGGTCCGGATAGCGTTCCTGCATGCGGCGGAAGGTAAGCATTTCGCCGAAGACGCTGGCCATCTCCGCCGTCGTCAGCGGCGTGTCGCATTGCAGATACCCCTGGCCGCGTGAGAGGTACTGGTGCAAGCCGTGGCCGAGTTCGTGG